>Ga0214542_1000103_pt1 | contig 113180 bp, 52 predicted proteins | sample CNSS1metaG_FD_160096 | JGI IMG/M metagenome (GOLD analysis project Ga0214542, IMG submission 160096) | Root nodule microbial communities from cowpea collected in UCLA plant growth center, Los Angeles, California, USA - CNSS1 | ecosystem: Host-associated > Plants > Roots > Nodule | place: USA... | reverse complement strand
TATATATATATATATTCTTCTCTTGACTTTATATCTTCTCAAGGCACTTAAATTTGAAGTGAACATGTTTCTTGCATTTATAGTAGACAACCCAAATATTCTAATATTTTGAATCCATTACTTGTCAAGATTGGGATTTTCTTCCTCTTATAAGCTTTCTTTCTTCGTCCATTTTTGATGAATATTTTTGGAAGTAAAAGATATTTCATCTTCTTCTTCAAATTTATTGTCTTTTAAGGCGGGATCGATGATTCTTTAGCCTTCATAGCTTTTTGTGAGAATGTTCTTCTTTCTCTTTTATTTAAGTGCAATGAATTTATCTTTTTTTTGGAGAAATTTATCTTCTTGAAGTTCTATCTCGTATACCTTTAAAATGTCCATGAATTCTTCTATTAAAATCCTCCCATCAATAATCCATACATAATAACGTTGAGATTGAAACACACTTGAAATGTTTAACAATTCATTATATCAAGTCCATTTTGTATCTCTTAAAAAATCATCACAAAGAACATTTTTTTTCTTTCTATAAACTCAAATCATAGTTGTCTCTCATTCAAAAAGTTAACACATGAATAATAATATACTTCATTAGGGTATCAGTTTGTTGAGCATATTATATAAACTTTTCTACACCAATTTTATTATGTAACAATCTTATTTACAAATATATTATTATGTAATGCTCACTAATTAATATTTTTTAGCCATTTATTTGATTTTCACAAGTATATCTTGAATTGTTTTTGCAAGTATAGGAAGATGTGCAACTTATGAAAGACATGGGAATGGATGCTTACAGGTTTTCAATTTCTTGGTCTCGAATTTTCCCATGTAAGCATTCTTCTATTCAAATATTTCGATATTTTTTAGTTGAAATAAAAAAATTATTATTTACATAAAAAAAACAAAAAGAGGGGAATATATAACATGAAAACAATTTTTCATTCTTACTTTTAATTCCTTATCCTTTCTCAAATCTTTAAATGAATTATTATACGCAATTATTTGCTAAGTTGCTTGAATATTTAGTATTAACCTTGAAAATTAAGGACTATTCTAGAATTTGAATTTTAACCTAAGTGTGTAAATGTAAAACTTAATGTGACAGATGGATCTGGAGAAATTAACCAAGCAGGAATAGATCACTACAACAAACTCATCGATGCCTTACTAGCCCAAGGTAAAAAAAATTTATTATTATCATCATAAATCATGTTTTAAAAAATTATTCAAATTTATACCTACACATTTATACATCCTTCATCTAGGTATGTCCATTTATAAAAAAATAAAAATAAAAATTAAACTCACATCTCTTGAAATTTTTTTGATTTACAACACTATTTAATACAAGTGGGTTTTAAGCCTAACTCAATCTCACAAAACCAACTTATAAGGTGAGGATTGTACCCACTTATATATTGTGAATTAGTCTTATCTCTAGTCGATGTGGTACTTCCAACACTATCCAACTTTTGTTTTTTTTTTATTTTTTATTTTACATAAAAAAATTTCTTTTGTTGTAAAAACATTAATTTTTCATTTATTCTTACATTATTGCACATGTAAATACCTTTTATAAGAGTCTAATCAATATGAACCCTAATATATATTTGTAGGAATTGAACCCTATGTGACCCTTTACCATTGGGACCTACCCCAAGCCTTGGAGGACAAGTATAAGGGATGGCTTAGCCCTTTCATCATGTATATGAAATTTAATTCACATTATAACTTGGAAATATTATATTATGGTGATAATAGAAGTAATTTATATGAATGTTTTTGGATTTATTGAACAGAAAAGACTTTGCAAGATATGGTGAATTATGCTTTGAAAAATTTGGGGATAGAGTGAAACATTGGATCACTTTCAATGAGCCTCATACATTTGCAATGATGGGATATGATCTTGGACTTGAAGCTCCTGGAAGATGTTCCATTCTTCTTCATCAACTATGCAGACATGGAAACTCTTCTACTGAACCTTATATCGTGGCTCATAATGTGCTTAATTCTCATGCAATAGTAGTAGACATTTATAGGAAAAAGTACAAGGTAAAGTAAAAAATCTAAAAAAATAAAATAATATTAAACACTTATTTTAATATAAATATGAGTTTAAATCACACATTAAATACAAATATTAAAGTTGAACATCATATTCATAAATTTATTAACAAATATCTTATTATTGTTATATTTGTCATGAATATTTTTAAAAGATGAATGATTTATGTATACAATAATGGATTGTTATGTAGAAAATACAAGGTGGATCTATTGGGATATCTCTGGATGTGATTTGGGTTGAGGCAGCAACAAACTCAAAAGAAGATATTGAAGCAGCACAACGAGCCTTAGATTTTCAACTTGGCTGGTAATAATTATTATTATGTGCAATCTTTCACATCAAAAGTTTCATGTTGTGAAGAAGGACAAAGACCACCTAATTAAATATCTTCACGACAAAGAAATTTTCAAAGCAACTTTGTTGAATTTGTTGAATTCGTATCCTGATTTTGAATTTGCTGGGGAAATATTCTTCATAAGTATTTCGAGGCATACATGTTAAAAGTAAGAATTTGAAGAAGTTATATAGAAGAGTTTTTAAAATTCTTTTATTCATAAATTAATTTTAATTTATGAAAAAAATTAAATATGTATTTAATCTTTATACTTACATAAAATTGTGAAATTGAAATTTGTCTCATATCACAAAACTTTGATATTTTAATCTTCAATCATTAAAAAGTAAATAAATATAAATTTTTTTAACTTAACGACATTAACTCAACTCTTTTTTTTTTATGTGTTGAATGATATTTTAAATTGACAATTAAATTGTTTATACAAATTATTGTATTTCAACTCAAGTGCCAATCTAAATACACAAAAATGTTAGTGTCGTTGAGTTAAAAAAATTATATTCTTTAACTAAAATATATATAATATTAATGAATTTTAATTTTGTATTTAAATTTGAAGATTAAAAATATATTTAATTAGATTATTTTTCTTTTATATAAATATAAATGGAAAAGCTTGCACAAAATTTAAAAATGACATCTAACAAATTTACGAATTTAATAGTTTTTTGGAATGTTGATTCTCTATTAAACCTTTCCAAAAATAAACTGATTTTAATATTTTAAAATATATTAATCTTTTAATATATTAAAATCAATATATGTTAAAAATACATAATTTTAAAAAACTATCAAACAATATGGATTTAAAAAATTTACAGTATTATTTAACGTCCGCTAATTTGCTTTTTTTATTATTTATATAATTACAAAAATTATTCTTTCAACTATCACATTATCTTTGAAAATAATTTTTAAAGTGGTGGTTTGAGTGTAAAAAATAATTTTTGAATTGAAGAAGTATAGTTGTTGAATTTGTTGACAGGTTTCTAGAGCCATTAGTTTTTGGAGATTATCCAAGCATAATGAGAAGTAGAGTAGGTAATAGGTTACCAACATTTTCTAAATCTCAAGCAACTCTTCTTAAAGCTTCATTAGATTTTGTTGGCATTAATCATTACACCACACTTTATGTCTACAACGTCGCCGTTTCGCTTCATGATTACATTGAAGATTCTGGTGTCCTTACTCTTCGTAAGTTCAAACTAAATTCTCTTCTTTTTCTTCTATTATTCCATGACTTATTATTTGGATGCATTTCATTAATGTAGACCTAATTCACTTTTCTTATGCTGTTTTCTCATTCATTTCAGCATTTAATGGTACCAATGTCATTGGAGAAAGGGTGAGTTTCATAATTTGGAATATATTTTTCTGTTTAACTTAATGAATGCATTTGAATCATAATATAATATTATTATGACAAAGATCCATGTTGTGCTTAGATCATTATTTATTTTTACCAAAAAAATTATAGATAATAATTAATTTTAGTAACAAAATATGTTTAAAAATCAATTCTTTAGTTAAAGACCAATTTATAAATTAACTTTTTAATAATCAAAATTAATATTAATGATTGATTTAGAGATTAATTTACAATAAAAATTATTTTAATTATTAATTTATAAGTCAATTATAAATTTTTTATTCATAATAAAAACTATTTTAGTTACAATAATTTTTAATTCATAAATTAGCATTTAAATTAATTATTATATGCATATTATTTTTATTATTAAATTTAATTATTATTTAATTTTTTTTGTAGTTTATTTTATGATTTCACGTGAATGAACACAGATGTTATATTTCCTTTTAGTTGTTGATGTAACTTTTTGTATTAAAAGTAGCAAAAAAAAAATATGAGAAAAAATATTAAGTAGAAATTAGGTTTAATCAGTCGGATGATACTCACTTTTGTTTGGATATGTTAGTCTAGTATCTGTTTTTAAAAATATGTCAATTGAGTCCAAACTTTTGGAAATATGTCTCAATTAAGTCTTTTTTAAGAAAAAATTATTAATGTCGTTAACAGTACTGATATTTAAAATGACTTACAACAAAATTAAGTATTGATATTTATATTAAAATTTAGTGGTAAAAATTATGAATAAAGTTAACGACATTAATAATTTTGTTCTAAAAGGGATCTAATTGAGATACATTTTCAGAAGTTGAGACTCGATTGACACACTTTTAAAAATGAATATCAAACTAACATATTTAAACGAAAGTAGGTATTATCCGACTAATTAAACCTAGAAATTATTATTCTTTAATCATATTTGTTTCAAGATACTAACAAATGAAATTCGTTGAATGATTATTTGTTAGAAGTCATGGATAAAGTTGTGAGACAAATTCTTTTTAAACAATTTTTTATTTCCCAGAAAAAAAACATTTATAATAAATATCACAATTCAATCCCAATTGCTAAGAGAATAAATTTTGGCATAAAAACATTTAAGAAAATGAAGAAGAAATTGATAGACTTAACTTCCAAAAATGTGACTTACATTCATAATTTTAAAAATATCACATCATTTTCTTTTATACTTTAACCAATGAAAATACATGCATTATATGCAAGCCGGTTAATATTTTTTATTATTGTTATAATTATAATTATAAAATTAAAATAATTTTTGTAATTTTATTATAAATAATTTTTATTTATTTTGTAAGTGGTTTTATTATTATAAAAAATATTAAACTTAAAAAAATAGTTATATAAAAAATGATTAAATTTCAAGAAACGATCACTTAAAAAGTAAAATTGATAAAATAATTATTTTAATATAAAAAAAATCATATAAAAAAGTAAAATTGAAAAATAAATATAGACATCGAAAAGAGAAGTTTCCTTTATACATATATGAGTGAAAACACATATCCTACACCATGTTTGTGTTCACTTTTTGTTATAAAAAATAATGAAATAATAATAATAATAATTATTATTATTAATATTATTATTCACTTTTTGAATAGTTTTATTCACTTCTAAATTATTTTTGTTCATTTAATTTACAAAAATAGTTAAATTTAAAAAAAGGTCATATCTAAAAATATTAACTTGAAGGATAAAATTAAAAAAAAAAAGACAATAAAAATAAAAATAGAAAGGGGGTTTCTTTCTACACCGCCAATATTTCTTCTACACCCCAAATAATTTTTCATTTCCAAAAGTATCCCTCGACCATTTGACGACCAATAAATTTAAAAAAATAAAATTAAACTCACATTCTCTCTCTTATTTAACGAAAACTAACTCACTCACTCACATCTCACCCTAACCCTAAAAGCACAGCGCCAGAACTCTCCTGCCACCCCTCACGAAACTTACATTTTCTCTTTCTCTTTTCTTCACATTCTCTCTTTCTCTTTTTTTCACATTCTCTTCCATTGTGGTCCTTGTGTTGCTTTGTCTCTTCTTTCCCGTTCACTTCATAGACATTTACATAGGTAAAATCCTCTCTGTATTGTTGATGTAAATTATTTTTAATGATTTACAAATAGGGTAGAGTAGAAGTGTTTTTTTTTATGCTTTGATATTGTGAAACCATTAACCAAAAGTGAAAGCCACGGATCTGAAACGTGAACTCGATTATGACAATCAGAAGTCGACTTCCGGTGAAGCAATCGACTTTTGGTCAAGGAACACGACTTTCAGTGAAGGAAAACAAAATTGAAAATGATCACCGGAAGTCCACTTCCGTAGGATAGAAACACGTACTGGAAGTTGACTTTCGTAAGTGAAAAATGGTTAAAATTGAAAATGACCACCTGAAGTCAACTTCTGTAAGATAGAAACACATACCGGAAGTCGACTACCGTAAATGAAAAATGGTGTTGAAAACCCATCATCGGAAGTCGACTTCCGTAAGTTAAAAATGGTTTTGAAAAATATCACCGAAAGTCGACTTTCGTAACTTTATCATGGGTCCGAATGTGAAGAGATTTTCGAAAGTGGATGAAATTTGAAATTTGTTAAGTGAATTTCCAAAAATTGACTTCCATAAGCTTATCATTGTTTCTAGAAATGAAAAATTAGGAATGTTACTTCCGGAAGTCGACGTCCGGTTAAGTGTGTTTCCGAAAGTCGACTTCCGATTCTTTTAGTTTAAATTTTGTATTCATTATTTGAAATTTTATTATTTTTAATATTTCTTAAATTTTTAATTTATATTTTCTATTTTAGTTTTTATGTTATTTTTATGTTGTAATTTAAAATTGTAAATAATATTAATTTTAATATGTTTTTGAATTTCTTTATTATAAAGTATAAAAATAATAAAACAATAAAAAATATAAAAAAATAATAATATTCACGCAACAATAAATTAAATATAAAATATAAGTAAATTAAAATAAAATAAAGCGTAAGTAAACAAAAACAAAATAAAGCATAAATAAATTAAATTAAAATAAAGCATAAATAAATAAAAATAAAATAAAGAATTAATGAATAAAAATAAAATAAAACATAAATAAATAAAAATAAAATAAAGTATAAATAAATAAAAGAAAAATTAAGCATAAATAAATAAATAAAATAAAGCATAAATAGGTAAAAAAAATCATAAATAAATAAAAATAAAATAAAGTATAAGTAAATAAAAATAAAATAAAGCATAAAAAAGTAAAAATATAATAAAGCACAAATACACAGTAAACCTTAGAAAAATATCAATTTAATCAAAATAAAAATAAAATAAAAATTCTATAAGTCTTACTTAATCAAAAGTCTCAAAACTATTACAATTCCAAAAGAGTGTGGATATGATTAATATGACTTCCGAAAAAATTAAATACTGGAATTTGACTTCCAGTTTTGCGTCAATATATAACAAATACCATCACTTGTGCGTAACTTCATAATTACTTAATTATTACTTTTACTTGATTCACTTTTTAATTTTCATTTAATTTTTGAAGGGCATAAATGAAATAGCACAAAACTTTGGAGGTGTAGAAGAAATATTGGAGGTGTAGGAAGAAAACCCCAAATAGAAATTGCCTCTGTATTTAGATAAAGATAAAGTAAAGAAAAGGATAAAGCATACCCATTATACAATTAAGCTTTAACCACTGTATTTCTCTTCTCCACTAATAGGATGTGGTTTATAGTTTAGTAATGGATTCTGTTATTTGAGTTTAAATGAAGAAGACTTCTCTATTGATATTCACACCCCCTTTTTGGCCAAGCTCACAAAGCTACTACTAGATTAAGCACAACTATTCCTACTATTGACACCACTCATATACTATGTTCCCCCTACCTTGGAACAAACATACTCACATCTCATATGCATATTTAAACTATAAATTTAATTAAGTTCGAAAGATTTAAATTTACTTTGTGTGGCACTTCTAAAATTAATTACACCCACTTGCAATTATTGCCTAAAACAAAATACCCTACATTTAGCCTTTTAAACTTTGATGTTAATAACTTATACATTATCTTAAAAAGATGAAGGTCAAGCCTACAAGATATACAACTATATTAGAACATATCTAATGTGATTTTTGTTATAAATAAAAAATATATTTTAATATAAATACTACAATGAAATAGTTTTAAATAGAATAGTTTATAGAAGAAACTCTATTCAATTTTATGGAATCTATATTTACAGTACTCACAATAAAATATTATTTTTAAGGGTAAGAAACTTGCATAAAAACTTCCATTAAAAATGGTAATAGAAGCTTGTACACAGTTTTTATTTATGCAATTTATATCTTTATTATCTTATATTTTGTGTATATTCAATTAAGCTTCTTAAGCTTTCGTTTGAATTCATCTAAATAAATTATTTTAATATTTATGAATAATGATAATGATATTCAAATTATTACTTGCAGGCAAATTCTTTGTGGTTGTATATAGTCCCACACGGGATGAGGAGTACAGTGAATTACATCAAGCAAAAATACAGAAATCCTCTCATCATTATCACAGAAAACGGTAATCTTAAAAGAAGAAGCAAATTTTGAAGTAGAATGAATTACATCAAACATAAATGCGATTTCTTAATGATAATATAAATTTGAAATTTTCATTTAGGCCTCGCCACTATAAAAATATCTATTAAATAATAATTAATTTTAGTTACTAAATTTCTTTAATTATTGATATGAATAAAAAAATTATAATTATCACTAAATTAGTCATTAATTAATTAAAGACTAATTTAGAAACTAATTCTTTTGATAACTAAAACTTTAGTAACTAATGTTTAGTGATCCATTTATAAACTATTTTCTTTGATAGGTAAAGTTTAGAAATTAATTTAGAAATTAATTATAATTTTTTATTCATAGCAATAACTATTTTAGTAACGAATAATTTTTTAATTTTTAAATTGATATCTAAATGGTCATTATAGTGACTAAAAATTATTAGTCCCCAAAATTAATTGTTAATGAAAGATTTTATTGTACTTTTTACACATAATGTGTTTGTATTTACATTTGTGTTTTAGTATATTGGTTTTATTACATGCCATCTATCACTTCATTATTTTGCCTTTTTTTTACATAGCTTATTTTTAACTATGTTTGTTAAAAAATTTCTTAAAAACTCAAATTTACAAGTTGCCAAAAAATTTATAAATTAAATATTATCTGACATAGAAAGTGAAACATATAAGATCAATTAAAGTTATAATCGATGTAATATGTCTCCATTTAAGATTATAGTTACACAATTTTGTATTTGCAAGATCTTTATACATCGATTATTATATTGATGTAAAATGATTCCCATACTATATCAATTAAAGTTATTAATGATATAGAAAGGTTCTCGTACCAAATTAGTTTAAATTATAATACTAATTTAAAATAATAAATTATCCTTAATTCTACTACAGATTAACAAGCATGATTATAGTTTCATAGGATAAATCTAATGTAGATTATATGAAACAAATTTGCCAGCTAAGACATTGTATACCATAATAACACTAAAAAGAGATTCATTATTAATTTCAAACACAATAGAAGAACTAAAAATACATTATTTTGTAGTTAAAACATACACATGTTACTATAAATTTTATGTTTACATTTGACTTTTTATCTAATGAACAAAACAACAAAGGAATATTGTTTGTTGAACAAATAATCATCAGTTGCCAATGATATGTAAATTAAAGATGTTGATCAATGATATTATCGTATTAATTATGTAACATTTATAATGAGTGAGTTGTACTGACACATTCATAAAATGGGCGACATAAATCTTATTTTCAAATTGTTGAATCTACACCAAATGTAAGTTTAACATTGCATCTTTGTATGCCCATACTTTTGTATTATTTAAGGCTCAAATAAATAATACAAATTAATGCTCCCTGTGTTTAGAATTACTTAATTTACATACCAACATTATTGACATAAATATCAATCACAATGAATCCTTTTATCAAACATAAGTTCAATAAATGATATATAGTTATAGTTTATGTACATCATCCATAGTTGTAGAATTGCAATGTTCAAGATCGGTAAATGATTTCATAAACATCTTGCATGTTTATATTCAATGGTACATTTCCATTGTCGATGTCAAAGATTGTTGCATCTCAAGGTATATCGTAAGATGTTTGAAACGAGTCATGTGAAACCTTAACCAATTCTTGTATTAGATAAACATGAGATTGGGCCTCAAAGATAACATCAAAGGTAATTGTTTTTTTTTTGTCTCCTCCTAGGGTACTACATGACATAATGACAACACTAGACATGTTATACAATTAGTTTTTATTTTTTTTATAAGATTGAACGTATATGGTAATACAAGTTTTATATAGTGTTCATCTTCCATAGTTTAGAAAAAAAAAACCATTGTTTGTCATATCTTTCTAATTTATTAATCACTTTTATTATAGAGCTAATTCACATGCTTTCACTTGTCATAGGGATGGATGATCCAAATAACCCATTTATCTCCATCAAAGATGCTTTGAAGGACGAGAAAAGGATTAAATACCACAATGACTATTTAGTTAACCTATTAGCTTCAATTGAGTATGTAATTAATTTTATGATTATGTAAGTGTTTTTATATGATTTGGTTCCTACATATAGTTATTAAGCTAATAAAACTTTCATGTTATTGTTTACAGAGAAGATGGATGCAATGTAAAAGGCTACTTTGCATGGTCACTACTGGATAATTGGGAGTGGCAATCTGGATTCACTTCTAGATTTGGTCTATATTTCATTGATTACAAAGACAATTTGAAGAGATACCCAAAACAATCTGTTGAATGGTTCAAGAACTTCTTGAAATCGAAAAATACATGATTTAAATTTAGTGAGAAATTGGAAATGAGACATGATATTTGACTTTTAAAACTTGCATAACTTATTTGTAATACCAATAATCATATGTAACTAGGTCTAGGAAGGTTGATAGAAAAGTCTTTCAATTGGGTAACATATTATTTGAAAGTGACTTTAATTTGGCCATTACGCTTTAAATGGAAATTTCAAGCATTAGAAAATTTAATCACTATTAAGATTGTATCAATAAGCTTTCAAGTTGTCTAATCTTTAGATCGGAAGAGTAATTTGTTAAGTAATCCACACACACATACACCCCCAAGACATAGACACACAGACACACAAACATAGACACAAACACACAAACACACACACAATGATACGTAAATGGTAACAAAATTAGATTTAAATATGATGGCAAGACTTACATGCAAGACATAAAGGAACTAATAAATAACCGCAAACTAATAACCTAATTTGAGGATAAAATTCACATTACAATTTCAAACCCAAGGTAAATAATACTAAATAATACTAAATCATTATATATGAAAATGTATGTTCAATAACCTATTATTGAAATTCTATATAAAAATGAGAAGATAAAGAAATCTCATTATGAGAATTTATTCTATATCCTAACACACGAGAAGGGCAAAGTTCTAATGCCATCCTTTAGGCACACCCATAATATTCTTAAACACCCATAATATTCTTAACTTCCTATGACATGAGCTAGTGAATCTTGACTTGATATGTTTTGTGAAAGTAGAAATGTTTTTCTACTCGAATGCTTTATTATTTTTTTTCGCATATGATGAAAATTTTTATTAATTAGACTTACAAAGAGATTAGGAGATTACTAAAGTTATAGTATTCAACATTTGATTTGTCCTTTCTTGGTTACAAAGAATCTTATTTATAATTGATTATTCATCTTAAGGTTATAATTATGCTTTCCAAATCAGGAGTATATAATCCTTGACTTTCCTCTATCATTGAATTTGTTGATTCTTTTGATTATTATGTTGACTTGGTTAATCTTAAAAGTAGTAAATATAATAAAGTATTGTTAATAGTCTAGATTCATTTTGTAGTTACCGTTTAATCTCCTAGGGGGTTTGTTGGTGCAACCTTCTCTTTAATCTCCCAACATACCTCATCTAGTATATCTATCTTGAAGCAATCCTTCTTGTAATTAGGATGCTTCATGGCTTCAAACACATTGAAATTGACCTTATCCTCCTATATTTGTATTTTTAATTTGCGATTTTCAACAACATTGATGATTTTGGTTGTTTTCATGAAAGGTCTCCCTAGATGAGAGGTACTTATAAATCTTCCTCCATATCCACAATTACAAGGTCTATTGGGATGTAGAACTTGTCCACCTTCACCAACAAGTCCTCTACAATTCCATATGGATATTTGATACATCTATAAGCCAATTGGAGTGTGATTATAGTTGGCTGAATTACAACATCTTATATTCTTCTTAACATGGACAAAGGCCTTAAGTTGATACTAGCTCCAAAATCAGGCAATGCCTTGCCCACAGTCAAGCTACTAAAAAGCCACAGGCAGTGTAAACCTACTTGGATCCCTGCATTTTTTAGGCAAAGACTTCTGAATGATGGCATTGCAGCCATCCTCAAGTTTCACAACATCCTCCTCTTGTATTCTCCTTTTCTTTGTGAGTAGATCTTTCATTAACTTGGCATAGGTAGGCATATACTCAATTGCCTCTGTGAAAGGTATATTGATATGCAATCTCTTTATCATGTCTAGGAATCTAGTGAATTGCCTTTCTTTATCATGTCTAGGAATCTAATGAATTGCATATACTCATGGACAAAGGCCTTAAGTTGATACTAGCTCCAAAATCAGGCAATGCCTTGCCCACAGTCAAGCTACTAAAAAGCCACAGGCAGTGTAAACCTACTTGGATCCCTGCATTTTTTAGGCAAAGACTTCTGAATGATGGCATTGCAGCCATCCTCAAGTTTCACAACATCCTCCTCTTGTATTCTCCTTTTCTTTGTGAGCAGATCTTTCATTAACTTGGCATAGGTAGGCATATACTCAATTGCCTCTGTGAAAGGTATATTGATATGCAATCTCTTTATCATGTCTAGGAATCTAGTGAATTGCCTTTCTTTGTCCTTCTTAGATGGTGCATGAAGATAATGCAAATTTGTTACAACATGACTTCTCATCTCAACATCTCTCTTTTTTCTCTCCATCTTTCACTCTCTTTCTTCTATTTTTTTCTTTTTCTTTTTCTGTATTTACATCTACTACTCCCTCTACATAAACTTCTTTTCTATGTATATTATTTTTCTCACATTCACCACCTAGCGCAGTTCTATCACTCAACACTGTCTCCTCCTTCTTTTCATTCTGATTTATTCCTTCCGCACTATTTTTCCCATTTTCTTTATATAGATTGCCTCCAATCCCTTTGTTTATCACAATACCTTGTCATGTTGTGATAGATTTTCAGATTTCTTTGGCATTTACTTGAGTGTTGAGTGAAAATCTTGTTGATCAACCAATTGTATACCCATTTGTCCAACCTGCACTTCTAAATTTTTGACAAAGTCCTATGTGTTCCTCTAAGTTGTTGTTGAAACTTGAATAAATTGAGCTAGAGCATCCTCTATTTTAGTTAATTTGTCTTGCTGGAAGGGGTACTAGCCTTGGTAAAGTGCTTGTTGGCTTTGTCTTTGTGAATTTCCAGCCTCTTGCCTCAAACCAAAATTTTGGTGTTGATTATTCCTTCAATGTGAGTTCTGGCGGAAGTTAAAATTCGTTAGTTTTCTTGAGCCACTAATAAAATTGGCCTACTCATGTTGAATGAATTTTGTTGTTGAACATTGGGCATTTGAATGATCACCAGTGCAAAAATCACACCTCATAATTTGTTGAGGTGTGCTAGCTATTTTTGCTCCAACCTACATTTTAAAGATTTTCTTTTTAATGTCCTCCATCTACTACGAAATCAGTTTGTTCTAAGATGGCGCTTTATGTGTCTAATTCCATAATTCTCTCCTTATGGTTGGCTCTTATTATGCTGCACTTGATGATCACTTGCTGGTAAGGATTCTATGATTTAAGTTGCTTTTACTACGTCTTTTCTCATCATAGTTCCACTTGCAAAAGCATCCAAAAGCATTTTGGTTTGTGGTTTCAGCCCACTATGGAAATATTGAGCTCATCTGCATCACCAAATCTATGATTTGGACACTTTCTTAGAAGAAATTTGTATCTTTTTCATGCTTCACGTAGAGATTCATCTATTCCTTGTGAGAAAGTTGCAATTATTGATTTGGGACCAACAATTCTTGATGGTGGGAAGAATCTAGTGAAAAACTTTTTTTCCACATCTTCCCAATTCACCAGAGTTTGATTAAGCTGAGATGACAACTATATTTTTGCCTTTACTATTAAGGAAAAAGGAAAAAAAAATCTGAGGTAAGTTGCCTCTTCATCCTTTATAGATATTCCCATGGAGTACTACAATTCCTAGAATGTGGTTAGGTGATTGTAAGGATCTTCATTGTCCATTCCTGCAAACTGATTTGAAGTAATCAGTGATAGTAAGGCATGTTTCATCTCCACACCTTTGGTATGTCTGACTATGATTGGAAACTACATTGGCCCATACTGTTGCATATAATCTGCTGAATTGGATTTGGAGAAAGTGATTTTTCTCCAACCTAATGTTGCTCGAGGTTTCCTTGCTACTTTTTCTTTATGTTTTTTCTTGTTATTCCTCATTGTAGTATTCTCAATCTCAGGGACAAAAAACAAAGTTGTTTCCTGTCTTTTTCTTGGCATACAAGATCAACCCAAGACTAAGTGAGCTAAGTAAAATAAACTTGAAAACATAAATAAACTAGACTAAAAACTGCGCAAATTTACACAAATATACATCAAACTTAAACTGATTATAAGTTATTTGATTTATCATAGCGCAAATCCCCCACAACGACACCAAAAACTTATTGACCTCACACTTTGGGTGTAAATTATTCAGCAAGTGCATTGGTTTGAGTGTACCACAACACAATTATATCCACAGGGATTTGGTTTGATAACACACTAATCTACAATCTATTCAAGTTTGTAATAGAACAATGATAAAGATTTGATAGTTTTGATAATAATTTTGATAAATCACAAAGATAAATGAAGCTAATTAAGATGTTGGGATTGAAGCTTGCTTCTTTCACTCAATTGCACTACTCTTGATCCTCTATAAGTTATGTTCTTTACTTTAGTGTTCTTAGAAGTACTCTTTAATGTAATTCTAACCTCATTCTTGTAGTATTAGAACCTAAGGTTATCAGACCCAATGTGATCCCTCACCCTTGATTGAATGACTCCTTGCATTAATGAACAAGACTCTTTAAACCAACTAAAGTCATAGATTCATTCAAGGTATAGACCAAGCATTAGGAAATTTAATTGAATCTAAGCTCTAAAGTAGTTCCCACTAGGGATGGCATTGGGGTGGGGTGGGGATGAGTTTCACTATCCCATACCCATCCCCGTACAAAAAATTCATTCTCATTCCCATACCCAAATCCAACGGGTTTCAAACTTTTGTCCCATCCCCATTCCCACCGGGTAACGGGTATAATCTCGTACCCATACCCGTACCCGTTATTTTACTACTTCAATATTAATTTTAATTAATTTTTATAAAATAATAAAAAATTACGTTAAACGAAACATAATATTATCAAATGTTCAATGTTAGGAGGATGATTGTTTCTTCAATATCAAATACTTTGAAATAAATTATAATTGTTTACATTTTAGATTAGAATACCAAATAAAATTTCATGAGAACCAAAACATTTATTAAATTTGCAAACATTAATGAAACCTAATTGATAAAATTTAAAACTATTTTTTAAAAAAATATGAAAGGAAAACAAATATTCAAATTAAAATATATTTTAAATGTTTATTTACTTCAATTTTTTAAATTCTAGTGAATCTTTTCTTTATACACTAATAAAAATTCTAATACATCACTTGATCAAAATGACGCAAAGAAAAAAAAATAATAAACATAATAATAAAATTTTGACATAAATCTTGTATCTTTTGAACTCCAATATATGTTGGATAGTGATAAAAAATATTCATGACAATTACATTAAATTTTTATATTGTAGTAAATAAAAGTTATTTATACAATTATAGTGAAAAAGATTACAGTATGATTGATAATGAGTTAGAAAATAGAAAATAATTAGATAAAATATATCAAAATTATATTCTATATGATGAAAATAAACAAAAAATAAAAATATTAAAAAATTAACAAATGTGTGTCTGAAAAACAATTTGAGAGACTATTGAAAGAAATTGTACAAGCAAAAATAAATGTATAATTAAGGGTATGATAAGATGAAAAATACCTTACAGATCTAAGAAAATATTTCAAATATCAACATATATACTCAATGGTTGAGAAATAACGAAAATTGTTTTACCAAAACAAAAGAGTTCTTCAAGTGAAACAAAAATGAATAATAATAAATAAAGAATATTTTTTTATATTACCTGTAAATGAAAAGTTTATGCTATTAAACACTTAAATTGAGAGTATTAAACATTCTCATCTGAAAGGAAAACATACAATAAATAAAAATATTAAAAAATAATAGAAATATTCAAATATGAGACATAAAAATGGCGGGGATGGGTATTATTGCGGGGATATGTACATTCCCATACCCAATTGAAAAAGTCGGGGATTTCCCATACCCATATCCATACCTAGTCAATGTGGGGATTTCTCGTCAAAACGGGGACATGTTCGGGAAATACCCACGAGAGCGGGTTTATTTGCCATATCTAGTTCCCACTCCATTTAGGCTGGTGAAGTATGATGATTGATCAAGTCACACTAAGTCAATAAAAGCAAATTAAATAAGCAACACATAAAGCAAGAACGTAATATATATTGAATCAATTACAGTACGAAGAGTTTAGAGAAGTTATATCCAATCTTAACTAGGAAGAAGTTAGTTTCTCATAATGATAAGCGCAATAAGTTGCCTTCCTCCTTCATGGTTCTCTCTAAGGATATTAAATTAGTGCCTAAGAACCTAGAACTGAATTACTAAATAAGTTCTCCAAACCAGCATACAAATTTAACATACGAATAACAAAAGCATGTTCTATTTTTATAGAAAAGTTGTGTGCTGCTTGAGCTTCCGTGATGTTGGTCAACCATGAGGTTTCCTCCCTAGGTGGATTTTCTTGTGAGGCTCAACTATCATTCTAGAGCTTGAGGCTTTCTTGCAGTGAAGGTTTCTTCATGTGTGACTGAGTGACAATTTTGCTGTTCTACCGCATGATTTGTATTTGAATCTTCATAGACTGCCTTACGGGACTCGGTGTCAACTTTGGGGCTCAACACCAACTTCTCAATTTCCTTCATTTTACTTGCAAAAATAGCATAAACATATCAATTTCCACTTTTTATAACTTATCTACTCGTCATTATGTAATTAAAGGCAAAATGGATCGTTTTACTAAGATTTACATCTAATTCATGCAAGATAAGTGTATAAACAATGTGTAATTATAAGTAAACTAGACACTTAATAATTACCCTTTTATGGGTATATGCACTGAGATACTTGAGATTATATTGTGACTTTTAGGGTCATAATATTAAGTACGAAACTTATTAATGAAAGAAAATATTTTATTTTTCACTAATGATTTGATCATATAGATTAAGACTTCAAGTGGTGAAGGAAGTTTGTGTATTGAACTTACAAAATAAGTGCATGAACTACTCTCATAATAGTTTAGAATGAATTTCCAGGTAAAATATTAATCTCTAACGAGGTATATGCTTAATATGAGTCTTTAAAAAGCATTAAATATGACAAATAAAACTATTGCATTGAGAAGTAGATGAGAGTTAATGTTTTATGGGTAAAAAGGGATTGATCTCTAATTTGTTGTATTTATACTATATGTTCACTCTATGTTTACAATATGACGTGATTTATACGTATATGTGTTAATTTATATGTATATCATGTTGTTTGATAGCTCAACCTCATGTAAGTTTGTGTGAAGTGTTATGATCTACATAGTATGAGAACCAAAACAAATAATGTTACATATAATAAGAAAAGAGTTAAGTTGATATTTTTATTGTCCTAAATTTTATATATGTATTTTTTTATAACAATATAACAATGGTAATATTTGTAGCACTCATATATTTCTTTTATCATATTTAAATTCTACTTGCATTTTACAACATTTTTCTTACTAACATCTAACATATAGGGAATCTTACCAAACATTTATTTAAAGTAACACTTAAAATTTACTTAATAAATTAAAAAAAAATAATGCACACAAAAATTCATATTGAATCACAATTAAAGAAAATAAAACCAAAATCATGACTAAAAGATTAAAGGAGAAACTAAATTTCAATACCTCATGGGTTGGTAATGAAAAATATTTAACCTATTATGGAAAAAAATATTTTCCTTTTAGCTGTGCACTGACGTGATAAATTAGCCCTTCTAACGCGCTTTTGCACTCAATTACAGCTTCTATATTGAGAATAAAACAAACTACCCTTCCCCTAAGATAAAAACATGTTATTATGTTCCTCAAACACAGCAAATCTCTTTATCTTGTCTACGTTTCTTCCTTTAAATCATGTAACGTAAAATGGCACACCAACCATTTGGTTCCATGTTGTACCTTCATTTAACTAAAATTAATGTCCATGTGAAAGTTCATTTGGAAAAAGCGTGGTTTAGGTCAAATTTTAAAAAGGAAAAAAGAACTTCAAAGTAAAAAGAAAAACATTTGGTTTCATCTAGTTTACTATTTTCAAGGTTTTTGCTAAACCAAGAACATGTGTCATACTCAATGAATTTGTTTCTTCATGTTTTGATATTTTAAAATTTGATTGATGACACAGAAATCATGTCAACCGTAATGTTTTAAAATAATGTAAAATTGTTAGAATTGTGTATCGAATTACTAAAATTAAAATATAAAACTTAAAATTAAAGAGTTTATTTCGTATGTTATAAATGTGAAAAGTATAATTTTATTATAAATATAATACCTTATTACATGAAATATAATATATCGATAAAAAAAATCTGAGTAATTAATATACAATTGTTAGAAACTTGGTGCACTCATTTATTTATTTTTAATATAAAAGAAAAAAATCTTGTACAGAGAGAGGTTCTTTTGAAGTAAAAAACGAATTCCAAATGAAACTAAACAAATTCTAAATAAATAGAAAAAGTCAACAATATAAAAATACGAGCTTCTTAAAATATCTTTACAAACTGTTTGCTATTAAAATAAAATTTAATATACGTTTTTGAAAAAATAATCTATTTAAGAAACTTAGTTCAGAAATCTTTATTAAAATTGTAATAATATCATTTATAAAAGTTTGGTACATGGGGTTGGCAGCCCTAAAGATATATATACACATAAGCATGCACAGTGGAAAAAAAAATAAAATAATAAGGTCAACGAGTTGGGTCTACTTGAATTACTTTAAACATAAACCTCAATATTTAAACCAAATTAATTGGTTTAACTAAAAAGTTTGAAAATAAAAATTTTTCCCAAATGTCACAAAATGGTGACTTTGAGTAGAAAAAGCAAAAGGGTTGATTCAGAAAATGGTGAAGTTCATATTCAGTGGCATCACCATTATTATGGTCACGAAAAGAGCTATTATTTATTTGCACTTCTCAAGTGATACGTCACCAACCTCACATCACTTGTTACCATTACGTTAATCTAGCCAATAGTTTCGGAACTCAAAGTCTCAAATTTCTCCTTTTTCACCTAAGTGTTTGAATTTTTAAGCAATTCTACTTTTATCTGTTTTATCAACTAAACTCGTTAACATTTATATTAACTTGTGTCGATATTATCTATGATGAATCATATGAAATTTGTAACATATTAATTATAATTATTTAAGTTAAATATATTTTTCGTTTCTAAATTATTATAAAAAATTACGTTTTTTAAAGTAAATTATAAAATATTTAGTTCGTATATTTTACGAAAGTTAATGTAAAATATTATTTATAAAAAATAATATATATATATATATATATATATATATATATATATATATATATATTACGTGAAGTTTTGTTTGTCACGTAAAACATACTCTATAGGTAAAATATTTTATATTTTTTTATAAACTATACATTATTAAAAGAACATATATCTTTTATCATTTTTTTTAATTTTTTTTAAGAAACACTTGCCAATTTTATTATAAATAATGATTTGTAAGAATTTATTATCAATATTTTTATAAAATATTTTAAAAAAATAATTTTTACAGAAAATTTTGTAAAAAATACTTACGAATTTTATAATTTAAAAAAATAATTACTCACAAAAATTTAACTATCAGTAGGAAAAATAGTTACAAAAATATTTTATTATAAAATTTTATAACAAATTTAGAAGAAAAATCCAATAAAATATTAAAAATTTGCAGAAATTAAATATTTTATAATTTAATTTAAAACTAAATACAATATTGTAGAGTTGGAAGAAGAAAAACATTTTTAACCCTAATTTACTTTATATGTTGCAACTTGACTTTAGGTTTAGTGGTGTGATCCCTACTCGGCAACCCATGCCAATGTTCAATAATATAAAGCAGTCATTAGGCAGTTCTGCAATAAAACATTTAGGTGTGTTTTTGACTATTCCAAAACCATGTTTCAAAAACAACTAATTAGAGTGGAAAGTAAAAAACTTGCTTGTGATCAATGTGTCCTTCAGACTGTACTTCCTAAATGAGATGGACATGGTTTACATGTTTGGAATAAGGATAATTTTAAAAGAAAAAGAGTGTGGAATGATTTATGGTAAAATATATTATTTAATAAATTTGAAAAAGTTTAAATTATAAAATTTTAAGAATATATTAAATAATTTTAAGATCTTAATTTCATTCAAATAGTAAGTATTTCATTCTTTCTTATTTTTAAATTTATATTTTTTTCTTCTCGCGAATTAATATTAAATACATTTATTTTCAATTTATGTTAAGTGGGACTATTTCGATTTATATAAATTAAACATTTTCAACCAATATCAATTAACTTTTGTTGTTAATAATGTATGTGAGGTTATTTATCCATTAATATTATTTAGGATTTTCTTCGTTAACATTCGACTAATTATCTGTGATATCAATAAGTTATTTTTAACTGATATTAATAAGAGTTATTTTTTATTTATTTATAATGTTAGGATTATTTTACTAGGAGTTGCTTTTTATTTATAATTTTAGATTATTTTTGTTAGACCACTCATTTTTTATTTATTTGATTTATAATTTTGAGTTAGAGTCGAGACGGTTACTAATAAGATCTTAGAAAATGATATAAAAGTTTTGGTGATTTTTAAACCATAACATTATAATATTTTAATAATAAAAGCTTTAAACTATAAATAGATTTTCAATTAACTGAAGTTCATTTTGTAAAAGTCATAATTTTTTTATAATTTTCTATTTACCATCTTTCTAAATTTCTAACTCCAATATTTATCTTTTTGAAAATCAAAGATCATAAAAGTGTTTCTAGTAAAGAACTCTACGTAACTATCCGAATTAAAGGAAGAACAAAGTAAGTTTACTTTTTACTCCTTTTTAGGTTGTTTGTTCCTTGGATTACATGTGGTCTATATGGTTATGCATGTGATTTAATGGTGGTCTAAGTGAATCTATGTTGATATGAAATAATGGTGGCATGTTTAGATTTATAATTGGAGTATTTATTGTTTAGTTAGGTCATCCTATGTTAGATAGAGGTCTAAGGAGTAACAATGCGAGAAAAAGTTGTTTAACCAATGTAAGGAAAGTTAATGTTAATTGTTGTATGTACTTGATAGAATTTAGGACTATATTGGTATGAATTTTTTGAAGAATTGATTTAAATTGATGGTTGGTTTGAAATCTGTGAAAGTGTGATTTAATTTCCTTATGTAACTAATTGATTGATTAAAATTGTGAAGTTGAGAATTGGGCATTTGGGTGGAGCAATTGGTTCATAAGGACGTATAGTTATCAAAATGGGTTAAAACCCATGAGCCAACTCGACCCCCACCACGAGTTCGAGCCGGTTTGACTAAATTTTTTTTGCAAATTTCAATACGGGCCAAACATGAACTCGGCCCACTCGGGTTGAACCCGTCATAGTGCTGGGCACCACTCTAGACCCATCAAGCGCTCACTTCATAGTGAGTTCCAATGACCCAAAGCGTTAGGCGCCACACTTAGGTCATTGAGTGCTCACTTAATAGGGCCTCCTAGGCAATTAGTTGGGCGTCACTCAAGTACTGTTGGATGGCATTCTGGAATTTAAATTCGATAGAGCTCCCGGGCCTAAGGCGCTTTAATCAATTGGCATATCAATAAAAACTACAAAATTTTTTTGAAGCTAAACTAATTCCCCTTACTAATAAGTACATAAAGACAATCATTGCACAAATTTCATGTTCCAAACATTTCAATCCAAAATAACCATTCAAAACTTAATATCCAAATCAATGAAATTCAATCATTGATAAGTTGTACAACAAGAAAACTCATGTCCCTTTATTCATTAGGCCATCAATATAAATACATATTACAAGACTTTGCTACCCAAAAATAAGGCAAAACTACAACCACTAAAAATATCCATCAAATAATGTTCATAAATATGACCATAATTATGCCCATAAATAGGTTAAGAATATACCTCCTAATCAATTATAAAATAAAATATGTAGTCATAATGATAATATCTCAATATCCCCTTAAGTTAGAGCATGAAGATCTTAAATGTATAACTTGTGATAAAAAGACTCAAATTGTGTTTTTTCCAAGGAATTTGTAAAAGTGTCTACTAGTTATACCTTGGTGGGAACATGCGAGGGACAAATAATGTCAGTTATTACTTTATTATGAACAAAATGACAATCAACTTCAATATGTTTTGTTTTTTCAGAAAAAACTAAATTTTGAGATATATGTAATGTTGATTCACTATCATAATACAATTGGATCCCTTTAGAATAAGTAAACCCCAAATCAATAAGTAATTGTTTGAGCCATTTTAACTCATTTGTAGTCATCGTTACTGAGAGATATTCAACCTCTACAATAGAGAGCGAAAGATTGTTGATTGTTTCTTAGTTTTCCAGGATTCTAGAAAAAAAAAAGCCAAGAAGCATCATCCAGCTAGTCAAAGAACGTCTTGTAAGTGGACAACCTACCCAATTTAAATAACACCATCCCTGTAGTTCCAGTTTACTATCAAATTGTAGTAGAATACCTTACCCTAAATGTTTCTTCAAATATCTGATAACCCTTAAGGCAACATTCTAATTCTCTTTATGAGGTTTCTATACAAACTAAGATAAAATGTTTACAAAATAAGCAAGATCATGTATAGTCACAATCAAATTGATAATTGGTAATTGTCATTATCATTGTTTTTATTTTGTTTATTTTTATCTTTTATTGGTATTATTATTACTTTTTAGATAATTAAGGTTTTTATTTAATAAATTTGGAAATAGAAATATTTGGTTCTTATTTGTGAAAATATTGTGCAAATAAGTAGCAATCAATTAAGATTGAAGAATATCTCAACAAAATTATTTATCAACATATGAGTTACTTCAATTATAAAAATCAAATAAATGAAAATAATTGAAGATTGAAGAATATCTCAACAAAATCAGTTGTCAATAGATTTGGTTACTTTAATTACGAAAATCAAGTACAAATTTAAGGCCTAGTCCAGTTCAAGCAAACTCGCCCATATCCTATAAATAGGAGGTTTGACAAAGTTCTAAAGACACACCCTTAGGGCATAGGAAACTAACTCTAAGAGAGATATGGCAAAGGTTCATTCTAGAGGCTAGAGGCATTCATTTTTATTCTTTTCTAGAGTTTAGAATGTATTGGAGTAACTAACCCCCTTATTCATTGTGGTTGGACGTAGTGTATCTCCAGTCATTGTGATTTCTACTATTCAATATATTTCTTTTACATCACTCTTGTGTTCTATTCTTGTTCTTAACTAGAGACTTATTGTTTACATATTTGGTAGTACCTACCAATTGAAAAATAGTTTGGAAAACTTGATTAGGATAGAACAACTAATAGATCTCACGTGCTGGACATAAATGTGAAACAATTGGTCTTTCATAACATCATAATTTTTTTCTTAATGCAAACTTATAATAAAAATTGCTAAGACATTGTAGTTTTTATTATTAAAGTTTAGACTTGTCACTAAGACATTAGAACTTGTTACATATGGTGTGAACGTTAGGGTAGGAATAGAAGTATATTGTTTGGCCTTTTGCATTTAATTGAATCATAAAACCCAACCTCGATGAAGTCTTTACCATATATTTCATTAAATAAATTTAATTGCTTTATACAATTTTACAATTATTTAGTAATTAATACCTTTTCATTACTTCAAAGTTTGTTTAGCCTTAATCACTGAATAAACATATTTTTTATTAACAACGCAAATCTATTGGAAAATGATATATGAACTTGTCCACTTTATTACTTGTACAATTTGGTAACTTGCCAATTTTGTAACAAGTTTTTAGCGGTGTTGTTGGGACCAGTGTTGATTTAGTAAATTGTGTTTTATGTGACAATTCAGGTTTACATAGTTTATATTTTGTTTATATTATTTTTTTATTATTTGTGTTTAGTTAATATTTATTTATAATTAAAAAATAAAGTATTTAACTCGTCCTTTCTAGTGTTTTCTTATTTGCATGAGAGGTACGATTCCAACTGATCAATTATATTATGATCTTGAAATTTAACGAACAACTCCAAAGAACAATAGTAAACAAATGAGACTTCTTAGGGAAGCATAAAAAGCAACAACCGTTTTAGAAAGCTCTAGCATTAATTCACCATATCAAGAAAAAGAAAAAAAACGGTAGATATGGTTGAGTAAGAAATTCCAAGACAACGTACCTCAGGGGATTATTCCACATTCATGAGGACGCTAAGTTTCAACAGCATTGCTAGGCCAGTGGTGAATGCAACTAATAAGGAGATGAAGCCTTGCCCTATATGTTTCTTCAAATATTTGATAATCCTAAAGGTTTCATCCCAATGATCTTTACGAGATTTTTGCATAAACCGAGAAAAAATGTTTACAGAATACGCAAGATCATGTATAGTCACGGACAAATATATTAGTTACCCAATCAACCTTTGATAGATTATGGTGTTGTTCCATTTGAAAATCCATAGGTTGGGCACCTAATAAACACATGTCTTCAATAATTTCCAATGCATATTTTCACTGGCAATGATAAATTTCCTTGGGATTATGGGTTACCTCCAACCCTAGAAAATATTTTAAGACTCCAAAGTCCTTCATTTGAAAGCAAGAACCTAAGTAAGCTTTAAAAATTATCATGGCTAAAATATTGATGCCTACAATAATAAAGTAATCAACGTAGCCTAACACATATATATATATGTACGTATCCCTTATGTAATGTAAATAATGAGTAATCTAAACAAGATTGGATAAAGCCATAAAACTTCAAGGCAATAGTCAACTTAGCAAACCAACAACGAGAAGTTTGTTTCAAGTTGTACAATGACTTACTCCCATTTGAGTAATATTTTATTTTGTACACCCATTTACTTTTTTCTTTTGAGGCAGTGGTTTATACAAAGCCTATGTCTCATTCTCTTCTAAGGCTTGTATCCCGTCAACCATTGTAGCACGCCAACCAAAATCCCTTACGGTTTCGTTAAAACTCTTATGTTCTTTCCTTGTTATCACAATTGCAACAAAAATTTTGATGTCTAGCAAAAAATCATTCACTATTTGCAAAAGAAAGTAATAGGATAAGGAGTATATGAGGAATGTTGTTGAGCATATGAACTTTCCGAGGACTTTACTTTTCTAATGACATGAGTGACAAAAATTCTTATACATTGTTGATGGAGTTTTTTTTCTCATCCCCCTTCCCATTTTTGTCTCCATATTTTCTTCTTGGTCCACCATAACATCATTAGTCTCATCAACTCCATGTAGAGACAATACCTGACCATCCACACCACTCGTACTTACTCTCTCATCAACTGCCAAATTAGCTTCATAATAGTTTCCACAAAACCTCCTTTGAAGTTGAGGTTACTCTTCTCCTTGCAAAGCCATAGATACATCCCTCGTTGAATCATAATTCTCCCGTGCAATATCATTTGTAGTGTACTCAAAATCATAATTAATTTGAGGAGTATAAAGAGTGTTGTCTTGTGACCCAACAAAAGGGAATTCATGTTCACAAAATTTGACATCTTTAGAGAGATAATATTCGTGAGATTCCAAATCTTACAATTTCCATCCCTTTTTTCCATAAGGATACTCCACAAATATAAACATTCAACTTCTACTTACAAAATTTTCCCCATCATAATGTTCTTGATACGCATAACATAAGCAACAAAAAAAATTTCATGTTGTCAAAATCAGGTGTTCTACCAAATAATTTTTTCATAAGGTGTTAAATAATTAAGCACATTAGACAGTATGTAATTAATTAAATAATACGTTGTTGACTCACTCACCTCAAAATTGCATTGCTAAATGACCCTAGAATTTGAGAGCACATGTCACATTGATAACATGTTGATGTTTTATTTCCACTATTCTATTTTGTTGAGGAGTACCGACATAAGATTTCTTAAACACAATCCAATTGTTTAAAGAAAATTCATGCAACCAGTTAAACTCAGTGTCTTTGTCACTTCATACTTTCTTTATTCTTGTATTATATTGTCTTTCAACAAGGGTAACAATGTTCATAAACACATACATAAATTCACCAATAAACCCAAACTATGAGTAAATAATCATCAACAATTTTAAGTAATATCGCAACCCATAAGAAGAATGAGTGCATAAGGTCCCTAAAAATCAAATTAACTAATTCAAACAAACTACATGCAATATGTTCACATAATGAAAAATTATTCCTTTGTTGATTAGTACGAGGACAAACATCATAGATTCTACTATTATTGCTTATACTAAATTGACTCACATGGGAAATGAATGTTAACTCCTTGTCTAATAGGTGACCCAAACGTTTATTCCATAGATCAATTGACAAATCCTTGTCAAATCTTATTGCATGCAACTTCGAAATACCCTAGAAAAAAAGAAATTTCATTAGTCTATTCACCTTCTCCAATCAATGTCTTCATATTCCGATCCTATATTACATACAATTCATGAATAAAATGAATGATACAATTGGAGACATCAATTGATTGTGATACATGTATTAAGTTGAAAGTTAATTGAGGCACAAAAAGAACCTTATCAAGATGCAAACCACCATTCAAAATCACGTCACCCTCCTTTGTAGTTGTGGCATCTATCCCATTTGGCAATCCTACTAGTATGTTTGTAATATTTTCACATTTATCATACAAAATAAATTTCATATACATGTTGTGAGACTCTCGTGTCAATAATCAAAGGAGTGTCATTCTCACCATGAAGACGATTCTTCATTTTGGGAACATTCAAAATATCAAGAAGTTGTCGTCATTATGCTGAAAACAAAATTAATTCTCCCAAGGATTTTTCTAGGCTCTTGATACCATGATAAGTTTTATAACAAGAAAACTCACGCCCCTTCATTCATTAGACAATCAATGTATATAAAAAAATCAATTAACTTATTTCATTGATTAACTCAAATTAACTAACTAATTTTCACAAAATACGTTGAATTTGGAGTTTTATGTATATAAAATATATAAATCATATGTTTAAATCATATTACCTGTTTAAACTTTGTGTAAATCTAAAGACTTAAACTTACTTTCCATATATATATATATATATATATATATATATATATATAATTTACATGGTAAAGTTAATATAGAGCTATATATGTCTCATACTTTTACTATACGCTCCCATAAAGTTACCAAAAGAGTTAATCTAATAATAAATCGTTAATATATTATATTGTTTTTTTATTGATTTAAAGTGATTTTTATAAATGTAAAGTTCTTATTAAGCTCCTACCCAACAAACAACTCATTCTATAAGAAACTTCATCTTTCAATAAATTATTCCTAAGTATGAATCATATTGTCAAGTAACTATCATTGCTAAATGTTACCCACCTTAATAGTTTTTTTTAATACCTTTTAGTTGGAACATGAGACCTTGCACTAAAGTGTCTTCTGTAAGGTGTGTAACAATAAGATGTATTATATATAATTAATATACTTTATGCTATATGATTTTCTACGTTTCTAAACCAAAATAATGACCTAATAAAGGCTTTTGGTTATGAGTAAGAAAGAGTATAAAACAAGAAAAGGCGATTCAAGAGACTATTCAGAGAATCTTTACTTCAAAATAAAATATGCCCAATTATTATTTTTTTAATCCCAATTTTTCAATTGATTCAATTTTAATAATGAATAGTTTTATAAAAACCATTATCTCTCCTTTATTACTGTATCAAATCAAAAGTAAAAATGCAAACTCTATTTATTCATTTTCTTTGATTCGCGTCCAACTACTGCAGTAGTTATAAAAGTGTATCGACAACTTTCCAAGAGGTTATAACTATTAATTAATTTACATGTTTCTTATTTTGAATAAATGAGATCTCATATTCTCACATTATATTTTATATATCTATTTTTATTCATATATATATACATATATATATATATATATATATATATATATTTTGATTTAGAAAATAGTTTAAAAATAATAGTGATTTTAAAGATGACACTTAATTATTTTATTCATAAAATGTTTAATTATAAATAGATTTAATATTAATCGCGTTTCATTTATAAAAATCATCATCAATATATTATCTTTTTCTATAACTTTCTCGGCCTTTCTTTTTTTAACTTTCTAAGCCCAGCTTACTTATGTTTGAATATTTGAGACTACTAATGGATTCACAAAAGGATTACACTTCAGACAAACTTTCTCTATTTGAGACTATAAATATATAGAGAAAAACATCGATAAAAGTCAATCTATTATAAAATAAAGTTGATAATAGAGAGAAGAAGAAAGAGAAAGAAAAAAACATAAGAGATAATAAAGACTAATTTTTGTATGTCTTATTACTAATAAGAAAAGTCTTATTTATAGATAGAAAATGTAACCTAGAAAGGATATAAATCAATCACATGGGTAATTGTAGCACATCAATCAATCATTTTAGTAATTGTAACAAAACAATGGATAACCATTAATTCATGACACTCCTTCTTGGATATCCATTCATTGAAAAATGTGACTCGTTAAAACCTTACTAGGAAAAATTCTTTTGGATAAAATCCTAGTTAAAGAAAAAGAGTACAACATTATTTATTCTTTAATACAATATTGTTCATCACATATTCTATTTTTCGTCCTCATTTAAACTTATATTATTAAGATGACATAGTCCAATCTTGTGAATTGATTACTCAAAAGTTCTCCTTGACAAAGACTTTGTAAATGGATCTGTCAGATTTTCATATGAATGAATCTTTTAGATCTCTATATCACTCTCTCACTTGAACAATGCACTATTGTCTTCATATATTGTTCATTCCATTTTTCTCGAGGATAGACCACAAATTTGTCACACATATTGAATTATAAACCTTAACCTAACACATTCACGACTTACCTAATGTTAAAAATTCAACATAATTTGAGGATGTTGTTATGGTTTGTTTCACGGACCGCCATGAAATCATTGTGCAACCACATGTGAATAAATATCATGTTTGAGATCAACCACTGTGAGGATATGATAAATGACACACACCTCCATAACCCATTAGATATGATTTTAAATAATTTGGATAAAATAAACTCATATTTATAGTACACTTAAGGTAACAAAGTATATGTTTTACTCTGGTACAATGTCTTCTTGCAGGTGAAGAACCATGTCTTGCTTAAATTTACAAAAAAATGCCATATGAAGTCGAGTATAATTAGTAAGATACATTAGTACTCTTATAACACTAAGATATGATACTTTTGGACCAAGAAGTTCTTCATCATTTTCTTGAGGTCTAAAACGACCATACAACCATTGGAGTGCATAATAGACGTGACTTGTCCATAGAGAACCTTTTAAGTACCTTCGTTATATAAGTTTCTTGATGTAAAAAAAAACACCTTTATTTAAATACATAATTTGTAATCCCAAACAAAACTTTGTCCTTCCAAAAGCCTTCATCTCAAATTCTTTCTTTAAGCAATAGTTGCCTTTGACTTTGTGAGGTCATTAAGAGTTCCAACAATGTTTATGTCATCTATATAAACAACAATTAAGGCAAATTCATTTTGTGATCTTTTCATATAAATAGAAGGACAAATAGAATCATTTTTATACCCTTATTATAACAAGTACTCAATAAGACAATTATACCACATACGTCGTAATTGCTTTAATACATAAAGGGACTTGTTCAATTTTATTGAAGAATTCTCTTTAGAATTTGCATTGTTGGGCAAATTAAATCCTTTAAAGAGTTTCATATAAATATCACTTTAAAGAGAACTATATAAATAGGTTGTAATAACATTCATTAGATCTATATGCAGACCTTTTTGTGCAACTAAGCTAATCAAATATCGAAATGTTGATGCATGCAATACTAGGGAATATGTCTCTTCAAAAATCAATACCAGGTTTTTCTGAAAAACCTTAAGAAACTAACCATGCCTTATATCTAGTTATACTTCTATTGTATCTTTCCATTTTGGCCAATCATTTCTTTGTCGCCAATCTTCAATGGTCATTGGTTATTGATCCTTGTTGTCACTCATAACATTCATCGTTATATTATATACAAAAGTCTCAGGTACTCGAGGTTCTTCTAGAACCAAATAATTAATTATCTTGGTTCCACATAACATTCATTTTGATTCCACATTATCTTATTCATGACATAATTTATTGAGTTTTCAACAATTTCAGGTACTCGAGGTTCTTCTAGAACCAAATAATTAATTATGTCAAATAAATCTTTTGGAATTTCCAACTTTTCCATTAAGTCTTCTTGCCTTTTAGCTTCTTTTTTCTCATTCGAGGGTTTTATTATCTTTGGAACCAATAGGCTTACCACGCTTCAAGTGTGTCTTTGGAACCAATAAGCCTACCACTCTTCGAGCGTGTTATGAATTAATATCAATTTTATTTAGAGCATTAATAGTTGATAAATGTGGTTTAGTTACCCTTTTTGTGATAGTAAAAACATTTGGTAATTTATTGACTGATTTTGTAAATGAAGTGTCCTTTGAACTTATAGTTTACATTCTTTTGTACAAGGATCAAGACGAGATATTTATAATTCATTCCAACCGATATCATTTTCTAATAGTTTTCTTTCTCCCTCTAATGTTGGAAAAAACTTATACATCAAAATGACAGTTGGCAAATTAAATTGTAAATAAATCTCTTGTTGATGGTTTAAGATATTTTATTATTGATGGAGAATCATATCCAACGTATATTATCAATCGTCTTTGAGGACCCATCACAGTCCCTTTTAGTAGGGAAATTAGAACATATATAACACATTAAAAAATTCTTAAATGAGAAATATTAGGCTACTGAATAAAAAATCAATTGCATAATAAAATATTTGTGATAACTTACTGGCTAGATGCAAATCAATAATGTAGCATGCAAAATTGCATATCCCTAAGTAGCCATTGAAAGATTAGCTCTCATAAGTAATGGTCTTGCAACCAGTTTTAGACGTTTTATTAATGATTCTACAAGTTCTTTTTTAGTATGAACATGTGCTACTGGATGTTCAAATTCAATTCCAATTAACATACAATGCTCATGAAAAGTATGAGATGTAAATTCACCAGTATTATCAAGATGACTTTTCTTAATCGGATAATTTGGGTATTAAGCTCTTAACTTGATTAATTGTGTTAATAACTTTACAAACGTCTGACTACGAGTTGATAATAAACAAATAAGTGATCATCTAGTTGATGCACTAATTAAAATCATGAAAAATCTAAATGATCCACATGATGGGTGTATTGGACCATAAATATCACCTTGTATTTATTCTAAAAATGATATTGTCTGATTTCTAATTTTTCCTATGATTGTCTTATTATCAAAATTCCTTTGTGAACATGTAGTATATGAGAAATCGTTGGACTAAAAAAGTTTTTGACTCTTAAGTGGGTGTCCACATGAATTTTTCAACTATTTTTTGCACTATAATAGATCTAGGATGACCTAACTAATCACGCCAAACAAGGAATTCATTGTGATTTGTAAACTTCCGGTTTACCATGACATGAATTTCAATTATATTAATATATGTGTAGTACAAACCGTCCAACTGATCATGCCAAACATAGATTTCATTTTGATTCGTAAAATTCTAGTTTACAATGACATGCATTTTAATTGTATTAATATGTGTAGTAAAAGCCTTAAAATAAGGTTGATAATTTCTCCAATACACATTGTTTATCTCAATATGATATCCATTTAAACGAATATCTTTGGAAATTAATAAGTTTCTATTAGAATTTTTGGTAGAAATATAGTAGCTCTTCTGGAGCCTTCAATTGTAGTAGAAGAAATAATGTTAATATTGACTTTTCGCATAACCAAACAAAAAAAAAATATTACCCTTGAGAATTGTATGAGTTGTTGTACTATCAACAAAACACAATATATATGTTACTCTATATAACACTACTGCATACCAAATAATCATATCTATAATTAAATTTTAATGGACTTAATAACCTCAATTCATTGTTGGTACCGTTCAAAATTAATCAACTCCGCAAGTCATATAAAATAAAACTAAGTATTAACCATCATCTCTAGAAATCTTTGAACCTTTATATATTAATAGTATAACAAAATCAAAATCATATATTCATATTAAAACTCCTAATTTACATTCTTACACATAATATGTATATTTTAATATATCATTAACTTAAAATATATCCATTTGTAATATATGTATAATGTATAATCTTGATATTTAAATGTCTCCTTTCACACTTTTATAATAATTACCATATAAGATTTATATAATAATAAATGATCATCGTACATTCATTGCGTATATACATTTTATAATACAAAAGAAAATATGATTTTTATACCCATACATAATACCAACATTAGACATGCATAATTTAAATTAATATAGTAAAAATACCATAGAAAATTTACCCTAATTTAAATTAAATCTTCTATTACAATATTAAATGTTAGAAAAAATAATAAAATATAAATAATAATAATAATAAATAATAATAATAATAATAAGACAGAGATGAAAATTGATAAAACAATTCTTATCACAAAAATAAAATTAAAAGATAAACTTGTAAATAAAGAAAGTATTTAGTATTTAGTATTTAGGAAGAGTCTCAATTGAGGTATGAGCACTCTCGTCATAGAGAAGACACTCTCACTACTACAAATGAAAAAGAGGAAAACATGAGAGATAATAGAGACCGACCAATTTATGTGTCTAATAAAGAGTAATTAATTATATGACAAATTATAGCAAGTCAATCAATGTAACTATAATAAATCAATGGACAATCTATTAATTCATGACACAACCTCATCTTTCATGTTATCATGATTGTGTACCAGATGGATAAATATCTGTCCGTACCCATATCCATGTCGGGTATCCGTTATGTGGGTACCCACATATTTTTTTAATATCCACGAGTACCTACAAGTATTACAAAAAAATAAAAATAAAAATTTAACATATTTTAATCGTAAATTCAAAGAAAATAAAATACAATACATAACATTCATAAATTTTAAATAGAATCCAAATAACCCATTTATATAGTGTTGAATGACAGTTTACAAAGAAATAATTTTTTTTTAAAAACTAATTGATAAAAAATAACTCATTCAAAATCAAAATGTTAATATTTTAATCATGTTTTTTTATTTTTTTTTAATTTAAATTAAAGTATAACATGTACGGGTATCCACGAGTACGAATACTATGATACCCATACCTATCCCGTTAACATGCAGGTATTAAAAATATCCGTACCCATTACTCGCGGGTATCCATTTACAATATTCATTTTTTACTCATTGCAAGTTTTATAAAAGTAGTGATGATTTTTAAAGAGATAATGTTATAATATTTTAATAATAAAAAGATAAAGTTATAAATAAGTCCATTTTATAAAGGAAGCAGACTTAAGATCAATTTGATTTGCTTCTCTTTATAAGAGTTGGAGAGTATTTTTGAGACAATGTCTTGTCTCGAAGATATAATATTCTTGGGTGTTGCCTATCACTTGACAGAGAAAGTTGAGTTCTAGTCTGATTCACTTGAAAAAGATATTAGTTTATATATGTTTAACTTTTATTAATTTGTACATAATAAACTTTGAGATATTAATTAAGTAGTAGTCGTTTAAACTTGTTATAAATGTAACTTTATAATGATTTAATGTAAGTTTAAAACTGAAACTGAAACTGAAACAAAGTTTTATTTTTGTCTTTTAGGAAGCTTTTATTTCTGTTGCATACTACATTTTTTTTTCCTAACTAAAAAATTATTTGTATAGAAAAATAAAAGAAAATTCCTTTTGAAGTGTATAGAAAAATAAAAGAAAATAAAGCAAAATTTCTCTACCCCCGAACTTTTTCCCCCCTTATAAGTTATATTAACCTTACAGTACTACAACTACAATTATTACATTTTTATCTTACATAAAGAACATAAAATTTAATACTATTTTACATCATATATACTTATAAATAGAACATCATATTTTATATAGAAACTCATCCAACCATACTTATAATTAATAACTAACAACATAGAATTTTTTTAGTTGACTCTCATGTGATATTTAATTTAACCTAAGAACGATTGCTTGCTTTGCATCTGCCATTTTTGTTGCTTTGAACTATCTTCCAAGGTACTCAATTTCTCTGTCCATGTGATATACAACTTTTCTGAAATTCAAAGCTTCCTAACAGTTTCCGAAAAGGAAACAAATAAAAAAAAAATAAAAAAGCGAGATATTGGGTTTTGAATACTAATTTTATATTGATGAAAATATTTACTTTTTTTTTCTTAGATTTAAGATCAATCTTGAAGGTTAAGAAAGGGGTTAGATTCATGTTTAATATAAACCATAAAAATTGCCATCAAACATGTGATGTGAAATTAAGTATTGTGGCAAATAAACTTGAAGAATTTGATTGTATAACATATGGTGCATGTGAGATGAGTAAAGTGTTCATGCATAATATTGCAACATTTTATGTTGTCAAAATTTGAAAAAGTTTTTTTTTTTTTTATGTTATATTTCTTCCGTTTTTTAATGAGACATTTCATGATAAAAATATGTTTTTTAATTGTTCTTTTCATTAATTTTTTTATTAAAGTATTTTTAATTATTTTAATTTATAAATAATATATATATTGGAATGAGTTTGCCTGTACATATTTTCTAAACAAATATTTTCTTAATAAAATACGTACATTTATGTTTTTTTACGTGTTTGTTTACTTTGTTCAATTTAAAAATAAACATTTTTCTGCTTCTTTTAAGAAGTAAATCTAATCTACATAAATAAATTATTTTTTAATTATTTATTTTGAAAACACTAAAATTTAAACAAATTTAAATTTTTATTTTATATATCACTAACTTCACTCTTTCCGGTTTCTGGTAACTCATATCTAGAAGTCATAATTTCTTAAATAAATTTACTCTTACACATTGGTAGTAAATCTACTCAGATTATAAATAAAAATAATTAGTAAAGAGATTAACAGATATTTTAACCATTATCTATAAATAAATTGTATTAAAGAGATAAAATCATTAACTTGAGAAAGTTATGGAAACGTTTGTTTAAATTAAAGCACGTTATATCTATTCATATCGCTACGCCAAAATTTAGGATTAGTTAAACAATACAATAATCTTACAAGTCAACCTAGTTAAGAAAGAAAGACGGTTTTTACATCATGTAAAATTTAAATGGAATAAAGATAAAGTTAATTTGACTAATTAATCGTAATAGAAATAAAAACTGAAAAAAAAAAAAAAAGAAATAGAAGAAACACAAATTGTGTAGCAAGCAGTTTCTAATTTTTTTTCTTATTCAAAAGTAGGGAGTCAAATTTGTAATTGACTTTTTTTTTCAAACTCCAATTGATATTGTTCCTTGCATAAAACTTAATAACTAAACGTAATTAGAAGTCCTTAGAACACATGACAGTTTAAACGCAATCAACTTTATTATATGTCTGATATCTTCTCTATTTTTTTATAATATTTATTAATTTTTCAGTTCTTACAAACTTACAAAAAACAGTACGTGTTTTAAGTTGGAAAAAAATTCTATATTTTTTGTAAATTTTTAAAAATAAAAATATATGTGTAATTGCATTAAAATATTTGAAAATAATTTAATATCTAGATTAACGAAATCTGTTACATAGATTTCATGAACATGAATTTTATATTTGTGAAAAAGTAGCATTTGTGTGTACGAAGAAAGGAAGAGTGAAGAGATGGTTAGATAGTAGTAACAGTAGAGAATATCCCATTAACTAAAGTGAATTGGATAAAAGTTAAGGAAGAATTTGCGGAGAGAGAGTATTAATTAATATTAATTAATTAGGAAAATGAAATAATTAGCGGGTAAGAAGAGAAGACGCAGAAAAGGAGTGAAAAGCGAAAACGTGTGAGGCACAATGGTAGTGGCGGTGTAATGCTTTTGTCACGGAAAAACTATGGTCTACGGAACGGGACGGAGTTAGATCTTGATCTTTCACTGCCATTTTCTCTCTCTCTCTCTCTCTCTCTCTTTCTCTCTCTCTCTCTCTTTCTTTTCTCTATATAAGTTCTCACACCTCTTCATTCCTTTCATTCCCTCCTTCTTCTCTTAATTCTTCTTTCTTTCTTTCTCTTTAGATCTCTCTTTCATTCTTCATTCAAGGTAAATTCCACCCATCTCTTCACAAGCACACCTTTTTCTTTCTTCCATTGTTACTCCCTTTGATTATTTTCTTTGTCTTGCCTGCAACTGACTTTTTTTTTTTCCACCAACCCAGTTTGTGTTTTCTTGCCGTCTTTCGATTTCGACTTCTGGGTGTTATTGTTTTTCTCTCAAATGCCACCTTTTCTTTTATGCGGGGTTGTTTGACTTTTAATTGTGGGTGGGTTGGGTGATCACTGGATCTGTCGGTTTGGCTGGTTCCGTGTGAATTGCGTAGGTAGATCTGGTGGCTGAATTTTTATCATGTGGGGATTCGGATTACGCATTGGTTTCTTGCTTAGTATATTCTTGTGATGTTTTAGTGTGTGCATGTGTTTATCAGCTGAGCGTTTCGATTATTTGTGTTTAACACTTTGCGTTTTTGTATCTAATGTTGTTTCTGTCTCTGGATCTGTTTGTGTTTGTGTGTCTGCTTTGCTTGGGAATTGTGGATCTTGTTCTTCCTGTGGTAATTTTCGTGATTGCGTAGCATTCTCTTGGAAATGCTGTTGTTGGGCGGGTTTTTGTCGTATGGTCTTTTCAATTATACGCGGCTTTGGGTCTTGATGTGTTTGATTTTTTATCTTGTTGAGTTGTGTTGTGATGAACGAACATTTTGGGATTGAGTTTGGAATTTGCATTGTTTGTGCGTTATTTTGAGTGTGGAGCATTGGGTGTTTTTGTGAAGCAGGGTGGTGGATACGAATAAGAAATGGTGAAAATTTGCTGCATCGGAGCTGGTTATGTTGGTGGGCCAACCATGGCTGTGATTGCCCTGAAGTGTCCTGAGATTGAGGTGGTGGTGGTGGATATCGCCGCTCCACGAATCAATGCGTGGAACAGCGATCATCTTCCCATATACGAGCCTGGGCTTGATGATGTGGTGAAGAAGTGCAGGGGGAAGAACCTCTTCTTCAGCACTGATGTGGAGAAGCATGTTGCTGAGGCTAACATTGTCTTTGTTTCGGTGAACACGCCGACGAAAACTCAGGGGCTTGGAGCTGGCAAGGCAGCTGATCTGACATATTGGGAGAGTGCTGCTAGGATGATTGCTGATGTTTCGAAAACAGACAAGATTGTGGTCGAAAAATCAACTGTGCCTGTGAAAACGGCTGAGGCAATTGAGAGGATTCTGACTCACAACAGGAAAGGAATCAATTTCACAATTCTGTCAAATCCTGAGTTTCTTGCTGAGGGTACAGCAATAGCAGACTTGTTTAAGCCAGATAGAGTCCTCATTGGAGGTAGGGAAACCCCAGAAGGTCAAAAAGCTATTCATGCTCTGAGAGATGTATATGCACACTGGGTTCCTGTGGATAGAATCCTTTGCACCAATTTGTGGTCTGCTGAACTCTCAAAGCTTGCAGCCAATGCTTTTCTGGCCCAGAGGATCTCCTCAGTGAATGCCATGTCAGCACTTTGTGAGGCAACTGGTGCTGATGTCTCACAGGTGTCTCACTCAATTGGCACAGACTCAAGAATTGGACCAAAGTTCCTGAATGCCAGTGTTGGGTTTGGTGGATCATGTTTTCAGAAGGACATATTGAACTTGGTGTATATCTGTGAGTGCAATGGCCTCCCAGAGGTGGCTAACTACTGGAAACAGGTGATTAAGGTGAATGACTACCAGAAAACCCGGTTTGTGAACCGTGTGGTGTCTTCTATGTTCAACACAGTTTCAGGGAAGAAAATTGCTGTTCTGGGTTTTGCTTTCAAGAAGGACACTGGTGACACTAGGGAGACACCTGCCATTGATGTGTGCAAGGGCCTATTGGGAGACAAAGCCAAATTGAGCATATATGATCCTCAGGTTTCTGAGGACCAAATCACGAGGGATTTGGCCATGAAAAAGTTTGATTGGGATCACCCTGCTCATCTTCAACCTCTTAGCCCCACTTCCAACAAGCAAGTATCTGTGGTTTGGGATGCCTATGAGGCAATCAAGGATGCACATGGTATCTGCATCTTGACCGAGTGGGATGAGTTCAAGAACCTTGATTACAAAAAGGTTTTTGACTGCATGCAGAAGCCTGCTTTCGTTTTTGATGGCCGAAATGTTGTGGATGTCAACAAGCTCAGGGAAATTGGCTTCATTGTTTACTCCATTGGCAAACCCCTAGATTCATGGCTCAAGGACATGCCTGCAGTGGCTTAAAGGAAAAAGTTTAGTTTGAAGTTCCCTTTTTGGGATGAATGTGTTGGTCTTTGCCTCATCTTACTGATATGCTATCATCATGCAAATCATATAGTTTAGATTTCTGTTACTGTTTTTCTTTCATGTTACTTTTATTTGATCAGGTTTTACTCAAGTTAGAGAGCTTAATTGCTTCAGTATCATGTCTTTAGCTCGCTAAATATCCTTATTTGTTGACCTGGTTTATTGTAATAAACAAGATTGAGGATTTTTTATACAACGGATATCATTGGTTTCATGATTTCTCCTCTTTATTTAAGAGGAATCACCTTCTTACTCTGCTAACATTACAGGGCTTGATTGAGAATAAAAAATGACTCTGCAAATGATTAAGAAATGAGAAACCTTGTCTAGTTCTGGCTTTTGTTGTGGGCAGCCACAGACAGGGAAATCTGCATAAAGTACTATAAAGTATGAAAAGCTAAATTATTTATTAATTATTAATAGACCACGTGTTGCTTGAGGGCTTCATAAATTTTTCTCGTGATGTTTGAGGAATGTTGTGATTTTTAATGTACTGCACCCTCTTTTTTCACATCCATCAACTTTGATATAGAAAATCTTCTGATACTTTTAATTTTTTTATTACACAGCATAGTACCTACAAATATATTTTGTCGTTTTCTTTCTTCTAGACAATGGCATCGTTATTTGCATAGTCCTTTGACTCTTAAAATATTTACATTCTTTTTGTTTTGGTGTAAAGCAAATGCAGAGGAAAATGAATTTTTGATTTGATTGTGAAAAAAAAAATTATTGTTAGGAATACAAATTTAAATGTGTTTCCTTTTATTTTTCAATAATTTAAATTTGAAAATTTGATTTTTTTTTTATCCTGATTTTCCTTTCACTTAGGCCTATTTCTGTTTAAGCCTTTATTTGCATTTACTACTCTTTTGGAAAGTGTTAGATGCTTATTTAGAAAGAGGTGAAGGGAAAAATGTGATTGAGAGAATATTTAGTGGAAATAGGTTTGTTTCACAAATTCTTGAGAATGATTATAGGCAATAGAGAGTATTATATATGAAAAATTTATCAAAATTTTCAGATTAATTGTCTATATAAACTTGTGATGTTATGATTACAAAACTACATCAATATAGCACTATAGTCTTATAGGAGAAGTAACACTATTGCAGCCCTGACATCATCACTAACGACACAAACGTAAAAAGTCCTCTCTATATGCAGATCTAAAAACCTAGTGCTACATATCAAAAGGAAAGCATGGAGAAAGAAGAAATATGAAGAGAAGGAAGGAAGAAAAAAAAAAAAAGCATAAAACGGTAAAAGTGTCTCTTGTTATTTCTCTCTATGTTTTTCTACTTTTTCTACTTACACAAAACACCAGGGGTTCTATCTTAAATTTATCCCATAATAGAAAGGGGGAAAAGGGAAAACAACTTTAACAACCGAAACACTAACCCTAACAACAAAAACCCTAAATAGTAGCGTTTCAACATCCTCCCCTCAAACCGGATGATGTATATTCATCATATTGAGCTTGGGAAGAATGGTTTTAAAGGATGTGCGATGGAGAGCTTTCATGAAGATATCAGCGGGTTGCTCGGAGGAACAAATCAACAACAAATGGAAGAGCTTGCTTTGAAGTTTCTCCCGGACAACATGGCAGTCCAGATCAATGTTTTTGGTACACTCGTGGAAGGTAGGATTGTGAGCGATCTGTTTGGTAGATTGACTATCACAGTAAAGGATAGCTTGGTCTGTGGTTTGAACACGCAGACCATGGAGGAGGTAACTAAGCCATTGAAGCTCGTAGGTGGTAGTGGCTAAGGCTCTATATCCGACTTTTGAAGATGATCTTGACACTATGCTCTGCTTCTTGTGTCTAGGCTTGTAGCCCAATCAAAGTCGCTGAAGACCTTGATTTGGATGTTGTTGGAGGTAGCAAAGAAAGGCCATTAGCTTGACTTGTCTTGATGTATCTCAAGATATGTTGAGCTTCTTGATGATGATAGATGGTAGGTGTCTGCACAAACTGGCTTAGCAAGTGTACAAAATAACTAATGTCGGTCTGGAGTTAGTTAGATATAACAACTTTCCTATTAGGAGTCTATAGGAACAAGAATTTTTGACAGGCTTAGCTTTATCAAAGAGGATTTAGTGTTGTTCATGAGAGGAGTCTGACTAGGTTTGTAGTCTAGCATCCCTGTTTCATATAGAATATTTAGAGCATATTTTCGTTGACACAAATGAATTCCCTTGCTAGATCTAGCCACTTCAAAATCCAGGAAGTATTTTAAGGGTCCTAAATCTTTAATTCTGAAGGCTTTGTGTAAGGAAGTCTTTATCTTGTCAATTTCAGTCATGGAATTTCCTGCCAAAATCACATCATCCACATAGATAAGGAGAACTGTGAAATTATTCAAGCTCTCTTTAGTAAATAAAGAGTGATCAAATTTGGATTAGAAGCAAGGAAAGAGGATAGTTTAGCAAAGCATTGACGACTAGTTTGTTTTAGGCCATAGAGAGATTTGGTTAGCCTGTATACTTGACTTGGTTCTGGAATTTGAAGTCTTGGCGGTGGGTTCATGTACACTTCTTCATCAAGGTTCCCATGTAACATGGCATTGTCAACATCCAGTTGGTTTATATACCAATTTTTGGTGGTTGCAATGGCTAAAAGAACCTAAGAAACTATCACCTAATTTATAAAAAACACCTATTTGGAGTTGAACTAGTTAAGATATTAATTTTTTTTAGTTGATTGATTGATCATGTGAAACTTTACAAATTTGGAAAAGATTGATGAAGACAAGATAGAGAGATTTTAGAATAAAATGGAACTAACTTTAAAACACATTTTGATTAATTAGGATTGACTTGTAGTTAATAATTTCTTAACTCGTTAAATTGTTTAATAGAATTAGAGAGAAAAGATATTGGAAGTGTTGATGCTTCAATTGTTTAGTTAAACTCTCAGTTTGGGTCTTCAATAGCGCCTTCCACTATTCCGCATGTTTATCAAGTCTGTTTGATGTTATCTTTTGAGTTGCTCGTTCTAGTCGAGCAGTTGTTGATTTGGTTTTGGATGGTGCTTATAGAGTTCAGTTCCATTTCGTGTGTTTTTCTAAAAAGCATTGGGTTGGTAGTAGGGATGGACAAGTGAGGACAACAATCTTGGATTTGAGTTCGGATCTTGGATTTGATGAGACATGTGGCAAAATCCTAAACGTCTTTCTTAGGTAAGTTGGTCTCAACATGGAAAGATCAACCTGTAAAATATTCTTCGATGCTTAGGTGAGTAAGAGTGTAGAATTTGTTTAGGATATAAGTAAAAGTATAATAGATGATTGAGTGTGTCATACTTTCATATTTGAGTTCCTTATATAGACTTAAGAAAATATGGTTGTTGGCGATTTTTTGTACCGTTATGGATCACTTTTAAATTTTTTTACTTGATTAGACTATCATTATCTTTTTTCTCAAACTAAATCCATTTACTGTTCAAGTATAATTCTTTTTTGGTGAAAGATTAATTTTTTTTTTTGAAGAATGAATCCTTAGCAACATTTTTTTCTAGTTTTCTAGATTTATATAATTATTTATAATAAATTACTTTATAAAAAATTTATAAGTTTTAACAAAATCATGTGAATATAAATTTAAAAATATATTTAATTTAATATTTATAAGTTAATTGCAACTAAAAAATTTAAAGAGTCATTATAATAAATAAAATAATTTAAATATATTATAATTATGATAATGGAAAACTTATCGTAAGAAATATCGTAATTATGGTTTTCTTTTTTGTAAAACTAATTTTGATAAATGTATGTAATTATGGTTAAAATAATTTATATAATAATATTTCGTGTGTAATAAATTAGAAAAATAAAATAAAATGTTAACTATATAAATATACATTTGTATAATTCAATTCAAATCAACTCCCTAGACATCTATTACTAATTACTTTTCTCAAAACCATAAATTTTATTACTAAGTAATTTGTATTTTGTAACTGTTAACTTTAATTTGAATAACTAATAACTTCAACAAATAATTATCTAATTTAAATTTAAATTTAAATATGAACTTTTGAATTTCATACTTTTTGTACTTTTAAATTTTTTATAAAAGTCTATTAAGAAATTTTATATTTTTCTATATTTTAGATTTATATATTTTTTCTAAATAAAGCTTTTTTAAAAAATATTCTATACTTTTTTAATATTTTCTTTAAATATTTTTTTATAAATAAACCTAAATGTTTTAGGTTAATGTCACTAATTTTCAATTTTATATTAAATCTGTTTTTAAATATTTCCACCTACAATCATATTATTATTATTTTATTTTATTTTTCTAACATTAAAAAAATATTACTTAAATTATTTTAACCAAATAAATTTACATTTATCAAAATTAAAAAAAATCATAATTACTATATTTCATTATAATTATTTTTCTATTATCATAATTACAATATATGTAAACTATCTTATTTACTATAACAATCTTCAAATTTTTTATTTTCGATTAATTTATACATATTAAATTAAATATATTTTTTAAATTTATATTCATCTGAGTTTATAAAATATTATAAATTTTTAATAAAGTAATTTATTATAAATAAATATACATATTAAATTAAAAATATTTTTAAATTAATTATAAATTTATACATATTAAATTAAATATATTTTTTAAATTTATATTCATATGAGTTTATAAAAAATTATAAATTTTTAATAAAATAATTTATTATAAATAAATATACAAATTTATAAAACTAAAAAAAATGGCTGAGTACTCATTCCTCCAAAAATTAGGATTGCACTAGTAAAACACTTACATAGTTAGAAAAAGCACGATTAGAATTTAGTTTTTCTCAAAAAAAAAAATTGAATTAGAAGGGTAACATGATTTAGTTTGGAAAAAAAAATATATGATCATCTACTCAAATCAATAAAGTTAAAAGTGGCAATAATGGCACGTAACTAACTCATAAAGTGAGGGTGTAACGAGCATTTGTATTAAAATACCTATTAATTGAGTAAGTAACATTGTCAAGACATTAAATAATGTGTTTGGAGAATATGGAAGGATAATGATATTTTGATACATTTTTTTTGACTTACTTTTAACCTACTATTTCAATCATTCTTCACTTATCTATTTTTTTTAGTGGTGTGATGTGATGATCCAAGGGTGATTGAAGTGGTAAGTTAAAAGTGGGTCAAAAAAAGTGAGTTAAAATATCATTATCCAATTTAAAATTCTTTTAAGAAAAATGATATGTTTGATGAGAAAATTAGAAGGAAATTGAAATTGAGAAATTTTAAGAAGGTATTTCAAATAACTAAAATAGTAGAATTTGAAATTTACTAAAAAAAAAAGAAGGAAACTAAAATTCCCCCAATGTATAGAATTGGTTAGGATAAAAAATAGTCTACAAGTCTAAAAAGTCAAGCTGGCCCGACCTAGGTCAAAGGTCAAACCAGGCTGGATTGTGTCAAAGGTTGAGCTAGATCGGGCCAGTTGTTGGTTCTTTCTAGGTTTAAACATGTGTTTGTTGTTGAGGGTGCCGCTAGTGTCTGTTGTAGTAGGGACTTGTATATTTCTTTATGCTTTGTGCTTGCTAGCTTGGATAGGGCGTCCGTTCGCGTATTATCTCCTCTAGGTATGTGTTGTAATTTTACCTCATCGAAGCCAGACTTCATGATATTGCGGACTAGGTGGTAGTATTGAAGGAGTGTCGCGTCCTTAATCTGAAATTCGTCGTTGAGATGGTCCACCGTCAACTTAGAATCACTTTTGCATGTTAGTACGCGTACTTCGACTTCTCGTGCTAGCGAGAGTTTGGCTAGGATGACTTCGTACTCGGCTTAATTGTTAGAGGTTTTGAAGGCGAAGTGCAAGAATTTTTTGATGATTTACAACTTTTGGTAGGTTGCCCAGTACAGGATGTTTGTAACGTCCTAGCCAAAAATTACTTATTTAAAATTAAAATAACCAACAATATTAGTAAACTGCATTTATTATTGAAGTAACTTCCCTTACCGCGGGAAAATTAAAACTTTAGTTTATACGCACCAAAAGTTAAAAAAATCCATAAAGGCGTTCAACGCTTACAAATATAAACTATTCATAGTAGCCAATTACAAAAATAATCCATGATAATAATCCCATGTAAAAAAATTCCCATGTTGGCCCCACTCCGACTTTAAGTATCCACATGCCCACCTGCATCAACATCTGCTCCCATGTAACGAGTTACATGATCATCGCCAAACACACATAGAAAGAGTGAGCTCAAAATAAAATATACATCACTAGGTACATTATAATAACAATTAAAACCTCTAACACTTTTGATACTCTCCAATCCCAGACCCACATAATTGCATCTTCCTCTGGATGCCTTTTGATTCCACACCCTTTGATGAGTACATTGATCGATATTTGCTGCCACGAGTGTCTACTTGCCCCTTCGACTACAGGCCACCACCTATAGTCCACACATGGGAATAAACTTGTTGTGGCCACAATCCGCAACACCAAGTGGAGTTCCACAATACGAACCACAGTCTGTATTTGTCCAAGACTACCAAACTCGTTGGATAACACCGAGGAGGGCAATCTTTCAGAACCTGTCCGTACGAGCCATGATCTCGCACACTCCACTAGACCTCTAAAACCACCAGGTTACAACCTCAAGTGGCCACGTGTTATCCCAATACAAGCTACACTCGTAATTGGGCCTCCAACAAAGCATCGCCTCAAGACCCCTATCCAAAGTTGTGTAGAATCCTCATCGTAGTCCAACTCTACACCCGAAATCGCCTGGCGCATCCCTCGCGTTGCTAGGCGAAAACTGGTTCCAGACCGCTTGGTGGAGACCTCACGCTGCCAGGCACCATGCACTTTCCAGAACCTCTGTCAGATCTTTTTCGTCTAGTAGGATCACCCTTTCCGCATGCATCATGCGTTGTAGGCTTCTCTTGTTTTCCCTTATCGCCTGGCGGCACACCCCACGCCGCTAGACGCCACAAAAGTAACGTCACTACTATTGGTTTTTTGAAACTTTGGAGCAAGTTCCAAAGAACCCCAAGCACTCAACATACAATCCATAATATCTAATATGCTTATCCAGTCATAATCACATGACTCGATCACAGTCTAACACAATCACAAACATCATGAATTCATTACACCATCACTTGAGGTTTCACAATAATCTCTTAACATTTTATTTTATCAATTAATAATGCCACATTGAATTTAACTCCAAAAAAGTTTTTGCAACATTCTTTTCATTCCAAATGCATTATGCCAAGCCCACAATTTATCATCACTACTTGATCATATGCACTTTAAAGACTTCCAAACCAGCAATCATGCATATTATATATCTCCAGCTACAGACATCCAAACTAAGATCACATAGTTCAAACTATAGAGCAGCATGTTATGAACCATCTATCCAAACTATAGAGCAGCATATTATGAACCCTCTATCCAAACTATAGAGCAGCATATTATGAACCCTCTGTCCAAAATTCAGCTAAATCAAACAGTTAACGAATTAGAAAATGCAATTTTACGAAAACTGCGCAGACTAGAAAAATCGTAGTAGCCTAGCGACTCGATCTTGCGCCCAGCAAAACAAGACCAGCAGCGATCTAGCACCTAGCGGTAGGAAAAATCCAAAAAACAACGTTTTTCCTAAAGAGATGCCCACTCCACACGTCCCAAACATCCAAATACGTGATTCAATCATGCAATTCTTCGAACATTCAGTGAATCATGCGTCCTACATTCATATGCCCTCCCAAGCACCAAAACAACATATAGAATTTCATACAAAAATAAAATACAAAACTGCACCATTATTCAATTTAAAGTCTACATACATTTACCTGGTTCAAGAAAAATAAAAGCACATGTGCCCAATCTCACCTAAAAATCACGTTAACTATATGTCCATTATTTAAACCATACCAATATCCAATCACAAAAGGAAAGAGTAATAATTATGCCTAAAAAATGAATAATCGTGAATTGTATGCAACATGAAATTTGGAAGGAATTTCTAGCCCCGGCCCCACAATAAGATTCTATGGTTTTATGTCCTTTCTTTCAACCCCAAAATTCCTAATGCATGGTTACAACGGAAGTAAAGGAAAACCAAAAAGTAACATGTTGCACCAAAATATAACATGAAGAGAGATACTAAGGAAACCGTACGGGTCTGCACACCAAAGCTGAAAGAAAATTAGATTAGCTTGTGGCCCATGCATAGTGATCACATCAAACAAAAGTTGTCAGGAAAGCTACTTATATGTATAATAGATGGGTTTCTAAAGAAAACCACCAATTAAGCTACACGTGATATGAACTAAAGGAACAAGAGAAAAAGAATTACAATGTGACCCATGATTATCTAACCATTAAATAAAAGAAATCGACACTGCACCAAATGTAAACAAGGAAAACAAAGCATTGGTGACTCCACATACAAAAAAGGAGATAAGTAAAAGAGAACCAACTAGGTTACTTCACGCGACAAACAAAAAGTAAGAGAAAACCATATAACCTATCTTTGCACCCTCTAGAATACTCTCACTGCACCATAACTATAAAAATAAAAGACCAACATCTATGGCATTCAGTCATCTATGGTAAGCATAAAACACTAGCAGAAATCAAAGTCAAGCTACAACCAATAGAAAACAAAATCAGCTTCCCCTACATGAAATTTTTGCTACAATGATTTCCCTTAGCATTCGTCTTTGCTCCTAATTCGTCCTACCTTTGAAACTCCAACCTTGAGACCTTCTCCCAACCCTTTAACACTCTGCGAACTCAACTTTTGGGGTCCTAAACTTCCTTGGTTGGCAGCTACACGAAAATTAAGTGAATTTTCCTCACTTTTCAGCTATAAAAAAATTAAATTAATTTAAAACGAATTAAATTAATTTTTCCATTTAATTGGGTCCTTAAAGCCTAATTAATGTGTCCAGATTCGTGGAACCTATCTCTTGCTCTTCATCTCCTAAATTCATTCCCGAGGCATAAAAAAGTGATATGATTTTACTTTAGCTAAGGTTTGAACCCACAACCTCCTAATTACCAAATACATGCACAACCATTAAACTAATTCATGTTTCTTGGTAATTTTTACTTATCTGTGATTTTATATTACTACTCTAGTCTCAAGCATACACGGAAAACAATAACATAATTAAATTAACAAATAATTGGCATACTTAAGACTAAAACCCAAGTCCTCTCAACATAATCAAGTACTCTCAACCATTTGAGCTAATACTATTCCACATCATAATTCCCAACATTAAATATTATAAAGGTTCCCACTACTCGTATTTATTAAATAATTATTTATTTAATTATTTAAATTCCTCGGGTCTTACATTCTCCCCAACTTATAAAATTTTCGTCCTCGAAAATTGGATTTACTTGGAAATCGATGCCGATAAGACTATCTCATCACATACTATACCATTCTCTCATAACCAACTAGTTTCCTTTCTTGCGCACCAACGCCTTATGGAAAGAAATTCTCCCTTGTGCACTAACGCCTAGTGGAGAGAACAAGCAACAACCCTTGCCTGCTCACTAAAATTCGACAAGACCACAACCCTTACTTATTCACCAAAACCCGGTAAGAGCGTTGCTTCCCCTAAGACTGACAAGCAACAACCATTGCCTGCTCAACAAAACCCGATAAGAGCACAACCCTTACCTAGTAAGAGCGCTGCTTTCTCTAAGACTCACAAGTTGGAATCTTTGCCTGCTTACCAAAATCCGACAAGAGCACAATCCTTACCTATTCATAGAAACCCGATAAGAGTGTTGCTTCCCCTAAGACTCACAAGCAACAACCCTTGTCTACTCAACAAAACCCGATAAGAGCGTTGCTTTCCCTAAGATCCACAAGCAACAACCCTTGCATGTTCACCAAAACCCAACAAGAGCACAACCCTTACATGTTCACCAAAACTTAGTAAGAGCGTTGCTTTTCCTAAGATTCACAAACAACAATACTTGTCTGCTCAACAAAGCCCAGCAAGAGCACAACCCTTACCTGTTCACCAAAACCCAGTAACAATGTTACTTTTCCTAAGACTCACAAGCAACAATCCTTACCTGCTCAATAAAACCTGACAAAAAAACTGTTACTAAGCTTAGAAAAAAGTCTTACGGTAGAACAAAAGCCCTTTTTACCCAACTCATCAAAGTCCTATGGGTAAAAGTGCAACCCTTTTTACTCAACTCTCCAAAGTCTTCTGAGTAAAAGTACAACTTGACTTTACAGATATGAGAGAATTTATACTATACATCAAATACACAAGCAGCATAACATTCTTCATCACCATATCATTACCCAAACATAACAATTACCCCTAGCATGCCTCATACCAACATCGAAACTCATACCTCACTTACTAGGTGGATGTACCGCTTCTACTCCTAACATCGTAAACACCCTTCCTACTGCCTTGGCTTATCTCTGGGTGTCTTTTGTAGTTGTCGTGGCACTTCAAACTTCCCCTTCTCATGACAAGAGTTCGCGTAATGACCCAACTTGTGGCAAATGTAACACTTCCTCTCATCCGGCTTCGCTACCGAAAGTTTCGGACAATTTCGTTGAAAATGGTCTCTTCCACATTCGAAACACTTCATTGTCCCATTTCCACCACATTGAGGTCTAGTGTAGGGTTTCTTATGTCATTTCTCGCTGTTATTACTGCTATTATGATGTGTCCTCCTAACCTGACTTGGGTTCACCTCTAGTTGTTCCATTGTCTTTGCTTGTTCCACCAAGACAGGGAATTCTCGAATCCTCAAAGGTACGAGGAACCTGAGCAGCTCATGCCTCAAGCCCCTCTCAAGCATTAGCATTCATAACTACGTACCACAAGCATTAGTAGTCAAACACAACACATAAAGTTTCGCAATCGAAACACGACAAACTCACTTCCCAAGGCCTAAAATCTTTTGAAAACATTTGCTCTGATATCAAATGTAACATCATGATTTTTTTTATATCACGAAAAGTTATAAAATGAGCATTTTTAGTTGAATGATTATCGATAAAATGAACTTAAGAAAAAAATTTATAATTTAATCTATTAAAAACATAGTTCAAACATCAATTGTCTAAAATTTTTAAATAACAACATTGAAAATAAATTACATCGTATTTAATGCGTAATTTAACAACTTAATAAAAATGAACATAAATCTCGATTTCACCCCTTTCTCTTGTCGATCTATTCCATGTCAGAATCATCTACAATATCATATGCTCCCGTATAACACACACGTTATACGATCATCGCACACACAACAAACACACAAACAAATAGGGGTAACATAACCACAACACTTATATATAAAAGAACTATAGGAAAATAAGTCTTTGTGAATAATACTCAACATAGCATCCAAAAATTGGGGTGTTATAGCCAACATCTATTTTGGCGTGCTTAGTGGAAAAATAAGATTGTGATTATTGGGGATGGATTTTGGTATGAAAATGGGTGTGATTGTATGATGTAAAGGTATTCAATTGGATGTGTTGAGGCATGAGTTATTGTTAGGGAGTCATATGAAACTTGAAGTGATTAAGATATAGGAAGAAAAATGAGTTAAGATAGGTTCTGTTCACACACTAAATCAATTGCATGATTTGGAAATTTTAGAGATCGTTATTTGGAGTATTTCAAATACATGCATGATTTCTTGTTAATGTCAAATAAACATTAAGATCACTCATGGAGGGATTAGTTATAATTTGGCTTGATAATTCCTAAATTTTGTATTTGATGCAGTAAAATGAAAAGGGTATCATAGTATTGTGGATTTTGTGTAATGTCATGTAGCATGAACTGATGGTATAAAGATTCACCCATTTGATGAATATTTTTAGTTACCTTAAGTGATGCATTACTTTCAAGATGGAATGCTTGAGTGTTTATGTCTGATTTGTACTTAGTAAACTAGTATGATGAATTCTGTGACATGAGAACTATAATCATGTGAAATTGGTACTCTGGTTGGATGATTGCAATGCTTCGATGTGCTAGAAAATGTGTTGATGTGCCTAAACTAGTAGAAATATGATTTACTGGTCTAGCGCTTGGTGGCAAAGATGTTTTGCTAAGCGATGAGCCACAAACAAGTGGAGTCACTAGGCGTGTGGCGCCTGGCGGAAGGGGATTACTGTCAGGCCGTCTGGAGCACGTTTTCACCTAGCGGCGCTTAGCCAGTGCCAGGCAGTAGTGTAGGGGCAGAGGTCTATTGTAGATGAATTTGCATGAATGAGCTTGATAGTTTGGTCAAGGATATGCTGGATTAGTTACGAGCAGGATGGTTCATAATGGAGATTGGAAATGCGTGATTGATACGGGTGGGGAGGTCCATATCAGTTGTACTCTTGTGTGGAGATACGAACGGAGAGGTTTGTTTGTTCCATGCTCACACTTGAGGCTACTATGAGCGGGGAGGTTCATAGCAGGTGTTCACGTATGTTGGACTACAAGCGAGCAGGTTCATAGAGTTGAACTACGGGTGGGGAGGTCCATAGAGTCGGACCACGAGCGAGTAGGTTCGTGGAAACATGATAATCCCTAAAGACCAAGGTTATGAATGGATATTTCTGATATATGTTATGAGATTGGGAGTGGAACGATATAAAGGAGTCGATTGAACTAAAATTGGTTAAGTTAGATTGGGTGAGGGATTAATTCTTATTATTTAACTAGTGTGTTATTTTTTCTTTCTCAGCTCACCTTTTCTATTTGTGTTTGGCGATGATCGTGTGACTTATCACACATGAGCTAATGTGAATCCAGGTGAGTACATTAATGCCTAGAGACGGAGTGGGGCAGACCATGGAAGATTACTTTATGTTTTAATTCTAAACATTTTTTAATATGTTTTATGATGTTTTTTTTTTCTTTAGTATGGATTTTTAATAAGGAGGATTAAGTGTATTTGGACTTTATTGATCTAAGTTTTAAATTTTCCCACGCTTGGGAACTTTATGTATTATTTTAATTCCAAGGAAAGTATATGATATTTTCTTTATCTAGTAATATCCAACTAGGGTGTTACACCATGTCATGCATATGTATCTTACCTAAATCCAAACTTATATCATAACACAAATCACCTATTACTTATTTCAAATTACATGTTAATAATTCATTATTTACTATCTATTGCCTTAGCATAACATTCAAATACAATATTTTTATTAAATACATCAAAATGACAAAACATATTACTCTAACTATAGATCTCTAATAAAAAATCCCAACGGTTAAAGTGAAGAATGATATGTCTAGATTGACATATTTTTGAGACAGTCCAGGAACCAAAATAGGATGGCATCTAATGCCCACATTTGGTGCCTAGCGCAAGTACCTCTAAACTCCTAAGATTTTCACCCAAGAGTTGTACTCGGTGGTGCCCAACACCAATAAGTCAATGAATGGTACTAAAGTATCGCCCAACATAAGAAAAACCAGTGACCATTGTATGAGTGGTGCCTAACAATACTACATGGGCGCCCAACGCCGCACCAGAAGTTTGAGATTTCTCTATGACTTTTAGTTGATTAATTTAACTATTCTTGAGTTATTCACTATAAAATAGAGCTTATAAGATTACAATTTAACTTTATCTGAGCTCAATAAGCCAAAATTTAATCAATTAAGTGTCTAATCAATAGCCAAACCAAAGTTACCAATTCTTAAAACAAAATCATCTTAAATTCACAGATTTCATACAACAACATTCTCCCCCAATTCATCAATTAAATTCACATTCTCAATATATTAATTCATATCATACATCTAATTCAATTAACCCAAATAAAATTCAATCCACGGTTTCATACTAAGTCACAATCAATTTTAAATAACTAACTTCCCTTACATGACTTACGTGCACAAAACACAATCTACTCTACCTCTAAGAACTCCTAACCACTAAGAAGGCAATATCTTCACAAAGAAGGCTCTAATCAATGATCTAATCATACCCTAACCAGTCTAATTGAACAAATATTCATCTAGAGCTTTGAGATTACACATGCAACCCCTTAGCCTCACACATACATTACAAAAGCAAAAAAGACTATAAAATAAGGAAAAAAAGAACTTACTTTGTTTGAAAAACTGGTCAGGTAGAAAGATAGACCTTGCCCCCAATAGTTCTATGGCGTTCTTCGATCTTCAAACAAATGAATGATGAAGGTAATGATTTAGAGAGAATGTAGAGAAAAGGTTTAGAAAATTGTTTTTATAGAGATGATGATTTTGATAAAATGAAACTCGGTTAATAGAAACATCCATTTATAATATGACTTTTATTAATAAAATAATTGAGTGTCCCTGATGAAACTCGTTGGACATGGAGAGGAGGGAGAAGCTTCATAAGAATGCAACGAAGTGTAATGGATACACGCTTGAAGGCTCTTGCGGCAATAGAGTGGTTGGTGAAAGGTAGAAGTCTAGGAATAAAAAACTATCCTAGAGGAAGGTGGCTAGAGAAAACTAGATAGAATTCTAGCCTAGCCGTGACTTTTCACTTAAGGTAAATGATTGGAGTTTTCTTAACAATTGGTATTCACCTATTCATTCAAAGAGTAACCATATACAAGGCTAGGATTCTCCCATTTATAGTAGAAAGAACCTCCTTAAATGTAATGCATATGCACGTTAGAATGGAATGGAAATGCATGAGCTAGGCAAAGTGCATGCATCTAGATTCCTGAGTTATGGATCGAATGACATATGGCTAGTCATGCTTTCCATGCTTTTCCACCATGTGCAAAATGTGACAAATGTGCACTCATTGTAGCTCTCAGCTAGACTTGCAAATTGGGCTTGGATAGGCCCAATTTAGAAGCCAGAAATAATGTACTTTGGCTATTTATTTGAAAAGCAAAGCCTAACATTTGACTCAATTAACAAACTATGCTTCTGTTTTAATTGAAGACTATAATATCTTTATGTCCTCTTTGGCCCAAGAGAATAGCATGTGAAGTCCATGAAGCTTATTGGATTGTTGGTCTAGGCCATTTTGTATCCTTTTCATCATATTTATAATAGTTGGGCCTTTTAATGGGCTTCGGTTTGGACTTGGGCTTGGACCTTAAAATGGGCTTGGACCTGATTCATCAATCCCTAACACAAAAAGAGCTTACCACATCACTAAATTTAGGTTTGGCATGTGTGGGAAATAAATGTAAAAAATGAGAGGTAGTATTTTTGTGATTAAAGGGTTAATATTTATGTCTGAGCTATAAGCGCCAAACATAAAAATAAAAACCCTTTTTTACATCTAACGATTATAGGTGAGATGTAAATATGTTTGAAACAAAACTATAACACCCATTTCTCTTCACTTTCTACCTTGAACGAAGCTCCCTCTTAATAGCGACAACCATTTGGTGTGAGTTAAGGCTTCTATTGGTGACCAAAAGTTCAGCAAATATTTTAGTATCAAGTGTGACAAGAGAGTTACTTTTTTCTTCAAGAATGTAAAAGAACTGATGAAAAATGAAAACAAAAATAATGAGTTTTTGTGTATCTTTCTTTTTTTTCTTCATAAACAAAAAGAAAATATGTGAGAGTGAAAAATAAGTACAATTTTTAGAAAACTCAAAAAAGATAATGGGAAAAAAATAAAAAAATATGTTAATAAATATTTTTATTCTTTATTATATTTAATTTTATGTTTTATTATATATATATATATATATATATATATATATATATATATATATATATATATATGAAAGTATTTCTTAGATTATCGTGTTTTAGATAATCCTTATGAACAACAACCTTGTTTTCTTTCTTTCTATATGTACACTAATATAACAAAAGTATTTTCAAGACAAACATTTATATTGTTGTTTTTTGTTTATATGATAGACCATGTTGCTCATCAATCTTGGACAATTCACTTTCTTTCCTCTTTTATTGTATATTACTTCACAACTATATGAGAGAGTAGGTAGCATTCCAATAGACTATTAGCTTTTCTATGTTCATTTTGTAAAGTGTATCTTTTAATGTGGAGATTTTAGAGACTTTAAACTCCAATATTCGATAGCCAATATTTTCATTCGGGATTTGCCTTTTTAAGAGGCATTTCATAGAGATATCGAGTGGCTTGTTCCTAATAGAAAAATGTAACATCATAACATATATATGTTAAGCATGATGCATGTACAAACGATGCAACTAATCTTGTTTTAATTTACGTTCAATAATTAATGTGTTTACACTAACAAATTTAAACCTATCATACTAACATTAACATATATGTAAATTTACTAGTACACATTTCCAATTCAAAACAGTTCAGTCATTCATAATAATTCAAAAATCTGATATAAACAATTAGTATTAGAAAAACTCATATTTTTACCAATTTTGTTTTAATTTTCTTTTTAGGAAATATTTATAAATTTTGTTATGAAAAGAAATTTCTAGAAAATTGCTACCAATTTTTTTACAAAATAATTTGTATAAAACACTTTTCACAACAAATGTTGTAGGTAAATCTTATGAATTTTATAATTTTGTAGGAAATAATTACTCACGAAGGAATTACTTGTCAATTAAGATTTTTAGAAAAATAGCAGAAAAAATTATTTCTTACAAATTTTTTTAACAAATTTACAAGAAAAAACTCATGTAATATGATAGTTTTAAGTAGTGAATCTTCAATAATAACAATTCTAATATTTAAATTAAATTTGCACTTAACGTTTCTACTAATTTTGTTTCTAGTGCCATAATCTAATATTTTCAATGCTAGTTTCCCATTCATGTTGTTTTTCCATTTATCTTGAAAATTAGAATGAGGTGAAAATGCTGAGAGATACTCTAAAAAGGCAAAATCAACAAATAAACACATTACCAAAACTTTTATCATCTAATGATACACGTGGCATGTACGGAGACAAGAGGAAAAGAAACATGAAAACCAAAATGAATAGAAAATTGACCCTAATTAAAGATTTATTTGATTGAGTTAGATATATTCTTAAGTATTTCCTATCTTGTGACTGCAAAAAGAAATAAAGGAAAATGATTATTAAAAAACTCTAGAATAAACATCGAAAGATATTAAAAAATTAAAGTATAAGATATGGTGGTTTTGAAGAAATAAGAAAATTTTATTTATTTATTTATTTTGTAGCCTTTGAATATAACTTAAAATATAATATTCTTTTATAAGTATAATTTTCTTATATTTAATAGTATAAAATCATGTCTTTAAAGATAACTCATCTCAAACACATGAATAGACTGTGGTTGTTTTTTATTAGTAAAAAAATTGATTGAATAAAAAGAGCATTTGGAATGTCATGCTCCTTTTACAAATAAAGATCCATTCAGCCTTAGCACCTCTGCACCCACTGTCCCACTTCTGATATTACTGAAAGATGCCTTACAAAACATGACCTTCAGCTTGTGACCTCCAGAGACACTATATAAGAGTTGTCACTTGGTGTTTAGAACATTTGACGTAATTTACAAAGTTCTCTGTTTTTTCTTCTGCTTTTTCTCAGTCACAAACAAAAATCCTCTCCCTCTGTATCATCATATGTCCTTTTTATGCACTGGATTAGACTTAGATACCATTCAGAATATGATAATTTTACTTTGGAAATTTTGTTTCTTATCTAGATCCGAAGTAAATAAAAAAAATATCTTTTATATTTATCTTCTTTAACCTAAAAATGATATTGTTACTTTATTTCTATATATTCTAAACCATGGTTATCCAATCACTTATCTAAACCATCAATAGACTGAGATAACATTTGTTAAAATATTTTACATTCTCATTTTAGATGTGGATTGATACGTAGAACACAATTATTAACTTTTCCATAACTATTTTGGAATTAAATATAAGATACTTTTTAATAAGTTAATAGTGGAAAAAATTAAACTATTTTTTATAATACATTTTTAGAAAAAGGAAAACATTTTTAGAAAGACAAGAACAACTTTCAAGGGATGGGATGAAGAGAAAAGAAAAAATCAATGAGATTCATGATGAGATAAGAAGATAAACGTCAGAACATACTATACAACTCTTTTCTTTTTTTAAGTTTTTGAAGTTAAGTTTTTTTTTTCTTTGGTAAAAGTTTAATCCTTTTACTTTTTAAAATTTGTATTTAAACTTATTTACTCTATTTTTGTTTCCTTTCAAGGAAAAGAAAATTGAGTGAAACACTGCGAAAATGTTGCTAAACTCTAATATATATATTAATTACATTGACTAATCAAATCAACCTTTTAGAGGATGTAAGTGTAGAAAATGAAGCACCATTAGTGGTTTTCTTGCACCAAAAATAGGTAGAAGAATAAAAGTAACCTCTTGGAACAAGCAAATCACATCTGCAACAGTGTTTGACTTAATCTAAGGGAAGTTATAGAAATTTGTGGTGTCAAGTGCTGTAAAATATTTAGCATATTCTAACCCAACCTTGTTCAAGAGTGTGTTTTCCAGTTTAACACTGTTATTGTTTTTTTACTTCATATATTAGAATATATAAACAAATATTCAGGGTTTCTTATATGAAAATACAGACTCACATGTTTTTTACCACAGATAATTTATACCAATATAATAATTAAAAAAAAAGTAACTCATTTTTTTTTTTTGTTATCATATAGCACACATGCAGACATGAAAAATGTAAGTGATGTGTGCTATAAATGTTTTCTTTTTTCTCTCTCAGAACTATGTCTTGTACTCATAGTCACAATGCACACATGAATTGAAACTGTGGGCAAAAACAGGGGAAAAGATTCCAATCCCATGCACGAATTCTAGTATTATTTTGTACCCTTTAATTACCATTTAGCATTTATATAAAGATCAGAAGATACTTTACAAGTTAATATTTTCTAAAGTTTTATCACTATTACATACATAGAAATATTGGATAATGATAAATTATTTGGGTAACAACACAACTAAGGACTATAATTATTATTAAAAAAAAAGAGTATATTCTCAATTGAGTAAGTCATCAAATGGACCTCACGAGAATGGACATACTCAATCCACTAAAAGATGTTATGCATGATTTATAAATATGTCAGAATTCAAATTCAGTGCCTCTTCCAAATATTTTATTAACTACAGATATAATTCTCTATTTAACACCCAAAACAAACAAATAAATAAATTGCTCATTTCCCTTCAAAAATTAAGCTAAAATTTAAGTTAAACTTTTGATGAGATATAATACATTTTTAAAGTAATATAATTCACATGTAATAAATTGCTAATGAAAATATAAATTTTCAGTTTAAGGGTAACTAAATAATAATATAAAAACAAAGACACCATTCAAATGACCATAAAGGATTTTGCTGAGAATTCATTTTCTAGTGACAACATGTATCCCAAATAGAACTTTAATAAAAATCAATACATTTTTTTAATTATTTAATTTTGCATTAAGTGAAACAATGGTGGATTCTAAAAACTAAAACCATATCATTAGAATAAATAAAATGTTATAAATTAAATTGAATATATGAATTTTAGCAATGATATTGAAGGTGTTTAGCTTAAAATACTAAGTGTAGGAGTTTCTGACATTGAACTTGTGTGAGCTGAGAAGCAAGATAATCTAAGGCATAGTTTGGATGTTTCAATTTTCTGATTTGCCATACATTTTCCAATTTTGACTGTGCAAAGAACCACCGAACTGTGCTCAACAGAGTACACGTGTTTCAATATTTTGTTTTCTCTTAAAAACTACCCTTTTTACTTTATTTTATTTTTATTCCATGCATGGAATTCTCCTCCAACTACAACACCACCAAAAAGAGAGAACTACCAAAAAAAGAGATATATATATATATATATATATATATATATATATATATATATATATATATATATATATAGAGAGAGAAAGAAAAAAAAAAGAGAAGAGAGTGATGGTTAGTTCTAGCTCTTCTTCTTTGGTGCCTATTGAGTAGTAGCAGCAACAACAAACAACAACAAGAACAACCCATCTCTCAAAATTGGATTTTTTTTTTCCATGGCAACCCCATTGATTTTGTTTGCTTGGGAGAAACAAAATTGAGGGTGTCTCGTTCTGCCTTTTCTCGGGTCTAATCTATGTACTTATGGAACCGTCGCATCTGAACGCTTTGATTCTCTTTTGATCATCACCTGGTGAGAAAGGAAGAAGCTTTGTGATCTGTTTTTCTGAACTTGATCTGAATTTGTGGCTTACAGCCCCTACCCCCGGTGTGTTCACATGATCATGGAATGTGCATATGCATATAGTGCTTGCGGATTTTGAGGTAAGTGTTAAAAAGTTTGTTGATCTTGTTTTCGTTTTGCTTGGTGGGTACAATAATATTTGGATTAGATTCGTTCGTTATTCATGATGTCGTATCAATCAATGGAGGAGAGGAAGTTTGTGTGCAAGTATTGCAGCAAGAGGTTCCCGTGTGGGAAGTCTCTCGGTGGCCACATCAGAACTCACATGATGAGTGAGAATTCAGCTTTAGAGAGGAACAATGCTACTAATGGCATGTTCAAGTTGAATGGCAGGGGAAAGAGGAAGAGGGATTTGGGGTCTGAAGAAAACGGTGGTGGTGGTGGTGGTGGCGGTGGTGCTTATGGTCTTAGAGAGAACCCCAAGAAGACCACCAGGTTTGTGCATTCCAATTCCAGTTTGCAGCATGAAAAGTTCTGCAAAGAATGTGGTAAGGGATTTCTGTCATTGAAGGCTCTTTGTGGCCACATGGCTTGTCACTCTGAAAAGGACAAGGGATCCATCAGGTTTGAGAGCAGTTCTGGTGGGTTTTCTGAGAAGCAGAAAATGGTTATGGACAGTCAATCCGACACTGAAACTTCTACGCCAAGGAGGTCCAAGAGAATGAGGTTCAAGACCCATAGCAGTAGCAACAACCAAGCTCAATCTTCTGTTTCAGAGGTTGAGCAGGGTCAAGAAGAGGTGGCTAGGTGTTTGATGATGTTGTCCAAGGATTCTAGCTACAAGGGTCGTTTTGCTTTGTTCACAGAGTCTTCTGATAACAACTCGGTTGTTCTAGAGGCAAAGTCACCTTCTTCGGAAACCAAGGTTGCTATGATGAACAGTGATGGTAAGAATTTTATGTCTGTAGAGAAGAAGTTGGAGCAGCCCAAGGACTTGAAGCTTAAGTATGCTGAGGTTGGGTATGATTCTGATAATTCAGATTCTGGGTATTTCAGATATGGTCCTAAGGAGGTTGACTCCACTGATTCAAATAATGGGAATTTCAAGAATGAGGTTCAGTCTTCGAAAGTCTTTTCTGGGTTTGAGGATTATGATGTTGAGTCGAGGAAAGTGCCAAGCAGGAGCGTTGAATTCAAGAAATTTGTTTTGGAGGATTGGGAGAATGATAGACATGATGGTGGGGCTGCAAGGAAATTCGATTCAAAGAAATCTAAGAAACCCAACTATGATGATTCTCTTGGCCAGAATTTAGGAAGGGTTTCTAGCAGGAAAATGGCGAATGGTTCTGTGAACAAGTACGAGTGCTTAACCAGTGAAAGAGACAATGGTTATGATGATTCAGCTTACGAGAGTGATGAAAACAGCACAGACAGTGACTCTTATCCAGCTCCAAAGGCTTACAGCAACAGGAACCTCAGTGGCCAAAAGGGGAAGAAGAAATTGAAGTCAAAGAAAAACAAGGCACATGAATGTCCAATCTGCAACAAAATTTTCAGGTCAGGCCAAGCCTTGGGGGGTCATAAGAGATCGCATTTTATAGGAGGTTCTGATGAGAACACCCTTGTGATAAGGCCAGGAGCTGCTGCAGTTCCTTGCCTCATTGATCTGAACCTACCAGCACCAGTTGATGAATAGGGAGAAATTTTGCAGCATTTTGAAGAATCTGTTGTTGAGGTAGCTGAATGCTTGGAACTCTAAAAGCATTGTGTCTTTATCCCATATGATGAAAGCAATGACGATGTACAAACAAGTGGGTAAATGAGTTTTGTTCCTAAGGCCTTAGATCCGTTGTTTTGGTTTAGGGTAGTCTTTCTTTTCATGTTTATAGAGCATAAGAACTTACTAGTTTCTCAATTCATATTTCTTTGTTATTTCCTTTGTCAAGTACAACTATATACTCTGGGGACTATGTTCTTTTTATGCAAATGTTGAACTTCATCCTCGGTTGCTTCAATGAATCTTTGTCTTTTAGTGTTGGGGTATTCCAATTTTTCATCTTATAGGTGGCATAAATAACCATGTAGCAGTTCATTTTGAGCTGTGTATTTGCAACCAACACCTTTAATGCTATGAAAGTGGTTGAAAACTAAAAGTTGTCCTTGGAGGTGGGGGTTGGTAAATGGTAATTGCAATGGTTTTCTTAAAGTGAAATAGAAAAATATCTTTAAACTTGGCTAAGGTACATTAATGTCTCATACCCAAGTGGTTCCTTTAACATAGATCTCAGCATTGTCAAATGGTAATGCTTGAAATATGTGCAAAACCTTGGAAGGTGAAGCTGTAAGAGGAGGCAAAGGCAAACCATTTTCCTCACCAAATTTTTTTGTTCAACTTGTCCTTTTCCTTGGCCATTGAAAAAAAAAAAAAGTGGTTGTTGGAGCATTCTTTAGGTTGAAGATTAAACCATGAATAATTGCTTAGTAGAAGAAGTATGAGGAAACAAAAACAAGCTTCTCTATGGTTCTAAGGTAGTAAGACTCATAATTGCTCCATGTATAACTTTCTAACACATGTATCTTAATAGCATGAGATTTTGTACACCTTTTTGGACATGTCGGTTCCTTTATATTTTGTTGACTATGTTTCCATTCTTAGTCCTTGAGGTTGTATGAGAGGACCACTTGTATTATAGTAGCTCTTGGTAATGCCCACATGTGGGCTCAATCAGTAGAATCCATAGGCACTCAAGAAGAATCAAAATCGTATTTCAACCAAATTATATGCTCCTTTGGGGTGTTGAATCATTATGTGGAATGAACCACGCAAAAGGGTACCTTAATTTTTGCAAATAGAACCACCTAAATAATCAATCATGCAAATAAAGTTCAATATTTTTCATCAGGGTTTCTGGGATCTTGTAAACATTTGTCTACTTTTTTTTTAAGGAAGTTGATAGTTTTTATTACATCATCATGAGCTGTAAAATATTCTTTATGTTCTCTGTTATGGTACGAAACAGGGATTTGAATACTCTGCCGAATAAAACTAAAGAAAATTTGGAATCAAAATAAGAATTTGAAAGCACTAAAAAATGAGCAGAGATTATGAATTCATGGAATAGCTAATAGTTTGAAAAGAAAAATAGGAAAAAGAATAATAAAAACAAATGTGGAATTGGAACTGAAAAATGATGACTTCTTAATTCAAACATGTAGGTAATGAGTGACTGAGAGTGATGATGCATAGTTAAAAAGGACAAGTGGTGTCTCTATTACTCACAAAAGTAACTGTTAAATGAGAAACTTTTCTAATTCTTGTTAAGACAAAAATGTGCATAATGAAGGTTGAGATGCTCTGGTCGACCTTACAGAGGGAATCGCAATTCAGAGGGTTATTTTTTGTTTTTTTGTTTTCAATTGGTTTAATGAAACCTCTTATCAAAACATTTTTCAGTGTTGATATAAGATGAGTGAAGCATGTGTGAGTACCCCATTTATGGAAAAAAAATCATGATCTCAGTTGTAATATCTCATGGAAGAAAAGAAGTTGCAGGGCATATTCTTGCTTCTCAATATGCAATTAAGTGTGCTTCTATATTTATTATTTCTCTTTCATTTTCACTTTCAGCTTTTCATTCAAGCCACTCTCTCTATGTTAATTGTGGAAGGAAGGATATTGCCCGTGATATAAAGATTTTCTTTTTTTACTGTACATAATTTTTAAAAAAAAATTTACATGTATAGCACATTTTTTCGTTTTAGGTCAAAAATTGATTTTTGAAAAATCAAATTCTAAACTATTTTTGTATATTTTGACTGGAATTTCGGTCAGAATTCGGTTTTCAAGAAATCGAATTCTGAAATATTTTTTAGTTTTCATATTTTCTAAATAGAAGGATCAAAGTTAAAAAGAAAAATGTACATAGTTAATTTAGTAATTGATGTAATATTTTGAGATAATAATATTAAAAGAGGACTAGTTACATTGTTGAATAAATTAATTTATTATTATTTTGTCGTTGAAAGTCTATAAATTAGCAATTGATGATCTGTAGTTTTATTTAAAGTAGAAAAAATAAATGCAATGTATATATTATTAAAAATTATATTTTAAAAATAAATGAATAAATAATTGAGTGAAAATTTGTTGTTAGCAAATAAATATTCAATCGGTTGGATTTTGTTAAATTATACTTTTTAAATATATTTTTTATTTTGATTTATGGGAATAAAAATTAAGAAATGAAAAGGGTATAAGTATGACCAATAGAATTCAAAATTTAAAGAATATGTTATACTTAGTTCTAAAGAAGTTTTATAGTTTATTTCATTTTAAGTAATTTATTGAAAAAATATGTTTTTTAATTAATTTGTTTGTGTTTGGTTTCTCTTTTTTGTAATATATTTTTTAATTAGACAATTTCTAATAATGAAATTGAAAATGTATAAGTGAATAGGAAATATATTTATTAAATGAAAGCAATTTACACCTAACAAAGTTGCCATAATTGAAAATGAAATGAAACTGAAAAATTACACAAATGGATGTCTAAATCTTGTACGCCGTCTTGGATAGACATGTATCCAAGGTTTCACATATTCTCATAGTTCATCATGAGTTGGTGGATGTATATTTCTTGTTTAGATGCACAATTCAATGTATTTTCAAGTGTGGGGACGATACATAAACGAGTCTATACGTTAAACTTTTTTTCGTGGTTAATCATTTGTGTAATATCATAATATGATTTATTCTAACCATATCATGAATAAGTTTGTTATTAACTACCCTGACTAGATGAAAGTAGTCAAATTCAGTTACTATTTTGCACTCCCCATAATGTATTCTTTAGGTTATTTTTTGTAGAAGCTCATTGAAGGGTTAATTATGGAGGATTGACATGGTGACAACAATGTCTGATCTGAAGTATAGACCATAACCATATGGACTATTTGTGATGCCTACCCATTTGGAAATACCTCCATAATATAGTATTGCAGGTGAACACGGGATACAGTTTGGGTTTATGGAAGAGGAATAAGGAGTTGGGTGTAGAAGAGTAAGTGTTTCTTTAGTTGACCTTATCAAGGTAACAAACAACTCAATTATTATGTTAATGGGGAAATGAGACTTACAATTAATCATTTGTATAATGTCACCATTTGTTGATATTTGTAGAGCATTATGCATAATGGCGCCTTGTTCATTCAATGTGGGTCTTTAGAAATACAACTTGTTGATGAATGTGGTGGGCAGAATTTCCAGAGTTGAGGACAGTTTATGCTTCAAGAGGTTGAATGTGCAATTGTATTGTGAAAGAGTTTGGGACTTTCACATTGGAACTGCACACCATCTTGAGATTGAATGATTTGGCCATTTGAAAACAAGGCTGCTAGATAGGAATTTGAATAGTTTTCTTGGTCAATGATTTGTAGAAAGTGCTTGTAGTGGGTGGGTTTATTAAGCAATAAATGATTATGATAGGTTGGGTTTAAAGTGTTGGTATTTATAGGGGAATTATTTTAGGGTGTGTTATTGATTGAAATAAGGATGAGGCCACCCATGTCCATATGAAGTTTAGCCTTATGTTTGACACACTTACCCAATAAAGGTGTTAGGTCTTGTCTTTATGGCAGAATGTTATAAAAATATCATAAACAATGTTTTCTCAAGTATTTAATCCACTTACAATGGAATGAGTTGGGAGGCCATAAAAAGTGAGTTAGGTGTTCTCAAAGTTAGTCAAAAACAACATCAACATCCTTAATGAAGGGTGAGAATTAACACACAATTATGACTTTTATAGTCTTAATGTTGGTCTTCTAAGTGTTATAAAAATTTCATAAGAAATGTTTTCTCAAGTATTTAATCCACTTAAGACAATGAAAAATATCAAGTTACTTAAATATGATAACTTCGATTTTGTGATGTATTTTTTCCACTTAACACAATGGAAAGAAATTAGAAAACATAAAACCTAAGTTAGGCCTTCTAAATTAATACAAGACTATTCAGTTTAAGACACGACTAAGTGATGGAAATCACTCAACATTTAAGTGAACATTTAAGACACACTTATTTGCATGGTAGACAAGGACCTAAGTTTTACATATTAGAAGATTGAAAATAATACTTCGATCTTATTAAGGAACACCTTACAACATACAAAGTTGTCATGATAAACATAAATAAATAAACACCAATGTCTCATGCTTCGTTCTCCACTAGGTTGTAAGGTCACTCAAAGCTTAATGAGAACATCATGTGGTATCAGAAGGTGCCACGCAACAATGTTGCGAACATCTTTATCTGTAACTAGTTGATCAACTTATTAGTTTTGTATTATTAGTGGCTTGTGATACTAAATATCTTTAAACCTTATACCATTTGTGCAACAATGATAGCTTCTAATTTGTTCATTTAACAACTATAGTTTCATATTCGCAGGCACAAAGAAAGCAAAATTTATGTGACCTTCATAGTTAACAACCACACAAAAACTATTATGTTGGTTATTTTTGTGTTGGGTGACCATCTTTACCTTGGTGACTTAACTTTGAGTTTTAGTTGGAGATAACCAAGTATGAGTATGAAATGTAGATATTTTGAAATTTATATAGGTTAGGGTTTTCCCATGACACAATCATAATCAATCTCATCCATTTAATTAAAGTAAGTCCACCAGTAAATAGTTGATCCGACCAAAATGTGTGCTGGTTGTCCAATTCAACCATTAATCAATGAATGGTCTGTGTCAATTTGCATAAAGGATGCACAAAACAACATTTCTGAGCCATGTCACGTGCATAAATAATGTTGAGACATGTGAGTAGTGTTAGTTTACTTTGGATGGAGCTATTGTCATACATAGTGTTAGATTCTTTTTCTTTGTTAGATTCTTTATATGTAGTTTGTGTTTTATTACAATATTGTCTTACTGTGCAAACATTTAATCTGAATAAATAATTGATATGTATTAAAACAAACTTCTTTTTATTCATCAATCTCAAAGTTTATATTACAAAGGAATAATACATTGCCTAAATAATAATAGATGAAAATTAAAGCTAATTATTTCTTATTCAATCCCCATAAGGGTGTCCAGTTCCACAATGCAATCACTGCTTGTTCCTAGTTGGGTTCCTCCTTCCTTGGGGAGATCTAGGTGGTTCTTTCTCTAAAGGTTGTGGTTCATGATGTTGTTCACCTTAATGACCTTGATATGCATCAGAGGATGAAGTTGTTTCATACTGACTTTGGACATAATAAAACAAGACATGACGTGGTTCGCAAATACCTTAGGACGAAGGTGGAGTTTAGGAATTAGGTCCGCAAAACCTCGCATGAAGTAAGTGGTGGCAAGGCATAAGCTCCAAACCTGCTTGGCATGCCTAGATCAGAAAATGAAGAAATGGAATCCCTTCTTGCATCCATACTTCCCTCTGATTCTGGAGTGTTGTATTCATGCCTAGTGTCATCTTGTTATGGAGAAGGGACATGTGTCAAAGTCGAGGCACGATGCATCCTAGGGTCATGCAACATTTGTGGAACAAACAAAAACAAAATTGAGTTAGTTGTATACCACGACATGTACTCCCTAGTGTGGACAAAGGGCCATATAACTAGTAATCCATTCAACTTTATGTCACGCCTATTGTTCCATACGTTTATCCATTACGCATGTTTACTAACCCAATTTTAATCTTGTCAACACCCTCATGTCTAGTTTATGGATATCATCAAGATTGTTGGGTGATTCAGGAATGTCTTGTGACAAGCGAAATTGTAAGTTGGCCCTATTTGATTAGTGTCATTCAACAATTGCAAAATAAAGTAAACTAGTGCATGAGGCCCATAATGCTTGGTGCTTGTACGCTTCGACGTGAATTATTGACTCCAATCCCTCATACTTCATATATTTTGGAGTATGAAATAAAAGACACAAAAGAATGGAGTTAGGAGAAGATGTGAGCTCACAAAATGGTGATATTATTGAAAGATAAATAAGGGAGATTATTTTGAAATAAGGATGCAACCCTTTCCCATTCAATGGTTTGACGTGACAACTTCATTACTTCTAATTTTGACTATCTTTTTTTCACAATGAAAAGAACAACTTGTTTTGGAATATCACCTTGTGCTTACAGTAAAAATTCATAAATAGGTAGATACTATATATATATATATATAATTTATATATATATATATATATATATATATATATATATAAAATTTATAATAAAATAACTAGTGATATCCTGTTATTTTGATAAGTTTTTACAAGTATAACCACATAAAGTCTAAAATTAAGAATTTTGTGTTTAGATTTAAATAAGTTATCTAGTGGAAAAAACATCATTTTGGTCATCGTTATTATATTGTTGAAAAATTTTGATGTAGTAGATATTCTGAGATATTTTTGTTATTTGTGAGATTTTATACATTCAACCTACATAAGGTTTTATTATAACAATAGATTCTTCTTCATTTAACCTAAAAAATCTTCTTCATTTAAGGGTTTCTTTGCTAACTCCTCCACCTATGGCATTAGGAGAAGTTTACTTCTTCTATTAACCTTTCAGAACTAAGGACTTCTCCATTTGGATAAACCCATCTTTGTTGAAGCTTCAACCTATACACTTTTATGTTAACAAGTTATTGTAATTAGGGTTGGACAAAAATAACTTAATTATACTAAACTATAATTAACTAAACTATATCAAACTAAAAATAATTGAACTATTAATAATAAAACTGAGTTGTACTACTAATTAGTTAGTTTTGAAAAATTGTACTTGAAATGGTTAACTATTTACACTTATAGTTAACTATTGTACTATGGGATTGAAGGACAAAGAATGGGGTGGTGTGGGATTTGTAGAGGTAGAATAAGATGAAGTGGATGACATTGATGACAGAGCGCAACCATTTGCAGGTGGAACTTAGCCACAACACTAATTTCACTGGTTTGGTAGACCAGAATTTTAAATAAATTTTTCGTTTTCTTAGTTTAATATGATTAAATTTTAATTTTAATATTTCAAAAGAATAATACATTTTTTAAGAAATTGGTATTTGAAAATAATAATATTCTTTTACATGATTTTGGTTAATACATGGTTTAACATATATTTAATTTACTAATAAAGTAGTTGATATTGTGAATAATTAATTAAGTTGCCAAAAAGAATGACATATAAAGTAATCATATAAAAATATAAATATGAGTATACTCTAACTAAAAATAAATGAATGCAGTAACAATACTAATAAATAAGTAATATAAAATTTATTTACAAAATAAGTATAATAAAATAAATTTTTATTTATATAAAATTAAAAATATACTTATAAATACTTAAATATGTTACATTTAGAAACAAAATTGAAAATATATTATATTTTTAAGAAAACAAAATGTAAAATATAAACTTATGTCAAAATTTTATATTTAGTTTCCAATTTAACTTTAGTTACATAAAATAAAAATATATAAAATTATAAAAGTTAATATATTTTACTAATTTTTAGTTAATAATTAATTTTAGTTACATAAACATATGTATTATAAGATATAAACCTTTGTATTAACACATATTAATATGTTGATTTCGGTGTAAAGAAGTATGATATATATGATGTTGGTTTCGTTGATAAATGGATGACCTTGTTTGTCTTCAATATGATTTTGAAATACAAAACTTGCTCATGTTATTTAGGATTTTGTAATTTTCTTAAGCAGTTCAGTTCAAAATCAATGTAATTCGGTAAATAAAAATAGTACAATTTGATTAAAAAATAGTGTAGATGGTCCAAAATCAATGCAATTCACACTACAAAAATTCTTGGAATTACTGAACAAAATAATTTTGTCGGTAAATTTAATTTATCGACAAATTTCACCGACAATTTTTTTAATTTTAATTACCAACTGATTTACTTTTGTCGATAAAATTCATCAAAAAATTCGTCGATAAGACATATTTATTTACCGACGAATATTTTTTCAAAAAATCTGTTAATAACTACATATGTCAAAATTCGTCGATAAATTCATCAATAATTGATTTAGTCAAATATTTTATTAATTTTTTAATTTCATGTTTATTAATTAATTAATTCATTTAAATTTTAATAATAAAAATAATTTTAATTATAAAAAATATTTATTCTCAATTTTTTCTTTATAATATAATAATTTTATTATTATTAAGTATTAATATTAAATTATTCTTCTATTAGTTATAAAAATAATTTATAAATAATTTTATTTAAATTCTTGATAAAAATAATTCAATTTGTTTTAATTTATTTTTATGTTAATTAATTAAATAATTTTGTTTAAATTTTAATTATTAAAATATAACTATTCTAAATTTTATTTTTTTATTATATAAATTTTATCACTATAAATTATTGTCGTTTTATTTATTTCTTAATTTTTTTTGTTAAATAAATAATTCGTTCAAGTTCATTATTTATAAAAATAACTTTAATTATAGAAAAATATTTATTTTAATTTCTTCTTATAATATGATATTTTTATAACTATTAATTATTGATATCTTATTAGTTTTATAAATTTTGTGTTATATAATGTTACTTATTTTAAATTTCATATATTTTATAGTAAAATAATTTTATCACTATTCATTTTGATAATTTATTATTTTTCTAATTTTTTGTATTATGTAATTTATTCAATGAAATCTATTATTTATAAAAATAATTTTAATTATAGAAAAATATTATTTCAAAAAATTTTCCTTTACTATATAAGATTTGTGTCATTATTATTTATTGATATCTTCTTAATCTTCTAATTTTGGTGTTAAATAGTTATTTAATTCATTTAAATCCATTAATAATAAAAATAATCTTAATTATAAAAAATATTTATTTCAAATTGTCTTTCTTTTATAATATAAATATTTTATTACTATTAATGTTTAATATATTTTTATTCTTCTAATTTTTATGTTAATTATTGAAATAATTCATTTAAATTGTATTGATAAAAATAATTTTAATTATAGAAATATATTTATCCCAAATTTTATTTGTTTCATAATATAACTATTTTATCACTATTAATTATTGATATTGTTTTTTAATTTTTTATTAGTTAACTAATTCATTCTTTCAAACCTATTATTTATAAAAGAAATTTGGATTATAGGAAAATGTTTATTCTATTTTTTTTCTTTATAATATAAGATTATCCTAACAATTAATTATTGATATCTATTAATCTTATAATTTTTATGTTATATAATAATATTTAATCAAAATTTTCTTCCTTCTATAATATAAGAATTTTATCATTATTCATTTTGATAGTTTATTATTCTGTTAATTTTTTGTGTTAATTAATTCATTCATTCAAATCTATTATTTATAAAAATTATTTTAATTATAGAAAGTATTTATTTTAAATTTTTTCTTTTATTATATAAGATTTTTATCACTATTGATATCTCATTAGTCTTCTAATTTTGGCGTTGAGTAATTATTTAATTTGTTGGAATAAGGGTTTCAGGTGCTATAGGATAGGCCTAAAGATGATCGATTATTGTCCGCCCGTGGAACAAAGGCGAGAAGTTGTTGCCATGGAAGACCTGGATCCTTGGATGAATGCCAAAGAAATAATGGAACCTCAAGTGAGACGATAACATGCCTGCTTTGGAAAAGACCTGATAGGAGACCAAATGCGATTTGTAACAAAAGTCCTCGAAAGAAATAAAGACTTTTTCACATGGACGTCAGTTCACATGCTCGGAGTACATCGACTAGTAATGTCACACAAACTATCGGTTTGTAAGAAACTAAGGTCGGTGGCCCAAAAGAAACGACCCTTGAGAGAGAAGTGCAAAAATACAATTGAAGCCTAGGTAAGAAAGCTACTTGGAGTTAGATTCATGAAATCAAATACACCATCCAACTATCGATTGTCGTATGGTGAAGAAGTCGAACGGTAAGCAGAGGATGTTCACCGACTTCACAGACCTTTATAAAGTATGCCCAAAGGGTTCCTACTCGTTGCCTAACATCTATCGATTGGTTAATGGAGCTTCCAAACACCAAATTCTTAGGTTTTTGGATGTTTATAAGGAGAAAATTGTTTTTATCACAAACAAGGAAAAATTCTAGTATGAAGTCAGGTTTTTCAGCCTAAAGAATGTTGGTGCAACGTATCAGAGGTTGATGGACAAAATCTTCCAAATGAAAATTGGCAAAAATATGAAAGTATATGACAATGATATGGTGGTGAAGACAAACTTTGTTAGTAAAACACAACGTATGATAAGTGTCTAGAATATGTAAATTTCCATATAAACTTGACAATTATCGTGCTTTAACTAATCATATTTTATAAGTAAACAACCATTTTTAGCTTATAATTACAGAATAAGGTACTAAAATGAAGAAAAATAAGAAATTAATGAATTTTTTATGATTTTGCAGCAATTTCTCGAAGAATTAAAAATGATAAGCTAAGCCCCAAAATTCACAACTAAGCTCTAGTAAGGCAATCATGTAAGGATCCAGAATATGACTTTTGGAGTTAAGCCACAACAAAATGGTGTTCAACACTTAAGGCGGTGCATGGTTGAGCAACAAGAGAATGTGCTCAATACTTAATGTGGTGCACAACTGAGCCATAATATAATGTGCTTAGCACTTAAGGCTTTGCATGACCGAGCGCCAAAAATTGGACTAAGTACCGCCCTAAAATTTCTATAAATAAAGACATTATATCCTTAGTAGAAGCATTGAGTGGAGGCCTAAAAATGTAGTAGTTGGATAGAATAAGGTCTGTGAGGCACAAGGGAGATGTTCTTAGTGTAAATCTTATGTGTAGATGTTGCTGGAATTGCATTGTAATATTCAATGAGTAGCTGAACTCCCTCGTGTCCAGGTTTGATGTAATCAATTCTGATTATATATACTTCTACCTCTTGGGCATTTATCTTTACTTTCATTCAATTGTTTGTTAGTTTTTGGGTTTTTCTGGTTTGTGATAAAGAGTGCATGTAAAAATAAATAGTAGTAATTAGATTGAGTGGAGTAGGGGCTATGAATTGATTTCATCTCATCTTCTTCTACTATACAATTACCATCTTGTTAACTTATTATGCAACCCAAAAACTCTTTATCAATATACTTGCTAAATCTCTGTGGATACAACACTTTTTGATGCTACTATGCACCAATGCACTTGTTGAGAAATAGTTGTTGTGAAACAGTCATCAACGTATGCGCCTTAACTCGACAAAATCTGTTTTAGAATTTAGAGGAGGAAAGTTTTTGGGCTTCAAAGGAGGAAAGTTTTTGGGCTTTATGCTAAAAAATAGAGCTATTGAAGTTAATGTCGACAAATGCAAAGCGTCATCGACATGAGGAGCACCAATAACCTAAAAGAGGTGCAGAGGCTAGTAGGAAACTTAACCTCCCTATCACACTTTCTACCAAGGTTGATCGATAAGATAATGTCCATTATAAAATCTATTAGGAAAGCGATAACAAATAAACAGATAGGCAGTATGGATGCCCATTTCAAGAAGTCAAGTAGCGCTAACCTCGACTTGTTTTGTGCGAGCCAATGCTCGACAAAGAAATTCACCTATATTATCGATCTCTAAGGAGGCAATTAGTGCATCGTTAGTGAAGGATGCACTAGAACAAAGACTTGTATATTTCATCAACTAGTGAGGAAGTACGTGGCAGATCCTACTCATGTGCTGGAGTAGGACGATGTCCAGGTGCGCGAGGATCTGACTATGGGAGTTGGACCGGTGAGAATTCTGGATTCTCAAGTCAAAAAACTCAGAGGGAAGGAGATTCGGACGGTGAAGGTTCTCTGCGATGAGGCAACCCAGGAGATGACTTGGGAGATGGAGGACCTCATGAGGAAGTTGTATCCTTACTTGTTTGCTGGTAAGTTCTCTTTTTCGAGGACGAAAAATTTCAAGGTGGGGAAAATGTAAGATCCGCATAATTTAATTAATTAAATAATTAATAAATGCGGGTAGGTAGTGTATTTATGACATTAAATTCTGATGGGTATGACGTGGAAAAGTATTAGCTCAAGTGGTTAAGAGTACTTTATTATGTGAAAGTACTTGGGTTCAAGTCCTATGTGTGCCAAATTGGGTGGTGTTTAATTATTATTGTTTTAATAATATGTTGGAGCATGTTTCGTATGATATAATACGTGAATTGTGTGAGTTAGCAAGAAACATGAATTGGCCTGATGGTTTAGTATTGATTTGGCTTTGGCATGGTTGTGGGAGCACTAAGGGATTTTTGTGTTGGGCAAGAAGAAGAGCTGTAGCATTATACTTTTGCAAGAGGAAATTCCAGGTTAGGGGAGCTTCCACGTTTGATTTCTTTTGGTTTATGAACTGATTGTATATGTATGCTTAAAAGCCATGGAATTTCGTGCTATGCATATATGATATGACTTGAAGGTTGATTGATTGTTTTTGAGATGTTGTATGAGTGAAATTCAGTATGCAATTGTATGAATTAATGAGGGTTTGGGTACTGAAATTGCGACTTATGCATTAAACTTAGTTTTTGGGGATTATTTTGTGTATGAATTATGTGTACATGTTTGGTGCATTATTCTGGATTGCTTGGCATGAATTGGATGTGGTTTGGTATGTGGAACTGGTATTTGCGTGCGTGAAACAATGCCAGAGTCTGCAATTCTCGCCCAAGCGAGCCGGACTCGCCTAGGCGAGATTAGTGGGGACTTGAATAATGTTACTACTCGAGCATTTCCCTCAGGCGAAGAATTCTAGTTCTTGGCGACAGACCATCTCGCTTAGGCGAGTGGGTCTCGCTCAGGCAAGAATCCGTGAGTGTCAGTTTTGAACTAGGGGTCTCTCTCTCGCTCAGGCTCGTAGTTAAATTGTTGGGCGATTGGAGATCTCGTTCAGGCGAGAGTCTTTCGCCTAAACGAGAAATCGAGGAGGACCTCGTTGTTAAGTTTAACTCGTCGCCTAGACGAGGGATTTTGGTCTCTGGGCGAAAGGTGGTCTCGCCCAAGCGAGCAAGGCTTACTCAAGCGAGAGTGCGAGGTTGTTTTGTGTGTGTTACTCGCTCAGGCGAGTTAACCTAGCCTAAGCGAGATGAACCAGAGTGCTTAGGCAAGAGCTGGAAGTTTAAGCAAAGTAAGGATGGATGATGGGTTTAAAGGTAACCAATTTTGTGGCATTGGATTGATTAATGTTGAATGGTGATGCATGGTCTATAAGTCTTCTAAAGATATCTCAATGGTGGGCTTACTGGTGTTCCTTGGGTTGTGGCCCGGAATGTATCCTTGAGTTGTGGCTCGGGATAGGGGTTAAGCACGTGGCATTCTGTGGGTTGTGGCCCGGAATGACTTCCCTTGAGTTGTGGCTCGAGATAGCGGATGAACACGAGGAACTCTTGAGTTGTGACTCGGGTTGGCGAGTGTTGTTGGTGTGAGTGTGCTGGTTGTGGCCAGTACGCATGAGTCCAGATAGATTGCCCTCCTCAGTGAATTGCTGACGAGTTTGGTAGTCCTGAGACATTACGGACTATGTTCATATTTGGGAACTCTACCTAACATTACGGTGTGTGATCCGTAGCATGGTTCTCGCACGTGCTCTATCGGTTGTGGCCGATAGGTGTGGCAGCAAGGCGCCTTGAGATAATCACTAGAAGATGTAGAACACTACTAGCATGGTTGTGGCCATGCGAAAGAGTCGGAACGAGTCTCCTTGATGTGGAATGTTATTACATGGTTGTGGCCATGTGGAAGGAAGGGAACGAGTCTTCCTTGACGTGCATTGAGACTACATGGTTGTGACCATGTGACAGAGAAGGAAAAGGTTCTTTGGTGGTGAAATGATTTTATATATGGTAGTAGCCAAGCGGAATAAAAGAAAGGATTTGCTTCTGATGTATTCTTTATATATATATATATATATATATATATATATATATATATATATATATATATATATATATATATATATGGTTGATTTATATATAATCATGTGTTATCTTATTAGCTCAACCTATCTGCTTGTGTTTTGCGATGATCGTGTACATGGTACACGTGAGTAGATGATATTGCAGGTGGAGCTGGTGAGGCTTAGCCGCGGAGTGGGGGAAAGCCTGGGAGTTTTATATTATTTTAATTCGAAATATCTTGTAAACTCTTATGAGAGGCTTTATTATTATGTTCAGTTTTTATGAATTATGAACTTTGGTTTTAATTGGAAGTAATAAAATGATATAAATTTCCCGCGTTTTTGGTAAATGAGGTTTTATTAATTGCGGCTTAATTACTTTTCTTTATTTTATTATTTAAATCTGTAATATTCGGTCAGGATGTTACAATTGCTAACTGCGACAAGAAGGTTGAGACCTTACTTTCAGAACCACCAAGTGATTGTAAAGGTTGACTATGCTATAGACACGATATTGAGAAAGCCTGACTTAGTAGGAAGAATGATAAGTTGGTCTATTGAATTGTTAGAATTTGGCCTTTGCTTTGAATCGAGAGGAACCATAAGAGCACAACATCGTGCAAACTTCGTCGTTGAATTGCAAGGATATCAGGCATCGATCGAGCAAAATTTAATGCTATATGTTGATGCTTCATTCGACAAGAATGGAGGTGACACTGGGATTGTCCTCGAATGACCCAACGATATGAAGATAGAGCAATCCTTGATATTTGGGTTCAAAGTATCCAACAACTAAGTTGACTACAAGATGTCAATAGTCAGCCTCTCGTTGGCAAAAGACATAGGAGCAAAAAGAGTGCACTACAAAATCGACTCACAATTGAGTGTAGGGCACATAAAAGGCACATTTCAAGTAAAAGACAAATTACTCATTTAGTATTCCTACAAAATAACGTAATTGACTTGTGAATTTGAAGAGGCAACCATCACGCATATCCCAAGGCTCATGCCATGGCTAATATTTTATCCAAGTTGTCTAGCACCAACAAGGAACAACGGTTAGGTATGGTGATACAACAGACGATAACAGATGGTGGAAGAGCTATGAATGAACGTGGCAAAAATTGGTTAGCTCAACTGAATAGAAGAGGTGAAAACACAGTTAAGGCAATAGGAGGAGGACCAATGCCTAAAACTAGAAGCCAGTAGAAAATTGCCACACTTCTTGCTCATAGGAGAAACCTATACACCCTTACTCTTAAAGTGGGTTTCTAAAGGAGAAGTTGACTATATAAAGAATGAAATCCACATTGGATTTTATGGCATGCATTAAGGGTGGCAAACTATGACAACCCATATTCTGAGAGTCAGATACTACTAGCCGATAATAAGAACCGAATACACCAATTACATCAACAACTGCACCAGATGTTAGGAACATGGTAATGACATACGTGTCCCAACAAATGAGTTGCACGATATAACATTCCTCTAGCTGTTCGCGTAGTGAAGAGTAGATATAGTCGGACAATTACCCTTTGCATAAGCACGGAAGAAGTTCATCCTGGTAGTTGTTGAGTATTTCACCAAATGGGTGGAAGTCGAGGCCTTAGCCACCATTTTGGCAAAGCAAGTATGAGCGTTCATATAAAGGAACATTTTATGTCCATATACCCCACACAATCATCATCGACAATAGCTGATAGGAAACCAACGAACTTCTACCAAGGCCTTACAATAAAGCATAAATGAGTTTAGTGGAACACCCACAATCGAATGGTCAAGTCAAGATAGTAAATAACGTCATTTTTATTGAGCTCAAATATTTGACGGAAGAATTGCCAAAGGTGCTACGGGCCTATCGATATATGTCGCACGTGTCAACTGGGGAGACACTGTTCAACTTCATGTGCATAATGGGTGCAATGTTGCTAGTTGAAGTGGGCGAACCAACCATTAGAAGAAAGATGAAAGATATGGATATAAACAGTGACTGCCTGCAAGTAACACTTGATAGCATTGAGATAATGCAAAAATAAAAGAAGAAGCATGCCAGAGAATGATGACTCGACAATATTACTCCAAGGTCAAACTGAAAGGCTTAGCAAAAGAATATCTTGTTTGGAGAAAAATAGGTGAAGCAAGGAAGAACCCCGCCCATGACAAATTCTTAACGAATTGAGAAATATAGTGCAAATTCATCGAGAACTTAGGAAATGGTGCTTACTGACTTTAACACTTATATGGGAGAACTATACCTAGAACTTGGGATGTATCTCTTTTTATATTTTATTTTAGTTAATGTATCATCAATGTACCCTTTCTTATCGCCATTATTTTTTCACTAAGGAGGATTTTGACTAGGGAGGTTTTAAGGAGGCACTTACATAATAAAATTCAACTTGACCAAGAATCGTTGTTGAAGTAAACCTTGGCCAAGGGCGTATTCACCCAAATGAATCTCTCCTAAGAAGCATAAACATGTTAGTCAAGGTCACATTCACCTATGAACCTCTTCCGGATAATATATAAGCAAGTTTCGATCAAGGATGAAATTCACACACATGAATCCCTCTTGAGCACATGATAAATTAAACATAAAATTAGTGAAGTTACTCAACTAACACCAAGCTCCAAAAATAACAGTAATTAAAAAAATAATAAACAAAACCTAATATAAAAAAATAAAGAAACGATTAAAGGCAACGTCCAAAAACATCATTAACCAATAGAGATAACAATGTCATATTGGACCCGAACACAAAATTCATATTGGAGCAAAAAAAAAATGGCATATCAAGTTACAAAGCAAGTCCTACTCATTTACAACCCTTTCTACCCCCCCTGGTTGGGCTGGTCGTGCAACATGATCATCAAGAAATTTTGTAATAGGGATCAACTTCGGACGTCTTTATCCACATCGAATAGAAGAGTGTCGCTTGATTAAAAGCCTTTTGGAACTCAAATTCATGTTGTTACAATATGAAGCGTTGAACATCTTTTTAGTCCTTCACTGGCTTCTCCCTTTCCTCTTTATAATGTTGGCGACCAAGTTTAAATCATTAACATTTCTCTAGAGTAAGTAGACATCTTCGATAAACCTCTTTCCTCAACCTTCAACAAGTCAATTCTGGCATATATCACACATTATTGATGTTAAATAAAAGAAAGTAAAAATATTTTATAAAAGTAAAATAATATAGTGACATATATTTTTGTGAAAAAAATAATCTTTAATAAATTTGCAAATAGTTTTATGATCGAAGTTTCTACTCATTAATACCTATTGTTTATTATTTTGTAAAAAATAGTGAAAAATATGATGTAATTTTTTCCATTACGTATAAATAATCCATGTTTTGAAAATTTACGAGTTGAGTAAGAAACAATTGAAAATCATGGAGGCAAAATCCATTATTTATTAACAAAGTTGATAATTTTTTTCTACATATTTTTTGTGGTCTTTTAATATGAATATAATGATAGAAAATGTAAAAGAAAACAAAACAAAACGCTAGAAGGAGGGCCTTGAACCTCCAACCTTGTGATTAACAGCCACACGCTCTAACCAACTGAGCTATTCCAGCTTACACATGCCATTTTGAAAGGAGTGTTACAGAAGCACCAAAACAAATGGCATATCAAGTTAGAAAGCAAGTCCTACTCATTTACAACCCTTTTTACCCCCCTCCCCTCTAGTTGGGTCGGTTGTGCAACATCATCATCAAGAAATTTTGTAATAGGGATCAACTTCACGTCATAAAAGTCTTTACCCACATCGAACTTACCCTTGTTAATAGCGATCTTATAAAAGAGTGTCGCTTGATTCAAATCCTTTTGAAATTAAGTTCATGTTGTTACAGTACGAAGTGTTGAACATCCTCTAAGTCTTTCACTAGCTTGTCCCTTTCCTCTTTGTAATGTTGGCGACCGAGATTTAGATCATCAACATTTCTCTAGAGTCAGTAGACATCTTAATAAATCTCTTTTCCTCAACCTTCAACACGTCAATTTTGGCATATATAACACAATATTGATGTTAAATAAAAAAAAAGTAAAAATATATTATAAAAAAATAATTTATTGACATATATTTTTGTGAATAAAAAAATAATCTTTAATATATTTGCAAATAGTTTTATGAATGAAGTTTCTACTCGTTAATACCTATTGTTCATTTTTTTTTGTAAAAAATAGTGAAAAATATGATGTAATTTTGTCTGTTACATAAAAATAATCCATGTTATGGAAATTTACGAGCAGAGTAAGAAACAATGGGGAATCATGGAGACAAAATGCATTATTTTTTCATATAAATCATCTAAAAACTTACAAAGTTGATAATTTCTTTCTACATAATGAATAGAATATTTAAATTCAATGGAATTCAACATAAATGTAAAATCCTGTATTTTATAAGTTATTACTTTCATATCATATCAACATATTTGTGGTCTTTTGATATATATACTAGAAGCAGGGCTTGAACCTCCGACCTTGTGGTTAAAAGCCACACACTCTAACCAATTGAGTTATTCGACCTTACACATGACATTTTGAAAGGGGTGTTACAGAAGCACCCAAAAAAAATGGCATTTCAAGTTACAAAGAAAATCATATTCACTTGCGGTCCTTTCTAAACATCCCCCCCCCCCCACCCTTCCACCCTCCCACCCAGTTAGGCCGATCGTGCATCATCATCATGAAATTGCATACTAGGGATCAACCTCCCGCCATAAAATCCTTTATCCACATCGAACTTACCCTTGTCAATGGTGATCTTATAGAAGAGAATCACTTGATTCAAAGCCTTTTGGAACCCAAGTTCATGATGTCTTAGTACAAAGTGTTGAAAATCCTCTAAGTCCTTCACTAGATTTTCCTTTTCCTCTTTATAGTGTTGGAGACTAAGATTTAGATCATCAACATTTCTCTACAGTCAATAAACATCTTTGGTCAACCTCTTTTCCTCGACCTTCAACGTGTCAATTTTGGTAGATATCACACACTAGTGATGTTCAATGAAAAAAAAATATTTTATAAAAAAAAATTAGTGACATATATTTTTGTGAAAAAACAAATCGTTAATATATTTGCAAATGGTTTTGTTAATAAATTTTTTACACAGTAATACCATTTGTTAATCATGGAGGAAAAATACATTATTTATAAAACACTAGAAGGAGGACTTGAACCTCCGACCTTGTGGTTAACAGCCACACGCTCTAACCAACTGAGCTATTCCAGCTTACATATGACATTTCGAAAGGGGTTTTACAAAAGCATCCAAACAAATGACATTTAATGTTACAAAGCAAATCATATTCACTTACGGTTCTTTCTAACACCTCCACCCTCCCACGCGATTGGGATGGTCGTGTATCACCATCATCAAGAAAATGCGTATTAGGGATCAACCTCCCATCATAAAAGTCTTTATCCACATCGAACTTACCCTTGTCAATCGTGATCTTAAAAAAGAGAATCACTTGATTCAAAGCCTTTTGGAACACAAGTTCATGATGTCTTAGTATGAATCGTTGAAAATCATCTAAGTCCTTCCCTAACTTTTCTCTTTCCTCTTTATAGTGTTGGCGACTGAGATTTAGATCATCAACATTTCTCTACAATCAATAGACATCTTTGGTCAACCTCTTGTCCTCGACCTTCAATGAGTCAATTCTGGCAGATATCACACACTATTGATGTTTAATGAAAAAAAAGTAAAAATATTTTATAAAAAGAAAAATAATTTAGTGACATATATTTTTGTGAAGAAAAAAAGAATATTTTCTAAGAGATATCACACACTATTCATGTTCAATGAAAACAAAGTAAAAATATTTTATAAAAAAAAATTATTTAGTGACATATTTTTGTCAAAAAAAAAAGAATCTATAATATGTTTGCAAATGCTTTTGTTAATAAAGTTTTTACTCATTAATACCAATTGTTAATCATGGAGGAAAAATCCATTATTTATGGAACGCTAGAAGGAGGGCTTGAACCTCCGACCTTGTGGTTAACAGCCACACGCTCTAACCAACTGAGCTATTCCAGCTTACACAAGGCATTTTGAACGGGGAGTTACAAAAGCACCCAAACAAATGGCATATCAAGTTACAAAGCAAATCTTACTCACTTGTAGTCCTTTCTAACACCCCCACCTTCCCACCCGGTTGAGATGCTCGTGCATCATCATCAAGAAATTGCGTAATAGGGATCACCCTCCCATCATAAAAGTCTTTATCCACATCAAACTTACCCTTGTCAATGGTGATCTTAAAAAAGAGAATCACTTGATTCAAAGCCTTTTGGAACCCAAGTTCAGGATGTCTCAGTATGAAGCGTTGAACATCCTTTATGTCCTTCACTAGCTTTTCCCTTTCCTCTTTATAGTGTTGGCGATCGAGATTTAGATCATCAACATTTCTCTAGAGTCAATAGACATCTACAATCAACCTCATTTCCTTGACCTTCAACGAGTCAATTCTGGCAGATATCACACACTAATGTTCAATGAAAAAAAAGTAAAAATATTTTATAAAAATAAAAATAATTTAGTGACATATTTTTGTGAAAAAAAAAAGAATCTTTAACATATTTGCAAATGGTTTTGTGAATAAAGTTTTTAGTTATTAATACCACCTTGTCCATTATTTATTAAACGCTAGAAGGAGGGCTTGAACCTCCGACCTTGTGGTTAACAGCCACATGCTCTAACCAACTGAGCTATTCCAGCTTACACATGCCATTTTGAACGGGATGTTAAAGAAACACCCAAACAAATGGCATATCAAGTTCCAAAGCAAATCTTACTCATTTGTAGTCCTTTCTAACACCCCCACCCTTTCACCTGGTTAGGATGGTCATTCATTATCATCATCATGAAATTGCGTACTAAGGATCAACCTCCTATCATAAAATTCTTTATTTGCATCGAACTTACCTTTGTCAATGGTGATATTAAAAAAGAGAATCACTTGATTCAAAGCCTTTTGGAACCCAAGTTCATGATGTCTCAGTATGAAGCGTTGAACATCCTCTATGTTCTTCACTAGCTTTTTCCTTTCCTCTTTATAGTGTTGGCGACAAAGATTTAGATCATCAACATTTCTCTAGAGTTAATAGACATCTTTGATCAACCTATTTTCCTCGACCTTCAACGAGTCAATTCTAGCATATATCACACACTATTCATGTTCAATGAAAAAAAAGTAAAAATATTTTATGAAAACAAAATAATTTAGTGACATATATTTTTGTGAAAAAAAAGAATTTTTAATATATTTGCATGTGGTTTTGTTAATAAAGTTTTTACTCATTAATAACAATTGTTACTCTCCCACTTGGTTAGGATGGTCGTGCATCATCATCATCATGAAATTGCGTACTAAGGATCAACCTCCTATTATAAAAGTCTTTATCCACATCGAACTTACCTTTGTCAATGGTGATATTAAAAAAGAGAATCACTTGATTCAAAGCCTTTTGGAACCCAAGTTCATGATGTCTCAGTATGAAGCGTTGAACATACTCTATGTTCTTCACCAGCTTTTTCCTTTCCTCTTTATAGTGTTGGTGACTAAGATTTAGATCATCAACATTTCTCTAGAGTTAATAGACATCTTCGATCAACCTATTTTCGTCGACCTTCAACGAGTCAATTCTAGCATATATCACACACTATTCATGTTCAATGAAAAAAAAGTAAAAATATTTTATAAAAACAAAATAATTTAGTGACATATATTGTTGTGAAAAAAAAAACCTTGAATATATTTGCAAATGGTTTAGTGAATAAAGTTTTTACTAGTTATTACCAATTGTTAATCATGGAGGAGAAATCCATTATTTATAAAAATAGAATAAAACACTAGAAGGAGGGTCCGACCTTATGGTTAACAACCACATGCTCTAACCAACTGAGTTATCCCAGCTTACACATGGCATCCTGAAATGGGTGTTATAGGAGCACAAAAAAATGGCATATCAAGTTACAACACTACAAGAAAATGCTTTATTAGTAACCAATCTTAGTGACCAAAAGTTGTTAGTTACTATAATGACTAATTTAGATACCAATTTACAAAGTAAAAAAATATTGGTTACTAAAATAATTACTATTATGAATAAAAAATTATAATTGGTCACTAAGTTGGTTTTTAAAATTAGCTACCATGATTTTGGCTACCAAAGAAAATTGATCGCTAAAAATTAGCTACCTAGATTTTGACTACCAAAATGACTTAGTTACTAAATTTGTCTTTAATTAATTAGTGACCAATTTAGTGACCAATTATAATTTTTTTTTATAATAGTGACTATTTTAGTAACCAATAATTTTTAGTTTTGTAGATTGGTATCTAAATTGGTCACTATAGTGACTAACAACTTTTGGTCACTAAAATTAGTTACTAATGAGGCATTTACTTGTAGTGCAAAACAAGTCCTACTCACTTGCACTCCTATCCACCCACCCTCTTGGTTGGGTCGGTCAAGCAGCATCATCACTAAGAAATTGCGTAATAAGGATCTACCTCTCGTCATGAAAGTCTTTACTAGATTGAACTTATCCTTGTCAATGTTGATCATGTAGAAGAGCGTCACTTGATTAAAATCCTTTTGGAAGCCAAGTTCATGTTGTTCCAATACGAAGCAATAAATATTCGTTAAGTCCTCTACTAGCTTGTCTTGTACCTCTTTATAATGTCAGCGACCGATATTTAGATCATCAACATTTCTCTAGAGTCAATAGATATCTTTGGTCAACCTTTTCTCCTCGACCTTCAACGATTCAAATATGGCATATCACAGACGGTTGATGTTCAATGAAAAAAAATAAAAATATTTTATAAAAACAAAATAATTTAGTGACATATTTTTGTTAAAAAAAATCTTTAATGCATTTGCAAATGGTTTAATGAACAAAGTTTTTACTCGTTAATATCAATTGTTAAATTTTTTATAAAAAGGTAAAAATACCTTTTTGGTTCCAATATTCGTCAAGTTTTGTCAAATAAGCCGTAATTTTGATTTTGTGTTCAAATAGGTACCAATTTTCGTCAATTTTGTTCAATGGTCATTTTTTGCTAACACAGTTTAAATCGTTAACGGCCATCAATAGTGACTGTCACATGTCACTTGGTGTTATTTTGAATTTTTTTTCTTATTTGTTTTATTTCATTTTATTATTATTTTTTTTTGAATTTTTTTTAAATTTTTTTAAATTTTGTTAAATGTCCACTTGTCAACCTAGTAGCGTGCCACATGTCAAAGTCAATGTTCTATATTCAATTTGGTCCCTATATTTGTTATTTTTGTTCAATTTGGTCCCTAATAAAAAATAAAAGTGTCAGCTCAAATTAATCAAAAAGGAACGAAATTTGACTTCCACCTCTATTAATATACATAAGGAAGAAATAAAATTCCACACATTGAAATATTGAGTTCAAAATTAAAGTAAAATTTTATATTAAAAACTATAGTTGAGTGTCGGTTAGACCAACGCATACATATATTAAATTTTGGAATTTAAATGATATGTCATGTGTCATCGTATAATAAGTGCACAATATTTATTTTTAATTTATTTTTGTTGAGCGTTAGTTTCATCCAAGCACACCCTTATAATAAATTTTGGATTTTAAATAAAATATCATGTGTCGCCGCCGTATGAGAGGTTTTTAATTTGAAAAGTTAACCATATTTAAGGGAAGTGAAGTCAGCATGTGATTAATTTTCCATCAACATACTTTACCATTTTCACTGCACTTTACGTTTTCCCTCACTTTCGTGTTGCTACATTTCTCCCGCTACGAGGTTTCACATATGTTGTTGGAGTTGGCATTTCCCTTGCTCTCGTCGGTCCAACGCTAGAGGTGAGTGTTTCTACATCTATTCTGGCTTGAGCTTTTACAAGGTGTCTGCAAAAGACACTCTGATACTAAAGTTAGTTCGAGATACGGGAGTCAAATGTTAGAGTAACACATAAGCATATGTATCGTAAAATGTGTCTTTTATACTGAAGTTTATGTGCCTAACTTGATTGGACTTTCGTTCAATTGGCTTAATTACCTGATAATCATAATGCGCTACTTAACCTTGGGTTTGCTTTGTCTGAGATGATTATGTTGGCTTGACTAGCCAGCCAGTCCGAGTATATGTCATCCTACAAAGTCGTTGTGTATGGTCAGGTCGTGCAAAAAGCAGGTTTCTCAAGTATGTTATTTTGGTAGCTCTCTAAACCGTATACTTTGGGGGTATCCTGGTTAGGTGATCCTATCAACCTTGAGGCTGTATAATTTAGGGATGTCATGTTCGTATACAACATAAGAACATGGGATATTTTAATAAAAAGTAAAAATTTTAAAAATGCAAGTAAGACAATTGATGGATTAACACGGATTAACACAATAGACCTTTCTTAACTAATACCAAAATCAATACTAAGAAATATTGCAAGATTATTATTATAATAGATGATGTAAACGGTGAAAAAGAAAAAGTAAAAAGATAGTGAGGGAGAAAAATTAAACAAAGGAAGTTGTCGAAAGGATAAAAAGAAAAAAGCAAATAAAATAAAGAGGAAAGAATGAAAATAAATTTGAAGAGAAGTAATCTTTCTAAGTCAATCTTACTCCAATTAAATACTCTTATACTTATGTGACCTTTCATGAAAAATCGATTTTGTAACATTTAAATGGAAACTTTGAAAGGTTAAAATATTAATGACAATTATTTTTCTTGTTCTATCTAAATTGGTAAATATAAAAAACTGAGTAAATTTTTAATAAAAGGAATATGATTTTTTTAATAACTAAATTTTGACAATTTTCTTACAAAATTTGAGGTGACATTTTTTACATGACTTCCATTCTTTTCATTTCTCTATATTTCAAAATCACTTAGAAGATATTATCTTAAATTGTAAAAAAAAGTTGTCAAAATTTAGTTGTCAAAATATCATTGTCTTTAAAAAATACTTGGTAATATCTTGATTTTCATCTGTTACTACTTTTGAATTATTCAAAAGTTTATACTATTTGAAGGAAAATTGATAATTTTGGTACACAATATTAGAACATGATTTTTTAACCATAATTTAATAAAACTACCGAATTGCCCCTAGTATCATGATACCAACAAGGAATCCCATTTTTAGTCCAAAATATAATTAAAAAATGTAAAAATTTCATTTCACTTAATGATTTTTGAAATTTTTTTCTACAACTATCTTAATTTCAATATACATTACCAAAGTACTCGTGACAATTTTGGTAAGTCCATGTTTCCAGTATTGTCAAATATATTTTATAAAAAATAATTATCAACACATTAGAAATATTATCATACAATCTTTAAGATAATTATCATAAAAATTAACAACCTTACCATACATATTTATTGTGATTATAACAGAGTAGATAAACATTTTGACACTGTCATTACATATATCATTTACTCGTAATTGATATAGGAAAAAAATTTAGACTTAGAGTGTAGGAATATAAGGAACTTAACATGGGCTTAATCAAGCCATACAGTTTGAAAGCAACTTCTTGTGTAAACAGCATCAGACTTAACACTTAATCTTTTCATGAAAAAGGGAAATCAACAACTTCTCACTTAATTTGTTCATTATATAATTGCAAGCTTGGTTTAGAATTATCAATTTGTTGTGGCTGGAACACATAAATTTGGTTTTGGTGGTTCTTTGTGTGTGGAAGCAAAAAAAACGCATATATAAAACAGAAAAATGAAGTCTATGTGTTGACAAATCTGCAGTTCTTCCTAACTTCCCCAGTGATGAAGCTTTCTGAGTTTGTTATATTTCCCATTTTCACCATTGACTCTGAGAACTGTTGGAAGAAAGCCAGAGGATCTGCTGCATACTTCTTCACAAGCTCTCTAGTTTGAATACCAAACAAACTTGAGTACATTTCTTGGTCTGAGTTGAGAAGTCCCTCCCCATTTAGCAGTAACTGGTAGAAAGAATTGTCAAACAGATTAGGTGTCAAATAGTCCATTGCAGTTATGTTGTTGTCTCCTCCTCCAACAGCTGGACAAACAGATCTCAGGTTGCTGAGGTGACTCTCAGAAATTGGATTTTTCAATGATGTTGAGTCAAAGCCTCCATAAATTCTTGACCTGAAATTTTTACACTGTGCCATGCCAATGGTGTGGGCTCCTGCAGGATTAGTGATCATAAACGTGCTTAATACATCTAGGAATCTTTTGAGAAATAGGGAAGATGAGGTGGTACGTCACAATTATTGTCTATTAGTCATGAAACTCATGTCTCTAAATGCATGTCAATTCTTCACTATATAATGATAGAAACTTTACAAAAATTATAGAAATTATTGGAGATCCCACATTGACTATAAATAAAGCTAATTTACAATATTATAGATGCAAACCTCATCTTATAAGTCGGTTTTGTAGGGTTAAGTTAGACTTAAACTCTACTTCTTAACATAATATCAGAGTTATGGGTTTAACCCTATTCTAGCAGAATTTGTTATTTGTTGGGCCTATTGTGTCATCCTTTAAGAGATTTGTTATTTGTTGAGTCTATTGTATCACCCCACTATCGAGCCGCTATTAGACAACCTATTAATGTCGAGTATCACTCGATATGTATATGTCTCGATCTGAGGGAGTGTGTTACAGATTCTACGTTGACTATAGATAAGGCCAATTTAAAAAAAAAAAATATATATATATATATATATATATTTATAAGCGGCTGCAAATCTCATCTTACAAGTCGGTTTTGTAAGATTGCATTAGGATTAAAGTCTATTTCTTAATAGAAATTAAAATCAGCAAATAACTTTTTAAAAGATTAAACCAGAAAATCATGTTAGTTAAATATTCAAAGTTTTATTCCATTGATAGGAAATTTAGCATACCTGCAAGGGCTACCATATCAGTGACAGATAGACCTTGGTAAAGAAACTTGGAAATGATAGAGAGAAGGCTCTCATCTGGAGTGGGAAGGTTGGTGTTGGCAAGATCAAAATTTGCAGTGACAGAATCCTTCCTTCCCACAGGAACATCCCAGTATGGTCCCCCTACCTACAACAGATCAGAGAAAACAGGCATCTGCATAAATAACTCTACTAACCTCTATGCAGAAAATTAAAGATTAAAATCTATAAAAACTATTGCATAAACTATTAGATAAAATATAGAAGCAAGCAGTTTTTTTTTTTTTACCAGAATCACAGCATCTCTGGCTGCAATTGTGAGAATATCAGCGCAAGAAACAACTCCAGGGCACTCTGATTCAACCATGTTTTTTATTCTATCAACGATTCCCGCGCCTTTCAAAGAGTTGATGTTGTTAGATGCCTTTTTCTCACCTTTAAGTGTGACTGTATCATCAAGCAAAATTGATCCATCGCATCCCTGACCCCATGAACATTATCACATCTAGTTATTGTGTATATGTTTCTCATTGAATTCATATTGGTTTTATATCATATGATAGGACAAAACTTACACACTTCTATACCTGAACAAAGCAATCATGGAAGTGTAGCCGCACTATTATCGCTGCATTGCGGGGATCAGAAAGAACTGCACATTCCATTTCCTTCCTAACAATATCAAACACAGTGGGGCAAGTTGATGCATAGTAATCCAGTGTCAGATGAGGATCACTTGCATGCAATCTGGTGGCACCAAGAATGCCTAAGATAAGAACAAAATGCAGAAGGGATTTTGAAGTAAAGGAAAGATCCATTGTTACTGCATTAACTTTGAAGAAAAGAAGGGTGGGAGAGATAGGTGGGAATCACGAGTATAAATAAGGTGTTTGAAGTAGAGTGTTCAATTTTGTTCCTTCATTGCCCACTTGAGTGTTTAGAAAATGTGTTTGTAATAGTCAAGAGAAGATGCAACTAACATGATTAAGTTGGTGGGTGTTCTTAAACTAAAAGTAATATTCCCCGTTGAGAAGTCACCAAACAAAACTAATAACAGCTAATCTTACTTTATCTTTGCAGTTTTTATATAGTGTCAATTTGCACGTTTGGCTTTCTCTTTGTTTCTTCCAAGAATGATATTGCATTTGGACTTTGTCAAATTCCTTGTTTTACAAAAGAAAGGAAACATATCACAAGTTTTGTCCTCAAGTACACGATTAAAGGTATCTTTAACTATAAGAATAGATGGCAAATATCACCAAAATTATCGTCCATATTGACTTTCTCCAATTGAACAATTACTCTTTTCTCTTTTTCCGTTCTCAATTTCGTCTCTCTAGATAGAGTAATTTGGGAGATAGTAGAAGATTGTATACAAACCCAGCAAAGAGAATGCAAGTAATTCGGAATCTAAGCTTCAGAAAACACGTGTCGAGTTTTCAATAGTTAATGAAAATTATTTTACTTTTCCTGAAAGCTTGTTAGAAACTTAATATGAAATTCTAGATGTACTTTCAATTCTGGTCCCTAACTGGATCAACTTGTCCTGAAAAGAAATTCAGTCAGTAATATCATACATCCAAGATATATGTAAGAAAAACCTCATTGTACCAAAGGAGTGTATCATGGCAAACACCCCTCAGTCTAAGTGTTCTACCTACAAGTTGTTCACAAGTACATAATTAGAGAAATTTGAATCAAGTAAGTTATGAACCAATAATACATAAGAGATTACACACCATCTCCGACAAAAAAAATCTTCAAGCAAGTTTTATATAGTCTTTAATCGTCTCTAGTCAATATAGAACTCTCAACTTCCAGTTGAATTCTTCAAATACTATTATCAGAATCCAATGCCTCAAACAGAGGCATTACAGCAGGAGTGAATAACTTGATTCTAGTTTGGCTAAAAGATCGTATATTAATTGAATCCAAGTTAAAAACTATGTGCTCCATAGCTATCATCATCACAGTAGCTACTAAAATCTACAGCTTCGAAAGCATCTTTTGAAGGAAAATTAAATGAAATTACACTAACTATGCCTTCGAGGCTCCTGCTACTTGTACTCAAGGTTTTAAATTGTGGCGGTCAAATTTCAGTCACAGTTATAATGCAAGCTGTTCTGAAACAGCAGTTACGAAGATTCTTCTTGCAAACCAGACAAGAAAGAAACACAAACCAGAAGTTATTAAACCAGAAAACAATATAGATATTGCTAAGGGAGATTACCAACAGAACAGATATACACGTTTAAGCCGATGTGAACTCCATCAACGGGAAAAATGCAATTTCAATTTTATTATTGTGATCAAGATCATGAGTTTCTTACAACAGAACCTTTCTCTTTGGCTTATGTTGCCTTTTCTCTTTCACTCTTCAGAAAATAATTCCAAGAATATCAAATCTTTTCTTTGTTGCTCACACTCACACTCTCCCTGTTCACTTCTCTGATTTTCAGCTGTAAGAGTTTCACTGTAGTTGCACAAGGTGGTTTTGTATATATATTACATAATGATGACACACACATAAATGTATACTATACACGCCTCACTACATGTGTAGCACTCATCTGAAATCTTTGAGCTCTATGGCTAGTAACTATCAACTAACTTAAAACTGATTGAGACACACTTTACACAGACCTCAGTCACAATTACATTGAGGCCATTACAGACCAATTCTGGTCTGCAATCACCGCTTAATCCACTTGACACCCAGTGCAACCCTATGTCATGGTGTGATACAGTTAACAAATTAAATCCTTGCTTAAGATCAAGGATGAAAACAATTAGTTTCCACCACACAACCATACAATTCAAACAAGCACAAAGATCAATAGTATTTTCTTATTCAAGCAATAGACAACACAAGTTAAAATTAACACTAACCCAATGAGGAAGAGATTAATCCTTGATTTTAATTACAAGGAATTCACAGCACTAAGAATTCATATATTGCAGGGAATCAATTGCAAGAACACCCGCAGCTAACGCATTTTAGACAGCATCAACCATTTTAAAAATGCATAGACAAAGCTATAATCAGTCAATACAAACAAACCAAAATACTGCAAATTTGCAATCCATGGCTATCCCGAAAGTAAAATATGTTTCAGTAAGACCAAAATCAAGCTACCAACCATAACAGCACAAATTAATATCAAAATAATCGGACACAAATGAATTAGTCCAAGTGGATCAAAACATTCACATAATAGAGCACAAATCAAATATACAGCTCAGAATGCAGAACCCTATCCTTGCTCCTTCCAAATTTCAAAACCTCTTCATCACTCAAATCAAAATCAAATCCCTGCAACACGCGGCGCTGAAGCAAACCCTTAATCAACGACACCACAGAGGCGTCGAACTGAGGCCACGAAACACACAAGCTCGCTGGCACGTTCATCACCTGGCACCGTGCGAGAATGGCAGCGCCGAGCCCGTCAACAACGCTTCCGGAAGGATAGTACTCCAAATCCGACAAGAGCTTCTCTCCGCCGCTTCTCTTTCTCTCAGCGGCGGTCTCCAGCTTGAACGCCACGGCCTCATCGGAGGATACCTTGCCGCGGAAGTTGCGCGGCTCGAGGGAGTCGAGGACGAGGACGGAGTCGGGGCGGATGCGGCCGGCGAGGAGGGCCTTGGCGACGGCGTAGGCGCGGGGAGCGGGGACCGAGAAGGGGATGGCGGCGAGGAGGGCCGAGGGGGAAAGGGGGAGGATCTGGGCGGCGTGATCGGGGAGAGAGAGGGACAGTTCGGGGAGGAGGAGTGAGGCGGCGGGGGAGGCGGTGCGGAGGCGGTGGAAGAGGGCGACGGAGGAAGCGGAGAGAGCGACGATGAGGAGGGAGGGTTTGAGAGGTTGGGGTTGTTGTGTGTAGGGGAAGATGAGGAAGGGTGAAGGAAGGGGTGGCGATGGAGTTGTGAAGATGTTTAGGTCTTCTTCCAAGAACCTTGAAGGTCCTGCTGCTTCTGTTATCACGTCTTCCATTTCCTCTAACCTTTCTTCTTCTCACTCCGATGATGCTCCTCTCTTCTTGATTTGCTTTGCTTCTTCTATGTGTTTGCGTTTATGCTCAAGAGACTTCCATTAAGTTATTACTAAAGCTATAACATAATTATCGTGTATGTTTATTACATGGAAAAATTATGTTAATATACAACTAATTTTTAATGAATCACTAATAGGTTTAAATTTATGAATAAAAAAATAAAATAATCTTCAATATATATATAGTTAATATGTTTATATTACCGAGATGCATTTCAAAGTTTAGCATTTCAAATATAATCTTTGTTATCTCGATTTTCTAAATTATGATATTATTTTGTAATTTTTTTAATATGAATTTAGTCCTCTAATCCTATTCAAATTTTTAAAAAAAAATTTTAACTTTTTATTTCATTTGATCAATTTAATCTTGTTTGTTGCATATGGTCCTCATTTTGACAGAATGTTTACAATGGTACTCATTTTTACTGAATGTTTTAAATGGTCCTTATTTTCGCAATTAGTGTTTTATTTAGTACTTTTCTGTATTAGGGTGTATTACATGTACTGTACATATGGCTAATTAACGTTAATTTCTCAATTTAGGAAAAATTTGACAATTAGGAAAATTTCTTCATCTTCGTCTTTCTTAAGATCGTATTATTTGCAGAGGAAGCAGCTAATACTTATCATTTCATCATTGGATTGCATTTGCGCTCTTCATTTCAGTTTTCCAATTAATCTTCTTCGTGCCCAATCAGTGGCGGATCTTGATCAAAATTTAAGGAGAGCCAAAATAATATACTTAAAATTTATATATTTAATATTACTGCAACTAATTCAATAAAATATATAATTTAGTATAACTATAACTATAAAAGAAATTTCACATATCTAAAGATTATTCATCATTTTTTCATATTCTAGAACTTATCAAATAATTCAATTATAAGTACATTTTTCAATTTTTTTTTCCAATATAAATAACCATATTATCTACAAAATATTCATTTTTTCTTTTACTAATATGCACGTATCGATTCAAAAGTCATCACAAGCATTCCATTTCATTGTTATGCAATGAGTAACGATATTGTCCTGTTTTGATCTTCACTTTTCTTTTATCAATTTAAAAACATGAATTTATTCTTTTATTTTTCATCAATATACCTATTTAAAAAACAAATTTAATATTAACTTTTTCTTTATCATAATCTAATCAAACATTAAGAGACATAACTACTACAAAAAATTATGATAATCAAATTCACTTAAAAAATGTCTATAAAAAATCACATAATACATTACTTACTTTTCTATATTCATCAAAAATAAATAATATACAAAATGTCATAAGATAAAAATTAGTATTAAATACTAAACAGGTATTTCATTACCAAGTTAGACAAGATAAAGTTATCTTCTTTTTTCTTTAAAAATGGAAGAAAAGATTAAAAAATGAGGATAAAAATAATGAGTTTTTGTTTAACTTTTTTTTTTCTTCGGTAACAAAAAGTTAGATAAAAATGAGAGATAAGTACAACATATAAAAAACTTAGTAAACAATGAAAAGAGAAAATGAAAATTATCTTAATAATTTTTTTATTATATTTTATTTTATATTTAACCATTTATTACCATTAAATATTATACTTTAAAAAAAATATCTAACTTAACTTTTATTAATTTTTTAATATATTATTACCTAATTTAAAAAGATAGACATAATTTAAAAATTTTAATAATATACATAATTTAAAAAAATTTAAACAAATAATTTAAAAAAATTGACAAAACTAAAAAAAAAATTGAAAAAAAATTGGGGGGGCCGTGGCCCCCGCCAGCTCCTAAAGAGCTCCGCCACTGGTCTCAGTCTTTTTCCTTTACCTCTGGTTGTAATCGTTGGAGACAACTGTGTTGTATCACTTCGTGCACTGTTGGTGGTTCAACGAGAAATGGATTAACCCCGATTTGTAGCTGCGGAGAGATGGCAGCTTTGAGGATGGCAAGAACTTCAAAGAATAATGGGAGAAAATTTTGGGTACAATCTGTTTTTATTTTTGTGTTAATAATAAATTGGTTTTAATTTTTCGTTTATTGATTTACAGAGTGATGATTCCAATAATGTGGGTTGCAATGTTTTTAAATGGTGGTGTTGATGAAAATGATGTCATCATCATGACACAAATGAGACAGATTAATGTTTTGGAGAAGTCAAAGAAGGTTGCTGAGAAGAGGTTGTAATTAGTAATAGGGTTCATGTTATTGTGTGTAATCTTTTAAAGTCCAATCTGTAAACTTGAAATAAAGAGTGCAACTGCAATCCAATGATGAAATGACAAGTATTAGCTGTTTTCTCTGCAAATTCGAGTTTGAGCTTAAGAAAGATGAAGATGAAGAAATTTCCCTAATTGCAAAATTTCTCCTAAATTGAAAAATTAACGTTACCACCCCAATACAGTACACGTAACACACCCTACTACAAACTGTGCCACCTGTATAATGCTCTGTTAATGATTTAAACAGCGTTACAGAAAATGACCAAATAAAACACGAATTGCGAAAATGATGACCATTTTAAACATTCGGTAGAAATGAAGACCATCTTAAACATTCTGTCAAAATGAAGACTATCTGCAACAAACACTACGAAAATGAGGACTAAAAAGGTATTTAAGCCTAAAATGTTTTTTAAAAATTTATGTATCAAATTATTTCACCTAAATATTCAAATAATTTGTTTTACATTTTTACATAAAAAATTCCCTATTTAAACTTATAAATTTTTTAAAATATTAAAAATGTAAATTTAAGGTGACATTTATAATTTTTAAATGTTTAATGTAACAAATATTTTTAATATGACAAGAGTCACTTCATATTTACATTTCGATTCATTTTTTATTTTAATTTTGAAAAATATATTTGAACCAAACATAAAGATATATGTGATTCAGTATGGTGCAATTTGAATATAAAAAATTAACCAAATCAAACTAATTTTTGTTGTTTGGTTTAGATCAATTTTACGATATTATTTATAATTTTTTTATATGATGAATAATTTTATTTTGTGTCTCTTTATAATTAAAGATTTGTCCTATTTAACATTGTGATGGACAACTCTTTTGTTATCATCAAAGGAACTAGAATAAAATATAAAAGTATAGAGGATGTTAAGCTTTCACAATAAAGGACAAACAAGAAACATGGTTATGTTATACTATACATTGCAATATAAATAATAGATAACTCCTAAGATCTATCTATGTGAAAAATAGGTTAAAAAATAGAAAAATGATTATTGAACTGTGTTTTAAAATTTTTTACAATTTTTACAATGTATTGTCTAATAATAGATCTCAAACAATGATTTTAAGTTTAATTGATAATTTGTCAAAAGTTTTTTTTTTTCAAAAGTCAGTGTGTAAATATCATTCTATTCTTAATGTGGAATATTTAATATTTAATGAATAAAGATAAAGGAATAGAATATGTACTCTTTGTTGGTTTGTCTAATAACATAAGTTATGTTTAGTTATAATCAAATCGATTGAATTTTATTATGCATATTATTGTCACAAATTACAAATTGAGTATTATTTGAAACATATACATTCTTAACTAAAATCCAAGTATTAGTTCAACATTTAGTTACTTATGACTAAAAACTTGAGTATGTTTGAAAGGATGATGTCGACATCATTGATTAGGATAAAGCTCTTAATAACCATGAAGCCTAGACACAAGCAAATGAAGCCCAATCCAATACTAGGCTTAGAAGGACCCATGACAAGAGCAAGAGCTAAATTGGTATAGAAAACTTTGCAAAAGATGGTGACTAATTGAATGGAGATGCAATCACATGATGAGGTCCAACATATGAAGCTCAACGTGAAGGAGGTGTGACTCACATGTATTGCTTGCTTAGAATGAGACTAAAATGCTCAATTGTTAGACTTTGAATAAAAGATCCCAAAACATGATTATGCTTTTTTTTTTCTTTGTATAATGGGCATAAATAATTTGGGAATGAATGAAATAGCAAAAATGTTTTGACCTATCATTTGAGGTGAAAAAACTCCTATGTCAGGGTTTTTTCATGAACCATTTGATCCATCAAGAATTTCCTAATTCTTGATAAGATCCTAAAGGCTTATCAAGTATTTTTGTTTGTGGTGCCTACTTTTATGTATTTTTCCATCTAATTGCAATTCAGCAAATCAAAATTTGTATTTTCCAATTATGCACATTTTAGGGTCCATAAATGATAACATCATTCTCTAAATTCCTTATTTGTTCATTTATTTTAGAGAAAAATAGGTGATGCAAGGAAGAACCCTACCCACGCCAAGTTCTAAACGAATTGAGAAAGATAGTACAAAGTTGTCGAGAACTTAGGAAATGGTGCTTATCAACTTCAACACTTCGATGGGAGAACTATACCTAGAATCTGGAATGTATCTCATTTTAAATTTTATTTTAGTTAATGCATCATCAGTGACCTTTTCCTATCGTCGTTATTTTTTCCCTAAGGAGGGTTTTGACTAGGGAGGTTTTAACGAGGCACCTACTTAATAAAAGCCAAGTTAACCAAAAATCGTTGTACAAGTAAACCTCGGCCAAGGACACATTCACCCAAGTAAATCCCCCCTGAGCAGCATAAACACGTCGGTCAAGGCCACATTCACCCATGAACCTCTTCTGTACAATATACAAACAACTCTTGATCAAACATTAAATTCATGCACGTGAATCCCTCTTGAGCACACAATAAATTCCCAACCTCTTTTTCTCAACCTTCAACGAGTCAATTCTAACATATATTACATACTATTGATGTTCGATGAAAAAAAAGTACAAATATTTTATAGAAACAAAATAATTTAGTGAACAAAGTTGTTATTGGTTAATACCAATTGTTAAATGTTTTATAAAAAAATAGAGAAAAATATGATATAGTTTCGTCTATTACATAAAAATAATCCATGTTCCGAAATTTTACCAAGGTGAGTAAAAAACAATTGTTAATAATGGAGGCAAAATCTATTATTTATCCACATAAATCAATTAGAAACTAAAAAATTAAAAAAATAAAAATAAAAAAACCAATTGTTAAATTTTTTTATAAAAACTAGAGAAAAATATGATGTAATTTCGTCTATTACATAAAAATAATCCATGTTCCAAAAATATACCAAGGTGAGTAAGAAACAATTGGTAATAATGGAGGCAAAATTTATTATTTATCCACATAAATCAGTTAGAAACTAAAAAATAAAAAATGTAAAATAAAAAAAAACAATTGTTAAATTTTTTTATAAAAAACAGAGAAAAATATGATGTAATTTTGTCTATAACATAAAAATAATCCATGTTCCGAAAATTTATCAAGGTGAGTAAGAAACAATTGTTAATAATGGAGGCAAAATCTATTGTTTATCCACATAAATCAGTTAGAAACTAAAAAATAAAAATAAAAAATGTAAAATAGAAAATAGACCAAAACCTCTTTTTCTCAACCTTCAACGAGTCAATTATGGCATATATCACACACTATTGATGTTCGATGAAAAAAAGTAAAAATATTTTATAGAAATGAAATAATTTAGTGAGATATTTTTGTGAAAAAAATTCCTTAATATATTTTCAAATGGTTTTATGAAATACCAAGGTGAGTAAGAAACAATTGGTAATAATGGAGGCAAAATTTATTATTTATCCGCATAAATCAAATAGAAACTAAAAAATAAAAAAAATGTAAAATAAAAAAAACAATTGTTAAATTTTTTATAAAAAATAGAGAAAAATATGATTAATTTCATCTATTACATAAAAATAATCCATGTTCTGAAAATTTACCAATGTGAGTAAGAAACAATTGTTAATAATGGAGACAAAATCTATTATTTATCCACAAAATCAGTTAAAAACTAAAAAATAAAAATAAAAAATAGAACAAAACCTCTTCTTCTCGACCTTCAACATTAATTCCGACAAATATCACACATTATTGATGTTTGATGAAAAGAAAGTAGAAATATTTTATAGAAACAAAATAATATAGTGACATATATTTTTGTGAAAAAAATTCCTTAATATATTTGCAAATGGTTTTATGAACAAAGTTGTTACTCGTTAATACCAAATGTTAAATTTTTTATAAAAAATAGAGAAAAATATAATGTAATTTCATCTATTATATAAAAATAATCCATGTTTCGAAAATTTACCAAGGTGAGTAAAAACAATTGTTAATAATGGAGGCAAAATCTATTATTTATCCACATAAATCAGTTAGGAAATAAAAAATAAAAATAAAAAATGTAAAGTAAAAAAAAAACGGTTAAATTTTTAATAAAAAATAGAGAAAAATATTATGTAATTTCGTCTATTACATAAAAAAAATCCATGTTCTGAAAATTTACCAAGGTGAGTAAGAAACAATTGTTAATAATGGAGGCAAAATCTATTATTTATCCACATAAATCAGTTAGAAACTAAAAAATAAAAATAAAAAATTGACCAGAACCTCTTTATCTCGACCTTCAACGTCAAGTTCGACAGATATCACACACTATTGATGTTCGATGAAAAGAAAGTAGAAATATTTTATAGAAACAAAATAATTTAGTGACATATATTTTTGTGAAAAAAATTCATTAATATATTTGCAAATGGTTTTATGAACAAAGTTGTTACTTGTTAATACCAATTGTTAAATTTTTTATAAAAAATAGGGAAAAATATGATGTAATTTCGTCTATTACATAAAATTTATCCATGTTCCGAAAATTTACCAAGGTGAGTAAAAACAATTGTTAATAATGGAGGCAAAATCTATTATTTATCCACATAAATTAGTTAGAAAATAAAAAATAAAAATAAAAGATGTAAAATAAAAAAACCAACTGTTAAATTTTTAATAATAAATAGAGAAAAATATGATGTAATTTCGTCTATTACATAAAACTAATTCATGTTCCAAAAATTTACCAAAGGTGAGAGTAAGAAACAATTGTTAATAATGGAAGCAAAATATATTATTTATCCACATAAAATAGTTAGAAACTAAAAAATATAACAAAACGCTAGAAGGAGGGCTTGAACCTCCGACCTTGTGGTTAACAGCCACACGCTCTAACCAACTGAGCTATTCCAGCTTATGCAACATTTGTTTCAAAATTCCGTATTTTCAAACATTTGTAAACTCTATTGGTGTCCTTCCATTAAGTTTTACTCTTGCCACTATACTTTTTATTTCTTTTGAATCTAAAGACTTTTATTTTTTATAAAGTCTCATAAGAGTATTAAAAACAATATCCATTAATCCTTAGTGAACCTTTTTATAGTTAAAACTAACATAATGTGTGAATGTCTTTAAGCAACCAACTTTCGTTCTTTAGTAATGAAAATGTTCTAGGCAAATGCTTTTGCAGTTGTTCATTTTTCATAAAACCGAAAATTCATCTATGACTATAAAATATGAATTTCCTTGACTATCCATGTTAATTATTACTCTAATCCCAAAGGCTAACATGATAGCCTCAAAATCATGTTTCTACCATGTCCTAATGTATTTAGAGTGTAAGTTTGCTTTAAGCACTATAATTTCTTCAAAGTAACAACACCTTATGCATAACCAGTTAAGGCTAGGAGTGCATCTCTGATAGAAGGGACGAGTGGATCGATGCACACCTAAAGTCCAACTACGAGTTTTTTAACTACAACAACTTAAATATATGCTTTTATTCTCTTCTTCAAAAGACAACTTAATGTAAGGCTTGGAAGAAGGAGTTGTTGCAAATCATTTTCTAACAGTTAAAAGATTTAGAACTCAGATATTTTCTTCTTCTTCATTTGTAAAGGGTGGATGTAAAGGTGCATTACAAGTGTTTCATTCAATATTAAATGTACTATCCTCATCAAGAAACATCTAAATAGTTGGCACTACTTATCAACACTAGGTTAGATAGCTTTTTTACTAAAAATGAAGTAAAAATAGAGATTGCACAGGGCAAATAGCTCGGCCGAAGTTTAAATAAGCTTGCGTTAAGATGGTTGTTAAAACAAAACAACTTTATTTTGTATCCTAACAGATCTTGATGTACACTTATGCTTTGTGCATATCATCTTGGTAGTTAGAAGATGAAGTCATTCCTTGCAACACAATAATAAATTTAAAGAATGGTTTCATTAGGCATAGTCTATACTTAAATTTTGTGTGAACTTATATTCTGATGAAGGTTTTACTTATCAAACAAAGTTAAAACTACAATGTGTTGTATGGCCTGTGAAAACACTTGTATCTTGCTTAATTTTCTTATTTTCATATTTCAACATCTTACAATGAGAAGAATCTAAGTGTTTTAAACCCTACAAACTATCGACAATGATAGTGACATCCTCCAAAGAAGTCATATAAATCTAGGAATCAGAATCCACTACTAGACCACCACCAATAGAAACATCTAGATTCTTAACAATAGAAGATGCATACACAACACTAATCATTATCATGATTTGACTCAGGCTGTGACTGAGCAACAAACGGTACCACAAAAAGAGTGCACCATAATAGGCTAAATCATAGGCTCCAACACAGACTCCCCCACAGTATCCACTACAGGGTCCACCATAGGCACCGCAGGCTAAACCATAGGCTCCACCATAGGCTCCACCCCAGACTCCACAAAAGACTACACAATAGCCTCCACAAACTTTAAAGTTGAACCTAGAGATCGTTATTCCCATCTTAGGCACCAACCACCTGAGGACGACAAAGTTGTTGTCTTTTTGTGTCAATTGTTTTATCTCCACTAGAAATTACCTTGGCATTTTGTTGTAAACATCTACAATTAGATAGATCATGACCAATCATTTTACAATTTGAACAAAAAATAGGCAATTTCTCATACTCCACATCAACGATAAACACAAATCCTAGTTTTTCCACAAAAATTTGATTAGACAAATTAGATAACAAATCAACATCAACCAAGACACATGCAAAGAAATCTTAAGACTTATTCTTAGTGTAACCATCCAAAGATAACACTACAAGAAAACACTAAAATAGAGTCCCATTTAAACCTACTCAAAATGCAAAAACAACATTATTGTGTCCTTCTTGCATAGATATTAAGTGCACCATTTAAACATGGAAGTAATAGAAGTTTTGCATTGGGGGTCGTAATGAACTCAACTAGAGACGGTCACACGTAAATTGTAATGATGCTACAATGATTTTGTATCATGTTAATTTTAACAAAAAAAATATTGGTTATAGCGTGGGTCAAATCCTCACTCCCTATTTAATTTTTAAAATTAATATTACACAAAAGGATGGTTAAGCCCACTCAATCTATTTAATTAATTAATTTTTAAATAACAGTATCCTGTTGAATGGTGTTCATCATACATCCATTGCATCCATAAACACTTTTCGCAAATAGGAGTTTACATCAATTATTTAACTCTTAAACAAGTTACAAGAGAATTTTCTTATTTCACGAAATGAACATATTCTATACTAGGAGAACATTACCAACTCCAAAAGGGATCATAGGTCACGCCCAACTCTACATTTTTGACCATGTATCACCATCTACGAGCATGGGTGACAAAGAATCCACATCATCTTTTAACCCATACATTCTCCTCATAACTTTCGAGAATGCAAATCTTCACTTAGACACAAATGTAGAGAAAATCAAGCAATATCTTCAAAAATGTAAAAGAAAATGAAAACAAGGGTTAAAGACTCGAGCTTTCATGTACTCAAGATAAAACATAATGATCTAAGGATCAAAGTTCATTTAAAGGTTAGGATTGGGAGATCTATTAAAGAGGATTACCTTAAGAGCTCATCGGTGCTACAACGGATTAGAATGCGGTGGAGAAGCTTTGAGATTTGGGGAAATGATGGACCACGATGGAGAAGCAATGAGCACCATGGTGGCACGAGGACCATGGTGAAGAAGCGAGGCTCTGCGATTTTGATAAAGAAAGGGAAAGTGATTGGAGTTGTAGCGAGGCTCTACGAAAAATGGAAAGCGATTTCGAGAGAGAAAAGGAAAGTGACTCAAGTTGTTATGCGAAAAAAGGGAAAGTGCTTTTTGATTAAAAGGAAAAGCGGGAACTAATTTTTATTTCCCTCCGCTTAATTAAAAGAAAATAATTTTACTATTTCTAACCATTAGGTCGAAAAAAACTAACACTCAAAATTAAGATATTATATTATTAATCTTTGTATCTACCAAGCCATTACAAAAAAAATCAATATATTTAATTTTATTATACAAATTTACCTAATTATACATATCTTTTAAATATTCCTTTACTTACCACTAGATACCGTCGATTATGCAATCACTTACTAAATAAAAAATAATATTTTTTACAAATTTAATACATTGTGTGGGTTTCTTAAACACTAATAATAATATTATTTATTTTAAATTTTTAAAATATTTTATCATGCTCATGAAAAAACCCTAGTATAAATAAATTTTATTTCATTTACTTATATAATGTGTTGTGTCGACTTAGAATGGGCATGATCCACTCTAGAATCCAAATTTTATTTTGGATCCAATTAGAGTTGCCTTGGTGTTGATGTTAAAAAAAGTCTCTTTTTGGCCGACACTCTTTTACAGTGACTTATTCCTTGTTTTCGTGTAGTGTAAGAGTGTGCCAAGGCCACACAGAATTAAGAAAATTGCCTTTGACTATTAATATTTCAAAGGAAGATCATGTATGCTCACCCAACATTGAGCTTTCGTAAGCTTCATAGAAGTCATAACAAAATCTTTAGTTAAAACAAAAACACGAAGGATTTTAGAAACAAATCTCAAACTCTAACCTCCTTAACCCTTCTCATATCCTCGAGCGAAGAAAAAGCAAATTCATAGAATCGTTTATCAAGAGAAATTGCTTTTCATTGACCTAAATGTTTTCAGGTCAAATCAAGCTTCTTACAAAGATCTAAATGTGTGAGAGGTTTATCCCTTTTTTTTAACAAAATACCCATGCAAATGATTTTTGCAAATGATTTTTGCACTTCTCCAAACCAGCAAAATAAACTTCTTCAACAATTTGCACCAAGATTATATCCCTTTATGTAAGGAGAATGTAATTGTGATAAAGGAATATCACAAACATTATTAAGAATTTGGGCAAACGTACGTTTTTGTGCCCTCAAATTTCAAGAAGATTAAGATGAATAAGGCTTTCCCAAATTCTAATCTTATAAACCAACCAAAGGATATAAAACCCCAAAGAAGAAGTTATACATACATGCCCTCCCTCCAACCAACCAAAACAAGAAAGCTAACCTAATTCTGGACCCAACAACTCTACATTGTCACAAAGTTGCCAACACCTCGGCCTTCAAAAGCACACACAATTAAAAGATTCAACCAGATAGCCATTTAATTTTGCAAGAAACCTTGACGCTCTCAAAGCATGCACCCCCGATTCTAGTACGTAACACTCTAGAAACTCCTCATTGCACTCTTACTTGTTCATTGTCTACCCAATAACATTTTCTATAAAGCCCATCCAAAAAACATCGTAACTAATGCTATTATATATATATATATATATATATATATATATATATATCATTTTTTTTTAATATCTTACAATTAATTTATTTTTTATTCTCTTCATTTAGGGTCATTATAATATAATAAATAGGCTTAATTATGCTTTGAGTTTATGATAAATTTGGAATATTGAGCCCTCATAAATTTTATTGTTGTGATCAATTGAGTTCTTAATAAATTTAATAATTGAGTCTTGTTATAAACTTTTTTCTTAAGTGACTGATGTGACTATTATCTTGTTATGTCACCCTATCACATATGTCATTTTATTATTTTAAAATTTTATAATTTTGTAATTGTATAATTCTATATTTTAATACTTTTAATATTTTAATTAAAAATTGTATAATTATAAAGTAATTCTATATTTTAAATATAAAATTATAATATATTTTCAATTTTAATTCAAATCATAAAATCATAATTTCATAATTATACAATTTTAAATTAATACAATAAAATTAAAAAAATTATAAATTATAGCATTTTAAAATAATAAAATAATAAAATGACACATGTAACGATAGTTTAAAAAGTTAAGATAATAACCATCTCGACCTCCAAACCCATCACCCCAACCATGGGACTCAATTAAAAAAATTAAATTTATTAAACACTTAATAGATCATAAAAATTTAACACATCACAAAAATTTATCAGACAATCAATTAAGACTTACAACATAATTAAGTCTAATAAATATTTAAATGTCACTGCATACCAATAATAAATTAATATTAAATTTATGGCATCATTTAAAGAGTAAATTTAGCCTACGTTACTAATATAACATGTTTTAAGTGACTATTAGTATTTCATGCTTCAGCAAATTCTACCAGCGTCTAATACTTTAACGGATGCTAACTGCAATTTTTCTTGTATTGTGGTTTATAAAAAAACAATCACTAGAGATTTGGGGAGTAATAATATAATTGGTGAAAGTGCCTAAGATTAAAATTAAAAATAAATAAAAAGAACAAACCTGTAACAGTTATAAAATGTGTAAAGAGAAAAAAATGAATATGTTGAATATATATAATAGAGCATGCAGCTCAAAACAAACTATAATTGAGTTGTTTAAAGATGCTTTGGGGCTGAATTAAACAATAATGTATATGTATAATATATAGTATATAATCCAAATACAGTATTATAATGGTGAAGGGGAAGAAGAGCGTAAAGGAGAATAAATAGTAAAGAAGGAAAAGCATGTAAATGAAAGAAAAAAAAGAAAGAAGGGTGAAATCTGAAAAGGAAAGGAGTGGAAAGCGAAAAGTGGAGTGAGGTGAGTGGCATAAAGTAACGTGGCCTGCCGACTCCCAAGCAATCTCGAATTCCACGCAACTGATTGCGCACCACCATCCCTATTAACCGTTGCCCTATCTTTTTCAACGCCACGTACATTATCAAACATTAATGTCTAATAACCACGCAATATTATTCAAAACACACCACAACCCAGTTATTATAATTATTATAATCAATGCCTCAACCATCAATCCCACTTACTTACAATAATTTCAACATAAAACAAAACTATATTCGCTTAGGTGGACAAAATATGTAGTTTTACATGGATTATGAATTGTGAAGATTACATGAGGGAATTTAGGTTTCATACATGTTGTACAATCTCAAGGAGAAATTTTAGTTGAAAAAGAGCTTCCTTAATATACATTGGCTATTGCTTAAATAATAATCTAATAATTGTGTACATACATAATAACTGTCACTAAATGAATGATACTTAGTCATGGTCAAAATATAACCCAAGATAGATAATTTACCTGCTACCGAGGTTGTAAGGTACCATGCATAAATACTATATTCGCTTCTCGAGACAATAGATGGCTAAAAGGGACTTCCTGCTAAAGGAAAAAAATTGATGCCGCTTGTGGCCTACTTGTTCAGAGTCTACAGGAAACAAAAATGCATGCATGTCCATGCATTTTCTCTGCTCCACTTCTACCCATCATCAGCTGAATCAAATCATCGATCGCAACGATTATTGGCCCATCAAATACAAAACCTGGATAACCAGACACATTTTAGATCGATCAAGTGTCATGCATTATGGCATGGATTCCTGAGTCAACATCAAGAATAAAACACACTGGTTCATTATATAAGATAATACAGAACAACATCATCACTCATCTGGTCCGTTGATGTATACGTACAACCGTGTATTTGTTGTTTATGTACTCAATATATACAAAATACAAGGTAAAGGAAAAGCATTTATGAATCGGGTTCCACTTCCAAACCAAATAAAGCGTCATGGATATTAACACAACACGAAGCTAGCTAACAATTTTTTTTTTCTTTTTGTATTTTCTTCCAAGACAAATATGTTTTTTGAGACCCAGTGAAACATTAAATTTTGCATCTTTTCAAACATATAATGAAATATTAATTCATCATGCCATGGAAAGCTAAGCCTTCGTGCTAGACTTCGCTGTTAGCTCACAATCATATAGAGGAGCCACTCACAATTAACTTGTCTACGACTCGTTATGGGTAATATCTGACAGCAACTTCATCTGATGCGACAATCGTGCAACCTGTCAACCTGACCTCTAAAAGGTGTGTTTTTCTTTCCCTTCCCTTTTCTCTTTACACTTAAAACGAAGCCCCGGGACCTATCTATAGCTATCACCAACCGTAACAGTTACGCGTACGGTGCACCTCTAATAGTGACTAACTAAACTAAATAAACAGATATCTGTAATTGTGGAGGTGCTAAAGAACAATAACAATTTCAACCACAATATACAAGCAAGAAATCCTCGTAGGTATGATATATATATATAAGCCTACAAAATTCCAGCTAGAGACATGTCATGTTCTCTTTGAAAGTGACAGATAGCAAATTTTATATTAAGTCAGTGCATATATATTTAATCGAATTGGCTTTTGAAAGACAGATGAAGACCTAGCAAAGTTTTTTGATCTGCCCAATAAAGAGAAACAGATATGTCATGCGGATCTGACTTTCCGAGCAAAAAGTCGAGAGCTTAAAGAAGATTAAACAATTCAAGGCCCCGTGAAATGAAAGAAGACAAGCAGCGATAAACTCTTTTTTTGTCTGTTAAATGTAAATATATACTTAAAAATTCACAAAAAATAAATATAATCTTTTAACAATAAATAACTCTAAAGCCACTCTATATTTCTTCTGGAAAAAAGAAAAGTCTAATCACTATTTTTTAATCTGGAAAAAGAATAGGTTTCAATGTTCTGTAAAGTTTTAAGGGCAACGCATCTAAAAGCAGTCAATTGAAGACTAATGAAAGGCTCACCTTTGAATTCCTTTGTCTCCAATCATACTTTAACATAAGATGTCTAAGTGCTCCTTAAAACCACATCATTAGTCAATATAATTGAGGTTCTGCCAGAGAAGTTCGTAGCCACTAAAGATATGCTTTATGATGGTAATGATGCGTGTGTCATGACCACATGAAAGCAGATCTTAAGCAGAAAAGATATCAGCCGACCATATATCATGCTAAAGGTTTAACTCTCATTAAGGGAGGAATATGAAGTTATGTAATAGGGAGTGTCATTGTTGACTCCGATTAGTTTTCCAGTGTTCGAGATACTAAATAAAAAAACACATGACGAAAGTTGGACTGACAAATGATACAATAGTTTTCACCCTTTAATCTCATGCAACGATAAATTAGAAAAATTTGCAATGTTCGACCAGTAACCAAACTAAATTATCATTTTCACAAAACAAGCAAAAACAAATAATTGTATTTCATAAAAGTAATATTTTTCACACCATTCCATATCCGAACTATTTGCTCTAATGAAGGAAAAAAATGCAACGTTCATTCAATTTGAGAAAAAGTTTACATTTTTAATTTCTATTTTTCACTTTTAATTATAGAAAAATAATACTTTAGTTCTATATCATTATTTGATGGTAAAACTAGTATAAGAATAATTAAACTTATTTCTATTATTTTCCGAATAAACCTTAAAAAAGAAAAACAAGATGAAAACAACGTTTTAGCAATCCTAACTCTTTTACCTCAGATCTGTATATATATAGCTTGCAGCTAATCACTTTACAAGGCACTCTTTTATGATTGAATGACCTAAGAATACCTTTATAATGTCATTCTCTATATTTCTTTGTTTATATAAATAAGAAATAATTTTTCTACAAAACCTTTTCACTTTTGATACCTAAAAAGTAACCTTGAAAAACAATGTTAACAATAGTCTTAAAATTTAATTTCTAAATTGTATTTTTGTGTCATCAAATATACGTTGATAACTTTTCAGATTTTATATTTAATAATTAACTAATAATTATATTTGTGAAATCTCTAGAAATAGAGTAATTTTAATTTTTACTTGCTAAAATTTAAATAGCATTTCCCTCTTATTTAGGAAAGTATAAATAATTTTTACCCTTATTTGCACAACTGAAATAAAAAAAGTGAACTTGTTTGTAAAAATAATTTAGTTTTGGTAAATCTCCTTTAAAAAAAACTTACAAAATGCCTTTGGCAAAAGGTGTATTTAGATAAAATCTTTAATATTTATTATTGGAAATACAAGTGCGCATAAAACGCGTATATCCTTTTTTTTCTATGATAACAAAAAAAATGATAACTATAAGGAAAAGTTTTAACATGACTACCATATTGAAAGACGATTACTAAAAATATCATAATAAGGTATATATTACAAAAATAATCCATTCTTTATTAATTGTTATAACTATAAACAAAAACACTTTTAATATGGGTAGTTTCTTATAAATTATGAACACAAAAATTAATGTTGAGAAAGGCTTAAAAGAATCATATGTGAAATCTGTTTAAAATTCAACCTTATTAATGGTTCTATAAATTATAAATAAATGAACTGATAGAAAAGATCCAGTGAGTTATACCATGAAATTATTCTGTCATCTGGTACGCATTCCCGGAGGTACAATATCTCCAAGCAAACCTTCATCCGTAGGAGGCTGCAGTGACGATGCATCAGCTGGCATTACAGCGCTGGATCCTCCAGATGCATCATCCTGTGCTTGGCATGGCTGAGAGATGGAGCTGACAGTATTTATATTATTAGTCTCTCTGGGTAAATGAATTGGATGATAAAACTGCGACATTGTAGGAGCCAACTGGCCCGCAAAGGCAGCAGCCTCGTGACTAATGATTCCTCCTCGAGGAAATCCAACGGTGTGATGACAGTGTTGGCCTTCATATGTGGTAATCACAATCGTTGGGTCCTCGGAAGAGCGTTCAACCCTCTTCTTCACCGTGCATTTGCTGTTTGTGCAGCGGTAGTAGCTCCTGCAAAAGAAATATAAATGCATCACAATAATTAATCAGTGAGATGTTGTCAGTTAGCTTTTCTGGTGCAGTTATCACTGCCAATTTAAAGACTCATACATCGACGGCTTCCAATCAATAATATTTCACCTTACCTATCCACCCAATATATATATATTGAATTAGAAAAAACTATATTGTTTGGAATCATCTCGGTTTTTCATTATTCTTTTTCATGATTATTGTTATTTATATATTCCCATGTATAAGAGGAATGTGAACAGACTATTTAACAAACTTTTACTCACATTTATTACTTCAAATTTATTAGAATCTATAAAATAAAAATTTTATAAAAGATAAAATCTACGAAGAAAAAATTGTAAGTTATAGCAGTTCTTAATCAATATAATATATAATGTAAAAAAGTATGTCTGCTAGCATAAAAATTAAAATGGTGAATGGATTTGGTAATATAAATATGCATCGCATGCTAAGTTAGTTGACATAATTTTTTTTTCTCATTTCCATTTTATCTCATTTTATTTCTGAACCATGTCTGAAGGTTCAAAAGTGTTTTAAAACAATACTATATCATGTGTTTTCTTTAACAAAAACGAAATTTTAACTAAAGGCAAAAGGGGCCACAAAATAGTCAACTGTATATGATATAGTTTTTAATAAATTTAAGTTGATGTCAAGGTAGCTGTAAACCTAGGGAATGGGCTATTTTTAACTGCCTTCTGACCATACTTCCGCCATCTGTAGCCATCTTCAAGATGATCAACTTCACTCTTGGTCATAAATGCAAACCGTGGCTGCCGTATTCGCTTTTGCCCCTTCTTTTTACCTTTAATCCTACAAAATATATCACTTAAAATTTATATCAGAATAAAGCAGCATAAGAAATCATCAAAAGAAAAAGAAAAACGATGTCCCAACCTAAACCAGGAACAGATTTTGTATTTATGTCCATCATCAATCATACACATGATTATATTGTATAGAGAAAAATCAAGATGTTTGCACCATTTTTATGTAATTTGAGAGTATCTGTTTTATAAAGTAACGCTAGGTAATGATAAGATTAAACAGTGGTCATCTTTTGGGTTTCATAAACATCCATGAAGCAATAATCCGAATCATGAGGCTAGGAACTAAGATAAGGCAATTCGGGTAAAATACATTAATATAAGTTTTTACAGGTAATAATCTCTCAAAATAAATAAATACACGTGGGAGAGAACCCTATTAACACAAGTAAATAAATAAATAAAAAGGATAAGCAAGAAAAATTAAAAAAAAAAAAGATATTATAAAATTTTCAAATTCCATCTGTTAAATGGGCAGAGGACAAGCAATCAAATTTGAAGAAAATTTGAGTAGAGGCTGTGGATTGATCACAATTCCACTAAAAGCCTCATTTCTGTCAATTCAGATTTTTCAAATCATCATTAAAGTCATACATTTTGTGCAAGGCAAAAACAATAAGATCCACATTGCACTGGGGGAAAAAGACACAAAAATAGTTCTGCATGGTAATCATCCCATAAATACGACGAACAACACCTTGGTACGTATAATTTAGCTCTAAATGAACATGAATTTTCTTTTAATTAGAAAATAGTTCACATAAAATATGGACCACAAACCTTATAATGAAAACACGCAATCAATATTTAGGGGAAGAACAATTATGTCATAGGCAACTTACATAAAATTGTATTGCATACAAGATAATTACAAGCACAAAATGCTTAATTAATGCAATGCTTCCACATAAAACTGAAATGAATAAGCATCATACTAAGAAAGAAAAATCCCTGTTATATATTTATATTCGAATGGTAAAATGACCACGTAATTTGAACCAAAAGAGCTGCAAGTGGTTAGAATCTTATTAATGCCCAAAAAAATTCAAGAGCAGTGTGTGCAAGCATAAATCATTTAAGAAAACAATAAAGAAAAAAGGAAAAGTGGAGCCCAATTACCCACCCTTGCTTTCCATTTTATTTTATGGTATTCTTTTTCTTTCATTGACTATTCAAACTCTCATCAAAACAAAGTGTAATAATGACAATAATAATACGAAAATAATGAACACCACTAAATTATTATCACTCTGCGAGCCTTGGATAGCTTAGAAGCACGCCATTTCCGCCGCAATAACGACGATGCTTGTGGGCTGAAAAACTTCGCACAACCGAAAAGGCAATCCTTTTTTCTCCTCTCTACACCCCTTCACTTTATTTTCGACCCATGAATTCTAGAAATTTGCTAAACGCAACAAATAAAAATTTCAGTTACAAATGTTCTGGTTGGGAAGAAGATTCCTAGTTGTACGGGCAGAGAATTGCACTGACTCGAGTAAATTAAAATTGAATAAAATAGAATACGATAAAATAAAATACGGTGCATACAAACAAACAAACCACAAGTTGATTCGATTGTGATTTTCGTTGATGTGGAAATTTTCAGTTATTCCTATTAAACTTTCCACCACAATTTTACGTTAATTACGTATTCACCACGCACGCAGGGAAAGTGTTAAGCAAAGTTGAAAGCAGTGAAGTTATTTTTCTTTTTCATTTTTTTTTGGCGTTTTCGCGAACTCACGGTATCTCAGGCGGTTTCTCGTCAGAGACTGTGGATTTCTCCGGCTGATCCTCGCTGGAGCTCGACGACACCGACTGGTTATTCGACCGCGACGATGCAGCAGCGGCCGGTTCAATCGAACAGGTCAGAGAGGATTGAACCGGCATCCACAATCCGTCGTCGGTGCCGATCCGGTTCAACTGGTCCGGTTCGAGGTTCCACCCGAATTCCCTGAGTACGCTTCGCTCTCCATCGCCGGAGAACAAGTAGGCGGCGTCTGAGCCATCGGCGGCGAATGTCCAACTCGTGTCGCCGGCAAACTCAACCGCGGCGGGATCGGAGGTTGCTCTGTCCTTGTCTTCCATTCATGGATTGCGCGCGCGAATTTCACAGTACGAAGGAGAACACGCGATCTACGTTGAAGGAAACTGGAATCGAATCCTGCAAAATTCGAAGAGCAAACGCACAGACAGAGTGTAGAGAGAGAGAGAGAGTGATGAGAGAGAAACTTAGGGTTTTTGTTTGGGTTTGGTTAAGAAGAGGAAGGGACGCGTAGTTTTTGAAGTTTATGAAGCGTTTGAAAGCGTTGTCTCGTCAATACACAGTCGAATGAGAGAGAAGAAGAAAGCGAAGTTTTTCTCTTCATTTATTTAATTAAAAAAAAGAATATTTGAATTATTTATTTAATAAAGAAATAAATAAATACATGGAAAAGGAAAAGAAAAGAGATAAGTTAGAAAAATGAGCGTTAATTAATTGTAAGAAGGTAAGAAGAAAGAAAGTGGTCACACGCGGATGAATGATTGGACCCTCCTTGCTCATACTTTCCTTCCACAACTAGGATTTGTTTGTTGCATTGCACTACCTTTTTCATTCAGCCATTTTTTTTTTTTTTTTTTTTTTAACCTCTCTTTTTTCCCATGCTTCAAATTAACACAATTTCGTAAATTCATTTTAGTATAATATGATTTAATTATGATTTAGATTTTTAATACATTTTTTAGTATTGAAAACCGAGCATCTCAATAATAGTAAAATTATGAAGTGGTTTTATTCCTTGCCAAAGTTGTGGAAGAAGGTTCCTTTCATGGGGGAAACCAAACCCTAGGCTACTATTTCGTAGGATAATTCATGTTAGAGATAGAAGCACCCATTTACCAAAAAACATTAAATTAATCAATAAATGGACGTGATGATAAAGTCACCTAGGCAAGGCCAAATTACATTGCCCTCACGGATCTTTAAGATAAGGAATTTCATGAGAATTACAATTAAATCACAAACTTTGTTTTGCCATCTTATATTATTCTCCCTGTTATATAGTATACATTATGCTGCTTATCTCTTGTCTTTATCATAAGAAATCAAATTACATTAAAGTCCTCATAATTTTTACACTATTTCTTCAATAAATTAAATATGTTTTTTATACATTGTTTCAAAAAATTTATATATATATATATATATATATATATATATATATATATATATA
>Ga0214542_1000102_pt1 | contig 113589 bp, 59 predicted proteins | sample CNSS1metaG_FD_160096 | JGI IMG/M metagenome (GOLD analysis project Ga0214542, IMG submission 160096) | Root nodule microbial communities from cowpea collected in UCLA plant growth center, Los Angeles, California, USA - CNSS1 | ecosystem: Host-associated > Plants > Roots > Nodule | place: USA... | reverse complement strand
ACCGATGGATAAGAGAACTGAGCTGGCCTAAAGCTTGGGCGCTCTACGTACGATGTAGACTCCATCAGATACATATCGATTTCTTTCTGATGGATCAAGAAGAGTTGTCTTCTCAATAGATAGAAAAAGGAGATTTCTCCTTATTCTTGATGGATTCCCTCTATTTCATAGATACTCTTTCGATCTATCAGAACGGATCAGGCTATCTATCAATCGATTTAAAAATAGCACGTTCATCTCGCTCGTTCATTTCCGCCACGCTAACCCACAATAATAAGAAGCAGCTAGAAGCGCTTCTAGCCCTTGAATTCTTATTCACGAATGAATTGGGAAAGCCAACGCTTTCGGGAAGAACATAGAATAGTAGAGGATCCAGCATGCAAAACACGGCGATCATTAGAAATTCACGAATTAGAGATGCTGTAATATACTCTTTCCCATAACTTCTCATACCAGACCAACCCACTAAAATACAAATAGGGATCAGAAATGTGGTCAATATTACGAAGAAAAAAGAGAGATCGTCTATACCCAAATTCAAATTGATGTTTTCATAAGGAAGCCATCGAAGGTTTTCCACAAATTGAGATTTGGCCGTAGAAGGATCGAATTATATCCGAGGAATAGGGGAATACAAAAAAGTAATAAGAGATTTGCATTTGTCTTTGGCCATAGTTGTTGTCCATTAATGGGTGAAATATGAGGCCCATAACAAGCTTCATATGCCTCTCTTTTATAAAATCAATCTTCAGGCTGTTCTAACTTGTAGTTAATAGCAACAATGGCACGTCTACATGGAATGCCTACTAAGTTCTAAAAATAGCAAGAACACCTATGATTTGTAAGGTCAACGACCAACTTCTCCATAGTAAATCCTTGAGTGACTTCAAAAATGCCATCACCACTCTAAACAGTAATCTAATTGCCACTCTTTTCACCTATATGCAACTAACCACTCATATGCAACAAGATTCACCTACTTCAAGTCTTCCATTTTAGCTTTCCAACCTTGGTAATACGTTGCTTTGGCATCCCCCATCATGAGGTTTCTAATCAAGACACTCCTCCAAAATTCTTCTTGTAGTTGTTGTACAAGTGTCTTAGACAAAATCTATGTTCCACCCTATGTAGGATTTCGTCAAACACTTGCATTAGCCTCTGCAAATAATTACAAAACAGCAAAAAAATGATTCAGATACAGATACAATGTGCCTAAATAAACAGATACAAATTTAAAATTTACCTTATGTTGATAAGAAATAAACACCCAGCGATTAGATTGTACATCCCCAATGTCATCCAACAAGAGACTAAGAAATCATCTCAAGGTCTCCTTACACTCATTTTCCACCACTACAAAGGCAAGTGGGAAATACTGGTCATTTGGGTCCCTCTCAACAACTACTAACAATTGCCCTCCATAACTATTTTTCAGGTGACAACCATTAACACCTATAAATGGTCTACAACCATTAATGAAACCTTTCTAGCACCCCTCTAGACACATGTAAAAAGCCCCAAAACGTGGTTGTAGGGTGGGTTGGGGAGGATTAATTTTAATCTTGCATGTTGTACCAGCAGACACTCTTTTCAACTTTGCAACATAGTCATGCAACAAGCTATATTGCTTCTCCCCATCCCCTTCTACAATGTCCATGGCAATTTGTTTTCCTTTCACAACCCTCCACCTACTAATCCCAACATTGTATGTCTTCTTTATGTCATCTATAATTTCATTTGCAGTCATTTTGCCAACATTTTTGTACTTGTCAGCGATAATTTTTGAAATCCAATCCTTGTTTGCATTCCTATTCGTAAATACCCTCCCACAACTATGTGAATCAACCAATGTTTTCACTCGAAATGTGTGACTGCCTCCAACTTTACTACATAGAATAAAAAAATCACATTTCTTCTTACGAATAGCCCTAACTCTAATGTCATCATTTTTAAGAAAAATTACCTCTCTCCCATTCAATACTGAGTATTCCTTGAGAGCTTGTTTAAACTCTTTAAAGGAACAAAACTCCATTCCTAAGCAGAATTTGAAGTCTCTTCCCATATCGTCAGCTTTAAACATTAGGTTCTTCTACACATCCTCCCCTTCACACTCCAGATCACTTTCTAATTCATTTGTACTATGTATTGCATCCATCTCATGATTTCCACCAAATTGGGGTGTTTCAAAACCACCAGCACTTGCACTAGCTGAAGGCTTCATTTTTCTCCTATTCATTCTCATATTAGACCACCTTTGAAGAACATCTCTTATGTTCCTGTGTGATGTATCATTGCATCCAAAACCATCATCATTGTCTCTATGAAGTTCTTCTTCACTTTCATCCAACACTTCATATCCACTTTCAACTGCACTATCATCACCACTTTGGACATCCACACCTGCAACCACATTTACATCACCCACAACAATAGCATTTAACCCAGCCTGTCCGTGAGCATCCTCATTAACAACTTCATCATGATCCCGAGCTTGAACATCAACATCCCCAGTTACATCAATCCCATCCTCAGGTTCATTAACCATGTCACTATTAACATCACCAACATGAACCTTCTGACCAACCATCTCATTAACACCAATAGCTCCCTCCTGACCACCACCACCCTTTGTACCACTCTGTGTCCATTCAATAAACTCAATTGGTTCAGCAATACTAACCACATGTTCTACATAAATTTGGACCTCTTATTTTCTACTTTTAGCATAGTCAGACAATTCAAGTGCATCTTTTATCTGTTACCAGAGGCCTCTAATCTCTGTTCATCTTACCTCTTTTAGGCTTCAATCACACTTTCACCATTCCGTCATATTTAAATTCCTCCTTTAAGATGGACAATGCCTTAAAATATGACCACCTATCAGCATTCACTCCATGGACCACATGTTCTTCCCCTCCCTGGTATCTTAGAAACCTTCCTTTAAAGGATTCAAATTTTCCTATTGGTAAAACGCAATCGAAAAACCCATCTCTGAAAAACCAACAAAGGTACACTTTAGTTAGCCCAAATATTGACACCAACTCAAGCAATTGATCACCCCAACAATTCATACAAACCATTCAAAGCATAAATGGAAGAAATAGAAACCCTAAATGCATGAAATAAAACCATAATGGCAGTGAACACAAACCATTGTGAAAACAAACACACAAACCCTAAATCAACTGAACGAACTAAACTAAACGCCTCTTTCAAATCAAAAAATCCATACCTTCGTTTTTGTTCTTCACCAAAGGGATACAACTTTATCGAACAAAATGACCTTCGTCTGCAAGGTTTTCCACTTCTATTAAATAACGCAATTCAAACCAGCTTTCTCTACAACCTACAAACCTTTATCGAAACAATTTATTTGTTGCGCGCGATGATGAATGTTCTCCCTAACGATGGTGGTCACGATTCATTCTTCCAGTGGTGGTCTTTGAATTCACACAGGTAAAAAACAAACGTAGGTTAAAAACGCAAAACACACGTTTTGATATTTCATTTAAGTAAAATAATAATAACACGTGTCAAACATATCTTAAAATATGTGTCAAAATCTCTCCTGTTGAGGTGGAACATCGTTTGCCACGTTTTTAAACACAGTCCAAACTAAGGGACCAATACTAGTGATTTCGAAAGTATGAGGACCAAACAGTGACAAAGTTTTGATGAGGGACCATTTGCAATTTTTTATGAAACTTGAGGGACCAAATACGTATTTTTTCCATATATTTTTAGTGGATAATAACAGGTTTGCTCAACACCTCTGATCTTATTGTTTAAGCCAAAGCAACATCTCTAATGATTGAATTATTTAGGGATGTCTGTTTAAATCAAACTTTTGTCTCTCATATTTTAAGTTTGTGACATTGACCTAATAATCTTACTTGATTATGATCTTCTTCAATTCCTCAATGTTTAGATTTTCTATGTTAAGGAGTTGGAGAGTTCTTTGCAAGATCTCATAGTGCTTACCTCTCAAACATAATTCTTTATAAGAATTAAAAAGCCATGTTGAGGAAAAGAAAATATAGTCGTCAGAAGGAAAACAAGGTCTTTTACCTTTTGTTGGACAATGATTCTATTCTCATTATTATTATAATTTTTTTTTTTCATTTTTCTTATTATAATCATTGAAACATTATATGTTTTAAGAAATTATTTTTATTAAAATAACTTTAATTTCATGAATTTAAATAAAAATATAATATTAAATCAACTTCTAAATAATTTTTCAATAATTAATATATTTCTCTGGCAAAAAAGTACTCATGTAAAATTCATTAACAAATAATGGTATCTAAGGGTTAATCTTATGATTATCTATTAAAAATATTTATTCAATATCTATTATGAATTTTATCCGGGGTACGAATTTTATTTTATCATCATCAACTCATACACCTAGTTTTTATTTTATTTATTTATCTTAAACATGATTTTCTTAAGAAATCTCAACTACATGCTAACACATTTTGTGTGTTTTTACCTGGTCAAACAAGTCTGGTTAATAGCCAAGCTCCTTAATTGGGCTCATTCGATCTTATTCTAAAAGTAAGGACCACATCCATAATTTTTTGACTTCACATTATCATTTATTCCATTAAATGATGATTGTTGGATCATATTTACTTGTATTAGAATTTGCACACATTTGTTCAAAAGTATGTATTTATTCCAGTTTAAATGTGATAATAATTGTGATAAAGTTTTTCTATATATTTTTTGAGCAAGATATTGTTAATATTTGTATCATAAAATTCTTAATCACTCTTCAACCAAGTGAGACTCTATTGGGTAAATAAGGATCAAACCTATCACTACACAATCTCTGACCTCAATTTGAGCCTGTTAGAATGTATCAGGTAAGTTGAGATTGAACGTACTACGACACAGTTCCTTCATCATCAAATGAGTTAGGATGCATTAGGTAGATGATCATGGTAGTAACTTGCAATAAACAATAAAGATATTTGTAAATATTTATAAATATTCACACACATAATAAAATTTCATAGATATTATGTTACGACTAATATAACACAGAATTTTTTTTTTATACAGCATAAATAGAGAAGGTGCGGCAACCTTTTCGTCCTACTCAAAAAGTTTACAAAAGCACACGAAGAAGTTAAAGCAAATGGTTACCTCGAAAATAACCTATAAGCAAATCAGAACCTCCAAAAGGTTGAAGCAAATGGCCCGAATCATAGTTTCTATCTTATTGATGTTTGTTTCATATTTTTTCAATGACATATTTATATTACAAATTGTAACTACAAAAAGGTAGTAGTAGGAGCACTAAAGCTGGAAGCAATAAAAGGGATCCGTTCGTTTGATGCACACGCAATTGCAAAAAGTTAGGAGCACTATATCGCATCATTTTCCTTTCCTTTGTGGCACAGGGAATTGCCACATCGTTGGGCAACTTGGAGGAGCACACTGAAAACAACCTTAATTTGAATAATTGAGTGATAATTTACTCCACGTATAAGTGGAATGATAATGCAAAGAAAAGGGTAAAAAGAAAAGATAGAGGAATGAGTTGCATGTTCCGTGGGAGTGTGTGTTGCATCACTGTCGATGCTGTCTGATATGCTTATTTGGCAACCTTGTCGCTTTCGCTGAGGTGACGTCCTCTCTTCCCCACCTCCACCTACCTTCCCTCATCCATCCACACACTCGCATCAACCACTAATCATTATTTTAATTAACCAAATTCCATTCACCAAACTCCACTCACCCCATCGTTTTTCCCTTCATCCCTAATTAAAAACAAAAAAAAAAGCTTATTTCTTCTTCTTTAAAGCACCGTCCTCGTGTGATCCCGGTCAAGTGAGTCATTCAGTTGTTCAGTGGGTGATAGTGGTGGTGGCGGCGGTGGCATACACTCGAAACAACTGGCATTATTGCTGTATGTCAGTGGGGTATTACACTGGAATTTACTACACTGAGCTCGCTAACCCTCTCCAATGGCCACAGCTCAGGAAAAAACGACGCCATGTTGCGCCACCACCGGGGCTAACAAACCGTCTTCTTCTGCGTCGCCCCAATCACAACAACAACCTTCACAACAGGAACAACAACAACGGTCCTCCGTTGCCACCTTCATTCCCGCGATCGATTCTCCTCCAAAACCGGCGTCTGCCAAAGGTCTTTCTTTTTTCTTTTTAAGTCAATTTCGTTTTTATTTGTTTAAAACTGGATATTATTATTATTTTTTACTTGATCTCGTCTCCGTCTCCTTGGTTGCTGATAGAATGATACCAATAAACAAGTTAGTGTTGTCAAAGTGTTTTTCTTTTTTGGGTCAATTTATTTCTTTGACTTCAAGTTATAAAGCACACTTTACTTGCTCCTTTACTTGCTCGCATATGCATGATTGATCATGCTCTCTTTCTCGGCAGTATTATATTGAGTTCGTTTTTTTTCCTCTGTTCGAACTATCCGATTCCAAACTTCATTTCATTTTGACCGTCATTTTCTCCTTATACTCTCATTTTCGAAACAGAGTAACATGCATACTCCTTTCTTACGGCTTCCACCACTTACGACATGGTAAACACTGCGTGCATCAATTGTACTAGGTCTTCATGTTTTCTCTTTTTCTTTCTTCTTCTTTTTGCATCAATTTCATTCTCGGTGGAAGTTTCAACTTGTCATGCAGGAGAACTTGAATGAAGTGTCATGTTTCTTTTAATTGCATAAAGAAAGAGAACCTTATCTTTTTCCTCTCTAAATATCAACATGTATTAATTTGGAGAGTGATGGACGACTTCTTCTGGGGCGATCTGTAGTTTATGCAGTCCTTAATGTGCCTCGTTAAGTGAGGACTTATCTAGCCTAAGTCCTATCTTTAATATGTGTTTTTTAAGTTCAAAATTTAGATATCGTTCTTAGTTGTTTTAGGTTTTAAGTTCATTTCGGTTACCTTCTTAGTAAAAGTTTGCATTAAATGTGAGCCTAAGTTATTGAAGTGAGATCTCTAATTTTGATTCCAGAATAGTACTAAAAGTACTTTAGAAATTACATCTAAGTTTTGTCCCTTCTTAAATTCCCCCAATTTCAATAAGGATAGAGTTACCCTTTTAGCTTCTCTGTGGTGCATTGCTCATGGATGCTTCAACTTTGTTGCTCTCTCAGGTTTTCAGGGAGATTAGGAGCCTTATGTATTGGGTCTTATGCTCAGCTTTTCCATTTTTGTTGCTCTTGGTCTTTTGTGTTTTTCTTTATCGTCTCCCTAGTTTATCTCTTCATCTCTGATGAAATTTCTTCTTATGTCCAAAGTTGAAGAAATGTTCTTTTTGACGTAGGTATCACAGTCATGGTGAGAGCTCAAACCAGTCATCCTTTGGATCCACTATCTGCTGCTGAAATATCAGTAGCTGTAGCAACCGTTCGAGCAGCTGGGGCAACACCTGAGGTACATAACTTCTTCCCTCCTTGGTATACATTTTGCGTGGTTTACTACCGATTTATGGAACAACCGTGCTAAGCTATAACCTCTTTATGCTACTGTCTGCATGTTGATGAAGTTATTTGATTATCTTGTTAGGTGAGGGATGGCATGCGCTTTATTGAAGTAGACCTGGTAGAACCCGAAAAGCAAGTAGTTGCATTAGCAGATGCATATTTCTTCCCTCCTTTCCAACCATCACTGCTCCCCAGGACAAAAGGGGGACCTGTGATTCCTACTAAACTTCCTCCAAGGAAAGCAAGGCTAGTTGTTTACAATAAAAAGTCAAATGAGACAAGCATATGGATTGTTGAACTTAGAGAAGTTCATGCAGCAACTCGAGGTGGACACCATAGGGGCAAAGTTGTTTCATCTACAGTTGTTCCGGATGTTCAGCCTCCAATGGTGAATACAAACTTACTCCAAATTTTATTCTTCCTTAAAATGGTGATGCTTATTAGGTTTTTTGGAGTCCTCCTTATGCCCAGCTAATTAATTATTAAACTATTTACCTTTTCTTTTCCAATTTTTCTATGTTGAAGTTTATTACTTCTTTTCCGATTTTGCTAACTGGTCAATAAAAATCCTATTTACCAATTTATGATAACTGCTGCAACTGTTACATTGAGATTCGAGTTGTTACTTTCAATTATTTTCAAATCAAAATTGTTTGTGTTGTTCTCTCTGTCCCATAGGATGCTGTGGAGTATGCTGAGTGTGAAGCTATTGTGAAGGAGTTTCCACCATTTCGTGAAGCAATGAAGAAGAGAGGCATCGAGGATATGGATCTCGTGATGGTGGATCCCTGGTTAGTGACTGCTTTATGATGATTTTATAGACTAATACGGTAATTCATTTAAGCTATGCTTTGTTCTGTCTAATTCTTGTGCTGTTGACACTTTTAGGTGTGCTGGATACCACAGCGAAGCTGATGCTCCTAGCCGAAGACTTGCTAAACCACTAATCTTTTGTAGAACTGAAAGCGACTGCCCCATGGAGAATGGCTATGCCCGTCCAGTTGAGGGAATTCATGTACTTGTTGACATTCAAAATATGGTTATTCTTGAATTTGAAGACCGTAAACTTGTTCCCCTTCCACCTGCTGATCCACTAAGAAATTATACTTCTGGTGAAACCCGGGGAGGAGTTGACCGAAGTGATGTGAAACCCTTACAGATTATTCAGCCAGAAGGTCCAAGTTTTCGTGTTAATGGACACTTCATTGAATGGCAGAAGGTGGTTGTCTATCTGAAGCATATTTTCCAAAACCGCATTATCATACATATTGAGAATTGCTAAAACTGATGGACCATTTTTGCAGTGGAATTTTCGTATTGGATTCACTCCTAGGGAAGGTTTGGTTATTCATTCAGTAGCCTATATTGATGGAAGTCGAGGACGAAGACCAGTGGCCCACAGATTGAGCTTTGTTGAGATGGTGGTCCCGTATGGAGATCCTAATGATCCTCACTATAGGAAAAATGCTTTTGATGCTGGGGAAGATGGCCTGGGTAAAAATGCTCATTCTCTCAAGAAGGTCAGGACATTTGCTTATATTCCAATTAATTTTTTCTTCATTTTATCTTCCTTTCTCAATTTAGATGAAATTAAACTGGTTATGCATAATATCATCATTTCAGGGTTGTGATTGTTTAGGCTATATCAAATACTTTGATGCACACTTCACTAACTTCTATGGAGGTGTTGAAACTATCGAGAACTGTGTTTGCTTGCATGAGGAAGATCATGGTATTTTATGGAAGCATCAAGATTGGAGAACAGGTCTGGCTGAAGTTCGAAGGTCTAGAAGGCTGACAGTGTCTTTCATATGCACCGTGGCTAACTATGAGTATGGATTTTTCTGGCACTTTTATCAGGCAAGTTAGATTTCTATCTTGCATATACCTGTCAGTCTGTTGAATGATATTGGTGGAACCATCTATGATATTTGAGGCCTACTGATATATAGTTACTTTCCTTTAATAAATACAAGTATCTCAGGTAGTAAGTTTGTGTATAATAGAGAATACTATCAGGGATTCAAGAGGACGGTCGTGTTATGTTACCCTAAATCAGAACGGAGTTAGATCTGTAGCACCGCTTTCATCGTTATGTTATATTGCAGCGAGATATTCCCTTTACTGTTTTAAATTGCATACATATTATATCTATGTCTAAGCTTCAAATATTCTAGTTTGCGGTCTGTAATTTTTTTTTCTTGCAGGATGGGAAAATAGAAGCAGAGGTCAAGCTCACAGGAATTCTCAGCTTAGGAGCATTACAACCAGGTGAAACACGAAAGTATGGCACAACTATTGCACCTGGACTATATGCGCCTGTCCACCAACATTTTTTTGTTGCCCGTATGGACATGGCAGTAGATTGCAAACCTGGCGAAGCATTTAATCAGGTTAGCATGCAATTTCATTTTTAAGTAGGAAAGGTCTTTAGTGCAAAACGCAAACTTTTCTCTTACCCCACCTGGCCCAAATCTTAACTTGTAATAGTAAAAATATCAAATAGAATGTCATAAATCAGGTGTCTTCGCTTTCTATAGCAGGACAATGAGCTGTGTAGAACTATTCATGTATCAAAAGAATACCACATATGAACGGTGCTGTGCTCAGTAATTTCTATTTTCATTAGGTCCTTTTTATAGCAAACTACTGATCTAAATCTTTTAACATTGTTAACATTGCTACCGTGGCTTATGAGGTTTCTGTTCTTTTATCTGTTGAATTTTCATGTTGAACTCCTGATTTTATGACTCAGTAGTTTATTCTACAGTTCCTTTCTGATATTTATGTTTTTTCTCTTCCATCGTATAGCTAGATTTCATTAAGTATAAGCTTATATCTACCCTCTCTGCCCAGGTTGTTGAGATGAATGTCAAAGTTGAAGAACCAGGAGACAATAATATTCATAACAATGCATTTTATGCTGAGGAAAAACTGCTTAAATCAGAATTGGAAGCAATGCGTGACTGTGATCCTTTAACCGCTCGTCACTGGATTGTAAGTTCTTTCTTATTTTTAACCCCCTCCTCCAGGAAAAAAAAAAAATTGGATATTGAATTTTTCCCTGGGTGAATATTTCTGCTGTCACTGTCCACTTTAGATGTTTTAGCAGGGACAATCTAAAATTTTCAAATCTGGCTGCTGTTTTAAGCTGCTTCTGCTCTGTAAGTTGTGAAGGATATTTCACAGTACTATTTATGCCTACATATATGTTAAATTTATTCACATCAATTGAAAAAAATGTTATAGTTATTGTGTGTGTGTGAGAGAGAGAGAAATTGCATGATTCAGGTCGTCATTGATTTAAGATTGCCACACTACTAGTATTGTGGCCCCCGTATTGAGAAACTATAAATTGTAGAAATTGTTTTTTTACAGATTCCAGGATGCTTATAGTTTTTGAAAATCGTGAAACGCAGGAATGCGTTTGTTATCTATCTTGCCAGTTTTTCTCCCTACTTTTTCTGTATTCCAAATTTCCTAGGGCATATATTTCCTACCGGCATATTCACTGTGGCAGTAGTTATATTTTAAAATGTTGGGATTATTTGGTAGTTTGAACAAACTCTATATCTTACGTAATAATGCACATTTTAGGTTAGGAACACAAGGACCGTAAACCGAACTGGGCATCTAACTGGTTACAAGCTAGTACCTGGCTCAAATTGTTTACCTTTAGCTGGCTCAGAGGCCAAGTTTTTGAGAAGAGCAGCTTTCCTGAAACACAACCTTTGGGTTACTCCTTATGCACGCGATGAAATGCATCCTGGCGGAGAGTTCCCTAATCAAAATCCACGCGTTGGAGAGGGTTTGGCTACTTGGGTTAAGCAAAACCGATCGCTGGAGGAAGCTGATATAGTTCTTTGGTTAGTTCACTCCATTCTTCTAGCTAGATGATAACTTCTACTTCCACAGTTTAATATAAAAATATACAAATTTTATCAACTATATTTCAATTTTTTTAACCAAGATGAAATAGTTTTATTCATTTGACTTTAATCTGTTAGTTTGATATGAGTATGGTAAAAAACAGTGTGTAGTGTACTGTTGTATTATACTTGCTATGATGCTACTCCTCCAATACCCTTTTCCATTGCAAACTTGAATATGCAGCAGTGCTTATAATTAGTAGCTGAGTTGCCATGAATAACTGATAATTGTCCTATACTTGAAGTTCTGATGTCATGGTTATTTATTTTTTGCACTTGTCACCTTATTTGACGGAATATTTCAGGTACGTATTTGGAGTGACACACATTCCTCGATTGGAAGACTGGCCTGTTATGCCCGTGGAACGCATTGGTTTTATGCTTATGGTATGCTATTCATCCTCTCTGAATTTTAAATGAGATTCATCCTGAAATGAAACACTTTTCACTCAAATATACAAGAATAGAAAAATATAAGCAACGCACTCTATCAAATCCTCTCTGTTATTGGTTAAATTCATTAAAAATGGGTCTCATTTTTTCATTCAACGAGTCTCTCCTGGTACTATACTTTTTAATAAATTTTAACCAATAGAAAACTATGGTTAGAAAGAATGTTTTTAGCACTTTGTTCCACCAAATGTTGAAACACATTTTTACATGAAATCACAAGTGATACTAGTTTTTTGATCGTGCATTTTATGATGCAGCCGCATGGTTTCTTCAATTGCTCGCCAGCAATAGATGTTCCACCAAACCCAGGTGATTTGGATGATAAGGAGAACAATGGCTTGCCTGCCAAGCCTATTCAAAATGGGCTAATTGCCAAGCTTTGAAAGGATTGAAAATCTAGACAATCGGGCTCTGTCTCTGTACGTTATGTTCAAATAAATCAATGTTAAATACTACTGTTTGTACTGGTGTGGTGTTCAACCTGGCTGGATATTTAAGAACAGGCTATTATTGTATGTATAATTAACATGTATGTTTATTGTTGCATGGTAGATGCAAGGTAGCTTTATGTCATTTGATTTTATGAAGAATCTATGGGTGAAGGTGAGTAATTGTGCTAAGTAATAAATGAAATTGGATAATAGTATCGGAAAATGTTTTCATACATGTCTAAAATAGTGATCTACCCTTCACACACATCAAGAGAGGAGATAATATAAGTTTATTGGAGATATGATCTAATAAAAGGATATGGTTCACAAAGAACACAATAATAACAATGAATGAGAGTAATTGTATTATAATATCAAATATCTCTATGATGCAATGTATATAGCATGTAGTGTACCCGAAAGAGTAAATAGGTTTCTATAAATACAACCTAGCTAGGGATAATAGAAAACTATTAAGATAGTTAAGAGTAAATATCATTTAATATATATGTGGTAAATGATCTAATTAGACTTAACATTCTAGATGATGTTATCTAATAAACGATGTTTTGTGCTTTTCATCCGTGCTTTTCATCATAAGATAATAATCTTAGAGATAATACATCTATGGTAGTTAAAAACGAGATCTTATTCAAGATGGGAAAGGAAAATAGAAATCGTAAATAAAAAAATCGTAACACGAATCGTAAGATCCTAAAAATTTATAAGTAAATTTCATAATACATGAAATAAAAAAGTACATCACTAGATGCCAACATCCTCTGTATATATAGGAGTTGTAACAAAATAATGATTCATCTAAACCAAATAGTCTTCTAAGTTAAATTCACAATCTTCAGCTCCATCATTTCCATCTCCTTCATCATTCAAATCAGTCATATCTAAGTCTTGACTATGTAAAGTTTCATCTTCCACAACTTCAACTGGAATCAAGTTCTCATCTAAATCCAATGTTTCATTTTGTTCATGCTTATCTTCCTTAATCCATTCTTCATCAAATGAATAATCATCAATGTTAATTTGAGCTGGTTTTCTTGTTTTTTTTTTCTTGGCTAATTTTGAGTTGGTCATAACAAAAACAACATCATTCATTGTGCTTTGCTTTAGCCTATTTCTTCTCTTTATGTGGACCTAAACAAATGCAAAGACAAATATGATAAGCAAGCACTACTAGTAATTTATTATAGAGTAATATTCTAACATTAAATTACTATCTCAAAGGAACTCCAATTACACTCACATCCAGAGGAACTACATGTCAAGCTTAATACATGAATCACAAATTTTTGTAGTTCAAGATACTTATCACCATAAGACTCCCACCAATCTGCTGGAGTCTTTAAACTAATTGACCTAGCCAAGGGACAACCAAAACATTTTTCTCGTTTTCTAAAATATTAATTTGAACATCAATGAGAGTTTTTTCATCCTCATCCTCTACCATCCTAGTTATACATTCCACCAAACCTTGTTTCACTTCTAAATATACTTTAAATCCAGGACGATAATGCATTTGACAGTTAAGAAAATAGCCTATAGCATGCAAGGGCCTATGGAGTTGTTTGTCCCACCTTTCATCAATGATGTTCAACAAAGACAAATAACTAACCAAAATACATTACATTGAGTTAGTTTTTACTTTCCATTAACAGAAAAATATAGATAGTTAGATGACTAATACATTTTTTTGACAGCATTGAGAGCCTTTTGAATCTTCTCCTTTGCTTGATCCATTGCTTCATAAATGAATTTTATGGTTGGCTTTTGATCCAAATCAACCAATCGAAGCATTTTAATTAAAGGCAATGCACCCTTCAAACAAGTTATTATATTCTTCAAAAACTCCTTATCTAAAACAACATCTTCAGCAATTTTACCATCAGTGGTCTTAGGAAACTTACTAAACTTCCATTCATTGCTAGTAAACATTCTAATCAAAGCTCATTTATTCTCATATAGGCATCCTAACATCAAGTACGATGTAGTGAAACAAGTAACACCCAACCTCACCAAATCCCTTTTTTTTGTGAAATGTTGTAATAGAGATTTTAGAGAAGATCTTGAATAGATAAAGGTAGTCATTTTTTTACCCTTTGGAATTGTCTCCTCGTGAATTGGGATCTTCTTTTCATAATCTTCCAACATTAAGTCGACACAATGTGCAACACACAGTGTCCAAAATAGCCTTTTTCTCTTTGTCATCAACAAATGGCCAACAACTTTATAGTTTTCTACATTATCGGTGACAACTTGAATGACATTTTCTTCTCCTACCTCTTCAACAATGTTATCCATCATATCAAAAACTTTCTCAGCTGTTTTAGATATTGCAGAGGCATCTATGGACTTCAAAAACACAGTTCCCTTTGGGATGTTCACCAAGAAGTTTATTATTGTCCTTCTTTTCTTATCAGTCCAACCATCGGTCATAATAGTACACCTTTTTTTTTCGTTCATCCTTATGTTCTTATAAAACAAGGGATGTATTTTTAACTTACTCCTTTAAATATTTAACTTTGATCTCATGATAAGATGAATGCTTAAATCCAAGACCATGCCTTGAAACCAAATCAAGCATAGCAATGAATTCTTCACTTTTTGCCACATTGAAAGGTATAACATTGTTACAGAAGAATCTAGCAATTGCTTGACAATCTTCCTCTCTCATACATTTCTTAAACATGTTATTGATGGTAGTTTGTGTACTAACTACTCTCTTCTTTAAAATATTTGTAGGACTTGAAGCTTCACTATTTTTCTTTTCTCACTAGCTTATATTGTTTCCTCCTCCATATTCAACCTTGATTTCTTGTTTAAACTTTGTTGCAAACCAACAACAATTTCCCACATTTATTTCTCCACTTCATCAATAACATCCTTGCAAGCACCAACATCTTTTTGAGTACTAGCCAAGTGATGCTTCAATCGATAAACTCCCCATGTTACTACCTTCTGACAGTATTTGCATTGTCGCTTTCTAGTATCCCCACTAACAGAATTACAATGTTTCCATGCTATATCACTCCTATTTCCTAGGACATTTTTTGGAGCAACAAGCATAGAAGATTTTGAAGTCATTTTAATAAAGCAAAGTGGATAACAATTTGGATGTCGTGAACATTGTAGGTTGACAAATTGATGTGGTGATGGTGTGAAAGAAACAAAGGGAATGGATGTTTGGGTACATGTACACTAAGTGAGGAAAAAAAATAGAGAGAGTAGAGGGAACTGTGCAGTACAATTGTTTGTGTCATGTGTGTCGTGGTTGTTCTATTATTTATATAAAAGAGGGAGTAGCTTTTTTAATCTTAACAAAAGGAGGGAATTAGTAGTTTTTAATTGTAAACAATGGCGACAAAGAGGGAATTAGTAGTTTTTTTAAGGTAAACAATGGCAACTATTATTTTTTAATCTTTCACTGTCCCGCTTTTTTTATTTTCTTAATCTTAAGGAGTAGATTTTTCAAGCCTAACAAAAGGAGGGAAACAATAGGGGCTATTATTTTTTAATCTCTCTTTTTTATTTTCTTAATGTTAGATGCCACTTTTTTTAACAAAAGAGAGGGAGTTAGTGACTTTTTTATTAAAAGTTACTTTTACCTGTAGCACATAAGAGACGGAGTAGTGACTTTTTAAAAAAAGGTTACTTTTACTTACAACTTTTACGGTGCAGGTTTTATGGTGACTCTTTTTACTTTTTAGAATCACTAATGGGATTTTAAAATTAGGCTTTAGAAGTTTAAAAAATTAGGTTAAAGAATTAGGGTTTTATTAAAAAATGTCTCAGTTCTGTCACCCTTCACGAAGAGAGGTTGTTGCATATCTGTGAGATGTGAGACTCGCCATCAACGTTGTCATTAGAGTCGACGTTGCAAGACTTGCCGCTGATAGAGGGCGTTGTCGCTACCGCTGCTGCCACAAGGTTTATTTGCTTAGTTTTCCTCACTGCTAGAAAAGATTGTGATGTGAGGCCGCGAGAGAAGGATCGTCGCGATTGGAAGGGACTGCATCGTCAGAATTGCCATTCCAAATCGAGTTGTGATTTACAACGACGATCCAACATGATTCGTGAAGATCACGAGTTTTAAGTGAAAAGAGATCAGAGAGGATGAAAAAGATTGTAGACTCGTACGATCTTATGTTCTGGGTTGCGATTTTAAGAACCATGAATACATCATAATTTTCCAAATTATGAAAGAGACATAATTTTTTTCTTCCAATAAGTTAGATGTAAATTTACGTCTGACATGTAAGATATATATGTAAATTTATGTCTGGTTTACAAGGGCCAGATGTAAAAATCCTCTTTTATGTTTGACCTTTGCAGGTCATATGTAAATATGTTTCAAAAAACATACAAGGCCCATTTCTTCCTCTCTTTCCTCCCTTTTGAGAAGCTTTCTCAACTTTGGAGACAATTTTTTGCACATGGGGACTTCCATTGGTTACGTTTTTGGCATTTCTCGTGTGTAGTTCATTGAGAAACATCTTTTCTTTGATTATTTTTCTAGATTGAGGTTAGTTTACTATACTTCTCACTAACCTATGCGCGTGACTAATGGTGGGAGAACTCAGTCTAATTATGCATGAATGTTTCCCTTGTTTGTCTCAAATGTGAGTTTTATGATTTTGGGTTTATACTTTGTTAAATTAGATTTTATATTAGTTTAGATGTAAAAATTTGTAGAAAATACTGTGAAATTATTTATAGTTTATATTATTTTTTGAATTGGACATATTATTGTCCATGTGTTTATTGTTTGAATCAGATACGTCAGGATTTGGGCGAAATGTGTGATCACCTATTCATCTTCGGTATAGTCAGGGGTTATACAATTTGAACTTGGCATGGAAAAGTATTAGACAACCCTACTACGTCACAAACAATATAATACGTTGAAGCGTGGATGAATGATCGTTTAGAGGATATGGTACGTGATGTTGGTGAAGATAATTTTGGAAGAGCTTATTTGTATGATTCTTTAAAGTCTGATTTAGAGGAATAATTGTACCAATGATGCAATAAATTTACATGACTGTATGCAACGTTGAAATTGTTTAGTTTGAAACCAAGAAATGGATGATTTGATAAAAGTTTCACATAATTATTGGAATTGTTAAAAGAACATGCTTCTAGAAAATAACATGTTATCAAATTGTAGCTACAAGGGGAAAAATATTTTATGCCCAATGAGTTTGGAGTACAAGAAGATACATGCATGTCCAAATAGTTGTATATTGTAAAGAAACAAGTTTGTGGCATTAAAGGTATGTCCAACGTGTGGGTTATAACAATTTAAAAAGAAAGTTGATGGAAATAGTGTTGATGAAGAAACATATGGTCTCCTCGCTAAGGTGTTGTGGTACCTTCCCTAATACCTAGGTTGAAATGATTATTTGTCGTTAAAGAAGATGCAAAGAACTTGACATGACACGTAAATGGAAAAAAATGTGAAAATCTTTTTCAACACCCAACTGATTTTTCACAATGGAAGAAGATTGATGTAACATTTCTAGAGTTTGGTACTTGGACTTGCAATAGATGGTATGAATCCTTATGGGAACTTAAGTAATAAACATAGTGTTGATGATTTATAATCTTCCTCTTCCGTTGTGCATGAAGAGAAAATATATGATTTTGCTTGTGATGATTTTTGGAACTAGATAATCGAGAAATGACAATGATATGTACCTGAAGTCTTTGATTGATGATTTGAAATTGTTGTGGGAACAAGGCGTTGATGTGTTCGATTTATATTCTGAAGAAAATTTTGGTTTGCGTGCAATGTTCTTTTGCACAATAAATGATTTTTTAATATTTGAGTTATTTACACCATTTGACACGTTTCTACTTCATCTTCTAGTGGAAATGGAACATAAGGCCTATTGGGCCTTGAAATTTCTGAACTTTGATACCTATTTGTCGGGTGAGAAGGGGTAATTGCAATTGCAAGAACTTGAAGAGATGATATTGATTGCTTATGATAGTTCAAAGTGATACAAGGAGAGGGTCAAGTTGTATCATGATAGAAAGCTTTTGAAAAAGGATTTTCAACTGGGCCAACAAGTTTTTCTTTTCAATTAAAGATTCAAACTCTTTTCGGGTAAGTTGAAATCCAATTGGTTTGGGTCATTCACTGTCAAGCCTTATGGTGCCGTTGAGTTGATGGATCATTCATTTGAAGATCCACTGATAAAGGACTATCTCAAGATTCCATACAAGAAGAACTTGAAGATGAACCTTTACAATTTAAAGGACCTAGCTATGACAAGGGCAAGGAGCAAGAGATTGAAAGATCAAAACTATTCAAGGCTCCTGATGCTACTAGCAATCTAAAATTCAAAGAATATAAAGATCATGACTTGAAGCACATTTGAAAGATAGTTTTTAGGAAAATTAGTTTATGTTTTTAGACTTTGGGTTTCCTCTTAGAAATTAGTTATGTTCTATGTTTTGCGCTTTGGACTTTCTTTTATAAATTAGTTTATGTTTTTATGTTTCGGGTTTGAGCCTTCTTGTAAGGTTCTTAGGTTTTCTTAAACTTATGTGCCTATATATAGAGGTACCAAAAAAAATGTAGACATTTTTAGTCATATATTGAATTGAATTTGATTTCATTAAAGTGAAGATTCTCTTTGTTCTTGGCTTAGGCCTCCAGTTCTTATCAAAAATTAACATCTTTGTGGCGAATCTTCACTTGACTTATCAATCTACTAGATTGTGGCGTTCTCCATCTCTATCTTATTCCGCGTTCTTCTCTGATTTATTCATTTTGTGCCTCTTGAGGATTCAAACTCAGAAACGATCACACTTTTTCCCGGATAGGATCGTATCATCCACTTAGAAGTTGGGTGGTGAATGGTCAAATATTGGAGCATTATTTGGAAGGTGAAGTTGAATGCCTCACCACTACTTGTCATCTACATGATCCATGAACTATTACAAGTCAAGCTAGTGACGTTAAAGAAGTGCTAACTGGGAGGCAACACAATGTTTATTGTTTTTTCTAGTTTTGTCTCATGGTTGTTGTTTCTATCTGGTTTGTCCAATGAACACGAGAGTCGTCCAGCGAGTCTGGTTTTTCACAGAGTCTGATAAAAAAGTATGTAGACTCGCCCAGCGACCACTTATCTCGCCTAACTCAAAGCATTGCAGCTTCTAAAAAAAATGGTCAAACAAGTCATTAGGCACCCAAACTCGCCCACCAATCAAAACTCTGACTTTTTTCTCGCTGGACTAGCACATTCACCCAACGACTTATGGTGGTGTTTCTAGCCCTGGAATCAATGGTTGGGTGACCCATGACTCACTTAGTCCAATAGATTAAAAAAATATATACCTAACTCAAAAGAACACATAACACTCAATATCCGAAATGAACATAAAACATGATTAAAAATAAAAGGTTAATAATTTTAAATACTAATTATTTATCAAACTTCTCGTATAATTCTGAAATGTCCTAACAGAATAAAGATCGAAGAGTCCATACTCTTCAACTTTAAAGTGTACAATAATCATGTCAATTATGAAGCTCTCGTAAACGTTCAACTTTTGCCAAGGACTTAGGAGCGATGCGAGTCTGATGCAAAACTTATTCTCAACTCACGGTGAATCCCAAGTTGAACTATCATTGAGATCAAGGGCCTGCATTCAACATTCAAACGATCATATCAGCTGAAGGAGAACGACAAGAGTAGAAATGTTAGGCTTTCAACATAAGAACAACATAAGACTTATCAAATCATCCAGAATAAAAAATTTCATTACTTTTATTTTCAACGATAGTCGAAACATATTCTTAATTATTAGATAGATCGAACATGAATTTCTAACTTTCTCTTGAAGAATAATAAAGAAAATTTTCTCATTCTAGAATACTATAATATAATTTTTATGGACAAGTATTATTTTAATATAGGATTCGTTGTTGATAGTTCAAGAACGGTCAAGAATCCATGCTAAGAAAAACAGTTAATATATATGAGCCAATAAATTTTGCTTATGGTCTCCAATAATGAGACTCCATTCAGGACTATTATATATCAACATAAGCAACAAACAACCCACTAGAAGCCAAGAAAAATTTTTCATTCTTCCTCTTGAAAAAATTGAGTCATATACTGTTTTTTTTAGTGGTGTGGATTAACCCAAATTAAAACGAAAGCACTTTATATTAAATGATAGTATAAATTCTTGAGTTACGCAAATATTTTATATCATAAACCTAATTTAAACACACTACATAAAGGTTTTTTGTCTTCTTTTTACATGTGTGAATGCAAGTTATTCTCCCAATCAAATACCAGATCCCGAGGGACCATTGTTTAGTACACAGTATTCGATGAAGTTTCTGAAGTCATTCCCCACTTGGTAAGCTAATGAGGTTTTTGTATATTCGTAATAAACATTCTATATTTAATAACAGTCTAAGAAGGAGACAGATAAGATAAGCATGACTTTATATTGTACTCTAGTGTTCAATCTACCAATTATTGGTCATCAAAAACATAACTTTATTATAAGTGTAAAATATATATACATAGAGAGGGTGATTCAAGTAGCATAGGATTCTAATTTTTCCCTCCACATGTGCCTTGTCCCTTTACCATATGAATCCATTAGCTAATATCACACAGAATAGGGAGAACCTTCCCACTATCAATACTAGCAAGAGGGTAGGGTTCATTTAGATAAAAAATATGCCAATTTAATTCTATTTATGTCCATCATTTCCACTAATCATTAAATTTTCATAACTTTGGATTCAAGAGTAAATGTTGAGCTCCTCTTCTTGAACAACAAATTACTTGTTAGATAAAATTATACTCTTTTCAAACTTTAACATTCATAAAGTTTACTTTGTCATAGATGGGCAGTACAAAGGATTATTTTGACATCATAAACTAAAATTCAGTTTAAATATAACTATTGTAAAATTGAAAACCTTAAACTATATAGGTCAATCTATAATAGATGTAAAGTAATTTTATATATGAATTAGCTCTGTGTTTTAATTAAAACACACACAAATTTACGAATGTATATGAATTTCTTTCCAATTCACACTATAAAACCAAAATTTCCCCGGGAAAATAAAGGAATTATTTACTTAGAAAAAAATGTTTATATTTTCTACTACAAAAGTATAGCATAATTTTACTTATTTTACTTACAGATTTAATTTTTTTTTTCATAAAATAGTAAAAAATATTTTTTTTTTAAATGTGAAGGAAACTCACCCTTAGGTTGAATATCAATAGTATCAACATATATATAAACACAAATGAGTGAATTTAAAGTATGTTTTATATATTCTACTAAGTTTCCAATACCTACTCAGACTTTTTTCTAAAATATGAATAAGAAATTACATATTATACGGACACTTATTGAGCCTGAGCCGTTCTTGTAAGCATCAAAACTCTAATATAGGTGACGACCTTGTTTTATATTGGAAATCAGTTTTCGCATTAATGAAAGTCACGCCTTCTCACAAAAAACACATCTTCCTAGTTAGTTTACACAGCTTTCAACTGTTTGAAACTCAACTTGATTTTATTCAAACTTCAAAGGTTTTCTTTTACTACAAGGTTTACACCAGTGAAGTTCAAAAACTCACCAAAATCACATGTCTCAAAATCTACAAAACACTTACACAGAGATAGTTATATACCCTTACCAATAAACTCTACCCTAATAACAAAGTTTGAATCTATATTTTTGTAAAGTGTGACTTAAACTTTTGATGAAAAGAAAACATTTAATGACAGAAGGAAAGGTAACGGTACTTGGCATGAGGACTCGTGTGGGGCTTCTGTGTGCAGTCAATGAACAATGTGCTGTGCCCCATCTCCTCTCTTTTGAAAACGATTGCATATTCCTCCATTCGCGTTTGGCAACCCAACTATTTCTTACTTATCTCTCATTTTGACTTCATAATCAAATTTCTTATTCCTTCGCGTGTTCATGAACAGTGTCACATGTACCCCTTTTTGGAATCGCACCATTTTTTAGCTACCAATTAGATAAGGAAATAGTTCTTCTATCAACATTATCTAAAAAAGCACAAACACATACCGTTTTTTCAGAAAAATACACTCACCATCTCAGTTCGCTTTCAATTCAACAAGAGGCCCGTTTTCAAAAATCTCACATATTATTATAAAGTAAAATGATTAATATCATGCAGAGCTAATTAAGATGCGATTTCATTTATTTCTAGCTGCTCTATACAAAAACACTTTCTGAACTACCGAAGCTCTAGCCACAGAACCAAAACGGAAAACACTTACACTATTGAGAGAGACGCTAAGATACAGAAAAACAGAAGCAGAAGCTATAGCTATAGCTATCTCTAAAGAAGAAAGCGGTGACTAAGATTCATTTTTTGATTTTTTTCGTTCATATTTTCTCCTGCGTGGGATCAATTACGTGGCGTATGAACACTGTTTCCAAGTCTGGTGGCGTGAAAAAGTCTTGAACAACGGCACGATAATTGCACTTGAAGGAAGGTTTTGGCTTCCTAGGAGGAGGTGGGCACGTGAAGGGTGTTGGGATCTTGGATTCGACGGCTGTTGGTGTGGTGGAAAACTCTTGTGTGTCATCCTCTTCCTTGTGTTCCTTCTCCACAGGGACAGTGTAAATAGGCTTCAATGGCGGTCGTAACGCGATTCCAGCGATGACCCATTTTCTGTTGGTATCTGAATCAAACCCTCCCTCTACTTGTGGCTTCTCGGAGAACCCCATGTGAATGAAAAAGCATAAGACTTTGTGTTGGTTGTTGTTGTTTTGATGAGGAATGGGAAAATGTTGACTGAAGAAAAAGAAAAGATAATGAGAGGGGAGAGAGGAAATGGAAAAGAGAAGAGAGGGTTGAGGTGATGGTGAGAATGAAGAGTAAGATACAGTATTAAATGTGTGGAATATAAGGTGTGTGAGGATGATGAATGTTGGTGTGTTAGAAGAGAGGTTAGAAAGCAATTGGTGAAGAGAGAAGAAAAGGAAGAAGAAACTCGTGACATAAGCAGTGACCATTAAATAAAGAACACCAATTAGAAGAGTGTGAGAGAATGGTGCTGCTGCTGAGGGTGAAGATGCCCGTGAAAATGCCTCAACATAAGACAGGATGTGTAAATAAATGCTTAATTTAGTAATAAAATAATTATCATCTCCCTCCACTTTTTTTCTTTACTTTTCATTTTTACACTTCTGCTTTCAGTTTATTTTTAGAGAAATCAAATGTCTTAACTCAATCTTAGTCTTAATTAATTTGAAAAAAAAGAGAGTTTGTTTAAGTTAAGAAAAAGTTGAGTTCAATCCATAAAGAATATGTTGGTCATCCATTCATGATTGGAACAATTTGTTTTCATCATTGGAACTAATAAAATAGCAAAATACTTCTTAAAGTTGTACATTATTACTTAATTCAATCATTCAAATTGTAATCGATCATCCCTTAAACAAATTAAATAGTTCTTGAAATATAAAGTATCAATCATTTTATCCATTGAAATTTTAATAGTAAAATAAAAGTTTATTTACAGCTATTAGTTTCTCTAAATCTATTTTCATGTCTTTTTGGTTGGGGAATCAAAAAGGCTTAAGTGCAATATTGATTGATAACTTATATTTTTTAAGGATTTTTTATTTTTATTTATTTCAAAAATCAATTTGATTATCACTTTATGTATATATTTTTATTAGTTCACTTTTATTTTCCTGAAAAAATTAAATCACATGCGGACATGTATCCATATCAAAATATCTCATTTAGGTATTCATATTTTTATTTTCAATTTTATCCTCTAATAAATAATAAATTTTTTAATTAAAATAATTATGTTACCATTTTAACTTCCAAATATCACTAAGTTAGATTTAATTATTTCATTCATTTAATTTTTCTTTTAAACTAATCATTTTTAAATTAAAATAAGTATTTTTAATAAAAAAATTATCTACAAAATAAATAAAAAATATTTAAAATATTATTCATATTTATTTTTAAATTAAAAAAAGTGAACATACATGCGTATGATGCATGTATTTTCACTGAACAATACGAGTATTTTATGTGAAAACTCAACATAATTTTAAATATAAATAGTCTTTAACAAAAAATAGAACTTTTAATACAAGTAAATTTAAATATAAGATGAAGATACCATTAACTTTTATAAAAAATATAAGAAAGAAACATTTTTTAGTTTTTATTTTTTTATTGTCAACAAAAAGAATCAAAATATATAACAGTAATAATAAATGTTCGTACTATATCTAATAATCATACATAATTTAATCAAAATCAAAAATAGTTTAAATATTCATTTCTTTTACCATTTTTAACACTTTTTAAAAACAAAATTCTATAACCAACGATACTTCATACTAGGGCTAATTGATCCTAATGGTATCACATTGTATCCGAGTAAAAAAAAAAAATGCATAGATATTAAGATATGTTGAAAGAAATAGAGTAGGTTGAAAGTTGGCGGGAATTGTTTTAGGGCATTATGTTGTTTGGATGAAGAAGAATGGGAAGTTATTCCCTCTATGCCAAAAGCCATAAGCAATACAAAGCACCTTTCTCTTTTACCGAACTTTTTTGAGATGCGGCTCACAGGGAATCATGTCACCACCAATCAGTCTTGTTTTCAATTTTTCTTTTTTTTATTTTCCTACTCACTATTACTGGTCTTTCAATTTTCTGCATCTCCATCATCATTTGTCCCTTATCCTCATCAAATTTTTATTTCCATCAAACTTTTTTCAAACTCCAATTTTAACGTAACATGCATACATACTTGCATAGGTGGTGCCTCCAGGCCCACGATTTCATACCATAAATTAAAGCTGTTCTTCTTGTCTGCTCATGCACATCTTTTTCTCTAGTTTTCGCTTCCTACATTTGTACTAATACTTCAATCAAATAAATTAAGCCCTTGTGTTCATAAAAAACAAGTTCCCCACTCATTATAATCTTATTTAACTCAAACAAATGCTTCAATAAAAGATACTTGTTTTCATATAAAAAGTTAACACCCATGAAAAAAACGTGATATTAACTGGATACGAGAAAGTGTAACACTTTATAATTTAGTGTTTTAAAATTTTGAATTTGAAGTAATATTAATCTCGATAAATCGTAAAAAAATAAGAACAAAGTTAGCAAAATTACAATAAAAGAAAACACCTAAAAGATCTCCTTGCAAAGAAGGTGACCACAAATTAAGATTCAAGCTTTTGAGTATGTGAACTGGAATCAATTCAATTTCGTCACCCTATTACTTTCACGAATGAAAACAAAATTACCATTTTTTTATTCAAGTTAGTTAATAGCATCAAGAATAATGGAAACAGAAGTATGGGATAAAGGTGGCCCTTCAAAATCAGCTGTAATAAAGTGATGTCATTTTGGTCCTTCAAAAATGTTAACATCGCTATATATGATTCTTCAATAAAGCAAAGTATAGTCTATTATTTAGTTCATTTACCGTACAAGTATCAACAATTTAACATCTAAATTAGAATTTTCTTTTTCTCACTTATTTTCTCAATTCAAACATTACCAAATTCATGGTTTTTCATGACTGAGTTTTTATTAAAAATGTTTAGGATTAAAGTAACGATAATTTTGTGTAAAAATTGATATAATAAATTGTCATGTTGATTTCAAAGTCAAATGGTTGTCCATCCATGAAAAGCTAGAAGACATAATTTGTTTACTAATAGAACATTCATTAAACATATTCACAACATAATTTAGCAATCTTTAATATTCTATTTACGAACAAAAATTTCTCCACACCCTTTTATTCCCTTGTACCTAAATTTTGTAATGGATTCTACACATGTGGTTATTTTTATTCTTTTGTGCTCCTCCTATTTTCCATACCAATCGCATCGTTAAATATACATATCCTTGGTCCTCTAAATTTTCTTGTGACTTTCAATTTTGTCCTCCTTTGTTGATATGACATAACATTATTAGCATATATTTAATTTATGCATGTGAATGACCTGAGAATATCAATAAGCATGTGGAAAGAAAATCCAAGCAATGTTTCCATGGTCATTTTTGTCATCTTATGCGTATCCTATAGTGTTCTAGAAGGAATGTTGATTCTTTTACCTCCACAATAGCTTCTTCTAAGCAAAGAAGAATGTGATACATTCATTTAAACATCATAGAATTCACATAAGTGATTATGCTCATAAATCCGAAAAGTCTTCATGAAATAACCACCACAAAGTTCTATATTTTATAAGAGATGAAGATTATACTGTATGTGGTGTTTGTTCTCACTATAAAATGTGTCCAGCCTTATTTAATTATTTTAAATAAGAAAAAAACAAAATTACCTAAATTTGGTCAAATGAAATGAGTAAGTGGTGCAGTAAGCAACTTGTCGTAATGTGATCTTGAATTCATTTACCTGTTCTCACTTGTCACATGTGAGTTGAATTCAAAGTAACGAGTAAATCAATAATTTTTTAGAAATAAGTAAACGAAATGATAGCTATATTAAAATATATATATATATATATATATATATGTATATATATATAAAATATGTTTGACATAGAACAGTGGGACCTTATCTTAAAATTAAATATTTGATAATAATTTATATAGAAAAAGTTAGAAGTTGTAATTGTTTTTAGAAGTTTGCAAAATAGCGCAGTGAAGTAGGTGTAATTAAATGAAGGAGAATGACATTAAATTCTGACACAATGGGAAACCGCCAAAGGCAACATCACAAGTGGCTTCAAGTACACTTCTGAAACCCTTCAACTTCGCATAGACGGCCCACCAACACCATTTTTTTTTTCATATTCTCAATTTGTTCATTCTTTTTTTTTTTCTTTGGATCCTATCATTTTTTATTTTACCATTTAATAATTATAAATATTATTATTTTATTTCAAAATCTTGTTAGTTAAATATAATATATGTTATTATTAAAAGAAGTTGTAAAATGAAAGCAAGGAGAAAAGATAGATATCAAATAATAATTTTTCTTTTTTTTTTTTCGTGTCACCTACTTGCCCCAAAAAATAAATACGCAGAACATACTAAAAACCAAATTCTACTAGTGTGCCACTAAAAAGAAAAGAAAAGATAAAAAAAAATAAGGAAACAAAATGAATTTTTGTTGAAAATAAATAAATAAAAATCATAAATTTATAATAAATGTTAATTCATTTTGTACCATACATTTATTGTTTTACTTTCATTTGAGAAAAAAAAAATGACATAGAAAGTGTAAATTATGGAATTCTTCACAATCACAATTGGAGTTTTGTTTTGTAAGGAACAGGGTTTCTCTTCTTCCTTTGGCAGACTCTCTATTTCCTTGTTGTGATTTTCTTTCCTTCTCTCTTTCCTTTTTTTAACCACAATGTTTATACTATTTTTTCATTGCCCAAATAAAATAAGCAAAGGCTTCTATTTTTTGTATTTTGAGGAAAGGCTTTTCTTTCTATTAATTTAGATTGGCCCTTTAGTGTTTTAATGACAAAATGATCATGTTTTAGGTAAATCAAATTAATTTTTTATTATTTTTTTGAGTTTATAAACATAAATCTTCAAGCCAAAATGATTAGTTTTAAATAAAAGTAAAATATTTAAATGTTTTTACCAAACTTCTTTTAAAAGGATTTATAACAAGACGATTAAACTAAAATAACTTCTACATACTTTTAATTTTAACTTAAAAGTAACTTTAAATTTAAAAAAAGCTTGGTCAGATGCGTCATAAGAAAAACTTGCTGTCATTGAAGGAAAACTCATAATATCATGTTTGCTTAAAAGTGGTTTATGTGTTTAGTATAGTTTTCTGATATAAAAGGAAAAAGGATTTTGTACTTTAAAAATTCAAGTCAAAACACAGCCAAAATTTGAGGATCAAGTGCTAATTTAAAAGTAAAGATAGGTTGGACTAACTTTTACAAGCCGAATATACCAATCTATTGGTTTAAACGTGCCCAGCCTAATGCAAAGCAAAGTTTCGAATTACAGAACTTCATTTTCTTTTCTTTTTTTTCACTAATAACCTAAAAACAAAATCTGTTATCTATTTAATCTTCAATTTTTTGACATTGTCATCTCTTATACACTAACACGCAACACGTAACAAACGGTATCAATTCAAATGTGCAAGTTTCTTTAACAGTTTGCACTTTTTTTAGTCCTTTGCTAATTGAAATAATTTTGTATGGATAGAACAAAAATAATCCTTTTCTTTTATCATTTTTATCAAGCTTAAAGATTAGCGTATGTATACAACTCATTGGGTAAATATATATGAATAGCTTTTTTATTTACAAGACTCCCCATAAACCGGTGTATCCATCCAACAACAAAAACATGTTAGATACTTAAGTAAACAACATTATGAGTATAATTATGGAATTACACACTAAATTAACCCAAATTCATCTACATAAAAAATCCATGAAAATACTATAAATATATAAAATAAATAATTATTTTAGTATAATAAATATTGTTATATTTTAGTTTTAATACAATAAAAAAAGTTAATTTTGATACATTATCATTAATTTTGTTAATTTTATTTAAACTTTATTAATAATTAATATAGTTAAATACATATTTAATATTAGTAATTAATAATGTACTAATTAAAGAAAAAAATAATGTTAATATACAGTTATCTTTTAAGCATCAACTAAATATTTTAAATTACATATTAACATTGATTTTTCTTTAATAAATACACATAATAATTTCTAAAGATCAAGTACATGTTTAACTAATTTAATCATTAACATAATTAATAAACAATAATAATGTAATACAATGTTTCCATGTATCTACAGTTACATTCGTCACGTATTCATCAACTCATCTAAAACTATTGTTAGGTGAAGAAAGAATAATCTAGACAGAAGATATCATAGAGGAAAAGAGTTAAATCTTATGGAGTCTATTCAGTCTCAAAGAACAAGTTTAATCTTATTCATTCAAGTTTTATGTGCAAAAGATTATTTCATTGGTACAGATAAAAATCACAGTTAAATTTATGAAAATAGTCTCTTCCCAAATTGAACATCCTATATTTGTTGGAGAGAGAGTCTTAAGTATACAATAAAAAGTCGAGACCAAAACACCATGATCGAGCTAACAATAATCTAGAACACGTTGGCAGTTAATGTGTCAAGTTCTCTAATTATAAATTTGTAGGAAGTTACAATGTTCAATTTCCAATAAAACAATACACAATTTCTTCTCCTGACTAGGATCTTGCTAAACAATGTCTTAGCGATATTGGCGAAGGTATTAAAAGAAAAAAACATATTATTGAAAATCACAAGCACACTGGCACACTTCTATGTATTCTAATTAAAAACTTTCCCTGTTAATTTTTTAACCAGTGTCCTAAGAACACTGGTTAGCATTTGTATATTAGTATGCCACCCTAATTACAAATGAAGCTGCTATCTGAGCGTTCTAAACATGTTGGAGATTGCTATCCAAACGTAATCAAATCCTCAAAACTGATGAGTAAAAAAAAAACCAATGCCTCTCCAATTTTTTCTTTCTTCCATATTCATTACTTGGGATCAAGAAGGGGGAACCCATTTAAGGTTGTTCCTACGCTTTTAATCTCTCACATGTTCAGCACGTTGTAAAAGTAAGGTATTTTGCAATGCTTAAAAATTCAACCCATCTTGTGGGAGACCTTGATATAGTTTAGAAGTCGTTTTAGAGCATTACCACTGTCGATGGCCTCTCTAGCCCTATCCAGCGCAGCAGATATATCTTCTGCACCATCAACTCCAAGCAAGTGATCCACAACTCCAGCATTCAAGACAATTCGATCATACGCTGGTCCTTTTTCTCCCAACAGAGCTGATAAACCAAATTCAATGTTCTTCGAGACCTGAAGTTCCAAAAAGGAAAAAAGATCATAATGCCAGTTAAAAATCTCACAATATAAAACAAACGACACACTAGAGGCTTCCTACCTGCAATGCATTACCTTATACAATAGTTTAATGAAACTTAATATTTCAACACATCACCAAACATTAAAATTCCAGACAAATTCACGAAATGGTCAGATCAAAGTACTACAATTCATAAATGATGGTCCTCCAAGTTCATTGATAAAATAGCACACGCATGCAAGGAGTAAGATAATTTACGAAATATATTATTCAAACATTGTGTTTGAAAGTTAGGTAAGTAGATAGAGCTCACTACAAAAGACACCAGAACTCACTAAGAGATAATTAATTGTAGAATGACATGTACGGAATCACAGACCTCTCTGATGGTTCATAAATAGAAACAGTCGCGTATTGTATTTTTATCAGAGTTTTGGTAAGTTTGATTTTACTATGGATTTGAGATGTCTTGTCTTCTGTCTCAGAAAAGTGTGTTGGAGATCTACCTTAATTAGAGAAATAAGACTAATTTTCACTATATCAATCATCATGGATAAAAGGTATCAAGTGGCTTCTAAATTTTCAGTCAAATTGCATTGGATGAATGGAACAAAGATTTTATTTTTAGAAGATATAATTAAATCAATTAGATTGTTAGAAATAAGTATAACTTGGGACTTGTTCACTTGGTAGTTGATGGTAGATATTTAAAGCAGTGATTTGAAATTTTATTTTGGAATTATTTAGGTTCAGCTTTTTAAATACTCGGGAGATTCTCATGCTATAGGAATTAGAATTTCTTGAGGTTTACATACATACACTGTCTAATAAAAAAGGCAACATTTACAATAGCGACACAAAATTTTAAACATATTGGGAATAGTTAATTGCAAGATATTGCTGGTAAGTTTCAAATATAGGATAGAGAAAGATCAAAGGAAGAAAATACAAAAAGCTAAAGAACTTTACAGATCTATCAGTTCTTGGTGTGTCTGTGGGTTGCAAACCGTACTCCTTGGCATTTACTTCGAGACTAAAACCTTGACGTGTCACTCCTGCAATATAAAAAATAAATTTACTTCATGGGTATCAATCTAAGATATGACATAGTACAGAATTATCAAGTTCGCCGATCAGAAACTGGCACAGTGACAGGGTTGTCAATTTGCTTTGAAAAAAAAAAAAACTAAAAACAACCACATTTACAGACTTGGACACTATGACGAAGTAATCATTTAAGTACACAAATAATGCATAGAAGTAAACAACGAACCAATACATACCGCCAAGTTCAGATGTGGACGAGACATCAAGTGCACGGAACCCTGAACAGTAGTTCACAGGAGGTCCCCTAGTTGCGTTAGCAGATCGCAATCTTGTAGTCAGTGAGAGGCCCCCTTCCTCTCCCTACAAAATGACCATAATCAACATGGTGTGGCTTCTTTTGCTAAGGTGTTAGCAACTTCCGATATTAATATATTATATTAGGACTATTTAACCAATTTTATGAGAAGAAAACAAATGTTCATAATACAAGCATATTAATATTTTTATGTTCGAAAAGAAGGATAAGAAAACACAGACTGAGAAGCGTCAAACGTGGAATCCCAACCTTCACTACCAAACCTGAGTGTACTCCCCTTCTCTTCATGAGCATTAACAATGGCTCTTCATAACCTTCATGATAAAACCCAGCTACAATAGCTTCCTTACCACTTGCCTGTTGAAAAATGTCAGCTTTTAGCTAAATTGGGAAACAGTGACTTCTTTGATAAAAAAGGAAATCATGCTTGGTACCCCCATAACTTGGGCCAGTTTAATTGGTCTACCTAAGGTTTATAAGAGAAAGAAAAAGAAAAAATACATCCAATTCATGGTCTGTTCTTATTCAGTTCAGACTTACATTCAAAATACAGAATTTCATATACTACAACAACGATAACAATAACCTTGTCCCACTAGTTGTGTCGGATATATGAATTATACAATGACATTGAACTTAAAAACCAAATTCTCAGCCATATAATTCACAATTAGACCCCTTTTAATAATTTTCCGGCTTAAATACACATTTTGTCCCTATTTTTGTTGTGTTTGTTCAATTTGGTTTTCATTTTCGTTTTACGTACAATTAGGTCCTCATTTGTGTCAAATTGTGGTCAATTTGGTTCTTTTTATTAATAGCGTTTAAATAGTTAACATTTTCGAACAGTGCATGTCACATGTCTGCTCCTGGTTAAAAAAAATTAAAGAAAAAATAAAAAAAAAAACAGGAGCTGACACATGGCATGACACTATTAAAAAATGTTAACTATTTAAACACCGTTAGTGAAAAAGAACCAAAATTTGATGAAAATGAGGATCTAATTGAACGTAAAACAAAAATAAGGACCAAATTGAACAAACACAATGAAAATAGAGACAAAATGTGTATTTAAGCCTAATTTCTCCATACATCTTTCTTCGTTCTCCTTCTAAGCCCTATTCTTACCTCCATTTATTTTTGAGATGGTTGCAAGTCATGATTCCAAAACTCATAGGCTTTAACTAAAAGTGAATAAACATTTTTTTCCATGTGAGACTAATGTGTGGTATTTATTTCGTTTGAGCAACCAAAAGCTTTTATTTTTTAGGCTTTTACAAAGAACCCCCTAATGGCCTTTTCAGAATCAAAGAACCGGAAAAGGAGTTAAGTTCTTATCTTGTTAGCACTCGTTAGGTTGAAAACTTCATTACTTATTAATACTTCAACACAAATTTTTTCTTCTAAAAAATTCAAATTTGTGCTAAATTGACTGAGTTATTTTATGGATTTCTTAGTAACTTCATGCACAAAAATCTAATAACTTGTTAATATAGTACACGGAGTGCAAAACTAAATGTCCTATCAAGAAATATAATGTCATACTAAAATCACTTACAAAATTTACAAATAACCTTTTTTAACAAATAATGGCTTATGATACAACTAAAGACTAAAATTAAAAATAGACTATTGAGTGGTGAATTTAAAATTTGTTAATACAGAATCAAGTTAAAATCCAGGAGAGATCAATAAAATTAACAAAAGAAAAACAAGTCTGTATCCCACCTTTACATATTGCTGAACCTTTTCAGTTGATGCAAGTGGAGGGCGTTTCTTTATGTGTTCCCTAATCCCAATTAAAGAGTAGCTGTAGGAAAAAAGAGGGGATTGAGGATGGGAAACAAGTTTAACCTCCATTCCAAACAGTATTATTATAAACTTGGTTCTTGAAGACAACTCCCCTATATTATTAGCAGACATTATAATTTCAACCTGTATTGCTAACAGCATTAGTCTCTGTTAGTATGAGTTATACCATTTTTAACAATATCCACCTATATTAATTGACCCCATTCAATCTCACTGCTATTCTTGTAGTACTTTCCTAAACTCATTAGAAACGTGGGATATTATTGGAACTCAAATCCCACATCGAGTAATGTGAGATGTTGGTGGAGTACTTGAACGGGTCTTCCCCCATCAAAGATGGTTTTTAAGAGAGGATGCAACATAATAACAAATGCACCAATAGGTATAGTAGTGGAACAGAACATACCAATTAGGTAAAAATAACGGAAAATAACTGTTTTGCTTCTTTTTTCTCTACATCTGAACACATTTTTACCCTCACTTTTGCATCCATCTTTATCAACTTTTTTCCCTGTTCCAAATATTGGACTAGTCCATATGGTTTTACCACATTCAACAAAGTCTCCATCATTCAATACTGTTTTATGAAGTGCCCCTAGTTTTCATAAAATGAAAAATAGTCCCTACAATTTCAAAACCAGGTAATATGTCCCTATTTGGTTTAGTTTCAATCAGACTAGTTTCACCAGAAAGCAAAACTAGCTACAAGAGATATTTGCATTATTCCAAAACTATTGAGGAATTGTTTTCAATGATTCTAAGCTATCGTCGAGTGAGAAGAAAATATTGTTATAAGAGGAGATTGTAATAATTAAAAGTGTGTTGTAATAAGAGGATATTGTAATAATAGTTACAAGTGTGTTGTAGAAAGATACTATAGATCTTTGTCGAATCATGACTTTATAGATAGAGCTCTCTGTATATGGATGCTAATGTACTTTAGAGATAGAGTTCTCCCTCTTACACCTGAGTCTTTTCAATTTGGCATCAAAGCTCCCGATCGTGGGCGCTATGCTTTTGCATTCTTTCATTGTGGTCTTAGTTGCGACTTCCTTCTAGGGTTGCTTGAGGTGCACCAATTTCCTTTGTTTATCTAAGTGCCTAAAGAACACCTAGGTTGCGTTTCACAACCTCTGTCACTGTCACCACCAACCTAAACAAAGTCCACACCAAGAGATTCGTCATCCTCTGTTTTGACACTTCCTAGAGTCAGCTATCAATGAAGTAGCCATGCGCTCACATGCATGTTTACCTTCTCTACGCGTGGGTTCCAAGTGTCACTAATTTTTGACGTGTGACAGCACTTTTGATCGCCATTTGTGTCGTTGCTTGATTTTTCAAAGGCACCCTAGCAACTCATCCAAGTAATTTTGATCTTCCACATTTTTCTAATGTTTGTCATCTCAATAATCGAAATCATCTCTGGTGGGCTCAATTTATTAGACGCAAATTGAAGGGTTAGGGTAAGTTCAACCATATTGGAGGGAGGTCATATCCCAAGATAAGCATAATTTTCAAATTTGGGACAATGATGTCTTGCATACTATTATTAGGCAATGGGGATCCATGACTATAGAAATAAACAAAAATTGTATGTTCTACTGTGAAGTTTGTCTTGGAAATACTTACTCAATGCGACATGACATCCTTACATGATTTAGAAAGCAAGATCTTCAGCGCCAAAAACAAGATCTTCAGCGTCAAACAGGACGCTCTCTTTGTTGCAGAATAATATGGAATATTGGAAAGTTTGTGGATTGAGTTGGAGCAACATCAAAAACTGAAGCTCGAAAATAGCTGAGATGTTATCACTCTCGCTCAGCTTGAAAGATGATATTTTAGTTCCTATCAAGATTGAATCCTATTTAGGCACAAATTATTGGGAAGGAAAGACTACCCTATCTTTTTGAAGTCATCTACGTAGTTTGTGATGATGAGACTCGTCGAATGGTTATGATGAATGAACCCTCATCGAAAGAGTTGCCATGTTTTCTAGAAAGGCTTCCAAAACTAGGACCTCAAACCTTGGAAACATGAAAATCAACTCAAAAGGCAAGGAGGATCATTGATGCTCTCATTATAAGAAATTTGGCCACACCAAGGAGACTTGCTTCAAGTTTCATGAAAAGGAGAAGGTTCTCATTCGTCTAGCAGAACTAAAAGGTCATCCCCCAAGAAAGGTTTATCAAGCAACTTCAAATTTTGAAAATTTTGGCAACAAATCTTTCATCCTCTTCAATTGAAGAAGAAATGTTTTCACTACATGTTGAACTTAAATGTTTAAAAATTCTCATGGATTCTATAAGTTATCTTCGGGTACTTGTTAACTAACCATAACCGGTAAGAACTCTAATTCTTCTTTTAGTATTTCTAAAACATTATATAAAGACTCTTGCAATTAGTGCTTTGGTGTGACAAACCATATTCCAATAACTAGATGTGACACAATCCTTCATGTTCCACAACATTCTATACATAAGTTAATCTTTAAAAATTTTAGAATTCAAAATGTTTAATGAGATGCTCATACAGAGACGGGCGAGCTTCACGCTGACTGACATAAGCAAACCCAACTTCGTCATCCTGGAAAGACAATAGATCACAAATAACTTTATTCATAGTGGCTAAAAGAGGATAGTAAGAAAACCACTATGATGGTCTTACAAATTATTTTCCGGAAAATAAAAAGACCTCAAGAAGTTTTTTGGCCTTGACAGGGGATAAGTTTACATTTGCCCCCATAAACTTCAACATCTGCTCCTCAGTTACACCCCCCTAAAAAATAAACAATAGTTTATTCAAGAAATAGAACGTGGCTCAATGTGAAAAACGAGCAGATAAAATATCAAAGAATAGAATTCCGAAGTAAAAATTTGAATTTGATGATGCACTTAGTCAGCTCCAAAGATAGAATTTCAGTAAACTTCATGATCCGTAAGCATCTTAATTTCTGCTTAAACAAATAAAACATCCAACACTTGGAAAACAATTCACACACCTTAGGTGCCATCCAATCAACACCATGAAGCAAGCAAGACTCTCCATAGCAAGATCTAACAGCAGCAACAAATAACGTACTCCTGAAGAAGCGTGTGTTACCATCATAAGGTTCACCATAATGAGTCAATGATCTGACATCAGCAACTGGAGGGGGGCCTGAGAATCAACTCACAATAATATTAACAAAAAGATTCTTATTTGTGACAATTAAAAAGAACAAAATGGAATAGTTGGGTTAAAATTCATACCAAATTCATCATCAAATGCAAGGCAGTATGCTTTTAATTCACGGTCAGTTTCACGGTTCATACGTTGACCAATTAAAAATGCAGAAAGCAAAGCCTCACTCGCTTCCTTGGGCTTTTCATGGCCCTCTTGGAAGGGAAGGACATCCTTTAACACACCTTGCACTTCCTCAAATCCAAGATGGCCACCAGCCAACACCTCCCTAAGAGCACCAACCAATCGCATCTCGCTGGTGCCATTGCCAACATATTGCGGCCCAATGGAACTTCCAACACCCATCATCAACCCTTCCGGGTCTGCAATGAATATCACCTCAGGTGGAAGCACTCTAACCAGAAGTGGCCAAAATGTCTTCATTGCACGGGTTTCCCCTTCACTCCATTGTGTTGCTTCAGGAAATGCATTTGCGCGGATTGTCATCCCCGCGAAAAATGCCCCAAGTTGTGCTTTAGAAACTTCCTCTTCATCTTTCATTTCTCCCCTAGCTAGGATGAAATACAAAGTAATCAAATCTTAGACAATTTATTTGTTTATTTTCAATGACTCTAATATAGCTTGTAAAGAAAAGCATTATTTCAACAAAAATCATCTATTAGATATGATTGAAGGCCTTTATTCTTACAAACTTAACTTGTTCTAACAAAACCATCTTGGAACTGTTCAAATTTGATTATGATTATTGATTACTAACATTTGACCTCTGATGCACTGATACTACAAAATCAGTGACACGTCTTGAACACATACGAAATACTGATAAGCGTATCATACAGAACCTTAACTATCAGAACCTCGATGTTTCATTTTTTAATCCCTTATATTATAAAGAAAGATTTATTATCATAACTGAATCATATTAGTTTTATTTAAATTTGAATACACAAACGCTTTTTCAATGAATTTTGCAAGAGATTAAAATATTACTAGTAATATGATAACAATGCCAAATCAAAACAAATATTAATTATATTAAGAAAAAATAATTTAATAAAGAAAAATAAAATAATTAAATAAATATAAGAATTATATAAATATAGTAATTTTAATTAAATAAATTATTTATCTAACATATATACTGTATTTTAATTCTTTGAAAATTTAAATATTCAGAATGGTATTGTCCCGGTATCCATGCAACATAGCACTTGACTAATACTAGAGTCCTGTAAGCTGATATACATACTTTGGAGGAAAAAGTGTAGCCATAATAATTGGATTAAAACACCATTTTGGTTCCTTAAAAATTTAAAACGCTATCATATTAGTTCCTCGAACTAAAGAAATTTAAATAATTCTCTAAGATCACATCAATCCCTAAACTTAACTACTTATTATCACTCTAATTCATAAAAAATGTAAGTGTTTTCACTTCAGTCACTTGACATCTTTGAATTTTGAACAAAAATAATTAACAAATTGAAACTTCAAGGTTACAAACTTTCTCGGAAAATGCGAAAGGAAGATTCACAAACACACACTAAACTGATTGTTTGCCCAAATAATTGATGAGAAAGTTATCAAAAATTTGAGATTGTGATGAAATGAGTATGCCAAATTGTTAAATCTCAACTATTCATTTTCTAATCAAACAGTATGACTTTGATAATGTATTGTTCTCCGTTTCTGCTCTCACTTTAGAAAAGTAAAAACCAAACCACCACCAATAGCACATCAATGTGACATGAAAGAAAGAGTAACCTGATCTGAGGATTGTGTCGAAGACCTTGAAGGCTTGCTGCTCGTCGAGGGGACGAGTCTGGGTTGGGCCTGTGCAAACCCTAGCTTGGGCCTCCAGCACCGTCTGGTTGGGCCTCGGCAGCGCCGAACTGCGATACGAGGAAGACAGCGCCGGGTTCCGAACGTCGAACTCGGGAATCCCGAATTGTTCGATGGTGGTAGAATCCAGCGTGGCCCTCGGCGGCGGCGTGGAAGAGAGCCTCCGGTTGATCGAGCGGTGGCGATGGAGGTTGGGAAAGGGGCGAAGCTGAAAGCGAGTGATGCATGGAGGCTTGTTGGGGAAAATGGAGTTTGGTGGGGAGAGAAATGGTTCGGGATTAATCAGAACTTTCATCCCTTTCAAGTATTCGTTGTTAACGATTTTTCGCTTTCTCTCTCTCTCTCTCTCTGGCTAAGGGTGCTTGGCAAGCTTGGGAAGACCAACCTTGTGAAGACTATTGCTGAACGATAAGCTCAAACCTCAGTTTTTAAAATAAACAAAGAGCTCAGTAGTTCCTCATTCAAATACAAAAGTAAAAATAAATTAATAAAGTCAAAATTAAAGATTTCATACAAGCCCGTGTATTTTCCAGATTTATTCCTTCACAACTTTTTTTTTTGCTGACCTGGCACGGTTCCAGTTATTATTTATTTACCCCAATAACACAAGAAGCACAATATTTTTTATTTAATATAAATTATTTGTTAGGTTAGAATTTTGTGTAGGAAAATTCAATTCTAACCTTCGTTTTGTTTGGCCCACGTTGGAAATAGTCGGGAAATTGTGACTACATATTTCTATTTTTGTAAGAAAATATAAGAAAAATATTGGAAGTAAAGAAATAATTAATTAAATAAAAATTATTTTAATTTTAAATAAAATCATTAATTTGAATAAATGATTTGGAATAATTAATTGATGGGAGATATATTTTAATCAATACTTTTACATTTAATAAATTTATTTCAATTAATGAAATAAATGTTATGATATATTTTGATAACAATTGAAACTTTTCTTCTTCTTTTTTTTTTTGAAAAATAAAACTTTGTTAAATATAATCAATTCATTAAGTAGTTATATTATGAGATAATTCATTAATAACAAAAACTGAAAATTTATTATTATTTTTTATTTCATGTATAATGGGATTTGTCTCATAAAAAACTAAAAATAAGTATTATCATTAAAATAATAAAAATGTAACTCAAGCAAACATCACATGAAAGAGTTTGTAATTCAAATATATTCTCTAAAGACATTCTACTTCTTAGTGGTAAAATTTGTATATTTAATATTGAATTATTTATTTGAATCATCTTCTTGAAGTTGACAAGATGAACATGTTAAAAATGGCCTTGGTACTCAAGTAAATAACATGAATTACTAAGTAAATGAATTAAGTCTAAAATATGAATGGTGTGTCTCTTAAGTAGACGTGGAGATCTTATATTTATTTCAAGTAAATAAGTGATAAGACTATAGTTGCTTACTAGCATTTTAAAATTGATTATTTTAATTAGGTCAGTATTAACAAAATAGGAAGTTACGTAAGATTAACACTTTCTTAGTTTATATTTTGGATCACACTAGGGAGATTTCATGATTAGACTAAGTCTATGTGACTAAAATGGATGACACTTATGGGAGTTGCATTTATCTATCCATATGGAAGTTATATCCATACATTGTTATCAATGGAGCATCACACTCGTTCTTAAATCATACATTGTAAAAATCATATTTACACCAGTCTGTAACTAATTTAAAAATTATCTATATTTGTATATTTTTTTAAATAATGAATTAGCAGGCAGTTTGTTTTACAAGCAATAATAGTGCATCATCCGAGCGGCATATATAAATGAACATAAATTAAAATAACAAAAAAAATCGAAAGAGAGCATTTGAAAAACGGAAAATGGCGGGCACCGTGGCAGTGATTGAGCAATCGGTGAAGAAGGTGAGAGACCAGTGGGAGATATGCTTCGCTCGCTTCATCCCCTATCCCTCTCTCCCTTCCTCTTCCGATCTCATTCCTCTCCCTCCTCGCCTCCGCAACCTCCCTCCCCGCGGCAGCTGGATCTCCTCCTCCGCCGTCGCCTTCCTCCGCCTCTCCTCTCACCTCTCCAACCTCCTCCTCACTATCTCCTTCAACGCCGCTCTCCTCGTCCGTTCCTCCACTCGATCCTTCTTATAACTCCATCTCTTCAATGTTTAATAACCGTTGCTATTGCTTTTTCTTCATTAGTAATAACCTTATTTGTTTCGCTCCTTTTTCGGACGACAACGCCTTCACTTTGAATTGTGAACTCACTGTGTTTGAATATCGTGACAGGAAGAGCACTACGTCTCCAAGCTGCATTTTACCTGGCCTCAGGTGTCGTGCGTTTCTGGATACCCTGCCAGGGGCATCAGAACTGTGCTAGTTAGTTACAGAGATCCCCTAGGCGAGGCATGATTCTTTATATCTATCGCAAATTGATTTTTAAGATTTTTCATCCAACACAACAACTACTAAAATTGCACAATTCAGTTTGAATTCAGAATCAATTCTTCGATGTGAGAAACTTATGAACATTTACCTAAAATCACGTTAGCCCCTGTTGCAGTGTAAATGAAGCATGTTACTATATTAGGAGTGAAGCTGCACAGAGTAGCTTATAAGATTTTGTTAATTGGACGTGGAATTTAGTTGGAAGCTCAAGTCAGCGATGAAAAATTTAACCGCACTATCAGTTGATATTTCGACGTGCTTTTGGATAACTCAACACGAAAAATGCACTTAATTAAATTACATCTGTCTGGTAGAAATAGAATGTTTTTTCTCTGGATTGCATAACAGGAGACTTGTTAATTCCCTCTGTGACTTATGTAAAGTTTAGAGATACAATAGCTCTATGAAGGCTCCTTCAATATTGTTGATTATTTAACATTTATGTAAGATCAGTAGCTGTCTCGTGGTGGTTGGGTTGGTAGGGTGTAAGTGAATGTGATACTATTGTGTGGAGTTTTACCTGGCTAAATTGATTATTGGACAGTTAATGCAAGTTTTACACAGCCAATTTTCCTCTGTCAGATTCAAAAGTTTGCTATGCGGTTTCCATCAATCTATGAAGCGGAGTCATTTATCGGTGTTTTAAAGGTAATTGTTGCTTATCATAGTTTACAATCGTCATTCACCAAAATATCTGCAACCTTGGGGCTGAACTTCTTCTAAGATCACGTTCTCTCTTATCAATTCTTGATGATTGTGTTGCTTCATAGGAGATTCTGAAAGCTGACAAGGACCCAGAACCTTTGAATACCGACTTTTGTTCTGAAATTTCATCGCAGTCAGAGTTTATGTCAACAAACGAACACTCCTATAGTAGGTATAAAGGAGTTCGCGTCATTGGAGAAATAGGAGGATGTAACTGAGTTGTTGGGCCCTGATAGATTGTTAAATAACCTTTCACTGATCTGTTTTCTGTTTTGCCACATTTATCTAGATTAGATATCTGTTCTCATTACTTATATTAAGGTATTAGTTGACTTAGCATGTTTAGAGGAAACTTCTCTATAAACACTTTTAGGGGAGAAAAATTGAAAGCTGAAGAGAAATTAACTTATGCATCAGTTAAAAAACAAATTTTGAAGAAGCTAACAGAAAATAACTTTACAAATTAACTTATTCATAAGTTAATTTTGACTTATTGAGAAACTGATTATATTTTTTCTTTATATGTTTTTCTCTTAGAAGTATTTATGGAGACGTTTCTTCAAACAAACCCTGAATTATGTTGGAGACTTTGAATGAATACTGAGACTTTGTTTTATTTGTAGAGGTTGTGAAGAACCGAGCTTCATGACTCCGGCTAACAATTACATTCCACAATTGCCAATATTTGTGAATAATGAGATGAGGCAACCTTCAGGATCCGAAGTAAAGGGAACCACACCCAGTCACAACTTTGAAGGCATGCTCCCAGCCTTGCCACCCAGTTTTTCCTCACTACTAATGGACTGCTCTCAGAACAACCTGGGTTTGTGAGCCTTTTTGTTTTGACCTAATATTTGTTCTGATTTCTATCACAACCTATTTCATTTGAATAAAATCATACATTGCAGCTCTGCCAACTTTTTCGGAGGATATTGAGCTCAAATCCCAAATTGTGGTACATATTTTTTAATTTTGGCAAAGATATTACTGGTTGATGCTTTAATTAACACAATCACATTCATATGATGCTCATTACAATTTAAGTTTGCTCTAAGATGCAAATATTTTGAGGGTGCAACTTCTCTACCGCTGACATGATGTTTTTTTATCTCTTTGATGTAGAGGTATATGGAAGATTCTTCCTTCCAAGGTAGGAATCCTTCTTTCTTATTGCATATTAGTGTCTCTTAACTTGGATAACCATGATGTGCTGTTTTATTTATTTTGTTCATTGTTTCCCTTTCTCCAGTCCCCGGGCAGAATCCGAATGGAAAATTCTGAAAGTTTTTATTTTTGTTTTGTTTGAACATTGATCGTTTTATGCACCTCGTATCATCGGATGCTTTAGTTATGCTTTTTAAGCTTAGGTATTTATTAGTAGTAGAGGTCATGTACGGTCTTCCAAATTGTGTCCAAGAGATTCCTGACCCATTTTCTTGTCATTAGATATGTTGATTAAGGTGGAGAAAGTTATCAGCGAATTGGGGGGTGATATGTCCCTTGAGTTTACCACTCCAGGGAATTGAAATTGATTAACGGGCAGCTTAGCATCTCTCCCTGCTTACTGCACCTGAACCACGAAGACCTTCACCACACATTCCCAACAAATGTACAGCGGACTTCTTTCTTTACAGTGAGGCTAAATTTTGTCTCGTTGTCTTTTATTGTTCAGCAAACAGCAATATCTGATGAAAGGTAATGCATAGTGTTTAGCTAGTGCAACCGTATCAAGTGGTTTCTGTTTAAGAAACCTTAGTTAAAACAATGACCTCAGAGTAATTGTAATCTGGTATAGTACAAATATATTAACAATGTGCTCCTCTCCATTATGGCACCACATGATATTGAGTCTAGCAAAATCGAGTCATAACACCCCTGTTTTTGAATTATGGTCAAAATTCATTTAGAAATTCACCAGTACTTATTTTTTAAAAGTTATTCTCAGCTTACTATCACTCTAACCATGTGTTTGGTTGGTTGCTCGTTCATTGCTTAAAAGTTAAAACGTAGTACCAACCATGCACCAAGTGGTGGAGTTGAATATTTATTTCAGAACAAAAGGAAAGGGCTACCTAAATATCAGCTACTACAGATTTGCTAGGATTAGGAGAGTGAAGAGACAGAAAACGTGGAAAGTCAAACACCGAGTAAACAGAGAATAACAGTTAATTTCTTTCCTTGTTTAACAGGTAACAAAAGAAGGTATTGATCATCAAAACAGTTAGTCCACGTAGTAAAGAGGTAATATTTAGATACAAAATCTTCAGTACTTACTTTTATCATTAGAATCAAACCTTTTGTTCAATAAGCAATTTTCTATTATGCGAGTTAGTGAACTAACGTTATAATTTTCATTGGAAAATAGTATAAATACCGTCTAAAGTATTTTACTTAAGTTTTTTTCATTGAAAGGTCATGTATAGACACTTAAGTGCCAATTGATAACAAGAAAGAAAAAGAATCCAAATAACAGGTGATACGAGGAAAAATAGTAAGTTTTATTTAGGTGTGTGATATGTACAAGAGTGTTTATTATGTATTGTCACTGACACAATTAGGGACGTCAAAAAAATCTGTACCCGCGGATATTCGTGGATAAAACACGTAACGAGTAGAAAATGGATATTAAAAATGGATACTCGCGGGTACGGGTATTTTTGATACACGTATGTTAACGGGACGGGTACGGGTATAATAGTATCTGTACCCGTGGATACCCGTACCCGCTAAACTTTAATTCACAAAAGTACCATTATATATATATATATATATATATATATATATATTAGTAAAAAACATTCTGGCCTAATTTTTTTTTAAGTTGGACATCTTGTCTTCCGTCTTCATTCTTCAAACTTCAAGTATTGGTACATTTTTTTCTTCCAAGTACACCCCTTGACATTCTTCTTTTTCCTTTATTTGAAATTGTGCATATACATCAAATCCTATATAGACAATGACGTTTATGATATGTTTGTTATCAAATGATGGAATCAAAATAAGAATACTTGGCGAGGTTTATTATTTGTTTATTTTTAGGAATCAATTGGAAAAAGTTGACTTTTTGATCAAAACACTAATTAAAGAATTTTCATTGTGTTGAACGTTCTTTTATATTTACTTTTATAATTATTTGGACTTGTATGAATTTGAGTTTATTTGAACTTTATTTAAAATTTATGACATTCATGTATTTTATTTTATTTTATTTGAATTTATGATTAAATATTTGTTTTTTAAATAATTTTGTAAATACCCATGGGTATCCGTGGATATCCGTATCCGCAGATATGAAAAAATAGGCAGGTACCCGCATAACGGATACCCGAAGGATATGGATACGGGTACGAGACGGATATTTATCCAGCAGGTAGGATACAGGTTAACATCCCTAAACACAACAATGAAAAGTTACATGAAAAACATCAAGTTTGAGAATAAAAATATTATTTTAATATATATTTTAGGTTGAACTATGATTTGAGTTCTGAATAAATTTAGAAATTTTTAGTTGAGTTTCTAATAAATTTTGTTAGCATATTGAATCTTGGATATTTTAAGACTTACATGTTTCGATTAGTCTCATTAGGTAATAGTTAAATCTCATTAGGTAATAGTTACGTTGTACCGTCATTCTTCTTATATGTTGTCACATCATATTTTATTATAAGAGACCTTGATGACATGATAAAATTATTCTCAAATATTTACTATATTTAACATGAAAATTGTTTTTAAATTTAATTAAAATTTTAAATTTCAAATTCAAAAATATAAATTATAAAAATATTAAATATAAAATTATAAAATTATGAATTATAAATTTATAAAATAGCAAAATTAAAAAATTTACGATTTGATAATGATATAATTTCATAATTTTATATTTTAATAGTTTCACAATTTCATAATTTTGTATTTTTATAATTTCATAATTTCACACTTTCATAATTTTATAGTTTTATAATTATTAAATTTCATATTTATATATTTTATAATTTCATAATTATAAAATTATATATTTTTATAATTTTATAATTCGTTAATTTTTGTAATTTTATATTTTTTAGTTTTTTAATTTTATAATTTTATAATTTTGTATTTCATAATTTTATAATTACATATTTCATACTTTTAAAATTTTTGTATTTTTTATATTTTTAATTTTAAAATTTTAAATAAATTTAAAAAAAATCATTAAATATAGTAAAGAATTGAAAAAGGTCTCTTCATAAAAGTATTTTTGCAAAAAAATATTTTGTGACGACATTTAAAAAAGATGAAAAATAAGTGTCATATCGTAATATTAACAACAACATTTACCAAATCACAAAATTTATTAAAAATACAATCGAAAATTCTCAAATTTATCATAAACTCAAAACATAATAATTAAACATATATTTTATATATATAATTTTAATATTTTTTTTATTTTCATTCATGCTACTGTTTTTTTTTTCTATTTTTTCATTTTTATTTTCTAATCCAAATAAGACCTCAAATTAGCTCCCAAATATTCTTTTTCATTGTAATTTTTTAAGTAATTATTTGAAATCTCAATCACCACAATTTTAAGATAAATATATTCGCATGCTTTGGCAGAGATGCAACCATGTAAAAAAAATGTAAAATAGAGAGAAAAAAAACACAAAGAGGCGTGAAATTTTTAGGAAATAAGAAAGTTATGTAAACGAGGTACACATCTCGATTTTCATTGCTAAATCTCATGTATAATGTATAATATTTAAAAAAAAAAAAACTTAAATGACTCTAGCTCTTTTATGAGGCGATTTGTTCAATGCAACAATATATAACCTATTCCTAGGTGTGTCATTAAAAGTTTCCAAGTAATGAAATAGTTCCAACAATACAAAACAAAAAATAACAGTTAATAAGTTGCAGCAAGATGTTTCCGCGTATTGATCTTTTCTACATATATATATATATATATATACATATATATATATATATATATATATATATATATATATATAAATCTCTTTTTAGGGGAGAGAAGAACTTAATTCTTTAGTGGAGATATATTATGAGACTAGAACCATTCATTATTATTTTTTTCTTATAGTTTAAAATGTATAGGAATAATTAACTTTCGTATTCATAGAGTTGGACGTAATAATGTATATTTAATCTTTGTGATTTTTACTATTCAATATATGTTTTTCTATAACCTTGTGTTATATTCTCGTTTTTAACTACATGAATTGAATGATTGTATATTTGTGAGTATTTAATCATTTAACACGATGTTTGAACCTATACCGTAATAAAACAATTAATTGATTGTGCATCTATAGATAGAACTCAGTGCTCAATAGAGACTATTAATGAAAAAAAAAATATCTAACACATTAGGATTTTTATTGATAAGTTTATACTTATCTCTAAGACATTATGACTTGTTAAATAGTGATATGAAGGCTAGAGTAAGAATTGGAGGTATATTCTTTAGTGTTTTCACGTTGATTTGCTGTATGAAATCTAAGTCTTTGCCATGTATTTTAATTTTAATTAGCTTTCTATATTTAAAAGTAAAAAATTAATATTTTTCATTGTTTTAAAATTCTTGGCCTTATTTTAGTAAATAATCATAGTTTCTGCAAACAACACCAGGCTATGTGGAAAAACTATAACTGAATTTGGACTTATCCATTTTATTACTTTTATGATTTGGTACATTTGTTAATTTTATAACAAATTTTGGGTATACTATTTATTTATATATATATATATATATGCTTTGTAATAATTCATAATTTAATAATAAATAAACATTAATTTATAAATATTTATTAAATTTTATATTAAATATATTCTTATAATAAAAAAATTTTATATATACATTTTATAGTAAATATTTAGGATATATATATATATATAGAAAATTTTTTTATATTATTATTGTGAGAACTTTTTAATTTGTTAATTTTATGAATAATATTTTTGATAAATAGAAAATATATAAATGTTTATCATTAAATTTTGTCACAAAAACTCATTTATTGTAGTGAGTAAAAAATGTTTTGTTGAATTAATTATCAAAATCATCTATCAACAAATCATAAGTATTAGAATGCTCATCAATAGATTATACTATAATGTTTTTAATTATTTTATTTCAATCATTTAGGTTAAAACATTTTATGTCATTCTTTTACGTTTATATACTTTCTTTGCTCCAAATAGTTAATTTTCAATCATTTACTTTACACTTCTTATCTTTTTCTTTTACTACTTTCTTGCACTTTCTTGGTTTGATATTTCTTATCATTAATTTAGACAAATATTTTACACAATGTTTTTTCTACACTATTTTTATCAAATAGACTATATTTAGAATAGTATATTTATTTAGGAAGATATTTATAAACATTCAACTGGTAAGAATTTAATATAAACTCATGACAAATTGATTTACCATAATGAAGTGTCCCTAAAGGAAATACTTGTTCCCTTCCTAAAAATAATAGTGTGATTATGATTGTTGAAGAGATTTCCTTTTGATAAGTACATCATGAAATATATATATTACACTAATTTTAATATATATTAATCAAATATAAAATAATTTTGGATGGATAATTTTTTATATATATGATTTATGTAAAATGTAAGACCCACTTATTTTATTCTACCCTATTTTTAAAGGGGCTGCCCAGATTATTTGGGCCTAGGACTGACCCATAAGGAACTAAAGACCCTAACATCAGCTAACACTCTCATTTTTGCCACATTACAGAAACGAAGCCACCTTACACTCTCAATCTCCCCAGCTGTGCTCTGCTAGGGTTTTGAGACCCATTCGATTTCAAGTGAGTTTGGCTCATTCTCCCATCCACGTAAGTTGTTTCTACTTCGTACTCTCCCCTTTAGTTGGATTTTCGTATTTCTAGTTAGGTTTCACTGTGATAACCCATTTGGAATCTGTTTCCACCATTATTTTTCAGCTCCTCAGATCTGTTCCCAAAATTGTGGTGCTCGTAGCTTAAGAGTCGAGGTTTTCTGCTAGCTCTTTCTAGGTAAGGGAAGCTAGGGTTTATAGTTATTTGCATTTTTAGTATGCTTTCTTAGTTTGAATCATATGCTTGAAGTATGCTCGTGGTATGATTGCTTGATATTGGTGAAAGCATGATTTTTGGTGTTGTTTATGCGTTTTCACGAGTGAACAGTGGTGAACACTGTTTTTCTCGCCCGAGCGAGCGTGTCTCGCCTAGGCGAGACTAACAGAGGCTCGCCCAAGCTTTTCTGTGCGAACTGTCGCTCAGGCAATTGATCTTCATTTTGAGCGAGGTGTAATCTCGCTTAGGCGAGAAGGGGCTTGCCTGAGCGAGAAATCGCATGAGCCACTGTTCCACTGCTTGAGCTCTCGCCTAGGCGAGAAGGGGCTCGCCTGAGCGAGAGGACCTCTCTCGCCTGAGCGAGGTCCTCTAGCTAGGTCCTCTCGCTAGAGCGAGACTGGAGAAGGTTTTTGTGCTATAGTGTGAATGGCCCACTAACGTGGTTGCTTGCTTGCCGACTTGAATGCTTTACTAGAAAGGTTTGAGGGATGACGTCATGATTTCGATATGAGGTTGAGATGAAAATGATATGTTGCTTTATTGTGTATGAATTGGAAAGTATGAGTTGTATGATTGGTTGCCTATATTCATATACACATTGACATGAGATTAGTATTTATGGGGACTTTCTGATTGGTTGGTGAAACATGTACCAAGTGTGAGTAGGACGTAATTCCATGACTCTTGTAGTGAGAGCTCATGGTGGTGCCTCATCTAATGGACGTAATCCCATGGGCCCTCCTAGTGAGAGTGATTGGTGGTGCCTCACCTATTGGACTTAATTCAATGAACCTCGAGGTGAGAGTTCATGGTGGTGCCTCAATATAAGGACGTAATTCCACGCGAGTATCATGGTGGTGCCTCAAGGCCAGGACGTGATTCCACGAAGGCCTCGTGGTGGTGCCTCATGTAAGGATGTAATTTCGCAGAGGCCTCGTGGTGATGCCTCACCGCTAGGACATAATTCCACGGTCTCGTGGTGGTGCCTCATTATGCGTATCCAGATAGTCTGGTCTTGGAGTCTTAGATGGTTTGGTATCTTTGGTGTGGTTTCTCGTTATTTATATCTTGACTATGTAATTGAATGTTGAGGGTTATGATATAAGAATCTTTTACACTAGCTTACCCTTTTGCTTGTTTGTATGTTTGTGTGTGGTTTCCTCCATTGCGATGATCATCAATTTCATTGATGTGAGCAAATGTGAGAACCCCTAGCAGTGGTAATGGCAATAGGGATACTGCAGCTTGATGGTTATGGACAGGTATTGGGCTTTCTATGGAGCTCGCCGTTGAAGGAATGTTATTAGTTAGATTTCTCTTGTTCTGGACAAGAACTTGTGCTACTTTTGAACTATTGTACTTATGTTAGACAGTGTGGTGCCTCTTTTCTTTCGTTATGAATATGTTTGGGGTACTTGTTAAGACTTTGGCAAGTGTACCAAGTCGCGCAAGTAGTAACCGATAAGACCGGGATATCGTTTCCCAAGAGACTCGTGTATACTAAATATTTGCGTAATTAGTGACTAATTTAAACTAATGAATAAATTCATAATTTGGGTTTTTGTATGAAATTAAATTTTGCATAAATAATTAAAATTGAACTTGGATATTTGAAGACTCTAGAAAATGGTAAAGACTAGAAATGCAATGGATTGATATTGTTGGAGTTAGACTTCACCTACTTCACTCTCATGTATATTAATCAATAAAACTCTTCTCCATTAATTACTAAAGTCAACCCACAAGTTTACTCAAACTCTAATCCCTTAGTTGAATGAGCCTAGGTTTCCTTATTTAGAGTCAATTCCTTGAATCCCTAAATAAACAAACCCGCTTTACAAATTAGGGTTTAAGACAACTAATGTGTCAAGTTCCATTCCTAGATACAAGTTCCATTAGGTATCTTGTTCCAATTCAAAGTTTCAAGAGATATTTTCCAATACCTAATGACCCAAATATCATGCAATGAATGGGTAAAACAAAGCAAGTTTTAAATACATAAACAAGATACTAGAAATCAATGGAAGAAGCATATATATATTCAAACCATTCGAAAATACATGAAAGTTCAATGGCTACATCTAACCCCAACAAAAATGGGTTTAGCTCTCCATTGTCATGGAGAGCTCAAGCTTACAAAATGAAAAATGGAAGAGAAAGAGATACAAAGAGGAAGATGGAGTTGTTCCCACAAGCCTTAGCACTCCTCCAAGCTCTCCTAATCGCGTTGCTCGAGCTCCAAAATGTCCAAGATCTGTTTGCCCTCGCAAAAACAGAAGAAAAAGAGCCAACTTGCCACATCAGCGAAAACGGGCGCCTGGCGAAAGGGTCTCACCGCCAGGCGCTAGCCATCAAACAGGGGGCAAATTTCCCATCTACCGCCCGGCGGTGGCCAGGTGCCACCAGGCGGTGACCAGCAGTGGCGCCTGGCGCTGGCGGCCTGTTGCGCCTGGCGCTGTCTCTTTGTCACCGGGCGCTTCCTGTTGATATTTTTGCTCTTCTCCTTGCTATTTCGGGTCACTCATTTGTCTGGACTTTTGAAGCAAAGCTTCTAATCTACAAAAAGGACACAAAAAATGGGGATTAGTAGTATATTTAGATCAATGTAACCCACAATGTATTTATTTACAAAAGTAAGGTAAAATTGAGGATTGAGTAGGTTAAAAGCTTTGGAAGAGATGATTTTGCTAATGAAATATAGCTTGGATAATGGTAAAAATTAACATTATCAGTACTGTGTACCTTCATATCCAAATTTTCGTACTCTCTGGATATTTATGTATATGGCATTTTATTAAATTGAATTTATCTATTTAATTGGGACTTTACATAAAAACAATCAATGTGGATTTGAAAATTACTCTACGATTAAAACTTATTGATGTTTGATGATTGTTAATTAAGGCTATTTGAATATTCAATCAAATTAGAATGTTTGAACAACTAACATAGTGATGTGAAAAACATATTAAGAGTAAAATTTGAATAAAGTTGATGAAAAATGTGAGATCATGAATACTGGTAACCAAGTTGAAAAGGGTAGTTCAAATTCATTAGATTGGGAAGTAAAAATAACTTTTAGTTAAAATATCTTTTATAAGATTATATTAAATTCGAATAAAACATTTTCAAACAAATGAACCGAAGAAAGTAAGGTAGAAGAAAGTAAGGTGATTACCAACATATTTTAAATAAAATACTTTTCAAACAAAACAAAACAACAACTATCGTAATATGCAACAAGATTTATCAGAATGTCCAACAACAATTTATCATCTTTGGGAAATGAAAGTGAGAAATACTCATCTACACAAAAGTTCGTGTGGTGTCAAAGTTTGGTTTGTGTGGTAACTAACACAACTGAGTCCATGTATCCAAAGTTTTATTGACGGTGAATCACGTAAGTGTGTTTCATTAAGATGAATGACAGTACAAATAAGAAGTACTTGTCTAAAGGGACTCACACTTAAGGGAAAGATTATTGAGAATCTAAGTGTGAGTCTAAGTTTCATATTGAGTAAAATAAAAAAGTTGAACACCATATAAGAATAAAGATCCATAAAATAAATTCATCGTCTTAAGTTTTTGAATTAACAATAATGTCTCTTATGCGTGAATTGGACTCATGTCTCATTGGTGTTGGACCCATAAATGATATTAAAGTCAGTTTAATCTTGGTAATTGACTCATACAAATACATTATGGTCTCTGTATAAAAAATCTTCTTAACAAGGATTTGGATGGAAGGTGGTGCCTTTCTTTTATGTACATAAATAATTAGAGATCACATGTAAATATTTTCGAATTAATTTGTAAATTTTCATCAACGATATAATAGTTTATAAAATGTATGGCAGTGTAATTTAATCTCTTCTCAATGTACTCAACAATATAAGAAAGTTAATCCTCATGGTCTTTATTATTTTTTAATCCAATATTTAAATGTGAGTTATTGGAATTGATCTCTTATATATGCTTAAGGAACATCTCCACACGGCGTGTTTGGTGTTAATTTACCTTTGAAACTGGTTTGTTTTGTTTTCTTGGTCTTTTCTCCGTTTAGCATTGAAAATGAAGTCTTTAATGAATTAGCTGGAACTTGCTCAAAGGTAAAAGATGAACAAAGGTTTCGAAAGAATTAATGAAAATACTTTTGTTGTTTGGCTTGTTTCATGGTTATAGAATCACTGGTCATAACTTGTTACGATAGTGGTTACTAAAAACAAACGGTGAAAACAAAGACATAAAAACTAGACAACCACGTCCCAGCTTATGCAGGTCATAAGTTCCCACAGTAGGATCTCTATTGGTCTACTCATGTTAAACCAGATGATATTTCTTCTTGTATTACTCAACTCCATTCTTTAGAGTAAGGTTTTTAAATTTATATTTTGTAAATAACAAATCTAGCTGAAAAAATCTTATTAAAGATAAATTTATCGATTGGAAATATAAGATTTTTAAATTCATCTTATTAGACATATGTCAAGAAAAATAATTTTATGTTTGTTATAAGATTTGTAGTTGTATTTGACCTTTTTGTTATAATGTTTGTGGGTGTAGAAGAAAAAACTAAATATTCAGAATTTTTAATCCATAGTAGGCTCATTCAAATTAATTTATGTCTATTTAAATTGATCATTTTAAACTAAAATTCATATTTTTAGTTTAATCCAATTAATTAAATGTAAATTAAAAATAAGTTGAATAACTTCTACAATTTAAAAAATTATATAAAATCATTGTTTATTTTAATAAATTATATAGTCTAAAAAATGATATAGTCAATATAATGTTTTATTAATTTTGGTTTAAATACTTTAAAGTATCGTTGATTTGAATATCAGTCAAGATCCTATCAATCGTAATCAATCATTATGTTAAAAGCCAGTCTTACTCATTACATAAATTATTAATTATTTTTAAGAATTAATATTAAAAGAAATAAAAATATTTTAACAAGCAATAAGTCATTATGTTATAATAAACAAACACAACATGTAATTTTTTATTTTTTTAATGCAAGAGCACTATTTTAATTAAAATTGACAAATGGGTTAGATTGTTAAATCAGAGATACTTAATAATAATTTGTTTTTGTCACGAATTTAACACTTCTCAGTTATATTTACAAAATAAATTTATTTGATTCCATGTTTTTTCAATTTAAAGTGACAATCATAACATAACAAACATTTAAATTTAAAGGTTGATTCACTTAGTGAAAATCTATGCATGATAACAATTTTAGTAAAAAAAAAATACTCATAACTAATTTAGAAACTAATTTATAAAATTAAAAATTATTGGTTATTCAAATAATCACTATTGTGAATAAAAAATTATAATTGATTATAAATTAATCTCTAAAATTAGTTATCAAGATTTTTGTTATAAATGAATTAGTTTATAAATTTAAATAGAGATCAATTTATAAATTAATTCTTTCTGTAATCAAAATTTTGATAACTAATTTTAGGAACCAAACATAATTTTGTATCATAATAGTAACTATTTTAGTAATAAATATTTTTTTATTTTATAAATTAATATCTAAATTGGTCACTACAATAACTAATTATTTTTTGTCATAAAATTAGTTACCATATAAAATTTCTTATAGTTTTTGTCACTACAATAACTAATTATTTTTTGTAATAAAATTAGTTACCATATAAAATTTCTTATAGTGATTTAAACGAATTTAAAACTTTAGGAAATTGGTATGGGATTTATTTCATTATTGACCTTATCAATATTCTCCATATACAATATTCTTTTTTATTGGCATATATTCACATTTTAAAATAACTTATTTTTTATTCTATTTAGTTGTTTAAAATTGTACTAAATATTGATTTTTCTAACATATAATAAATATTTCTCAATCTAATTATTTAGCAATTAAGTGTTATCAACCATATTAGTACACATCGAAAATCAAGTTAATAGTTCATAATAAAACATAATGTAAATTTTATACATATAAAAGTTTCCAAAAAGTATTGTATAGCAATTACTACATAATTTCACGTCCAACGTGAAATATGAAATTTGTACTCACACACAAAGACTCTCATAACCCATTCATATACCAAGAACCAACAAACTCAATCTTGGAAGGACTATTGTATTGACTAGCATCCTCAGACCATGCACCTACCATTGATCTTTCACTCTTGCCTCTCAAAAGTTATAACTATATCATGTTCGGGTTGTTTCACGGTCCATAAGCATGGTAAGGTAAATGCAATATCACGATTTCGATCTCTTGCCAAAACTACATATATGAACCTCCCTAGACTCTCGCAACTAGTTATTTTCATCTATACAAATCTAATTACTAGTAGAGTCGGGATGATCTTATTCAATCATTTTTGTCAAAACAATTACACATAAATACAACACAATGTTGTATTCCAACTCTAGGAATAACTACCTTCTCATTCCATTCATATTCATCTCAACTCATAATCAACATTCCAATTTGTATACACAATCATAAGAAAAATAGACAAGGAACAACATATCATTAAAAAATAGAGTAGGGTCCGACGATATAGAAGGGCACCCAACACTCACAAACATGGGGCTCACTGCCAAGTGAGCAACCAATGATACCAAGGTAGCATCCAGTGTCCTAGTCTGTGGAGCTCATTGACCTTAATTTTTGAAATAGCACCCAACGCCTTACATCCACTACCCGACACCATATAAGTAATTCAATGAAATTGGGCAACTCAAATGGTGGGTCACTGTGGAAAAACACACAAACAATGTGGTCACACAACAAATGGTGAAAGAAAACAACAAAGAAAGAGCTCTTTAAACGAACATGAACAAAGAGGAAATGAACATGAACATAGAATAAGAAAGAGTTCTTTAAACACGACAATGGCAAACCTACAAACGCAAGAAAAAACAGATAATACTTGAAAATGAAGATGTTCGCAACAACGGGAGGTAACAATGTTATGCGCGGGCTAAGTAAAAAATGTTGAAATTAATCCTAGGGACATAATCTACGGGTCATTTCATTGTAAAACCGTAGCATATATTCTAGTAGTAAGAGTATAGACTATGGTTCCTGTAGAGAATCGTAACCTATATGTAGGCTACAGTTTTATCTTAACCCAACCTATACCTTCTAAAAAATTGTAAAAACTCCAAAGTGTTTTTATGGGCTACATTTTTTTTTATAATCATAGTTTTATAATAGATTGTTAAATGTGATATGTGCACCAGTAACAACAAAGTGAGTTCATAAACACAAAAGTAGGAGAAATGTTACTTAAAAATAAGAGTTGAATGCAATGAAAGCTTTGATTCACGAACACATGGATGTAGTTTGCATATCCGTTTCCATGAAATATTTAACACATATACTTTTTAATTCGTTGAAAATTCACTTACCTTCATAAATGCAAAATCACTTGATTTTGTGTCATATCACTTATTCTTTATTTCATTAATATCACGCCACTTCAACCCATTTTTAATATATTAGAATATTGTTATTTTATTCTTTTTAACATTTTCTTTTTTTAATATTAAGAACCCAATACTAAAAACCTACACAAATATATATATTTAGATAAATTTTTTATCTTATCCTTTTTAGTATTCCTTTCTTGAATATTAACAATTAGCATAAAAATAAATTTGAATATTATTTTTAATTTATTAATTATCATTGAATTTTTCTTTAAATTAAATTTTTAAATAATGATTACAATAAATAAAAATAATTTCAAATAAGAAACAAGTTAATTCTTAAAATATTAATAACAAATTATAATAACACATATTAAAATAAATTATAATATAACATTATATAAATTTTAATATAAAATAAATCGCACAATCAAAAACATGCCATATCCTATCTTTTTTAAGGTAAGATAAATCGTTGTATAAAATATATGTCTTACCTGATACTCATATTATATTTGTGCATTATGAAACAAATTTCTACGTTAGTTATAAATTGAAGACATATTCATTTATTTTATATGTAAAATAAAAAATAAAATTCTATATTTATAAAATTGTTACCGATGTCATTTATTAATTATACTAGGTAGATTAGAATATTAGAATACTAAATACTTTTTATTATTAAATACCTTTTATATATTTTAATGTTATAAAATTACAATATGTCATTATTTATATAAAATCATTTTATAAATTATTATTATTATTATTATTATTATTAACTAGTTTCTCTTTAATTACTTGTTTTTGTTAATTGTTTCTTATTTGGCTTGTATAGCAAGAAGTTATAATGCACCAACACTTTAATTTGTATCATGTATTCGTGTCCAATACATATTGATATTCGATTAGATACTTTACTGATACTTATCAATGAAGAATCTAATATGAAAACTAGTAATACTTTTATGATGACAATAATTTATGATTTTTTTATGTTGAAAACATTTAAATACATTTGAATTTAGTTTGGATTAACATAATAGTAATCATATATTTATCATGTTTTTAAGAATTCTTGTACATTTTTTCAATATACATATATTACGTATCGTATTTTATTATTTTCAAAATACACATGTCAACATATCAAATACGTATCATATCGAGATATCATAAGCAAACAAGTGACTCTCGTCCTCCCATAATCCTTCTCACTTTTTTAACCACCAAAAACTTATAATCATGTAAAAGTTATTTTAAGTCGCAGTAACATCTTAAGTCAATCCAGGTAGAACAAAAGTTTGATTCTACTTTGGTAACTATCATGATTACGAACTTTTACTATATCATTAAAATTTGAAACATTTTTATATGTTTAGAGATCTTGAAACATTTCTATAAACTTGTGTATTATTTTAAATTAGTCACAAGATTATTTTTCGGTCTTATACTTTGATATATATGCTGACCAAAAAAACCTTTTATAGACATAATTTTAACCACGTTTTCGAAAGAATGTTTTATATTGAATAATCTTTCATGCTTTTAAAAACGTATTAACACCTTCTATATTAGCCAAACATATTTGAATTCAGAATTATTCCTTAAAATAAGTTTAACCATTCACTTTAGTTTCAATACGAAGCTAACTAACACCATTAGTTTTAATTAAGACATATTATATGATATAACATCATTTGTTTCTCTTCTTTCTTCTTTAAATCTAAGATAAGAATATTCATTTTCCTCTTCTATCTTTCTTATTTATAAATCTAAGTAAAACACACTTATTTTCTTCTCACCCATTCCTTCTTTAAATTTGGTATAATAAATTACTTTTTCTTTTCTTTTCCTCGTTTTCTTCCCCTTTATTCTTTATTGTTTATTTTTTTTAAGATCCTCCATAGTTTTCTTCCCCTTCCCTCTTTATTGTTTATTTTTTCTAGATCCTTTATTGTCTCCTTTCTTCTACTTTCTTCTTTTTCTTCTTTCTCCTTTTTTCTTCTTCTTTCTCCTTTTGCAGTACAGTTTAGTGATTGTATTAATTATATGTGATATTCTAAATATTTTACATGAACTATGATAAAAAATTAATATTTTACTTAAATTTAGCATCAAAATTAAATTCTTTAAAGCGATGGAAGTGGATGAAAGAGAATAAATTGAACAGTAGTGTTGTTACCAAGCTTCTACATCTTGTAATATAAGTTATATAAGTATTAGTGCATACAAAATGCAATTGCAAAACTTCTTTAATTTCAATTTAGACAATGTCTGTGCTTATATATTAATATTCAATTTATCCATATGAATTTTAAGTCATTTCCTCCACTCACTTGTATCAAATTTCAATCCACATCAATTTAAATTAAAGCATTCTAATAAAAAGAGGAGACAAAAAATAACAAAAAAGAGAAGCGAAAAAAGATACATATACTTTAAATATAACATAATATATTACTTAATGGATACAAATTCCCTTTTACATTGCTTGTATTGTTCTTGTGTTTTCAAAATACACAAATTTTAATATATTAAAAAAGTTTTACGTTTTTAATATATTTTAAAACATTGAAATCAGTATCTTAAAAATACACCACCAAAAACTCAGAAGGAATCCAAATTAGTCCATCAACAAAATTGTAACGGATACAATATTTAAAAATTGAATTTAGCAATTTTTCATAGTTCATCGTGTGCTGCCAATCGAGTAACGTTGATTGGATAGGAAGTTGCCTCTAATACATGGTAACAATCATTAATAGTTAATGTTGTGTTTGACAACTATTTCTAAACCTACAAGAAAAAGGGTCCCAGATTATATCTATCAACAAAGAAGACTAAAACGTTTTTTTCTTGAAAGAATCTACAACCATGTGATGACAAGAGCAAGGGATGCACCTTAAAACTAGTACGATGTTTTCCTTATTGTCTCTCCTTCACCAGGGGAGTTTCTACATCACAACTATGGCTTCTCTCACTCCTCTTCTTCCATTTCTTTTCCCTTTTCTGGCAACTTCTTTTGTCACAGTTTTTGCCTTTCAGGTCTCAATCAAACCTTCTAATTTGTCTCCTTTAAATTGCTCTGCTAAGATCACATGTAATGCCTCCCTCTACCACATATCTCATAATCTCACCATTCAGCAAATTGCCTCTTTTTACTCCGTTACTTCTTCCCATATCACACCTATAAAACATGGCACCAAACAAGACTACCTCGTCACAGTACCTTGTTCATGCAAACATACGAGTGACCTTAGCGGATATTTCTATGACACCATCTACAAAGTAAGGCCACGTGACACTTTTGTGAATATTTCAAACCTGGTTTTCAGTGGCCAAGCTTGGCCAGTTAATGGTACATTTCACCCAGATGAGAATTTAGCAATACACCTTCCGTGTGGGTGCTCAGAAAGTGGCTCTCAAATAATTGTCACCTATACAGTTCAGCCAGATGATACACCAACACTGATTGCTGATCTGCTAAATGCTTCACTGGTTGACATGATGAGCATGAACAACGTTCTAACTCCGAACTTTAAATTCATAGATGCTGGTTGGGTTCTATTTGTTCCCAAGGGATCCAAAGGGGTATTACCCAGTACTGCTGCTGAAAATGGTGACCTCTCTGCCTCTTCTTCTGCAATATTCCATAATGCATGATATTTACTAATTTACCTTTTTATAGAAATTGTGTGCAAAATTTACCTTTTTACCTTGTTTGCAGAAAAGAAACTTAAGTGGACAACAACAATAATTGGCATCTTAGCGGGAGTGACATTGCTTTCAGTTACTACAACCATCATTCTCTTTGTCAGGGTAAATAAAGTCACTCAAATGAGCAGTGAAGATTCACACCTTTTCTCTAGAAGATCAATGGCCAATAGAACTATTTCCTCAAAGTATAACTTTCAAAAGGAATATATAGAAGGTAATTAAATTGCAGTTTTCGTAGCAGATGCAACTTATGATTCAAATATAATTTTTTTAGTCATAATCTCTGTCAATACACTGAAAGAGAAAGACTGCTATACTTATTCATGCTAAATTTTGGTGCAGATGTAATTTCATTAGAATCAGAAAGACCAATAGTATACAACCTTGAGGATATTGAAGAGGCTACGAATAACTTTGATGAAAGTCGAAGAATAGGAAGTGGTGGATATGGAAGTGTTTATTTTGGAGTGTTAGGGAACAAGGTATGCAAATACCAAGTAAATTTTTTAATGATCCTCAGCGATGCACGCACATTCTTTGATGTGTTGACTAAAAGCTAGATATCATTTAACTGCAGGAAGTTGCTGTGAAGAAAATGAGGTCCAATAAATCTAAAGAGTTCTATGCAGAACTCAAGGTCTTGTGTAAGATCCACCATATCAACATTGTAAGTAACAAACAGTTCTGATGATACTTTCTTTGTCCATGCGTTAAGAATTTTATGTTTGAATATAACACTGATATATGATCTATTCAAGAGCCAGAGTTCGATCAATGTCCAAGCTAAGTTTAACCATTTTGAAATGCAATCAATTAAAATTTGTGTTGTTTGCTTTGAGAAAAACAAAACGGTGCTTTTGATAATGACTATTACAGGTGGAGCTGTTGGGATATGCAAACGGAGAAGATGACCTCTATTTGGTGTATGAGTACGTTCCAAATGGATCTCTCAGTGATCATCTTCATGACCCATTACTGAAAGGTACTTTTTTTCTTTTCCTAGCAAAACTAAAAGCAAAAATTGTTCCAAAAAAAGCCACAGAAACAGAAAAATTATAAGAGTTTGTCCTTGACAAGTCTATTGATTAGTTCAAGAAAAAAATGTAGACAGTTATAAGATATATTTGGAGAAACCTGAAGCATGATACTGGAACAGGGAACCAGCCTCTTTCTTGGAGTGTTAGGGTTCAAATTGCACTGGATGCTGCAAAAGGTCTTGAATATATACATGACTATACAAAAGCACGATATGTGCACCGTGACATAAAGAGTAGCAATATTCTACTTAATGACAAGTTCAGAGCAAAGGTACTTGTCAAATTGCATTGCTCCAATAAAGTTTATGTGCTAAATTTAGTTCTCATCATTGTTCTTGACAATGGATTCAAAGGTGGGAGATTTTGGACTTGCAAAGCTTGTAGACAGAACCGATGATGAAAATTTTATAGCAACCAGACTTGTAGGAACACCAGGCTACCTTCCACCAGAGTAAGGTTTTATGCATTTCAATCATCATAACTAGAATTTCAGTCCATTATAACACAAATGCCAGAAACCTCTTTTGAGCACAATCTTTTCATTTATTCATTCTGGTATTGTTTTTTACCTTCTAAGGTCTCTGAAGGAGCTTCAAGTGACCCCAAAAACCGATGTGTTTGCGTTTGGAGTGGTGCTTTCAGAGCTGTTAACAGGGAAACGAGCATTATTTCGGGAAAGCAAAGAAGAGATTAAAATGAAATCACTCATTAGTGTTGTAAGTGTTGATTGAGGAAATAATTAAAATGGTTGGTCCAGTTTGAAATTCCTTGGCTGAAAGCCGAGTGAACAATCTCATTCACTGAAATTTTTTGATTGAGGTTTTTCTTTTCGTGAAATTCAGGTTAATAAAATATTCCAAGATGATGAACCTGAGATTGCCTTAGAAGATGCCATGGATAAGAATCTTGAAGCAAGCTATCGGATGGAAGATGTCTACAAGGTAGTAAGATTCATCTATGATCATAATAGTTCAAAAAAATAATTGTATTAAAATATTAAAACAATAATAAACCTTATTGATTACCAAAATGAATATCACTAATATTATAATGTCTGACATGAATATGATGTTGCAGATGGCAGAAATAGCTGAGTGGTGCTTGGAAGAAGATCCAATAGAGAGGCCTGAAATGAGGGATATAATTGGGGCACTGTCTCAGATTGTGATGTCCACAATAGAGTGGGAAGCATCCCTATGTGGAAATAGCCAGGTCTTCAGCGGGTTGTACAGTGGAAGATGAAGATTATTAGGGTTTGGAATTATTGCTTCAAGTCTTTGTTAATTTTAGTAATTAAGTGAACCATTTCATGTACATTTATTCACCACATGACCATTTTGTCTTGAGCTTTTTGCATTTGCTCCCTATGATTTTCATTACCAATTCGAGATATATAAGTTTTTCAAAAGGAAAACAAAGTTTGGTTCGATAAGTTGTTAGACAACAAACTTTAAAGAACACTTTATTTACAGATAAGAACAAACTTTAAGGAAAACAAAGTTTGGCTCGATAAGTCTGAAAGTCGTTATTGAGAGACAATTTATAGAACACTTTTAAAATAATAAATAAATAAATGATTTTAATAATATAAAAAGTAGGTATTAATCAAAAGATTAACCGTCATTTTTAATTATTTTATTCAAAATATATGACATTGGTCAGATTGGAAATAAAAATAAAATAGTTATTTTTGGATTTTATGTCTCGGTTTTTCTTATAACTGAGGTAGAATGAAACTTTATGTCACATTTTCTTAAATAATTGAGACAGAAAGTTAGGTTAAATATTTTTAAATTTAATCAAATTACATTGTTACTCTTTCTTTTTCCTCTCACGAATTTAGCAATAATGTTCCTGTTATATTCCAGAAGAAGAGAGATGTAGAGAGATTACTCAAGAGGGAGAGTTTTATATATATATATATATATATATATATATATATATATATATATATATATATTTAAAATATACCAGAGAATTATCGAGTTTGATACAATAGATTCTAGAGAACAAGATAAAGGAAGAGTTTTTATGAATACCACACCCTATACGGTTACAAGCTATTGTATATATATGAAACACATATTGCAGTTACTACACTTAATTGATTTTCTCCTTTTGGATCAATAACTTCCAAGTTTTCTGTCTCGCACGCTTACTACACCTTGGTTCAATTATGTTGCGCTTATCTCCACTTGCAGTTACCATATAATCCATATCAACACTCCCTCCGTCGAAAGGGACCTTGTCCCCAAGGTCAAATGTAGGAAATTGAGCCTTGATGAAAGAAACAAATTCCCAAGAACTGTGAGCATGAGGTAAATTAGACCATTGAATTAAAACTTGATCATTCAAACAACCTTGTTGCCAAAGACAACGAGAATCTAGAATTTTAACAGGTGTGAGAGTGGAAGCCTCTTCAGCAGAATGTAGGGGCAGCGGAAAATATTGTGCAGAGGGGTCACCAACACACTTCTTAAGAAGGGAAACATGAAAGACAGGATGAATACGGGATGTAGAGGACAGTGACAAACGATAAGCAACCTTACCAATACGCTCCAAGACCGATAAAGGACCAAAGTAACGAAGGCCCAATTTTTGATGACGATGTGCTCACAATGTGAGTTGACGATAAGGTTGGAGTTTAACATAAACCAAATCACCAATGAGAAACTCAATATCAACACGTTTGCGATCCGCAATCTGCTTCATGCGATTTTGAGCACGTGCAAGATTATGCTTCAGAGTAGTTAAGGCTGCATCACACTACTGTAATAAGTGGTCAATCTCCGGAACAACAGAAACTGCAGAATCTCGTACTAAGGAAGGTGGAAGACGTCCGTAAACAATTTGAAACGGAGTCATGCCAGCTGAAGTTTGGTAAGCAATATTATACCAAAACTCTGCCCATGGTAAAAATTGCAACCATCCACGAGGACGATCAAATACAAAGCAACGAAGGTACATCTCAATACAACGATTAAGAGCTTCAGATTGACCATCAGTTTGTGGGTGATACGCCCTGCTCATGGCTACGGTAGTGCCCTGACACTTAAATAAGTGCTGCCAGAAGTGACTAGTAAAAGTCTTATCACGATCGGAAACAATAGAACGAGGAACGCCATGTAATTTCACCACATGTTGGATAAAAAGTTCTGCAACGGTAGAACTCGTAAAATGCGTCTTTAAGGGAATCAGATGGGCGTATTTGGACAACCTATCAATAACCACCATAATGACTGTGTATCCATTCACGAGCGAAAGTCCGGTAATGAAATCCATTGCAATATCATCTCAAATTTTATCCGAAATTGGTAGTGGATTAAGTAACCCAGCAGGTAAGGAGTGAGATACCTTTGCTTGTTGACACACTTGGCATTGGGGAACATAATCATGCACTTGTTGTTTCATTCCTGGCCAATAAAATTGGAGTAGGAGGTGCTATAATGTGCGTAGAAAACCAACATGGCCCCTAATCGGAGAATCATGAAATTCTCGAATTAACTTCAAAGTGAGGGGGATTGTTTGGGCACTACTATTCGGTCTTTCCAATATAAAAGTCCATCGTGTTCGCAAAAATAAGGGAAAGTTTGGCCAGCACGGAGATTGAGAATGAGACGACTATATTCAGGATCTGCAACAAGTTGATATTTCAATGTAGAAACAAGAGCACACTCTTGTAGATATAAGGCAAAGCAATCCATACGAGATAAAGCATCAGCCCCAACGTTTTGTTTACCCGGCTTATACTCAATAACAAAGTCGTAACCCATGAGTTTATGCATCCATTGTTGTTGCTCTGGTGTTTGCAGGGTCTGATCCATTAAAGAACACAAACTTTTGTGATCTGTGCAGATGATGAAACAATGGCCCAATAAGTAATGGCAGAACTTGGCCACTGCCTCTGTAATTGCGAACATCTCCCGAGCATACGCTGATTTATTCTGCAGTCGACTAGAAAGCTTTTTAGAGAAAAACGCAATAGGATGTCCTTGCTGGCCCAATATAGCACCAATTCCTGTACCAGAAGCATCTGTTTTCAATTCAAACAGAATGGAAAATTTTGGAAGGGCAAGAACGGGGGCTCAGGTCATAATGGTCTTGAGATTGTGAAAAGCTACTTCAGTTTCTGCAGACCAATGAAAAGAATCCTTCTTTAATAATTCATGTAAAAGAGCGGTGAAAGTAGCATACCCTTTAATGAAGCGGCGATAATAACTAGTGAGACCAAGAAAACCACGAAGTTGCTTAAGAGTAGTAGGAATGGACCATTGGAGAACTGTTTCAACCTTGTCAGGATCCATATACACACCCGAAGATGAGACCAGATGACCCAAATAAGAAATTTGTGTTATGCCAAAAGCACATTTGGACAACTTAGCGTGAAGGTGATGTTCCTGCATAAGAGATAAAACCTGCTCCACATGCTGTAAATGGGCAAACCAAGAAGCACTATAAATTAGTATATCATAAAAAAATACCAAAACGAACTTGCGTAAGAATTGTTGAAAGATTTGATTCATAAGAGCCTGAAAAGAAGTTGGAGCATTAGTGAGGTCGAATGGCATGACCAACCATTCATAATGGCCTTGGTGTGTGCGAAAGGCTATTTTGTGACAGTCCTCTGGTTTAACCAATAATTGGTGGTAGCCAGAACGCAAGTCCAATTTAGAAAAGTAATGGGCACCGTGTAATTCATCTAGTAACTCATCAACTGTTGGAATCAGAAAGCAATCTTTAACTGTGACTGCATTTAATGCTATATAATCAGTGCAAAATCGCCAAGAGCCATCCTTTTTCTTAACCAAAATCACTGGAGAGGAAAAAGGACTTGTGCTATGTTGAATAAGCCCTTCCTGTAAAAGGTCAGAGACAATCTTCTCAATCTCTGTTTTGTAACTAAAAGGATACCGATATGGGCGCACCTTCATTGGGGAAACACCTGGTAACAAAGGAATGGCATGGTCATGACTTCGCGATGGTGGTAAGCCATGAGGCTTGTGAAATACCGAAATGTATTTCCGAAGTAAAGCAAGCATATCAGATGGTGGAGGCGGTAACAAATCAACCAAAAGATCCTTTACATCAGTAGATAGAAGAGGGTGTAATGTGAAAACAGCGAAGATAACATTCGTATGATGAAGACGACGAAGATGATGGTAGTGGGCTTGTGAAGCAGAAGGCAAATTTGGAGAATCGCCCCAGAGAGTAACAAAAACAGAACCATCGAAGAACTTAATTGTGAGTGTGCTATAATCTGCGACATGAGGGCCTAAGGTTGCCAACCAAGAAGCACCAAGGATAATGTTCGCACCTGGTTACTAGTAGAAGAAAAGCAAATAGGTGAATTGTATGTCCCTGAATGGACAGTGGAATTTGTTTCACATACCCTTCACATGTCAAAAAGTGACCATTACCAACTAATACCTTGAAATTAGGCACATGCTCAATTGGAAGGTGAAGAAACTTTGTCAAACGTGGTTGAATAAAATTATCAGAAGATCCACTATCAAGAAGAATTTGAACGTCATGCCCACACAGTAAACTGCGAAAGCGTAAGGTACTAGGTCCAGAAGCACCATGAAAAGCACAATGCGATAAGTGATGATATTGGGCAACTGTCTCCTCAACTATTGGAACAGAAACATCGGGGAAACTGGACGATGAAGCATCCGACGGTGGGTCATCATCATGAAGAAGAAAAAGAAATTGACGATTGGGACAACGATGCCCAGGTGAAAACTTTTCATCACAAGTATAACAAAGCCCACGATCACGACGAACCTGCATCTCAGCGGCAGTGAGGCGTTTCACGGAATGAGTAGAAGGCAACGATTTCGGTGTAGGAAGCAACCTATAAGATGTGGAAGAGGGGGAGGCAGGAAAAGGGCCAGGGTAACGGTGTGGGGAAGAGGAAACAAGTGGCTTTTTTGAAGGGTGCGAATAGGACATGGGCTTAGCATCATATAATTTTGCTAACGCCACCGCCTTAACAAAAGAAGTAGGAGCCTGGACCAAAACCTCCCGCTTAACATCATATTTGAGACCACTAATAAAACAGTCGAGTAATGCAGCATCGGTGAGGCCTTCGACGCGATTAGCCAACGATGAAAATTCATGAGAGTAGTGTTGAACGGAATCAGTTTGTTGAAGTTTGAATAAAGCAGCATGAGGAGAGTCAAATGGGGAAGGACCAAAGTGTGCTTAAATTGCATGCACCAAAGCTTGCCAATTAGGAAGGAGATTAGTGCGTTGAAGCATTTGAAACCACGGGCCAGCGTCACCATCCATATGTATAGCAGCAATGGCTAATTGTTGCGCGTCTGGCGTTTGATAAAGAGCAACGAACTGTTCCGCGCGAAATAACCAATTGAGAGGTGCAGATCCATCAAACTTAGGAAAATCCAATTTCATAGAGCAAACAGGCAAAGCATTATGAGAATTCTCGGAAATAGAATCAGGCCGGACTACTCGTTCCAATTGACGGGACATGGTTTCAATTGAACGCGTAATGGTATCCATGGAAGCTTCAAAACGATCTAAGCGAGAGGGTTCATTAGAAATCACAAGGGAATCCAACGTTTGCTCTTATTTATCAACACACGCAAACGTGGTTTGATGAACCATAACTTGGTCATGGAGTCGCTTTAACTCCGCAGTAACTTCCTTCAAATGAGTATTTTCAGCCATGGGAGGGTCAATGAAAGCACTAAATGTTATTTTCCAGAAGAAGAGAGATGTAGAGAGATTACTCAAGAGGGAGAGTTATATATATATATATATATATATATATATATATATATATATATATATATATATATATATATATATAACACACCAGAGAATTACCGAGTCTGATACAATAGATTCTAGAAAACAAGATAAAGCAAGAGTTTTCATGAATACCACACCCTATACGATTACAAGTTATTGTATATATATGAAACACATATTGCAGTTACTACAGTTAATTGATTTTCTCCTTTTGGATCAATAACTTCCAAGTTTTATATCTCGCACGCTTACTACGCCTTGGTTCAACTATGTTGCGTTTATCTCCACTTGCAGTTACCATATAATCCATATCAGTTCCCCTCTGTGTTGCGGCGACATCGAGCAACACTGTTCACTACCGTTCCGTCGTGGTTGCACCACCAATCAACTGCCACTTTGTCATTCTTGTTGTCCATCGTTTAACCTCGCGATTTTGCGGTATTTTCTCGCATTTTTCTTCGTTTTTGGTTGAAGATGCCCGCACCATCAACTTTTGCTTCGTTTTTGCACCATCGGTTCATGCTTATGCAACATTGAGGGTTTCACATTCAAGCACGGTGATTGCAAGTGCATTGTCGACGTGGTGTATGGACATATCTAGTGTCACGAGGTGGAGATGGTGATGGCACAATGGCTGTGAAATTGCAAAGGGTGAAAGCTCTGGGTTTGTAGTTCTGATATTTTTTTTTGTTTTTAATTTTTTAATGACTATTATGCTTTGATTGTCTTTATAACCTAGGTAATAAAACTCAATTTTATGTCTTGGTTCCGAACTGAGGTAAGAATGTCACCTCTTTTCACCTTAGTTAGATATGTCTCGATTCTTAAAACGAAGTGAAATGACCAAAATAACCGCAACAAAAATCCTTTCTTGCAATAATGAGTTTGAACATAATAATTAGTTGTGACACGTTAATATGATAAAATAATAAATAAGAGATGGACATTTTAAAATTTATAATATGATATTTTCTTATTAAATTATATTACTTCTTAATTATCTAAGTGTTTTCGATAAAATTAAAATTGAAAAAATTAAAAAGGATGAGATAACAATGTTGAATTGAAAGTGTGCAATCATTACAAAATATCCTTTAAACACCTAACACCGGTAAATTTGAATTGGTGAAGGAAGAAAGAGCATAGTATAATAATAAATTAAAAGATAAATTATTCTTATCTAAATTGTAAATTAAGAAAAGAAGAAGAATTAAAAATATTTTAACGGGAGATTAAATTAATTTATAACTAAAGATTTTATCTCGATAATTTAAATGAGAAAAATAAATTGGACAACATAACTACAGATACATACTAATTATAATTCAAAAATTAGACTTTGAAATAACTATTCTATTGAAATAACTTTGAAATATCTATATTAAACTTTAAAAGTAATTTGAAATAATTAAAGTGTAAAATTATTTTGAATGAGTTGAGCTTAACTCCATCATGAAAGTAAATTAAATTAAATTGAGCTACTCTAAATTATTTGAATTATATGGATTTTTTGAATTATTACCAATAAAAATTCCATTTTGAGATATATTTTTCAATATTATGAATTACAATTCAATTTTGTTGAAGCATTTTTAATTACAAGCAATTCAATTTTTAAAAACTAAATATATAGAACAATTTAGTGTAATTTTTTAAATAATTTAATTTTTTACGCCATTTAATTCAATATTAAGTTGATTGAGTTTATTTTTTAATAACTCTAATTAGAGATACTTTCGCTAATGCCAGCATGTTTTAATTTCGTGATTTAAAATTCAAATATTGAAGATGACATTTTGGATATGAAATAAAATGATTTTTATTTTATTTTTTATGAAAAATTTGATTAGAAACTGGATTTGGAAAATTCACACTAAATTAGACTTCAAACTTTTTCACTTTATAAACGTTGGATTTGCTGTTTTTTTTTTCATCTTGTTGAAGATTGTTAATGTTTATAATTTTAGAAAACTTACAATGAACCAAATCTAAAACAAAATTTAATTGGAGGAAAAATAAAAATAAATCACATATTTGATGGACTAAATTGTTATTTAGTCTTACATTTATTTTATTGTTTATTGATAGAACGTCGTCGTCATAGTTCGTAATCGTTTTTGGGTTTCAACCCACCACCACCTTGAATGGAATCCGACATTGCATTGCAGCGATAGGTAGAAGAAACAATATCGAAGGCTCCAATTCCTACACGCAGTGAGCGAAACCCAATGACTCTAGCCATGGTTTAGCTTCTAACATGGCTCGCTGAACCCCTAGCGTTTCTCCCTCTTTGCAACGCTCGTTCGATCCCGATCCCTTTCTGATTCCGATCTGATCCAATCCAATGGCAGGGGCAGTCTCTGCTCTGTTCCTTCTCGACATCAAAGGCCGCGTCCTCATTTGGCGCGACTACCGCGGCGATGTCACCGCCATCGAAGCCGAACGCTTCTTCACCAAACTCATTGAAAAAGAGGTTCGTTCCTTCTTTTCACCAATCTATGATATGATTATTTATTTAACTCAGCACCAAGTAACGTCTCAATTGCATTCTTTTCGTTTCAGCTCCTGTTTTGAACAATTTGTTTCTGCTGTTTCTGGTGCAATTTATAATGTTTTTGTCAAACCTAGGCTGGATTTTATGTTAATAGGAATGGAAAATTTTGATTGTTGTATAGTGAAGTTTGTTTTCAAATTGTTGCAGGGGGATCCGCAGTCTCACGATCCGGTTGTGTTTGATAATGGCGTGACCTACTTGTTTATACAGCATAGCAATATTTTCCTCATGACGGCTACCAGGCAAAACTGCAATGCTGCTAGCCTTCTTTTCTTCCTACATCGAACTGTTGATGTAAGTGTGTTATTTCTAATCACGGTTTTGAATTGAAGGCTTGGTTTTGTCATGGCGATAATGATTGATAGGAATGGTTCGTGTCTTTGAGGCAGGTGTTTAAGCATTATTTTGAAGAATTGGAAGAGGAATCTCTAAGGGATAACTTTGTTGTTGTGGTAAAATGCTAGTGTCCCTTTGAACACCAGTCTCTTTAAGAGCTGAATTAGTCCTTCTGGGCAAAATTTTGATTACGGATATGTCCTTTGCAGTATGAACTACTTGATGAAATAATGGACTTTGGCTACCCCCAATATACTGAGGCAAAGATTCTTAGTGAGTTTATCAAGACGGATGCTTATAAAATGGAAGTTGCACAGAGACCTCCCATGGCTGTGACAAATGCTGTATCCTGGCGCAGTGAAGGAGTGACCTACAAGAAAAATGAGGTGGGCATTAGAGTTTATCTTGACTTATAATTCCATGGTCTAGACTACCAACTAATATTCTTCTTTTTTCAGGTTTTCTTGGATGTGGTGGAGAGTGTTAACATACTTGTCAATAGCAATGGGCAAATAATTAGGTCAGATGTGGTTGGGGCATTGAAGATGAGAACATATCTGAGGTTTGCTTTATACTTTCTTTGAGAACTGGAGTTTCAAACCATTGACATGGGCTATTAGTTAATTGGGTTAACACTAAGTGCTATAGTTCTCATTTTTAAAAACTTCAGGGGAGAGGGTAGGTAGATCAAGAATTCCTTTAACCAGACAAAATGAAAAAAAGTAACTGAAAAGTGCACTCTGTTTTCTCTGAATATCTCAAAAGGAGCTCCCTTAAAACACATACGCATGAACCAACATGTAAGAAAGGAAAGCTATTGGTATGAAAGAAGATTCTGTGGTGAAGAAGTTTCCAGTAGGCAACCTCTTCTAGTAAGTTGTCATCACTGCCAATCTTTCCTGTGATTTTTTGGCAACCTGTTCTAGCAAGTTCCGTTGGACATTTTAACAAGCTTGTAGAGATTTTTTACTGACAATGTTCTAGGCGTGCTGCAACTCCTAACCTTTCCAGCAACTGCTGAAAAATGTTCCACTTGTTATTTTTGGCATACTTCAAGTGCTGGTGAATTTCTTCAGTGAAGTTATCCTCCATTACCTCTATTGTTTGATCTCTTTCATAAATTCTCAGCCATGCCATTCTCCAATTGCCTCCAAGTGCTTAGTTGTCAGCTCCAGCAGTGTGGACGTGTGATTTTAACAAGTGTTTATTGAATTCTCTGATTCTAGCTAATCTCAACATTTTTCTGTTATCTCCTTGAAAGATTTGATGTTTTTCCAGTTTTTGGGGAATTCGGAGAAGTTTTCTATTCTGTTACTTTTAACAATCTATTCATAACTATAATCACTCTAGCCCTTTTGTTGTGCTGTCTCTCCAGCAATGGTCATATTTCCATTGTCTCCACCACTGGATCCCATGTTAATTTATCTATTTTTAAGGGGTTTATTTGTAGCAAGCTAAAAGTTTAGTAAGCTTTTGCTTGAGGGGGATAGTCGTAACATTCACATGTGATGTGTCTCTCGCGTGTTAATTGCATTTATTGTTCTTAGAAATTAAAATTAGTGTCTAGGAAGTAGCAGTCCACTTATTATTAGCCTAGGAAACAGTGCTCACTTGTATATGTGGATGTTTTGCATGAAGGATATACTGCTATTCACTTAAGTTATTCCATTCCATTATCTTTTCTTTCCCTCTAAACTCTACAAGCACTACACATTTTCTTATTCTATGCTTTAACAAGGTTCCCTTCAAGAAAGTGCAATAATGAGTAGACATCCCCTGGTTCTCCTAGCTCAATTTGCGTCTTTGCATGCTTCTATTTGCAAGTCCCCATGCTTCTTACAGCCTCTTCCTTGTGACCCTTTTTGTCAAATCAAAATTCTATAAACAGCTACAAACTGTTCTAGTCCTGGTGATTAGGGTAGTTAGGTTTAACATCTTACTGGCTTGTTAGTATTCTTTTCCTAATTATGGAAAACCACTTTTACATACTTTCTATATTATCATGTATGACAGGGTTGAGAAGCTCTCTTTCATACACAAGTTTTGTGTTAAATATTTGTTCCTAGTCTCTGTTTCAAGTTGGAGTTTCTACTGCTTTGCGTTTTCACAACCCAGTCTCCTTTAGCAAATCCAGTTCATATTTTTTGTTGGTTTATGAATATACCTCGTTTAGATGTAGCCAATTCTATGCTCAAAATGTTTCAGTGGACCTTCCTAGTCTTTCCATTGGTGATGCCGTTTGAAGAAATTGGACTGGCCACATGAATATGTATGAGGGGAGAATATTTTATTTGGGACCATTGCCAGGTTGAGTTAGGCCTAAACCATTTTGTAGAGCAAAAATAGAGGAAATACCTGATAGAATAATTCTATCAGCCCAGCAAACTGGCCCCTTCACCTAGTGAGGATTCTCATTGATTCTCTCTCTTTCTCTCTTAATAATTCCATCATCCATCCTTTCTCTCCCTTTATTCTTTACATATTTAACTAAACCCCACATGTCATTTGTCTCACTCCATTGCCAATGCCAACTCAGCATCCATCCCTATTCTTTCTCAAACATTTCCTACGATAGAGATTCTGAAGTTTGGTCCAACCCCACTATTTGGCTCTGATTGGCCCATTTCTTCCACACTGTTCCTATTACAATCATAACAAAAAGTACATTTTCTGCTCATATCATAATCAGTCTTGACTAACTTAAAACAAGGATTGAATCTATATACTAGCATATAATTCATTGTATCTGAGTTACACAATCAAATTCATTGCATCCAAATACTTTTTGAACATGTAGTTGGGGCATCAGTGTACGAAACAAGTAGGATATCAATATTTTTCCTTTCTTTGGAGTATTTGGGCTTCATAGGTGTGATGAATCTGGATGTTCTTCCTTCCTTGTATCCAACATTTATGAAAACTGTTATGAAGTTTTGCTAAAGTCCGAGAAATGCAAATGAAAATCGTATGTTGGAGTATGTTTTCTTTTGTTGATTAGACTTTGAATTGCTTCATTCATTCAGTACTGTTAAAGAATTTTAGGAGCTGGTGCTAACTGTACATGATTAGGTATTAGTTACATTGAACATAGGTTCTACTTGGCTCGTTTTAGAGGCTACTTTAACAGTTGATTGATGTTTGGATTAAGAAGACTGTTCGTTCATTTGGAAGTATCTATTAGTATAATCAAATTATGTGCTTGAGTGTTCATCTAAATCATGGAGATTTAATCCATGGCTTGTACAATGCAGTGGTATGCCTGAGTGTAAACTTGGGTTGAATGATAGAGTATTATTAGAGGCACAAGGTAGAACAACCAAAGGAAAAGCAATTGACTTGGAGGACATCAAATTCCATCAGTATGTATGCTTGATTCTCTTCCTTATATTCACTGATTGGTAACTGAGTGCAAATTTGAATATATATACTTTCTACAAGCATGTCTATGTCTATTCTTGACTAATTCTCAAATTATGTGCTGACAATTGACAAAGGTGTGTGCGCTTGGCCCGATTTGAGAATGACCGAACGATTTCCTTTATCCCTCCTGATGGATCATTTGATTTAATGACATATAGGCTCAGTACACAGGTACATTTTCTCACGACATAAAATAAAATTCTGACTTACGATGACATAGTAAATACATAATTACACTCATACTGGAGAAAGAAGTATTCCAAGTCTGTTGATTCTCTGATCTCTGTTCCCAGGTTAAGCCTTTAATTTGGGTGGAAGCACAAGTTGAAAACCATTCAAAAAGCCGGATTGAGATTATGGTAAAAGCTAGGAGTCAATTTAAGGAACGCAGGTTCTGATATTTTTTCTTTCCCCCTTTTTATCTCTTTCTTTTTAATCTGATTTTTCCTTCATGAAAAATAGAGAACTGCTTACATTAAATTTTGTCTCTGCGCGTTTGCTCTAGATTTATACTATTATATGTATTTACTTCTACAACTACTCAGATAATTGAATTTTTCAGTACTGCCACAAATGTTGAGGTCGAGTTGCCTGTCCCTGCTGATGCAACCAATCCAAATGTTCGAACTTCAATGGGATCTGCATCATATGCACCTGAAAAAGATGCATTAATCTGGAAAATAAGATCATTTCCCGGAGGCAAGGTATTACTTCACTAGGAAGTTCCATTGTACCCACAAATAATGCCCATAGTCTATGATGCACAAATACGATACGTGTATCGAATATGAGCCATATCTGATACGTGTATATTTTGAAAATAATGGAATAATTTATTTTGAAAATAATAGAATAATTTATTTTGAAAATAATAGAATAGTTTATTTTGAAACTAACAGGATAGGACAAATGATATATGTGTATTGAAAAATGTACAAAATTATTTAAAATATGATTGCTATTTTGTGAATCCAAATTAAAATCAAATGTATTAAATGTTGTCAAAATAAAAAATTATAAATTATTGTCATCATGTTACTCTTTTATAGATTAGACACTTCATTATATGTGACACAAATTAAACTATTCATCATAGTCCATAGTTGATGCAACAATTTGATTGAGAGCTAATGGATCTGGTTCTTTTATTTGATATGTCAGGAGTACATGTTAAGGGCAGAGTTTCGTCTTCCCAGTATAGTAGATGAGGAAGCAACCCCCGAGAGAAAAGCTCCCATACGCGTAAAATTTGAGATACCATATTTCACTGTGTCTGGGATTCAGGTATTGCTACGCATACAACACTTTCCATATATTCTGAAAATTACTATTCTTATATGCATCTTTACCTTATTTAAAAATGAATATTTCCTCTATTATATATGTCCTATCCTGAATCACAGTCTTACAGTACTGGATACAACATTGACGAGGATAATCTAACACCCTAAGATCCATAATATAGGATACTGGAACATTGCACACTACTTATATAGGAGACTGAAAAACTAAAATGGAATGAAATACGATCATATTAACGGTCTAATTAGTAGTCAATATTTTTATATTGTTACAAGTTTATCTATTTCCTACGATAGTGAGCCTCTCTACAAAAAATTCAGAAACATTATTTTACAATCACTAATTGGTTTCTTTACAAAAGAATTCCAACAAATGAATGTTTTATTAATTCTACTAGTGGGCATGTCCATTCATAGGGTCTTGGCTTAAGTGTTGAGCTGACATTTTTATTGAACGCCTAATCGGAGTGTCTGACATGTATGAGAGTTAGTGTCAGGAGCATGTTCAACACTGTAACACTTAAAAAAAGATAGGTGTCCATGCTTCATCATATAGCTCACACTTTCACTGCCTTTATTTGTCTGTTGGTTTCTCACTTGTCATTTTGATTATTTCTCGATGAGCAACAATTGTATTTAACTCAATGAATCTCCTGAAATTCATTCGTTTTCACGGTTGAATTGATATTCCGGTCACAAAGACTGTTTATAGATAATATTAAATTGTAAAATAACTATTAATTACTATTACTAATGGGAAGAAAGAACTTGACATCAAAAATGGATGAGATAATATTATTCACAATTTTATAATTTTTCTATAATTAATAGTTTTTTCTAGTAGCAATATGAAATGCATGGGACTAGGTAATCTGAACGAAACATCAATATTCACACGACATTATGCGGAAATCGTTGTTAAGTTTATCATATATTTTCTTTGGATTCATATATACAAAAAAAGTATGCTTAGTAAATTTAAATACAAACAGATTCCTACTAACTCCACTTTATTTAATGTTATTGTTTCAAAAATAGTTTGTTTACACAATTTTGAAAATGTAATTTTATTTTATTTTATGAAACTTCGAATATTAAATAAACTTAACTAGCATGAATGTGAACGTAAGCCATTTTCCATTATTTTAGAGTCTGGAGATATATCTGTGATTTTTAAATTCAGTAATTTAGGTTATGATTGCTTAATTAATCAAGGAGTTATTCAACCGTGTAAATGTTTTGATTTGTAGGTAAGATATTTGAAGATTATTGAGAAAAGTGGGTATCAGGCTCTTCCATGGGTGAGATACATAACAATGGCTGGAGAGTATGAACTGAGGCTCATTTGAGATTTGTATCTTTGTTTTGAATGATCGTGGATGGAAAAGGGAATCTCAGGTGAAATTAGTTTTTGGCCGACCGCATCAAATTAGAAGTTACTCATTGTCTTGAAAGATGCTGTCAGCAGAAAATGATGAGTTGCTAAGTGTAAGCTAGAAACTCTTATCAAACCCCTTCGGTCAAATCTGTTTTGATAGGGAAAATGGTTGGTTCTCCCTCTTCTTTTTAGGCCTTTTCTGTAATCACAATCTGTCCATCTTTTTCCATCTTCTCCTTGTAATTTCATCTTCTTTTTAAAGAGAATTATAGGGTTTTGTATTACCAAGTAAATTACTTCTATAGACCAATTATAGACAAGGGAAATAATTGTCCCTCGGCTATGTATGAACGATAAATACAAATGTATTTTTTAAATATTTATTTACAAAGTTTTACAGATTAGTTATGTTGTGTGATTTTGTTTCTTTATCATATTAAGAATACTGTTATTGGGAGAATTTGTATTATACTGGTACACATTATATGTTTTTGTGTAATAAATCGATTCTCAAACCTACGTGAAATGCATGTTTGAATTAGAAAGCGTAAAAGTTAATGAAATTATATAGTTTGGACAAAGTCTTATTAACTAAATGAAAAGAAAAAGAAGTAAAATTAATTGATTTTGTCTGAAACTTAAAATTTATTTATTCAAAATACCTCTTTTTTTGTTTTTTTATAACTTCTCCAAAGTTGAAGTTAGTAAATTGGTTTACCTAAAAAAATAACCATTCTCTCTATTTCTTTTCCCGTAAGTTTTAATATACAAATTTGTTGAAGTTGAGCCTATAAAACCTTAAAATTTGGTGCCTAAACTCACTGGTAAGCATAGCTCTTGCTGCATTTTTCTGGCATACAGTACTAAATATGGTCAATGCATATGTAAATATTTGAAATATGTTAAACCTTATTTTTGTCAGAAAGATATTTGTATCAACTAAGTTTTTGTTTAACTAGTAAACTATTGAGTACTTAAGTATATTTATCGGATTTTTTATTTTACGGTGAATATCGTGGAAAATAATTTATTAAAAGAGATGATGAAATGTATTGATAATCACTATTCTTCAAAAGGAATTGGATTGTAATTATCAGCTAGAAATACCCTAAGTACACAAAAAGAAAGGATGTTGGAAAAAAAAAAAACTTCATAACTATATATGCTTTGCTCCTATAATCTTTGTATTAGTTCTTTAGTTTTTTTTAATCAAACCATAACTTTTTTTTTCTTTTATCTAACTACTAAATTATCTTATCGCTCTACAAACAATATTTGTAGCGGCAATAGACTAAATTTATTTTGAATAATTCAGCACCATACCTAGTAAAAATTTGATGAATTATATTTGTAAAATAATTTATATAACAAATTCTATAAATAAAAGAGAGAGAAAAAGAAGCATGACATCAATAAATATTTTAACGGAGAAAGATGAACACATAATATATTTTTATATGTTATTGTACGAGTAATTACAACTTTAAAAAAATTGCAGATAATAATATTTTAATTTACTTTTGTTTTGACCACTCTAAATCTATTATTCTCTTCATTATTAGATAATTTATTTTGATTTTTTTAATGATGTGATATTATGATCTAAGGGTGATGAGAATAATGAATTAAAAATGAGTCAAAAAAAGTAGGTCAAAGTATTATTATCCAAAATTTATCTCATCTTATACAATTTTACTTTAACATGTTATTTCTGTCTAAGCTTGAACAGACAATATTTTCTTAGCACACGAGTTAACTCTTATTCTTAATGAAAAAATTGGGAGTATAAGAGTATCATTGAAAGTATGTAACTTCATATATATATATATATAATTGGAACTATTATTTGTTAAACTTATTCAAAATTAAAATTATGAATAAGAAATAAGACTCAGCAATTTATGTATATATACATACATTAATAAATTTTAATTAATAATAAAAAGGTTTTAAGACATCTCGACCCATGTTATTGGAAATATGGCCGGAAAGCTCATTCTCAACCATTTTGGGCCTCAAGAGAGCGAGCCCAATATTCTTTTCTTGTTGGTGCGTTGGAGCAGTTAGGGTTTTGGGTTTGGTTTCTCTGAGCGCGAACATTTCCGATCTTTGGAATCAGCGAGTAACAGCAATCTGTGAAATGTCGATGATGCAACGTTACGGACGCAACAAGAGCGTGGTGAAGCGGTCAAAGAAATACTTGGAGGAAGCACTGTACGTGAAGCTCTTCAAAGATGGCGGTTCCCAACTCAGCGTTCGGCAGAGCCTCAACAACTTCATCAAGACCGGAAAGCGTGTTTACAAATGGGAGGTTGGCGACACTCTCAAAAAGCTTCGCGATCGGAAGCTCTATCAACCTGCTCTCAAGGTCACTCGTTCATTTTCATTGTTCGCTTTTTTAGGTTCTAAGTTTAAACTATTTCTACGTAATGTTATCGTTTAGAAACAGATCATGTAAGCGATTCTACTCATTTAACTTCTATTTCTTCTTGTTAAACTTTTTTTGAGGTTGAATGTGAGTTTAGTTACTTTATTTACTGAATGGTTCGCTATGAGCTTCTTGAAGTGAAATTTGTCTCTTGCTAGTCCCTCGGTTATGAAAATGTATTTAGTGTAGTATACGTCTTACGCGCAAAATAAATCGTATCATTTTGTTATCAAATTTATGAACATAGCTCTGCCACTTTGATTTCAGTGGCAACAAGGTTTTTGTGGCCACATTGGCTGCATTTCACTGTTGTTTCTTGCAACATCAAGGATCACAATCAAAATATACAATCTTAGGAATCACATCATATTTTCAGAAATGGAAAACTAGGACGAGATTATTTTATTTTGAGGGAAAAGCAGACGTTGTCCCATTTGAAGGGAATGAATATATATTCAGTCCCTGTTTAATTGTTTTATTGTTGTTGCTATTTAACTTTTAACCAATTGGCATTGTTGTTTGTATAAGCTTGGGGTTTTGAATTAATATTGTTTTGTTAGCTTATGGATGTGAATGCACCAAAGGCAATCATCGGGGTAGTGATGAATTAATGATAGTATGTGCTGTCAACTTATTAACACACTAACACAATACTGATGAACAGATAAATGGGAAATTTTGCATCCTATTTTAAAGAAAAGTAGAGTATACAATTTTCTCAAAAAGAAGAACTTGATATTTATCTTTTCATTAATTCTTTGAAATTTGAGTGATGAATTGTCTTGTGTGATTATGTTTTCTTTGTGCGTGCAAGTTGGGAATAAAACTATGCTAGCTCTAAATCTTGAGTTATTGTTGTTAGCAGACTATAATTTTTCATAACTTTTATTCATGGGGAAATACATTTTGTTACAGCTATCGGAAACCATGGCTAAGAGGAACATGATCAAGACAGTCAGTGACCATGCTATACATCTCGACCTGCTTGCCAAGGCTCGAGGAATTACCACTGCTGAAAATTATTTTGTTAATCTCCCAGAATCGTCTAAGAATCATCTATGTTATGGAGCCCTTCTGAATTGTTACTGCAAGGAACTGATGACTGAAAAGGCAGAAGGTCTTATGGAAAAGATGAAGGAGCTTAGCCTTCCTTTAAGTTCCATGCCTTACAACAGTCTTATGACTCTTTACACAAAAGTAGGGCAACCAGAAAAAATTCCATCCATTATACAAGAAATGAAGGCTAGCAATATCACGCTGGATTCTTACACCTACAATGTCTGGATGAGGGCTCTTGCTGCTGTTAATGATATTTCTGGTGTTGAAAGGGTTCATGATGAGATGAAGAGGGATGGTCAAGTCACTGGAGACTGGACAACATATAGCAACTTAGCATCTATTTTTGTTGATGCTGGCTTTTTAGATAAGGCGGAAGTGGCGCTTAAGGAATTGGAGAAGAGAAACGCTTTCAAAGATCTTTCTGCTTATCAGTTTCTAATTACTTTGTATGGGCGAACTGGTAACTTACGTGAGGTTTATCGGGTCTGGCGATCACTCAGGCTGGCATTTCCTAAAACTGCAAACATAAGCTATTTGAATATGATTCAGGTGTTGGTTAACTTGAAAGATCTCCCAGGAGCAGAAAAATGTTTCCGGGAGTGGCAATCTGGCTGTCCTAAGTATGATATTCGAGTTGCAAATGTTCTGATTGGAGCATATGCAAAATTGGATATGCTGGAGAAGGCTGAAGAGCTCAAGGAGCGCGCTCGGAGGAGAGGTGCCAAGCCTAATGCAAAATCCTGGGAAATCTTTTTGGATTACCATTTGCAGAAGGGTGACTTTAAGTTGGCAGTGGATTGTCTAGACAAAGCAATATCAATTGGTAGAGGGAATGGTGAGAAGTGGATTCCATCGTCAAAGGTCATGGATGTCATGATGGGGCATTTTGAACAAGAAAAGGATGTTGACGGTGCAGAAGAATTTCTAGAGATTGTGAAGAAATCTGTGGATTCTCTAGGGGTGGAGGTTTTTGAATCCTTGATCAGAACTTATGCAGCTGCTGGTAGGACCAGTTCGGCCATGCAACGGAGGTTGAAGATGGAGAATGTGGAGGTGAGTGAAGACACCCAGAAATTGCTTCAGGCAATATCTGTGGAGTAACTCACGATGCTTTCATTCTTCAAGTTTTGATTGTCGTAAATTTAGATGATGTGGTCATTCTACACATTTTTGCTTCGTTGATAAATTTATACATTTTGGAATGTACGTGCTGTAGAACATTAAGGGCCTCTAATTTGATTATTGAAAAATAAAATACACATCTCATAGTAAATCTTGTTTGATACAGTAAACATTTATTGTGTGCTTGGCGTAGAATAAAAATGTAAGAAATAAAGATAGAATATTTTAAAAGTTGTGTAGGTTATATAGAAAATAAAGAAACGTACGGAGAAAAGTAGAAATAGAGGAATGAGTTCAATTATTATCTAAATTTAAAATAATGAATTTATACGTCTTTTTTATATATTTGTTTTACTTTCTTATTTATAGTATAACACGGAACTTTTATCCATAGTTAGATTCCTAAGCATTAAAATAACATGTTGAAAAATATGAATTTGGTGTATTGGTATCAAAATTCTTTAATTGCAATCAATGTGATCCCTTTCCTATGATGCAATATACATTGATTATATGTGAAATTAAGAGTATAATGAAGAAACAATGATCAATATTTCTTAATTTTTTGTTAATTTCCTAATAATATGTGAAATTAAAAGTATAACAAAGAAACAATGATCAATATCTCTTATTTCCTTTGTATTTCTTATTTAGGAAAGATAAGAAATCTAAGCATGGGTGTTGGAGAGCTTTTCAATTTATTTCCATAAACCTTTTAGAATAACTTAAAAAAAGATGGATAATGATATTTTAATCTACTTTTTTTGATTTATTTTTAAGTCACCATTGTAATCATCATTAAATTATTACATCACATCACTTTAAAGAATCAAAATATATGATCTAATGATGATTGAAATAATGTGTTAGAAATGAGTCAAAGTTGATTAAAGTATTATTATCTTAAGAAGATTACTCTCCAACTTGTATTAGTATGTGAAAATTATATCATTTTAAGGTAATTTAAGCAAAAACTTCCATCAAAGTTTTAGGTCATGTTTGTATGTGTAGATGGATTTAAGGGAGAGTGTGAAGATATATTTGTGTGAATTTAAGTGGATGAATGTGTTTTTTTGAATAGATTTAGAGGTTGAAGTGAGTAGATTTTGAGATAAATTTTATAAGAGTTAGTGAATGATTTGAGTGATTTGATAGATTAAAAAAAGTTTTAATAGATAAATTTTAAAATTACTAACCCCTAATGATAAAAATAAAATTAAATAATTATTAGAAGAGTTAAAAACATTAAAATTTAACAATATTTTAATATATATATATATATATTATTAATTATTATGAATAAATTTAAATAATAATAATTATATATATTAATAATTTTTAACAATATTTTAATTATTTTTAATTATTATACATATTCATATATTTTATTATTATTAATTATTTAAAAAAATATTAATATTAATTATTATTTTATATATAATACTAATTATTAAATATAAATATATTATTATTGATTATTATAAATTATTAAATACATTAAAAAATCAATAATAAAAAAAATATATTATTGAATAAAATAAAAATATTAAATCTTAACAAAAATTTTATTACTATTATTAATTATTATAGACATTTATATAAATTTTAGTTTTATTAAATATTATATACATTATTAAAAATAATAGTTATTATATATATATATATATATATATATATATATATATATATTTCAATAAATGTATCATTAATTAGAACATAATTTTTTTAATAACTAAAAAATATAATAATCATTATAAAATAAAATTATTTATTATTATTATTAATTTATTACAATATATATATATATATATATATATATTTATTTATTTATTTATTAATAATTAATAATATACAATAAATTGCGGTTACTAATATTTATTTATATATTTTATATAAATTAATAATAAAAAATAACATATATATATATATATAATAAAATAATAATAATAAATAAATAAATAATTAAAATTATTAATAATTAATAATATACAATAAAATATTTATTGTAAATAAATTAAATAATAATATATTATGATTGATAATTATATTAGTAGATATATATTTATATAAAATTTATAGAGAGTATAAATAAAAAATATTTTCTGATATTCTCAAATTTCTACGAAATGAGAGGGATGAGTTTTTAAAAATTATTCATAAATCTATCATTTTTTTTTTTAAATTATGTAATTCGAACATAAATTCTTTTTAAATGCATCCTCGCATATCGTTGTACTGGATATCTATTGTAGCATTTATTTTTTTACAATTATTGTATAATTTATTAAAAAATATTTTATAACCTATTATGACAATTTTGTTATTAATTGATCCACTAGAAAACGGTGTTTTATTTCGCACACCATTTGACGTTTTATTTCCCACACCATTTGACATGACCTGATACCGTTATTCGTGTTTAAACTATTGGGGAGCCTATGGTAGAAAGAAATTGTAGCTTTCCGTGAATCTAAACACGTTCTGTTTAACTTTTAAAAACTAACATTATCAGGAAACTATAATTTTGTAAATGATTTTAAATCATGCTTTCAACAATAGGAATTTGATCATCTAACTATTCTAATTTAAAATAAATAATTTTTAGAAAATAATCACGTTGATTTTATTAAATAATTTAATATGATAATAAATTAAAATTTTATTAAAAATAACATATTACTTCTTTATTTTTAGAAAATTTATGTGAATATATTTAGAAATATTTTGTACTAGTCAAAGAGATTTTAGTGATTCTTAAAATTTATAAATTCCTATATTCGTGATTTTCAGATATGAAAAAAAAAAGCTCTTGTTTAACCATTATAAGCTAAATTTATGAAAAATAATCAGCCATAACAAATGATATTTTACATAGGTTTATTTTAAATTATTATGATATATTATAATATTATATAGAGGTATGAAAAGAGATTGATATTTCATAGGTCATTTAATACAATTATAATTGGTCTGGCGCATATTTTAAATGAGAAGTAATTTTGTATCTGGTCCAACTTTATGTTAGATCAATATATTATTTTACCCACTTTATAAAAAATAAAATACTAAAAGTAGAATATGTATATTTAAACTTTAAGACATAATAAAATTTAGTTTTTTATATAAATATCAATGAATTAATAGTTTCAATGCATTTTTTTTCCTTTGCTGGTGTTTGTGTTTTGGGATTGGATTTTTTCGTTTCTTAGTGTTTTCTTTTCATTTTTGTAGAGAATGACCCACAATAAATTGCTTGGTCTTAGAAAATAGTACATTTACAACTATTATTGTATAACAATGATTTATAAATCCAAGTATCGATCGAGCACAAATTCAGCTTAACTCAGAATTAAATGAATTTGTTGGATTTAATGCATCCCAACTTTTATAATTTGATCTGTATTATGAAATTTCGAAATATTTATTTTGATGGAATAAATTCTCATAAAAGTATATTATTCTTATTCATTCATTTGAAGTTTAATATTAAAAATAAATTATACGAACTCTCTGCAAATATCATTACGGGCAATAGAAGAAGTATATATAGAAACAAAAAAAGGAAAGTATATATGATAAAGGCAGTATATATGATAAGAACCCTAATGTTTTATGAGAACAAATGAGCAAAGTTGACTGGGAAGAAAACCTATGACCAAAACGAAACCCAGAAATGCGAAAAGGAAAGTAAAGAGAAAGGGTTCATTTCATCTCTCTGCCAATGATTCAATGATTCCCTTAGGGACACTTTACATTTCTTCCAGGTCCACCATAGAAAAAATAATTCCCCCATGCCTTACTAGACCTCTGTTGTAGGTGGTAGCAATTGGGGTGATCTACTAGAACCTTTATATTTGACAAGGGGATCAAGCTGTTGTGCCAATCCACAACTTTCATATTCTTGAAATATGAAGCTTTTCCAAAACCCTCTTCTGCAAAATGCCCACTACCCATTTGAGTGGAAGTGTGACCTGATGACCCTAAATTTACTATTTCTCCACCAAATTGAATCATGCTTGCATGATATCTTAAGTTGCTGAACAACGATGCTGGCCAGTACCCAATAAGGTTATCGGCTCCATATTGAAGCCACCAGTTCCCACTCTTTGGATCCTGCCAAATAAACCAAACCTTATATTTTTCTCACAAACAAAACCTACTCAACACATACACATAATCATTCATAGCAACATCAGAAATCACATGAGAAAATGGTCAAAAGTGTTGAGATCCAATGGTGGACGTCACTTTTCTATCATTAAAATCTAATGAATGCTTTATTTCACAGATGAGACCCATAAACTGATCTTGTGTAAATTATTCATTATCTTACAACATTAACTGTAAATTAAGAATGTGAACTCTTAAATCGTTTAATTTGTGAAAAAAAACTTAACTTTTCTCCTCAACAGTAAAACCTATCTAAAGACAAAAAAAAACTAAAACCTTAAACAATAGGCAAACATCTAGATATCCAAAGTCAATTTAGTAACATGATCAGAATATTACCTTCCAAATGAGTAAGGTAATATCAAATTGGCCACCATTGTATGAAGAAATTGGAGAGATTGCTGCTCCAAGTGCAATTTTTTTGTTGGTTTGAACAAAGCCCGGACAAAGTAAATTGTAACACCCAGTTCTGTGGTACGAATCATTCTGCAAATAATGACAATAATTAGTGGGTTTGAATAAAAATTTTGTTATCAGATATCTTACAATTGAAGAAAAAATAATTATACGTAGTATAGTTTTCCACCTCATTTCCTTGAATAAATTTACTTACCGTCCAATAAATAAAGAATCTAGGTTTCCTGTCCCCAAATATCCTCGGGTAGACCTGTATAGAAAATTACTTGAAATTAGTTGGATTAGTTAAAGTAAATGATTTAAATTTAATACATGGATGATAGCAACATGCCTGCCAACCAGCTTCAACGGTGTTGAGATCACTCCCAAATGAACCAGAAATGACCCACATTTGAGACAAGCTGAATTCAGTTGGGTCATCCACAACGGGTGCCCACACGTTTATGGTAGCCTTTGCTCCGTAGTACTTATTCCCTGTTACATATCCAATTGCATGCTGTGCAGTATGCACCACCCACAAACTTTTGTCAAACCAATTTCAACATACCATAATTAAGCTTCACATAACAATATTAACAATACATAGATATTCTTTATGTTTCTCTTCACAATCCATTATACTTTTAGTTGCTTTTCTAAAAGGACTAGGAGAAGTTCATTATTGTATTCAGTTTCACCGTACGAGGACTCACAAATGATACAATAGAGTGGAATACAATGCTTTAATGTGGTTTAATTTACTTAACTTTCAAAAGGGTACGATAAAAAAAATTAAACATTGAACTTCCATACGCTTGCTTCTATACCAATTACTCTAATATGTTTGTTTGAAAATTATTAGTTTATGCTTACTTCACTTTCTTTGAGAAAAAAATAAGGGAAATATAGAAAAGAATATAAGAGTTTGTGTTGCTTTCTATGATTGCTCTAATTAATATACCTCATGTCCATTGCTGGTGATGTCCATTTTGACACTGTTTAGTGTTTTTTTCATTCCAAATCTACGTACAGAGCTAGCTCTCAAAATATCCTCCTCCCTTGTTCTTCTTATCGGAATTGTCCCTTCCGGACACGATTCACCAGACAAACTCCACAACTGAAAGTTCTCACTCAAATCATCCATTTCGTTATGCCCTCTCGGTCCTTTTGGGGGATCCTACAAAAATTAAGATCACTAAAAATTACCAATTTTTTATGCTAAACTAAAACTATAAAACACACAACAATAAAAAATAAATACCAATGGTTTCTGTCCTTTCAATAAAGGATGATGAAAGGCTGGTTGTTGATGAGACATAACACAGTCTATTATATCTCCATCAGGACTCTGCTCAAAAGAAATACAAAAGTATATCAATTATATAGCATGGTCAAGAAAGAAGCCAAGAGAAGGTGAATAGAACAATAATTTGCACAAACCTGAATTGTCTTAACAGGAGGTTTGTTGATTTGCTGAAGGCGAGCCCTTATGACGTTCAACTTGCGCAACTCTTCCTTTGGCTGAAAAGTGTGATTGGCAACTAGGTGGTTACCAAATTGCGATGAACGAACAGGACAAAGGGTAGATACAACAAGAAGGAAATGTAGAAGGAGAGAAATGATTGGGGAGCGTAAACATAGGGTAAAGGCCATGTTTGGGAAATTTCCTTCACTCGTATGTGTTGACAAATTTGTGTGTGCTTGTCCACATTTATGTTTTCTTGTTCCAGCAACGGAACGAGGTTGTGTTTTTCTGAGTTTTGATTTTGTCCATGAAAACACATTTACCGCCATGTCAAAATAATGTAGGACGAGGACTCTGAGAAAGTTTAGTTACACTCTTTCACTATTTTCGAACAACCTTTTACTCTCTCACTTGTGTGTGTGGTGCTACAAACAACTAAAACTTGATTCTTTTTGGGGTTCGACTTCTGTTCTATTTTGCCCATTCGTTTTGTGCACCTTTCAAGTACTATAATGCACCTTGCACCTTGCACCTTTCAAGTACTATCTGTTTATACATTATAAGAAAATTTCTCTTTTAACAATCAATTTAGTGACATAAAAATTGTTAATTATTATAGTGACAAAAGATTAAATATCAATTTAGATACCAATTTAGCAACCGATTATATATTTTTGGCTTAAATACCTTTTTGGTCCTCATTTTCGTAGTGTTTGTTGTGGATAGTCTTCATTTTGACAGAATGTTTAAAATTGTCCTCATTCTTACCGAATGTTTAAAATGATCCTCATTTTCGCAATTCGTATTTTATTTAGTCCTTTTCTGTAACGCCGTTTAAATCATTAACGGAGCATTGTACAAGTGACACAGTTTGTATTAGAGTGTGTTATGTGTACTGTACAAATGTGGTAATTATATATTTGCGACTAATATCAACATAATCAAACTAATTCATTTCTTCATTTAACAATAATACAAAACAGATTGGATTTACTTTAAAATCATTAATCTGTCTCATTTGTGTCATGATGATGATATCTTTTCATCAACACCACTATTTAAAAAAGTTGCAACTCACGTTATTGGAACCACCACTATGTAAATCAATAAACCAAAAATTAAAACCATTTTATTATTAACACAAAAATAAAAACAGATTGTACCCAAAATTTTCTACCAATATTCTTTGGAGTTTTGCCATCCTCAAAGCTGCCATCTCTCCGCAACTACAAATCGGGGTTAATCCATTTCTCGTTGAACCACCAACAGTGCACTAAGTGATACAACACGGTTGCCTCCAACGATTACAACCAGAGGTAAAGGAAGAAGATTGAGACTGTAATATACCTATATAATGGGATTGCAGGAAGAAGAAGATTGCAACAACATCAATTGGGAATGGAGGAACAACATTGCCAAAACTCACCAACTGCCCAAACATTCCTTACCAAAACCCCAACTCACTTATTTAACCCTAAATATCTAATTACCACACATGTACAGTACACCTAACACACCCTAATCCAAACCGTGCCACCTGTACAATACTCCGTTAATGATTTAAACGGCGTTAACACCTGTACAATACTCCGTTAATGATTTAAACGGCGTTATAGAAGATGACCAAATAAAATACGAATTGCGAAGATGAGGATCATTTTAAACATTCGGAAAAAATGAAACCATTTTAAACATTCTGTCAAAATAAAGATCATTCCAACAAACACTACGAAAATGAGGACCAAAAAGATATTTAAGTCTATATTTTTTATTCATAATAGTAATTATTTTAATAATTAATAATTTTTTATTTTGTTAATCACTATAATAACTAACAATTTATTGTCATTAAAATTAATTATTAGTTAAGAGATATCTTCGGGTGAGATAGTATAAGAAATGCTGTTTTCTTTTTCAAATATCATCATTTTTGTTTTTTTATGTGTATAAATACAGAACTTTAGTTATTTTCTTAAACGTACGCATTGATTATATATTTTGATGACATATTCATTCCCCAAAAAAAGTAACTATAAAGACTTTCTTTTTCATAATGAGAAAAAGCAAATGTAACTGTTTGTGTGCTTTTTTTAATGAAAATATATACGGATATTGTGGATTGCTTTGACTTTTATAAACCTGCTCAAAGGAACTTGACTGAATGTTGAAAATAATAGTTATTATTATCGTTTAAATCGTTCTCACACTTAATGTTGAAAAGAATAGTTATTGTTACTGTTTAAACCGTTCTCACATTTAACGTTGAGGAGGTTTGAGTTTAAAAGTTAATGGATTGATCTTTGAAGTCTTCTATTGACAATCTTTATTATAATATTATATAACCATATCCCTGAAAAAAACTCTTTAATAATAATTAATTTTAGTCACAAAAAATTACTATGATTATTATAATAATTAATTTAGATACTAATTCATAAAATAAAAAATCATTGGTTACTAAAATAATCATTTATGAATAAAAAATTATAATTAATTGCTAAAATAGTCAGTAATTAATTAAAGACTAATTTAGAAACTAATTCTTTTGGTAATTAAAATCTTGATAGTTAATGTTTACTGACCAATTTATAGACTAATTTTTGTGTAGCTAAAACCTTTGTAGCTAAATTTTAGAGATCAACTGTAATTTTTTATTCATAATAGTGACTATTTTAATAACCAATAATTTGTTATTTTATAAATTGGTATATAAATTTGTCATTATAGTGGACAACAATTTTCAGTCACTAAAATTGATTATTAATGAAATATTTTCTTGTATTGCATCACTATATGTTAGAAGTCCCACATCGACTACATATAAGATAATTTCATAGTATATAAGTGGAGTGCAAAACTTATCTTACAAGTTGATTTTGTTAATAATCAATTTTAGTGACTGAAAATTGTTGTCCACTATAATGACAAATTTATATACTCTTACAAGTGGAGTGCAAAACTTATCTTACAAGTTAAACTTAAAACACACCTCTTAACATGGTATCAGAGTCAACTTAAGCAATGTTTTATTTTTATTCTATATTCTTATTATAATCCTCTTATATATTTGCGAAATTACATGTGCATGGTGGCTATCCACATTTTTAATTAGTCTTGTAATATTTCTATTAGAAAAAAAAAAACGAGATATTAGATTGATATTTCGCTAGTTTGTTTAAGGTGAAATGTAGAAAAGTTTCTATAAACATTATTTGAGTTAAAAGATTTTTTCTACGTAGAATATGCATTACTTCCTTTCATGGATTTTATTCTTAAAAATAAAACAAAATAAATATATTTATATGTAAGTGATGCATATCTAATGGTTTGTTTGAAACAATTCGTTTTATATATATAAATATATAACATGATATTTTCTTTTGTATTCACATTTTAATATTTCAGACTTAATTATTATTTTTAAAATAATTATTTTATACATAATTTATTCTTAATCATTATTTTAATTTTTTTTTGTCTTTAATCATTATTTTGAAAATTTCTTTTATATACATATCTTATTTTTCAAATTTTACATTTAACAAACTATTTTAAAAATTAGTTATATATTTCTTATTCATTTTAACTCAATTTTTTTTTCAGAAATTAAGAAAATGCAAATACAAATACGTGATAACATCTGTATTTTTGCTAATATATATATATATATATATATATATATATATATATATTTATATATAATCGCTCTACATAGAATTCTGTTAACAAATGCTAAACAAGAAAAAAATAGAAGAAATGATAGCAAAAATGTACTATTAAAAGAAAAATTCATATGGATGACTTTCAACGTACATGAGTTTACTGTGAAGAAGAATTTCGACGTACAGATTCGTGTACCTAAATTAACCACTAAGGTAAATATATATATATATATATATATATATTTGTGCCACTTGTCAGAAATTCCTATTTCTCAACTCAACACTAAGATGGTTGAAAATATTTATGAGATGTCTATAGGTTAATCAACACTAGATTCTACAAGTAAATTTGACATTACATTTAACTCATTATTACAGATTTTGGCAGCTGTATCGAATCACAAAATATTAATATTAAACTGAAGTTAAAAAAATATATTTATCAATTAAAGGTGAAAATGTAAATGCACTATGTTGCTTCAAAAACAAAATATAACAAAAAAAAAAAAAATCAAACTTAAAGTTGAAGTTGTTGGAACAGTTGACAAAACAAATTAAAAGGATTTGATGATTCGATAAAATATAATATGGAAATATTGAGTTTGAGTTTTAAAAAACTACCCCTCATATAAATTATTTAAAATATATGTATATTAGTAAATCTTAATCATATCATTAACTAATAAATTATCAAAATCTTAATGTCATAATTGAGCCTAAACTAATATGAATCTATTGACAATCACAATAAATCAATTAATACTACACATCAATAGTTTCAAAATACGTAATTAAAATTAACTTATCTAAGTTTGCAGATTTTAGTATATTGAACTCATTTTAGAATATATAGTTGATGGTTGTAGAAGTTATTTAGTATTAGTGTCGTTTGATGACTTAGAGGTATATCATTGGGTGAATTAATCTTTTGTACGTATGCTCTATTTTGTTAGATAGATATATGTACTTCTATTCACTTTATATTCACTTTATAAGTGTGGGTGATATATACATGGTATTCGATAGACGTAATAATGCTTATTGATTAAGACAAATTTGTTATTTAATTTCTATCTTCATGTATATCTTTGTGTGTTTATTTTTTCTTTATGTATCATTATTATTGTGCATAACACTTTGTGTGCAACAAAATGAGTTAAATCCAATTTCAATATCTTTTCGTTGTAAGTGGCTATAATTCATTGAATAAAAAACTCTCGGACTATATTTATCAATTAAGGTTCATCTTGATAAAGCTTATAATTCTATTTTGGTGGAGGTTGAGACAAAGAGGCCATAGTAGTAGATGAAGTGAAATAATGATTTTACTAGTCTCTCTTGTACTTTCTTACGAGAACTTGATTAATTCTTTGATTACAGGTTAGGATTCACTACTAGAAAAATTTAATTTAGTTACCGAAATTAGTCATTGAAATAATTTAGTCGCAAATTTTGAGTGAAATAACCACCGATTTGTAGTGATTGCAAATTAGCCACCAAAATCGTCACAATATTGAATCATATTTGACGAGTTTAACCAAACCTTATAAAATAGAAATGTTCCTCAATGTATTTAAGAACGATGGTGATACATCGTCTTTAGGATTAGTCGTCTTCAAGAAAGACAAAAAAAATACTAAGAAGAGATGAGGATGAAGCTTTATCCTAAGTATCTTTACAAGTATTGCAAATATTTAAGTCAGTGAAGGAAAGATTATCCAGGATTTGGAAAATGTGACAATGTAACAGTTACTTTTGTAGAAGGACATGTTATCAATGAAGACATTGTGTTAGATGTTTCATTTAAGCAATGGTTATCTCTCTATTGGGTACCAATTGTGAACCTTTTGCTGCAAGTTATTCTCCATTTTCAATATACTTTTTCACAACAAATTTGTAACATAAAAAAAGGTTAAATATGTTTTTGATCCCTCAATTTTCAATGAAAATTGAAATTAGTCCATCTTCAAATATTTAACCAAATTTAGTTCCTCAACTTTAGAACTACGTGTATTTAGTCCTTTTAACCTCACTTTATAAAATTTATTTAACGTTTCAATCGTATTTCATGATAGCATTTGAATTGTTTACACCGTTTGACACATTTTTGCTTCAACATTAGCTAAGAAACTATCATGAAACACATTTGAAATGTCACATAAACTTAACAAAATTTGGTTAAAAGGACTAAATTCACGTAGTTCTAAAGTTGAGGGACTAAATGGGGTCAGATTTTCAAATATGGACTAATTTCAATTTTCACAGAAAATTAAGTGACAAAAAACATTCCAATTTTCACTGAAAATTTCACACACACACATAATGTTATCGTTTCTTCAATATCAAATATTTATAAAGAATTATAATTATCTATACCTCAAGTTAGAGTACATAATAAAATTTTATGATAACCATAACTTTTATTAAATTTGAAAACGTTAATAAAACAAAATTGATAAAATTTAAAAATATATTTAAATATTATAAAAAAAATTATTCAAATTAAAAATTATTTTAAATGTATTTTTACTTCCATTCTTTAAATTCCAATGAAATCTTTTTTTATACAATAATAAAAATTATAATACACCACTTGAACAAAATCACAAAAAGAACAAAGATTAAACTAATAACAATTGAAATTTAGCAACAATATTTCATATTTTGAACTTTAGTATATGTTAGATGGTGATAAACAAGATTCATGACAATGACATTACATTATTCAATTATAGTAAATGAAATTTTTTATACAATTGTAGTGATAAAATTACACTTACGATAATGAGTTAAAAAATAAAAATAATTATATTAAAAAATATCAACTACACGATAAAAATAACCAATAATTAAAAATATAAAAAGGATCAAATATGTGTCTTAGAACAATTTGATAGACCCTTGAATAAAATCGTAAAAAAGAAAATAAATGTATAATTAATGATATGTTAAGATGAAAAACATCTTCAAAATCTAAGAAAATTCATATATCAAACAAGTCAGACACTTAAGAAATAATGAACATTATTTTAACCAAACAAAAGAGTTATTCAAATGAAGGAAAAATTAAGAATAAGAGAATAAAGAAGATAAAATTTTTATATTATTTAGTAAATGAAAGATTTGTGCCACTAAGTACTTAAATTGAGAGTTGAACATTTTTATGTGAAAAAAATAAAAAAAGTTTAAATATTAGACATAAAAAATATTTAATTGATATAAATCATAAGAGAGGAAAATTATCTTCACTCCAACTAACATTGTAGAGATGAAAATTGACTCTTTCAAGAATATTAGAAAACCAAATTATTGGGTTGACGTGCTTCATTTCATTTTAAAAGGTTGAGCTCTAAAAGAAAAAGTGCTCAAACAAGCTATCATACTTAATCACACATGACATAAACATGCATGCCAATGTGCTGGTGGCATCCATTAATACTACAACTTATGGTCACCTCAAAAACAATTCAAATTCATTCTTCAAATAACATCTATGGTAGATAATCCTATTCCCTTTATAATAACATTCAAACTTGCATCTCAGTCGAAATTCTCTCAATGCTTACGTATTCATTATTGCCGAATCAAATAAAACAAAGTGAAGTACGATAGAAAATAGAGTTAAGCAAATTTTTTTCTTCATATTTACTGTCATTAAGATGCATGACAATTAATTAGTGCTACATTTTGTTTACATTAAATGTCAAGCACTATTATATAATCCCTTTTCTTTTTTCTTTTTCACAATATTTTTTTTGTCATTATTTTATCCTTCAAGTCTCTACAAAAATCTTTTGCTGAATTCTTTATTACTTTAGAATACTTATTTGTTTGTACATAATAAAAAATATATATGTGTAAGGCCTTCAATCAAAACATCATATAAACAAGCATTATATGATATAGTATTTGAGATGTACTATAAGGACCAAATTTTAATAAATAATGACAATGATAATAACGAGATAACGATTTGGAACATGACAAAAGTATTTGAACCAACAATGTGAGTATTATGATAAAAGTGTTTGAAATTGTTTGAACCAACAATGTGGGTACCTACTGTTTTGCCTATCTATAGTTTGTTTAATAAATTGCTTGCTCATTGATATGTTGAAAATTTCTTTTACTGTAGTTTACTCTTTCTTTTTGGTGTCTATTTCCTGTTTGACTTTCCTTTTTGCATTGATCACCAAATATTTGGTGTGAGCAGATGTTGAAACCCCTAACGATCATCATGGTGATGGAAATGCTGCAGTCTAGTTTTAAATTCTAGTTTTGACATATGTTTTGTGTCTTAGTCTTCCTGTTCAGTATATTTAAGATAACTGTAATAAATAACCCTTCATACCTTATGTTTCGCGCTTTATTTATATTATGAATATGTGATACCTTAATTATTAGTATTATTCTAATTTTAATGATTGTTAAAATTTATAAATTCCTATATTCGTCATTTTCAGATATGAAAAAAAAAGCTCCTATTTAACCATTATTAGCTAAATTTATGAAAAATAATCAACCATAACAAACGATATTTTACAAAGGTTTATTTTTAATTATTATGATATATTATAATATTTATATGCTCAACCACAAGTTATTCTTAGAGATGTTTGGTCTGGCACATTTTAAATGAGAAGTAATTTTGTTTCTGGTCCAACTTTATGTGAGATCAATATATTATTTTACTCCCTTTATAAAAAATGAAAATACTAAAAGTAGAATATGTATACCTTTTAAAATTTAAGAGAAAATAAACTCTAGTTTTTTTATAATATCAATGAATTAATATTGTTTTAATGTATCAGAACAAAAAGCTGGAATAACTCAAGCCCTTAACCATTTGAGGTTCAAGCCCTTCTTCTAGTGCAATGGGTTTTTATGCAATTTTTTTTTGTTTTCTAACTTTTATTTTCTGAAAAAAAATATGTTTTTAATCCTTTGAAGTTTCACATTAATTTGGAAATGGTTCCTGGTCGAAATTTGATCACTCTTTGATCCCTACATTTTTAAAATAATTGTTTTTAGTCACCATTTCTGGACAACGTTAAAAATAACAAATGATGTGTCATATGCTATTTAAATTTTTTTATAAAATAAAAAATAGTGTCGGCTTAGCAAACGTTTTTTAGGAAAATTGAAAAAAATATATTTTTGATCCCTGAAATTTAAACTTAATTTAAAAATGGTCCTTCGTTGAAACTTGGTCATGATTTGATCCTGCACATTCAAAATCATTATTAATATATAATAATAATATTACTAATACTAATACTAGTATTATTATTATATAATTATTATATATTATTATTAATATTAAAATAAATAATAATATTACAATTATCAATAATTTATAATAATAACACTAATATATAATTATTATTAATATTATTATTAATATTAATACTATTAACGGTTAACAAATAACAAAAAATCGTATATTAAATATGAGTAATAATATTAATATATCAGTAATAATATTAATAATAAATAATAACAATATTAATTATTATTAATATTATTACTGATATATTAATATTATAAATTATTATTCATTTTAATATATAATAATACTATTAATAATTATATAATGTTATTATAATTATTATATAATATTATTATTATTATTATTATATATTAATAATGATTTTGAATGTGCAGATCAAACAATAATCAAGTTTTGACCAATGATATTTTTAAATTAAGTTTAAATTTTAGGAATCAAAAATATATTTTTTTTCAATTTTTCTGAAAAACGTCGGTTTAGGCTGGAGCTAGTTTTTTTTTTTTTAATTTTATAAAGAAAAAACATGTGATACGTCTTTTGTTATTTTTAAAGTCGTTTATAGATAAGAACCAAAAACAATGATTTTGAAAGTGTAGGAATCATACAATGATTAAGGTTTAATCAAGAATCATTTCTAAATTAAGGTCAAACTTCAGGACCAAAGATATACTTTTTCTTTCTCTTTTTCTTTTTTCCTTTGGTGGTGTTTGTGTTTCGGGATTGGATTCTTTCGTTTCTTAGTGTTTTCTTTTCATTTTTGTAGAGAATGACCCATAATAAATTGCTTGGTCTTAGAAAATAGTACATTTACAACAATTATGTATAACATTTATTTACAAATGTGAGTGTCGATCTAGCATAAATTCAATTTAACTCAGTGACTATATGAATTTGTTGGATTAAATGCATCCCAACTTTTATAACTTGATCTATATTATGAAATTGAAGTATTTATTTTGATAAAATAAATTCTCATAAAAGTTTATTCTTATTCATTAAAAATACAAAGATTGATGTAATCATTTGAAGTTAAATACTAAAAATAAATTATACGAACTCTCTGCAAAGAAAGAGGTAAGGAAGGGATGCCAATAAATAAAGGCAATATATATATATATATATATATATATATATGTATATTATTTCTCTTTCAAGGTATACAAAGAGTCCTGGTGGAACTGCAGCGTTGTAATGGATAAATAAGAACCCTAATTTTTGATAAGAACAAATGACCTAAGTTGATTGGGAAGAAAACCTTTGACCAAAACAAAACCCAGAAATGCCAAAAAGAAATTAAAGAGAAAGGGAAGTAAAGTAAAGGGTTCATTTCATCTCTCTACCTATGATTCAATCATTCCCTTATGGACACCTTACATTTCTTCCAGGTCCACCATAGTATAAATAATTCCCCCATGCCTTATTAAACCCTTGTTGTAGGTTGTAGCAATTGGGGTGATCTACTAGAACCTTTGGATTTGACAAGGGAATCAAGTTGTTGCGCCAATCCACAACTTGCATATTCCTGAAGTATGAAGCTTTTCCATAAGCCTCTTCTGCAAAATGTCCACTACCCATTTGAGTGGAAGTGTGAGACCCGAATAACCCTAAATTCACTATTTCTCCACCAAAGTGAATCATGCTTGCATGATCTCTTAAGTTGCCGAACAACAACGATGGCCAGTACCCAATTAGGGTCCCGGCTCCATATTGAAGCCACCAGTTCCCAGTCTTTGGATCCTGCCAAATAACCAAACCTTATATTTTTCTCACAAAGCAAACCTACTCAACACATACACATAATCATTCATAGCAACATCAAAAATCATATTAGAAAATGGTCAAAATCGAATGAATGCTTTATTTCACAGATCTTGTGTAAATTATCCCCTATCTTACAACATTAACCGTAAATTAAGAAAGTGAACTCTTAAATCGTTTAATTTGTAAAAAAGAAGAAGAAGAAAAGCTTAACTTTTTTGAGTAAAACCTATCTAAAGACAAAAGTAACCAAAAACTAAAGCCTTAAACAATAGGCAAACATGTAGATATCCAAAATGAATTTGGTAACACGAACAGAAAATTACCTTCCAAATGAGTAAGGTAATATCAAATTGGTCACCATTATATGAAGAAATTGGAGAGATTGCTGCTCCAAGTGCAATGTTTTTGTTGGTTTGAACAAAGCCTGGACAAAGTAAATTGTAACACCCAGTTCTGTGGTATGAATCATTCTGCAAATAATGACAATAATTAGTGGGTTTGAATAAAAATTTTGTTATCAGGTATCTTACCATTGAGGAAAAAATAATTTTACGTAATATAGTTTTCCACCTCCTTTCCTTGAATAAATTTACTTACCGTCCAATAAATAAAGAATCTAGGTTTCCAATCCCCAAATAGCCTCGGGTAGACCTGTAAAGAAAATTACTTGAAATTAGCTTGATTGGTTAAAGTACAAAATTTAAAAGTATTACATGGATTTTTTTTTTATTGACAAAGAATAAATAAATTATAGGAAAGGTGCTCTAACCCTTTTATAAAAAATACACAATTAGTTGAGAGAAATAGAGAAGCATGACAAATTTAATACATGGATGAAAAGGAGAGGTAGATGGTTGAATATGTTAACTTTTTTTTATTGCATAACCAAATGGAATGGATTTAAGACAAACAACTTGAAAGATATAGAAAATAAATAGTAGAAAGAAGATGAAGAATTAATTAAGATGGAGTAATGATGATAGCAACATGCCTGCCAACCAGCTTCAATGGTGTTGAGATTATCCCCAAATGAACCAGAAATAACCCACATTTGAGACAGGCTAAATTCAAATGGGTTTTTCACATTGGGTGACCACACATTTATGATAGCCTTTGCTCCATAGTACTTATCCCCAGTTACATACCCAATTGCATGCTGTGCGGTATGCACCATCCACAAACTTTAGTTAGACCAATTTCAACATACCATAATTAAGCTTCACATAACAATATTAACAATACATTGATATTGTTTATGTTTCTCTTCAGAATAGAATAATTAATAATTAAGCTTAATCACAATTTATACATTCATATTAAAATAATTTTTTTATCATTTATACATCAAATCTCTCCCTAAATATTCATGTTTTTTTATTTTTTACTTGTAATTTTTCACACTTAAAAATTTGTACACATGTAAAAAAAAAATTGAATAGTTAGAAGGAGTAATTTGATCGATAAATATAATAAAAATTATTTTAACATGTATATATAAATTGTAATGAAGTTTAATTACTAATTTGGTCTCAAATTAGAGAGGACAAAATTGAATCATTTTAAAAAATTGGAGGACTAAACTGAATCAAAATTGTAAGTAGAGGGACTAAATTGAAAACAACTAATGATAGTTTGACAGGTGACACAATCATGATGTGCCACGTGGCACTTGTTATTTTTTTTAAATTAAAAAATTAAAATTAAAAAAAAAATCAAGTTGACACGTGTCACAATCATAAAGTGACACGTGGCAGTTTAATATTTATTTAAAATAAATTTTAAAAAAATTACAAAATTCCACAAAATAACACGTGGCATGTATTGAAATGGTATTAACGTCAACTTAACGGCAAAGACCAAATTGAACCATTTTAAAGAATTAGATGACCAAATTGAACCAACAAAAAATAAGGGGACCAAAATGAACCAAACCAACAAATTAGGGGACCAAAATGATAATCAAGCCTATTAATAAAACATAGATATTGTTTATGTTTCTGTTCATAATCCATTATACTTTTAGTTGCTTTTCTGAAGGGACTAGGAGAAGTTCATTATTGTGTTAAGTTTCATAGTACGAGTACTGACAAGTGGTAAAATAGGGTGGAATACAATGCTCTGATGTGATTTAATTTTCTTAACTTTCAAAAGGGTATGATAAACATTGAACTTCCATACGCTTGCTTTTACCAATTACTCTAATCTTTTTGTGTGAAAATTATTAGTTTATTCTTAGTTCACTTTCTTTTGAGAAAAAAATAAGGGAAAGATAGAAAAGAATATAAGAGTTCGTGTTGCTTTTTATGATTGCCCTAAGTAATATACCTCATGTCCATCATTTTTGGTGTCCATTTTGACACGGTTTAGTGTGTTTTTCATTCCAAATCTGCGAATAGTGCTAGCTCTTAAAATATCCTCTTCCCTTGTTCTTCTTATTGGAATTGTCCCTTCTGGACACGACTCACCAGACAAGCTCCACAACTGAAAGTTCTCACTCAAATCATCCATTTCGTTATGCCCTCTCGGTCTTTCTGGGGGATCCTACAAACATTAAAATCAATAAAAATTACCAATTTTTTATGCTAAACTAAAACTATAAAACACACAACAACAAAAGAATAAATACCAATGGTTTATGTCCTTTCAATAAAGGATGATCAAAGGCTGGTTGTTGATGAGACATAACACAGTCAATTATATCTCCATCAGGACTCTGCTCAAAAGAAATACAAAATCACAACAAAAGCATATTAATTATATAACATGGTCAAGAAAGAAGCCAAGAGAAGGTGAATAGAATAATAATTTGCACAAACCTGGATTGTCTTAACAGGAGGTTTGTTGATTTGCTGAAGGCGAGCTCTTATGACGTTCAACTTGCGCAACTCTTCCTTTGGCTGAAAAGTTTGATTGGCAACTAGGTGGTTACCAAATTGCGATGAACGAACAAGACAAAGGGTAGATACAACAAGGAGGAAATGTAGAAGGAGAGAAATGATTGGGGAGCGTAAACATAGGCTAAAAGCCATGTTTAGGAAACTTCCTTCACTCGTATGTGTTGACAAATTTGCGTGTGCTTGTCCACATTTGTGTTTTCTGGTTCCAACAACGGAACGAGGTTGTGTTTTTCTGGGTTTTGATTTTGTCCATGAAAACACATTTACTGCCATGTCAAAATAATGTAGGATGAGGACTCTGAGAAAGTTTAGTTACACTCTTTCACTGTTCTCGAACAACCTTTTATTCTCTCACTTTTTGTGTGTGGTGCTACAAACAACTAAAACTTGATTCTCTTTGGGGCTCGACTTCTGTTCTATTTTGCCCATTCGTGTTGTGCAGTACTATCTATTTATACATTATAAGAAAATTTTTCATTAACAACTAATTCAGTGACAAAAAAATTGTTAATTATTATAATGACAAAAAATTTAAATATATATTTTGATACCAATTTAACAACTAATTATATTTTTTTATTTATAATAGTAATTATTTTAGTAATTAATAATTTTTTATTTTGTTAGTCACAGCTAATAATTTTTTGTTATTAAAATTGATTATTAGTTAAGAGTTATCTTGTAGTGATATAGTATGAGAAATGTTGTTTTCTTTTTCAACAATCATCATTTTTGTTTTTTTTTATTTGTATAAATATAGGACTTTAGTTATTTTCTTAAACGTACGCATGGAAAACATACAAATATTTAGAGAGTCATAAAATCTCAGTCAAGATTATATATTTGTATGAGGTATCCATTCTCCAAAAGAAGTAACTATAAAGACTTTCTTTTTCTTAATGAGAAAGAGCAAATGTAACTGTTTGTGTGCTTTTTTTTAATGAAAATATATACGGTGCCACTAAATATATGAGTTGAATTGCAGGTTAAGAAAATTATTATTATATAAAATATTGTGGATTGCTTTGATTTTTTATAAACCATGTTAAATGAACTTGACCGAATGTTGAAAAGAATATATAGTTATTGTTAACGTTTTAAACCGTTCTCACACTTAATGTTGAAAAGAATAGTTATTGTTACCATTTAAACCGTTCTCACACTTAATGTTTGAGAAGGTTTGAGTTTAAAAGTTTGCAGTCTTGTATCGACAATCTTTATTATAATATTTTATAACCATCCCTAAAAGAAACTATTAAATAATAATTAATTTTAGTCACAAAATATTAATATAGTTATTATAATAACTAATTTAAATACTAATTCAGAAAATAAAAATTATTGGTTACTGAAATAATCATTATTATGAATAAAAAATTATAATTGATTGCTAAAATAATCACTAATTAATTAGAGACTAATTTAAAAATTTATTCCTTTGGTAGTTAAAATCTTCATAGTTAATGTTTAATAACCAACTTATAAACTAAATTTTTGTAGTTAAAACCTTGGTAGCTAAATTTTATAGATTAACTATAATTTTTTATTCATAATAGTGACTATTTTAGTAACCGATAATTTTTATTTTATAGATTGGTATATAAATTTGTCACTATAGTGACCAACCATTTTCGGTCACTAAAATTGATTGTTAATGAAATATTTTCTTGTAGTACATCATCACTTGTTGAAAATCCTACATCGACTAGAGATAAGACAATTTCATAATATATAAGTGGGGGTGCAAAACTTACCTTACAAGTTGGTTATTTAGAGTTGAGTTAGGCTTAAAATCTACTTTTTAACATAGTATCAAAGTCGGCTTAAAAAGCTTATCTTTGCAAGATTTCTTAGACATTTTATTCCATCCGCTATATTCTCGGTGCAAGAAGAGTGTGTTAAAGCCCACTTCTTAATATATATATATATATATATATACACACACACGAGTAATTTAAAGTGTGAGTAAAAAATTCAATGGTGGAATTTTGTTAACAAATCCGAAAACAAGAAAAAAATAAAAGAAATGATAGCAAAAATGTACTATTATATGATAAAAAAAATCATATGGATGACTTTCAACATACATGAGTTTACTGTGAAGAAGAATTTCGACGTAACAGATTCGTGTACCTAAATTAACCACTAAGGTGAAAAAAGAAGAAGTTATATTTGTACCACTTGTCAGAAATTCCTATTTCTCAACTCAACACTAAGATGGTTGGAAAATATTTATTAGATTCTATAGGTTAATTAACACTAGATTCTACAAGTAAATTTGACATTACATTTATCAATATTAATATTAAACTGAAGTTAAAAAATATATATTTATCAATTAAAGGTGAAAATGTAAATGTACTATGTTGCTTCAAAAACAAAATATAACAAAATAAAAAGAAATGAAACTTAAAGTTCAAGTTGTTGGAACAATTGACAAAACAAATTAAAAGGATTTGATGATTCGATAAAATGGAAATATTGAGTTTGAATTTTAAGAAACTACCCCTCATATAAATTATTTAAAATATATGTATATTAGTAAATCTTAATCATATCATTAACTAATAAATTATCCAAATCTTAATGTCATAATTGAGCCTAAACTAATATGAATCTATTGACAATCACAATAAATCAATTAATACTACACATCAATAGTTTCAAATTACCTAATTAAAATTAACTTATCTAAGTTGTAGATTTTAGTACATTGAACTCATTTTAGAATATATTAGTTGATGATTGTAGAAGTTATTTAGTATTGTCGTTTGATGACTTAGAGGTATATCATTGGGTGAATTAATCTTTTGTACGTATGCTCTATTTTGTTAGATAGATATATGTACTTCTATTCACTTTATATTCACTTTATAAGTGTGGGTGATATATACATTGTATTCGATAGACGTAATAATGCTTATTGATTAAGACAAATTTGTTATTTAATTTCTATCTTCATGTTTATCTTTGTGTGTGTTTTTTTTTTCTGTATCATTATTATTGTGCATAATACCACTTTGCAAGAAAATGAGTTAAATCCAATTTCAATATCTTTTCGTTGTAAGTGGCTATAATTCATTAAATAAACAACTCTTCGAACTATATTTATCACTTAGGTTCATCTTGATAAAGTTTATAATTCTATTTTGGTGGAGGTTGAGACAAAGAGGTCATAGCAGTAGATGAAGTAAAATAATGATTCTACTAGTTTATCTCGCACTTTCTTATGAGAACTTGATTAATTCTTTGATTATAGGTTAGGATTGTATCATATTTGAGGAGGTTATTCAAACCTTATAAAATAGAAATGTTCCTCAAAGCATTTAAGAACGATGGTGATACATCATCTTTAGGATTAGTCGTCTTTAAAACAGACAAAAAAAAGTTAAAAAGAGATGAAGATGAAGCTTTATCCTAAGTATCTTTACAAGTATTATAAATATTTAAGTCAATGAAGGAAAGATTGCCCAAGATTTGAGAAATGCGACTATGTAACAATTACTTTTGTAGTAGTACATATTGTGTTAGAATTTGCATTTAAGCGATGTTTGTCGGTTTATTGGGTACCGGTTGTGAACCTTTGTTGCAAGTTATTCTCCATCGTCAATATACCTTTTCACAATACCACCTTTGTAACATAAAAATCCACACTCTTTCTCACTAATCATCTTTGTAGTGCTACACTCTTCTCCTACTAGATTAGAAATTTAATTATGTTTTATTACAATTTAAAATATAAGAATAAATATCAATTAACCACATATATATATATATATATATATATTCTATTATTATTATTATTATTATTATTGTAAATGATAAAAAAATACATAAACAATTTAAAAAAAAAATGAATCAGTATATACTTTGAATGACAATGAGGTAGGATGAAGACGTTTTTCGCTATCTCATACTCATTCCCAAAGAAAAAACTATTCATCTCATCCTCATACCCAAATCTAGCGGGTATAAATTTTGTCTCATCCATATCCCTATCTCCACCGAATAACGGATATACTCATACCTACTTTCTTAATGTTTCAATATCAATTAATTATTTTTTATAAAACAATAAAAAATTATGACAAACAAAACATAATATTATCAAATATTCAATATCAAATGGAGGTATTCTCGTTTCTTAAATTCAAATATTTATAAAGAAACTATAATTGTATATATCTCAAGTTAGAGTACAAAATAAAAGTTTATGATAACCAACATATTTACACTGTGTTCCTTTGGGTGGATGTACTATTCACAATAAATAGAAAACAATGATTAGCGAGTGAGTAACACGTTCTTTTAGAAGTGATACAAGGTGATGAGAGGAGATGATTAGAGGGATTCATTGAAAATCCAATCCCACTACCCATAATGAGATTAGAGGGTGACATTGACGGATTTACCAAATTAACCCTTCACTTATATTCATTCTCCTTATTATGAAAAAATAACATAATAAAAATTAGTAATGCAAATAATAATTTATTATGGTTATAATAAAAATTTATTACTTCTAAAATTACTAATTAAAAGAAAAATAAGTCTCCATGTAAATAAATTATTTTCCACCTAATATATTAAATTAATTTTCATACAAAATATATTATATTATTCAATTTTTTACAAATATTTTTTTATATATTTTTAATCATTAAATAAAATGTATAAAAATAATTCTAAATTATTTATATCTAATTTTATAATACGTATAACAATATGAACATTTTGATAATCTAATTTTTTTATTTAATTTTTTTAATATGTCACATAAGTAAATTCAATCACAAATTTCACTCTCTAATCCACTCTAAAATCACCTTCGAATCTCTTAAAAGAAACAACACTAACTTCATCCTCTAATCTTCCTCTCCCTCTCCTTCTGAACCTTACTCCCAGAAGAACACAACCTTATTAAATTTGAAAACGTTAATAAGACAAAGTTGATTAAATTTAAAGATATTTTTAAAAAAATTAAAAAAATAAATAAATATTCAAATTAAAAAAAATTTAAATGTATTTTTACTTCAATTATTTAAATTTCAATTAAATCTCTTTTTTTATACACTAATAAAAATTATAATACACAATTAAACAAAATCAGACAAAGAACAAATATTAAACTAATAACAATTGAAATTTTGCAAAACTATTTCATCTTTTGAACTTTAGTATATGTTGAACGGTGATAAATAAGATTTATGACAATGACATTACATTATTATATTATAGTAAATCAAATTTTTTTATATAATTGTGGTGATAAAATTACACTTACGATAATAAGATAAAAAATATGAATAATTATATAAAAAATATCAACTATATGATAAAAATAAAAAATATTAAAAAATATTAAAAATGATCAAATGTGTGTCGTAGGAACACTTTGATAGACCATTGAATAAAATCGTACAAAATAAAACAAATGTATAATTAAGGGTATGTTAAGATGAAAAATATCTTCGAGATCTTAAAAGATAATGAAAATTATTTTAACCAAACAAAAGAGTTATTCAAATGAAACAAAAATTAAGAATAAGAGAATATAAAAGATAAATTTTTTATATTACTTAGTAAATAAAAGATTTGTGCTACTGAGTACTTAAACTGAGAGTTGAACATTTTTATGTGAAAAAAATAAAAAATAAATAAAAATATTTAAATGTTAGACATAAAATATTTAATTGATATAAATCATAAGAGAGGAAAATTATCTTCACTCCGACTAACATTGTAGAGATGAAAATTGTCTCTTTCAAGAATATTAGAAAACCAAATTATTGGGTTGAAGTGGTTCATTTCATTTTAAAAGATTGAGCTCTAAAAGCAAAAGTGTTCAAACAAGCTATCATACTTAATCACGCATGACATAAACATGCATGCCAATGTGCTGGTGGCATCCATCAATACTACAACTTATGGTCACCTATAAAACAATTCAAATTCATTCTTCAAATAACATCTATGGTAGAGAATCTTATTCCCTTTATAATAACATTCAAACTTGCATCTTAGTCAAAATTGTCTCGATGCTTACGTATTCATCATTGCCGAATAAAATAAAACAAAGTGAAGTACCATAAAAAGTAGAGTTAAGTAAATCTTTTTCTTCATATTTACTGTCATTAAGATGCATGACAATTAGTGCTACATTTTGTTTACATCAAATGTCAAGCACTATTATATAATCCCTTTTCTTTTTTCTTTTTCACAATACTATTTTTCGTCATTATTTTATCCTTCAAGTCTCCACAAAAATCTTTTGCTGAATTCTTTATTACTTTAGAATACTTATTTATCTGTACATAATAAAAGAATGATACGTGTAAGGCCTTCAATCAAATCAACATATAAACAAGCATTATATGATATAGTATTTGAGATGTATAAGGACCAAATTTTAATAAATAGTGACAATGATAATAACGAGATAACGATTTGGAACATGATAAAAGTATTTGAACCAAAAATGTTGAGTATTATGATAAAAGTGTTTGAAATTGTTAAAGCACTAGAACGAGTAAAAAAAAAAGAAGGAAAAACTATATTAAATTAAACTGAATTATATTGAATGAATGTTATACTTGAATGTTTACAACTTGTATTTATACTTTGAGATGCAACATGTAAGGGATTTAAAACTAATAATGGTTGAACATCGACCATAGTTGATCACTAACAATCCTTCTTAAGGAGTAGATTTGTCTGAAGAGAAATTTCGCACATTGAATTTTGTCACGTATTAAAGCAAAACGAGTTTAAGAAAGTGGTTTAGTTAAAACATATGTCGACTTATCGAGGGCAAAAAATTGGAGCATTCAACACTACATTTTGATTCTCACATAATAGAGTTAAAGTAAGAAAAGAAATTCACAACTTTGTAAGAAGATTAGAAATCTAGAACAACTCAACCAAAGTTTGAGCTAAACTTCACTATTTAGCCTCAGTGCTAGAGCATGCAACAACTTATTGTTTTCGATACCACCAAGATATCAAATTAGGACCAAGAAAAATGTCTACCCATGATGTAAATCTTCTATCATCAACATTCGAAGCCTAGTCAATGTCATGGTAGGCTTTTAAAGTGGAGAGGAGAGGTATATTGGAAATGTAAACCATAAAATATAGTATCCTTCAGATACCTCAAAATACGTTTAATAATGGTCCAATGAGATTCAAAAGATATAGCCGTGAATTGGCAAACCTTGTTCACAACATAATTGATTTAAGGTCGAGTGAGAATGGCATACTGAATAACACCCACAACTCCCCAATATAATATAAGATTAGAAAACAAATTAAATCCATGTTTCGAGACTTTACAATTAGTATCATTGGAGAAGAAATATGATGAAGTTCAATCATATTCATTTTGTGTAGTAAATATCAGATATATTTGGTTTAAGTCATGAGAATAGATTTAATAGATAAGTATTTGACTTTAAGACCAAGAAAATAATCAAGTTGCCTCGGTTCTTTCAAAGAGAAAGCAATATGAAGTTTTGATGTAATATATTGAATGTGTTTAGCATAGTTTCTACTAGTAACAATATCAATAACATAACCAGGAAATTAACCACTTACAATTGTTTTCTATAAACAAATAGAGACTAATCACAGGTACTGTTGAAAAGGCCAGGTTGGTGAAGTGTAGGTTGTAATTTATAAAACCACTAACGAGGAGCTATAGCTTAAGGTCATATAGAGCTTTATTTAATTTACAAACAAGAGTACTTCAAAGCCAGGTGGTTGAACCATATAAACAGTCTCGTCAAGAAATCCACTTAAAAAAATGTATTATTAACATACAACTGAAATAATTTCCATCCACATGTAACAACAAGAGTGATGACAACTCAAATGGTGGTAGGTTTCATTACTGCAGAGAAGATCTCACGAAAATCAAATTTGTGTATTTGATAAAAAATCTTTTGCCACTAGTCTTGTTTTGTATTTATTAATTGAGTCATTAACATTTTCCTTGACTCTAAACATCTACTCACACCCAATAGAACTTGTTTGTTAAAGGATAAAAACTAATACAAAAACACCTGTCCACGTGACAGGCTCCATGTCAGACAAGAAAAAAAAAATCACGTAAAAAAATGTTCAATGCTATTTTTATGACTACTCAAAATTTTACGTCAGAGTCCATCCTAATAGATGTAAATTTTCTCCTTTATGTTGGAGGAGGTTGTAACATACCTAAGATTACGTCAAACTTGAATTAGATATGGTTTATCAATTTTACTCCTAACAATTTTTTTTTTTAATTTAGTGAGTTTCTTTTATTTGATTTTTTAAAAAACTAAAATAACTATTTATTATAAAAAAAATTGCTTATAAAATGAATTAAAATTATCTATGATAAAATTATAAAAAATATTTATATTTATTTTTATAATTATAATAATTTTTTATCAAAATAAAAAGTCACACATTTCTATAGTGAATGATAAATTAAATTTGTCATCTTGTAAAAATATTCATTTGATTTAATGATATAAACTTTTATAAGAGGTTTACAAGAACTTAAAAACTTAATGAGCAATTAAGTTTCATAGCTAAATATAAATTTACTTTTTAGAGATTCATTCACAAATTTCCTTATAGTGATATATTAATTTCTAACTTAATTTAAGAGAGAAAAAAAATTATACTACTCTAATAAAATGTGATAAAATATTCAATGTAATGAAGAAATCATATTCTGATTGAAGCAAAATATAATAATTATCTTAACCTATTTTACCTTGACAACAGGAAGAAGACTCTTTGTATAACCATTATAACCATTGCTTTATTCAATTTTAATTATTTACATGGATTTTAACTTCTAAAAAAACAATTAATTTATCCTATAAAATATTTCTTTAGCAGATGAAAAAAAATGTGAAGTTTTAATATTGAGAGATACTTGAGAGAGTGTAACTATTACCGTTTATTTTGGAAACGATTTATCAAAAATTTTAAGATCATACATGTACTCAATGTCACACTCACATGCTTGGCCCAAGAGTTTTTATTTTTGCATCATTTACTTTATGAACCAAACCTTCATGGTAAGAAAAAAAAAACCTTAAATGTGTTTTTAAATTCAATCTAACAAAGTTGTCTTTTTAGCTTTTTATTTTTAGATCTACAGAAATAAATTAGAGAAATATAACTATTTTTTAGTTCTCTGAATTTTTTTACAAAAAATATTTTTTAAAAACAGGTTAATCTTTTTTTACCTACTCCGTTAATATTGTTGTTTACGTGAAAAATGGAAAACAAATAATCAAATTAATAAATCTACTGTAAAATAATAAAACATGTAAAAATGCATACGTCTGTTTTTTAATTATAAATTTATTATTAAATCTCTAATGTCGATAGGAAAATGAATTATATTATCCCTTAATTAATTAGGATGTATTATGTTCAGAGTGTATGAATTTTATTTTCTCATCAAACCAATTTCATTAATTCCCATAGGTGTACTCTCTAAATTGTATATTATAACTTATAATCACTATTGTAGCAACAACATAAATGTTTATTTTATATAACTATTGTTAAATATATAAATTATATTGCAACAAAGAGTAGTCAACTTTTCTAATTATCTTGAAATATTTTTAATGCATTTTAAATTAAAAATACTTTCTCAACTTGAAAACAAACCCGCGCAATTAATCAAGTTTCACATATACTTGCAGTGTAACGAATCATCAAGGTTGTCTCATTCTTCTGCATTCCAATTTCCTAGTCAAATTCCAAAGATTCCAAAGTCAAACGATCTACCTCCACATTCTTCTGCATAATTTATCCGATCGCACGTGAAAAGGAACATGTCTTTGAATTAAGGGTATATAAACATAGGTTAAGAATACGACTTTCGAGTAAGTATCAAAGATTTAAATGTAAAATTTTCTTCAATTGTTCACTTGGGCGTTGAGATTAGACCATAATCAGCTCCTTAATTAGCATTTTAATTGAAAGTGGTATAATGATTGGCATGAAATGTGAGCATTTTTCTCCACATTCTAACAAATCAAGAAGCCCACAATAGAGGGCGATGTATCCTAAAGATTGGTCATAGATGTAACTCCAGATTCTATTCCATGTCCATCACCCCTTTCTCACAAATTATATTCTATCCTGGGATAAAACACCTAACTAGCAGAATATTTGCGTGTAAAAAGAGGAATATTGTTAAAGTTGCCATATGAAAAAGAAGAGAATAGAGTCATGAGGAGTGGGGGTACTTGGGTTTAAATCATCAACATAAATTAGTTGCTTTACTTTCCATGAATCAGAACTGCAGTGAGCACTTCAAGTTTATCCACACATTCTAAATTTTGTTAAATTTTGAGTCTTGACTAATATTTGTCAGAGGTTTCACATCTATTAGGGATAAAGTAAATGTATAGTTTACGATGTAAATCTCATTTTACAGGTTACAGGTTGGTTTCTGTTGGAAATTCAAGTGTGAAAAGTCGCATCTACTATATATCTAAGAAAATGTTAGGATAATGAAGTTACTGAAGTAGACATTCTCCTTCATTGACATGTGTGCTAGAGTAATGGTATTTTGGTCATTTTCCTGTTGTAGTGTTTTTGGCGGTGCAGTGTGTTAAATGGTCTGATAGACATTTGTTGTTAGATTTCAAAGTCCTTCTTCTCCAAGCCAAGTTAGCTACGTCCTTCTTCTCCAGGTAACTTTCTTCTCCGTTCCTCCTTCTTCTCTATTTCTCCTTCTTCTTCATTCCTTTCTTATTGTCCGTAAGTTCATTTTCTTAACTTTTGAACTACTTTTTATCTGTTGATCGTTGTTGTTAATATTTTATTTTATTCTTTTTTAAAGTTAAATATTTTGTATTTACTGATTTTTGTTCTTGAGCATCTTTCTTCTTTATCCATTATTTTTGTACTTCGTCATTGTGTTGTAATATCTTTTAAAAGACGTTTATAGAAATTTCCTTTTGTTTCAGATATTATTTGTTCATCATTTTTAGAAGATGTTTTGATGTTTTTGTTGTAAAAAAATTTATGTTATTTTTAGGATTTTTTTTTCATTATTTTGTTTCTTTTGTTTAGAACTTATTGAAAGTCTTTTTCAGTTAGTTGTATGCACATTATTTGTTGACGAAAGTTTTTAATTTTTTTTACGCTTTATTTTGTTGTTATTTTGTTGAAGATGATTCGTACCTTGATATTTTGTTTTGTTTATTTTTCGTTTCTTTATTTGAAGTCGTTGTGTCGTTGGTTGAAACTTAACACCTAATTTATTGTCACGTATTAGATGGCAAAAAAATTTGATATGATCAAGGATATTGATGGAAGAAGGGAAACGTTGAAACTTGTTGTTAGAATTGTAGATTTGTGGTATGTTGAGTCATGGGATTCCAAACGAAGTATGGAACTGGTTCTGATGGATCAAAAGGTAATGTAAAGAACCATATTTTAGCATGTTGTATATTTTATTTTATAAGATGACAACTATATTTAACCATATATGTGTTAATTTGTTCTTCAGGGTGATCTTATTGGTGCAATGATTAAGAAGGAAGATATGGGTGTTTGGGAAGACAAGCTAAAAGAGGGTGAAACTTACATAATGCATAAATTTAAACTGTTGAAGAACAGAGCTCAATATAGAGTTTGTGAACATCCATTTAAGTTGTTGTTTATAGGAGCAACGTCTATACGACCACAACCCATTGCAAGCATACCTAGAAAGCTTTGGAAGTTCAAAAGTATAAAGGATATCATTGATGGAAAGTATTGTGCTGATTTATTGGTTAGTAAGTTTATTGTTGTATCGTAATGTATGTGCCCTATATTTAGTTTTTTTGTTAATTTTTTTCTTTTTTTGCATGTTAGATGTGATTGGTGTGCTGGACAATGTAGAGGAGAAAGGCCATTCGAAAAATGTTGTGTTTGACCTGAAAGATTTCAGGTTGGTTTCATTATGTATGGTGTTTTATATTTACAATAGTTTTTAATTATTTGATAACTATTTTGTAATGTGGTGTTGTTATGTCATTAATGTAGTGATGCTATAATATGTTGCACATTGTGGGATTCATATTGTGAGAAATTATTGAGTTATTGGCGGACACGTAGTCAAACATCTAATCTTGCTATTATTCTTACTCAGGCCAAGATAAAGCCTGCATCAGGTATGAATAACGTCATTACTATATTTAGATTATCATTATTATTTAATCTAATTTAATTAGTTTTTATAGGTCCATAGCCAGTGTCACTGTTAATATTATGAGAGTTTCTACTGACGTGGAAATTATTGATCACGTTAAAGCACTACTTAGACAAGAGGAGGTAGTATTGCAATATTTTGTAGTTATAACCTGAAATATGAATCATAGTTTTATTACTAATTGATTTTGTTTATAACACTTTGCAGGCAAGCCAAGTTGGTGAATGTATGGATAGTTGTCCATCTGATATAGTTCCTGATATTTGCAATTCCTCCATCTTAATGACAACAATGATAGTTTGTGTTTTTAAATTCTAATTGCAAATGAATTATGCAGGCAATGGTTATTGGTAAATGTAGCAATGTCAGTGTTTCTGATGTACCAACTTCTAGCGGGACTTCTTTAGTAAGTATTTAAAATATGGTCATTTTGGTTGTAAGATAAATTGTTATACAATGTTTGAAATTAATTATATATAAATATATATAAATATATATATATATATATATATATATA
>Ga0214542_1000100_pt1 | contig 114102 bp, 86 predicted proteins | sample CNSS1metaG_FD_160096 | JGI IMG/M metagenome (GOLD analysis project Ga0214542, IMG submission 160096) | Root nodule microbial communities from cowpea collected in UCLA plant growth center, Los Angeles, California, USA - CNSS1 | ecosystem: Host-associated > Plants > Roots > Nodule | place: USA... | reverse complement strand
TTTTTGTTTTTTTTTTTAAATTTTTCTTTTTACTTTTGAAAAAAAAATGGTTACATGTCAACTCAACATCGTATCATATGTTAGTGTCAATCTGATTCTTATATTCGTTATTTTTGTTGAATATAGTTTCAATTTTATTTAAAATTATGCAATTTTTGTCCCTCAAGCTTGATATCAAATTTAATTTTTTAAATAAGTTATAATGATGCTTTTATTAAAATTTATATTTTTATTAAATATTTTAGGTTTAAAGTTACACTTAGTTTAAAATTAGAATGAAAATTTTATAGATAATAACTAACACCATTCAGGGGCGGAACAACTTGGTGACACGGGGAGCCACGACTCCTCCAACTTTTTTTTTTGAATTTTTTTTATATATATTTATATATTTTTAAAATTATATTTATATATTTTTTATATTAAGTTTATATTATGAAAAATAATAATAAAATATAAAATAAAAAAATTTAATGGAGACACTGATTTATAAAAGAAATTAGGGTTAGTATTTTATTATGATTTATGTATGTTAGATTTATGATTCTTTTTAGGATGTTTTTTCCAAATTAATATAAACTCTAATTATGATTTTAGGGATTCTTTTATGAAATTGGTATGAACCCTAATTATAATTTTTCCCAAATTATTATAACCCTTAATTATGAAATTTAGGGATTTTGTGTTTTTCGCTGCCTATTGTAAATGTTTTTTTTAAGTTTTGAATTTATACCGTGTTGATTATTTAATTAAAGTGGTTTGAGTTTTGTTATGTTTTTTCCAAATTAATATAAACTCTAATTATGATTTTAGGGATTCTTTTATGAAATTGGTATGAACCCTAATTATAATTTTTCCCAAATTATTATAACCCTTAATTATGAAATTTAGGGATTTTGTGTTTTTCGCTGCCTATTGTAAATGTTTTTTTTAAGTTTTGAATTTATACCGTGTTGATTATTTAATTAAAGTGGTTTGAGTTTTGTTATGTTTTGCATTGTGATAATTGTGATTTGTGATCATAAATTTTATTTTTTTTCTAAATAGGCGAGAGGTAATAAATTTATATTAGAAAGATTATGATAAAAAGTGAAAAAAAATGATTCTTTTTTTTAAAGAGGAAGGTTTGTGATAAAGATGAAAAAAAATGCATTTACATTAACTAAACTTGAGAACTTTCATGAGAATTTTCATGAGAACCAAGATTCAAGACAATCAAAAACAAATATCTAAAGTTCTTAGAGTTACATATAATGAATTTAAAAATGGCCTCAAATTTGACAACACCACTAAATAAAATTGATGAGGTACGAAGGACTTATCTAAAGTGATATTCATGGTTTGATACCATGATATAATAGCGAATGATAGTAATATTTTTTTGAATTCTACTATTATGTGTGCATTATGTGTGCTTGTTTCAAGTAGAGAAAATGAAGAGAAAAGATGAAGAGCTTTTTTTCAAACTATATATATATATATATATATATATATATATATATAACAAATCTAATTTGGCACCCCTACATTTTTTGTACAAGTTCCGCCACTGACACCATTTATATAAAATTTTAAAATTAGTTCTTATCCTTGAAATTTTCATTTTAATTTTTTGTCACATGCAAAATATTATTAAAAACATAATAACAAAAAACACGATGGATCAAACCAAATGTATATACAAAACACATAACAAATTCTCTTTAAAAGAAACTAAACAATTCTAAATATAAGAAAAGTGTACATTTATTATGGAAAAAAAATAATAAGAGCAATCTTAAATGACATAATATCATGAGATCTTTTTAATTTAAAAAAAACTAACTTATCCGTATAATAATTTTTCTCATTAAAAATATAATAACACTTGAACTCTATTATTTTATTTATCTCATAACATTTATTTTATCTTCTTCTACGAGACCAAAGAAGAATTTGAGAAAGAGAAAAAGTTTTACATAAAATTACAAAATCATTTTTCAATCGAACATGTCTAAAATCATCACCAATATTCATCTTAACCCAACTGACCAACGTTTGAGAAGTGATAAAAGACTTATATATGAGAAATATTTCTCTCCAGTCTACTAATTGTATCAAAAGATTTTAGAATAAGAAAGTCATGCATATCGTCCTTTGGATTAAAATTTTTATAACATTATCATCCAAAAATCAATTAAGATTATCTTCAAAGAAGATCACTTGAAAAATATGTTTATATCTCATCTAAAAATTGGACAACTTAAGAAAACTCCAAATCTTAAAGAGCATTTTTGTTTTATTTTTCATTTTTTAAAAATCTCATTAACAATTGCACTTCTCTAATCTACGAAGGCAATAAAATAGTTCTTATATATCAATTTGAAAATAATAATCAATAGAAAAATTATTATAAAAGAACTTAATATCTTAACCAATAGATCTTTTGTAACCGTTTTTGGATGTATCAAAATGCATAAATTGAAAATAATTGTTTGGAATTTGAACAACTTCAATTTTTGATAGAGCAATTAGTATTTACAGTGAAACCGAGCTTGAAATTTTTACTGCTAATTTAAATTTTGGATTTTTACTACTTAAATATTATTTAATGAATAATTTTTTTCTATAAAAAGAACTTATGTTCTGTAACTGTTATTATTTATTTTTTATTTTTAGACCTTTACAGCTCACTAATAACCGTCTAATTCAGTTCGTTTAAAACTTAGATTTTTTTTTAATGGTTTTACTATAACAAATAATATTACATTTTGTATAAACTAATATTTTCATTACATTTATGATTAGGATTACAAACTATTTAGTATTGCTTTTATTGTTTTTATCTGACCTTTCACAATAATGTCTATAACTTGGAACAAACATGGAAAAAAATATTTGATATTAAAAGACAAGTGTTGGAAATATATCCCTTCGGATACAATTCCTATATATGGAAATTAGTAAATGTTATTTCTAAGGTGTTGGAATTTTTTTTTTACTCTTGAAAAAAATGTAAGTCATTTAAGATAGAAAAGAGAGTTTCTATCATTTTTGGGTGAAATACTTGTAAGTCATTTAAAAGATGAGTTTGTGGGTTATCTTCTTCATAAGATTTTTTGAAATCCTACTTTTACAATGGAGTCTTTTACTGGTTTGGTCTCGAGATTTTTCTTCTCATATTTGAGTGAGTTTTTCGTGTTAATAATATTGAGTTTTTTTTTTATATATATTTTTCTCTTAAGCTTATTTTAAGTTAGACTAATAAAGAGAAAATTTTCCGGTTTCGCATATTTTTCTCAATTTTCTAACAATAAGAAACCATGAGTCTTTATGCATTTAGTAAGAGTTAACTTCACAATATTGAAACGACAAACATAATTATCTCTCAATATGGTTTAAATATATAAAACTACAATGTTTCCAATAGGAGAAAAGGAGTGTTCAGAAGAAAAAAAAAAATCATACAAAAAAAGTGCCAACATAGCATATTCACTACAAAAATTCTGAATTATAAGAGGATTTTATTAGGAGAGGTTAGAATAACCTCAGGTAATCCATAATCCATACACTAGTTAGTGGAAGTTTTTTAAACCCTTGTTACGTGCCAGAGAACTTTTTAAATGAACGCAAATTCCATTTTTACACTTTTTCACTGTTCCTCTTTCCTCAAAAACGTTGTCTTTTCTTGCTCTCTTGCTGTGTTCTTGCTGGTAACCTAACACAATCTTCATTCTCTCCTTCATCTCTCCTTCATTGGCATCTCTCATTCTCAGGTAAAAAAAGTTTGTTTGCCCTCTCTCAATCTCATTAAAAAAGCTTTTGTTTGTTTCCAATTTCTCATTCTCTCAATTGCTCAATCTTAGCTTCTAATTTCGTTTCGTTTGCTTTCATTTCTCTTTTCGAATCTTCATCAATCGATCACAAATCTGGTAATGGCTTTCAATTTTTTATTTTTTTCACTTTCATGTTAATTTTTCACTTTTCCTCTTTCATCGAAATTTGTTCTGCGTTGCGATTGCAGGTTTCAGTGGTTCTAGTTTGTTTGTAGTAGGTTGTGTGTTCGTGCTTCACATGTTCGAAGTGGACTTGCAGGTTTGCTACTTGACCTAACCAAAACTATTACAACAATTGAATGTGTGCGTATGTGTTTATAACACTTTTCCAGTGAGGTTTACTGCAATGGAAGAGTAGTTGATATCGGAGATGAGATCAAAACTAATGTGAGATTTCCTGAAATTGCGAGGGGCAGGACGTGCTTCTTAAGAGGGGCGGCAAAGTGATTCGATGAGTATCTCTTTTAATCTTTTTCTTAAGAATATTATTTCAAATCACAGTGATGCATATTCTGCATCTTTTTATAATAACTTTGGTAGTAATGCACATTTAACTATCATAGTGTCTCCCATATTCTGCATCATCTATATAGAACATCTCATTAAAATTATGGGAAGCTTGGAGATACAAGTAGAGCCATGTCATACCAAATTTGTTCAAATGTTTTGACAATGAGATCTTAGTATTCCCTTAATTAAGATAAGTTAATAAAATAAATTTGCAGACTATCAAAATTGCAGAAAGTTATATCAAGATTTCTCTCAATCCTCTGACTCCCAAGCCTGCCATTATTCCAGATGAAGAAAGAATTAAAAGAAGGAATGTCAGTTTCGCTCATTGTCGTTTATTCTAGCTATAAATTCCCTTGTTAGTTTATATTAGTTTAATCAACTAAAAGGACAACTTTGAAGTCACCAAAGAGACACCAAGGTGCCTACTACAAATCAAACAAAGTAGACAAGAGTGCCCTTCTAGCATTATAGGAAGTTGAACCATATATATTAACAATATTTTTTTAAACAACTCATACTGTTGTTATTCTTTTTCTATTAAAAAATCAAGTTCGCACCACTTTTTAAGTTAAATGGAGATTTCATGTAGTGCATGCATGCACCCATAGATCTCAAGAAGTTTTTCAATACGCCTTCCTTTTATCTTGTATTATTTGTTAACATATGCCACGTTGGAACAATTTCATTAATTGCATAAATGATTATAGGAAGCGGTAGTCCTAGTTGATCTGCTTATACCTTTTACACATTGTTCTTTCTTTCATTGATATTTTCTTCTTTTTCTACTATTCATTTTTTTCATATATTAAAATGTAATAACAATGTGAATTTAGAGAAAATTAAGAACTATAAAAGTGTTATAATACTAGTGATTATTGCATAAAGATTTGAACGTCGTCTCTAGAATTTATTTTTTCGCTGTTGTAGTTTCGCTAGTGGTGCAATGATGCTTCTGTTTTGATTCCATGATTATTGCAATGATTATGATTCATGGCTACCCAGGTATGTATGTTGCAAATATGTTTTTGAACGTTGGTGAACAATATGGGATGAAATCCCATTCCATTCACTCCTTCACACCTATAAATAGGTGTCTTTGGTGCTCTCCAAAACACACACCATCTCTCACTCTTTTCCTTCATTCTTCAAGCTCTCTTCTCTCTCATATTTCTTCTTTCTATATTTTATTATCTGGGTTAAATACTCTTTCAAGAATACTTTCTTGCTAGTTATAAAATCCTCGAAAGATCCGAGAAGTTCCCGTTGTATCCTGGGAGACTTGCGCAACACATCGCAGATAAGTCCTTGAGGGCAGTGATTTTACACGCCTCAGAAAATACCCTTTTGTTCATGATTAATCGAAATTTAAAATAAATAAGTGGATGAAATAATGTAACCCTAATTTAAATAGGAAACTACTTACAAGATTGGTAAATCTTAATGATTAATTGAAATGGTATTAAAAATACTTTTCAGACCTCCTTAATACAAGGGAAGGCATGAATGAACTGCTTTTGGGAGTTTGTGCCACCATAGCAAACACGTCCCTTGAGTATGGTGCAACGATGGGCTTCTTCCCTTAGGATCATGTCACTTTGCAATATTTGAGACTGACTTACAGAAGTGATGAGACTGTAAGTAAACATCCATCTCACTGTCACGATATTTAATGTTGTCTACATGTGCCTATATATCTTTCTTTCAGGTTTCTATGATAGGATCACCACAATCACACCCTTGACCGCTAGTGAATCAACATTCGGGGTCACATTTGATTTGATTGGGATGATGATGATTCTAAAGGAACCCAATGAGCTTTTATAATAAGAAATCATCATCACATTGAGTTCTACCTGAAAAGAATGACACTTGAAAATGTTCCAAGCCATGGTGTCATCCACTTTAACTACAACTCTTGGGTATACCCTGCACACAAGTATAAAATGGATCACATTTTCTTCAGCAACAAGGTAAATCAACAAAGTACAAATGCCATGCAAGGATTTTATAAAGTCTCATTTTCTCTTCGTTATTGTGAATTACTAGTTACATGTTTGATTACTACTAACGTATTGCATGCCTGCATACCTTCCAAGTTAAACGCTAGAGTCATTTCTTAAGTATAGAGAAGAAGAAGTAGAGAGTTTAAGAGGGGGTGGAAGAGGTTTTTGGTTCTTTAATCTTATATACATATTCGTAGTATTTATATAACATGTACTTATATTTTAGGATCAAGGTATTGCTTTCACTACTCAGTATAATTGTGTGATTTATCTACAGTTGAAAGAGATGGAATGATGTGATTCTTATTTTTTATGCTAAGTTATGGAGAAATAGTCGCTTTGTTTAGAAAAATTTGTGTGGGAACATTTTTTTTACTTAACACATGGTTACTATTTAAATGATGGTTCAGGTAAGGAACACGAGCAATTGACAGGCTATAAGCTAGTAGCTGGTTCAAAGTATTTGCAGTCTAAAGCCAGGTTGATTTTCTCATTTTAGAGTTTGTTTTGGATGATTTTTTTTTCTTTCTACAAGTTAGGAAAATCAAGTAATGGCACCCGAATCAGAAAGGAATTGCAACAAATTTTCTCTCCTCAACAAAAACAGTGGATGGTAAAGTAAAGATAAGTTGTTACAATGCTGACTTTATTTCCTAATACTAAGGCCACTATACTATGCTCTGTAAATTTTAGAGTGTTAATTCGAGAAAGTTGTTGATCGCCTCTTTGGGATTTGATTTTCTGAATTATCCACCGATTAGGTATGCTTTCTGAGTTTTTTTTCGAAGTTGTTAATTGGTGTTTCTCTGCCTTGCATTAGATTCTTGCATTAGATTCTTGCATGTTTAATTATTTCCTTACTCTTCATACATGTTTAATTATTCCCCTTAGTGTTGTTGAATCTGGTGCTCATACTGATTCATGACTTGGATATGATTTCTTGGTCTGATGTATGAATTAACAAAATTACAAAATAGTGAAGCAATTATACATTTGAACAAAATTACATCTAGTATTTTAACACATGCATATTTGACAAGTTATGAAACGAGGGGCCTTGGAGGTTTTTTATCTGATATTTGCTTTCTTATACGAATATGATTCATTGAAAGTTCATTTGATGGGTAACCTTTCTGACAAAACTTACAATCCCTAATCAAAATTAAAGTTTCACTTTGATAATTCATATGATAACGCTTTTATATGGTAATTTATAATCTCAAATCAAAAGCATTACAATATATATTTTATACGATAAACAATGTTATTAATTATGATTATTTTTTATGTTAGGTATCTGATCAAAGGAGTATTGTTAATGAAGAAACAAATTATTCATATCAAGATTAATAGTTGAAGAATCTTATTAGACTTTCATTATGTCAGACTTTATAACTATAAGAACAAAGATATTGTAATATTTCACTAGTTTGAACATCTAAACTTTACTATTTACCTTGAACTTATAGATAATGATCATTGTTTGCATGAATGTTATATCTAATTATAAACAAATGTCCAAATGTCAGAATTTTTGTTTTTTATAACATTATGTTTTAGGAATTATATGCATTCAAAAAGTGTAAAAAATAAAATTAAGGGAATTTGAAAAAATAAGTAAAAACACCAATAAATAATAAATTGCATTATAGGGATAAAAAACATTGAAAAATGACTTTTAGTATTGTCATATAGTATAAAGGATTTAAAATATTGACAACTAGGAGAGGCTTGCAAAACTCCCACAAAGTATTAGGGGTTTCAGAATCGGTAAATAATAGGGGTTCTAAAACCACTAATAAATACCGGAGGTTCTAAATAGTTGGTAAACACCAAAGGTTCCAAACCGTCGGTAAATACCAGAGGTTTTAAAATCGTCGCTAAGTACTGTTTTACCAAGAATTAGTCAAAATTGTTGGTAATATGTTAAAAATAATTTTTGTTGTAGTGATTATCAACTCTTATATAACACTAACATTGTAGAGGATCTACGTGCTATCTATGAATGGTCATTATAAGCAATTGATTAATTCATAAAATATATATATATATATATATATATATATATATATATATATATATATATATATATATATATTCTCAGTGTTTTTATAAAAATTCGCTAGGCCGGTTAACAAACGTTCATTCTTGATTGAAATTGTCTTCTAAAATCTATATCATTTTAAGTGTCGAAAGTTTTGTATATGAAACACTTACCTTTGGAGTGGTAGTTTTAAAATACTCATGAAAGTTATAATATTATGAGAAAAAGGATATATAGTATTATCCAATCTCGTATGGATGAATAAATTTATTTTTAAAAAGATAAAAAGATGTTTTTAGTTAATGATAAATAAAAGAAGTGAAATTGTTTTAGATTTTTTAACTTTAATTTCAGGAAAAAAAAAACATGGAGAGAAATGAAAAAGGAGAAAAGAAAGAAAGAAGAAGAAAGAATTTGTTTTTAATTATCACACTCCCTTTAAAACAAAGCACAAAAACACGTACATTCAACACTTTTAGGTTTTTTCATTTATTTCATATGAAAGAAAAAAAAACAATAGAAGAGGAAATTTAAACTAAAACTTTGTTTAGATACTTGATGATAAGATCCTATTAGGAAAGAGTACGATCGCTTCTGAATTTGAATTCGCAAGAGGCACAAAAAATATCAGAAAAGAACACAAAATAAGATAGTGATGAGAGACGTCACAATCTAGTAGATTGATAAGTCAAGTGAAGATTCAAACTATCCTTCAAATGTCCTCGTAGCCATGATCTTCATATCCTTCGAATTTTCAGTTACTTTTAGCATTAGAAGTCTTGAATACATTTGTTCTTTCAATCCCTTCTTACTTGCCCTTGTCATAGGTCCTTTAAATTGTAAAGGTTCATCTTCAAGTTCTTCTTGTATGGAATCTAGGAATAGTCCTCTATCACATACTCTTTCCTCTCTTCAAAAGTCCTAGAGTCCATAAGAGAAGTGAGTGGGTTTCTCAATCCTTAATGCAATGTCAAGATCCATGCAATCAAGAACAATTTTCATTTTCTCTTTCCAGTTCTTAAAATTTATTTCATTAAGAACTGAAACCAAATTCAAATTAGCATACTTTGAAGCAATAAAAGCTGAATTTAGATAAACACAAATATTTAACATTTCTCACGAACAATCTACTTAAAAGAAATCACTTTGACGACTTATTTATTCAATTAGCTCATTTAAAAATGCTAAACTATCAAAATTTGAACCCTTATAAAATAAAATAAATTGCATATACCATTCACATTCACGTAAAGGTGGATTTTGATTTTTCAATCAAACCACTCAATTAGAAGTTAAGGCACTTAATCCACGTCAATTGGAACATCGACATTAAATTTTCCTATACATGATTCTCCTGAAAAAAAAAAAACGCAGCAACAAGCTATAAATAAGGGTTATATATGTTTTTGGTCCTTAACTCTTCGTGAACATTAGAATTAGTCCCTTCAAAATTTTGGCCCAATTTACTCTTCAAACTTTAGAAATACGTGAATTTAATTTTTTTAACCAAATTTTGTTAAGTTTATTTGACATTTCAAATGCGTTTTATGATAATAATTAAGTTAACATTAAAACGGAAATGTGCCAAACGATGTAAGTATTTGAATTAACATTAAAGCAGATTTCTAAAAAATGGGGTGTAAATTGGTCCAAAATCTCAAAAAATAACTAATTCCAATTTTTTACTGAAAATTAAGGGACGAAAAACATATTTAACCCTTAAAATAAAGTTGTTGTAACTTTATCTAAGAAAAGGAAGACTATAAGCAAAGAAATATTCCCCTTCCTATTAACTTCATCCATTTTGCATGACTCAAAACAATTCACGGGAAAGGAAAGTCTCCTTTCCAATTACAAAATCATTCAACCTGGTCAAATCATGACTTTCAGTTGCAGAAACACTATTTATTAAACTCCAGTCGGAAATTCCGATCACATGTTCATCCCAATTGACAATAACTAAGACAATTGGTTGTGATTCATGCAAGAGTAATAGACGCATGCATTTTTTTTCCAGATTTTATGCCGTATTTGCTTCTACAAATTTATGTAGACTTCACTAGTGCAGTTTCATGTTTAGACAGCGCCCTATATGTCTCGGTTCTTGCACAAACGATGTAGATAAGGACGCGGTGGCATTTTTGTGATTTCAAACAACTTTTATGCCTCGGTTAACCAAACAACCGAGGCCTATGAATGTTTATGCCTCGGTTATAAATTCAACCGAGGCAGTAACGCTGCCAAAAACTCACATTTTCCCGCTTTTTTTTAAATTCGAAAATAATTGGGCAGTTTTATGCCTCGGGTCCCATTGAACCGAGGCATATAATGGTTTACTGCAGCGGGTTGTTTCACCCGAGGCTTATCAATGCCAGAATTTTTCCACGTGGCTGATTTTTTTTTTTTGCGTGAGTATATGCCTCGGTTTCAAATTAACCGAGGCAGTAAGCCCAGTTAGGTTTTAAAATCCCAAATCCGCTGCACTGTAGATGCATCTTCTACCTTCGAAAATTTGTGCCTCCACGCCGTTCCGCCACCACTGCAGATGCATCTTCACTGTTCAGTCCCGCGACCCACCATCGCAGATCTGCCGCCACGCCCGCCTTCTCCACTTGCTGCCGGCGTTGCGCCTCCTCCGACGAGAACAGCTTACCTTCGTCCGCACATTGGGGTATTTTTTGCGTTTTCATTTTGCGATTTGAATCCATTTTCTTGGGTGTTTTTCCTGTAGGGTTGGGGTTCGTCTTGTTGTGTTTCCTCACGTTTTGGTGCAGGTGAACTTCACATAATGGTTGATGTAATGGTTGTTGGCACGAGATTTTGGACGCGCGAGGTGTTGAGGTTTTGTGAACTGGCGGAGTTGCATTTTTGCTTGCTTGTGTTCTTGCCGGTTTCAGCCATTTCAGAATTTTTTTTTTAATTTTTAACGTATTTTATGCCTCGGTTGGTATCAAAACCGAGGCAGTAATGATGAGATATGCCTCGGGTAAGAACCGAGGAAGAAAGGTGGACTTTTTTACCTCGGCTAGATATGCCTCGGGTCTTAAACCGAGGCCAAATGACCAAAATAACCGCGGCAAAAACACTTTTCTGCACTGGTGCCTAAATGGTTGAGCGAGTCACACTAGTGTTCCTTTCTGTGGAATATCCTTCATTTTCCTTTCTCTAGATTATCCTTCATAGGTAGGGATGAATTTGAGTGGGAGATCCAATTTTTATCCCTCTTGGTTCAGCGGATTTGGAAAGAAAAATCTTGCATTTAACCTTTACTTTTTTTATATTCCTCATTTTACTGTGTATTGGTAATACCTAAGATTGCAAGATCCATATAGAGTGGGGCATTCAAAGAGCACTCAGGTGAGTTGTGAAGTTGTGAATCCATGGGGTAAGTAGCCACTTTTGGTAGGGAAAGAATCTATTTGCCTTGACAGTCCGATAACAGTTCAGTCCAAGTCCACCAGTCACACCTTTGTGATGCTTTCGGAAGAAGATGAAGCGCAACCATGGAAGAAAAGATGCAACCTGGTTTGAGGAGAAAGAAAACAAACCATAATAAAAATAATAATAATAAAAGAAAACAATAATATTATTATTATTATTTGATAAAAATAATAAAAATAATAATAACAATAATATTAAATAATAATAATATTAATAATAATAAATAATAATATTAATTTTAACTATTTAAAGGCCAAATTGTATTCTTATATTCTAATTTATTAAAATTTAATTTTTTATGATCACTCTCAAACTTTCATAAATTTTATTTCAAATTCATTCAATTTTACTGAGGTGAACAACTGGTATGTGGTCTTTCAAATGTAAAACTCCTTAAATTCCTTTTTGGTTTTCTCTTTGGATGGAGATGAAAAGAAAGGAATAGGAATACTACATTTTATCTCTATAAAATGGGACCATAACCCATTAATGTAACTTCTACTCTTAGATTCATAATTTTCAATGTTTCTAATTTGATTGTGTGTGTGTGTGTTCGGATTATGTTCGGACACACACACACACTTTCTATTTTTTTATTTTTACTTATTATTTAGTTTATCATGAAATTCATTCACATCTCTAATATATTTCTTGTTTTTTCCCAACTTTTATGTAATTATGTACAAATGAATTAAGTCATAAGTGGTAGAAATAGCAACCCCTAATCAAAGAGCAAGAGAAGATCGAACTTGAAAACGATCAATGTTGCACTGCATTTTTGCATTTCACCATTGTCTGACGTCGCATCGCAGTCGCGTCACACTCTTCGACGAGTTGCTGGTTTAGTTTGACTATCTTCTTCCCCTTATCTGGAAAAAATGAGGATGACCTCCTTCTTCTTCTCCCATTTTCCATACAACTATGGTGAGTATGATATGTGGAAGGTGTTTCAATGATAAGGAAGGGTAACACAAGTTTTCATATCCAAAAGATTAGACAAGTGGGGGCACAAGTATGGTTTCATCCGCTTTTTGGAAGTGAAGGATGAGCAAAAGCTCCTACAAAAATTGGACTCCATTAGGATCGGCTCAACTAAACTGCATGTCAATACACCTAGGTTTGGGAGGGAAGCAAGGCAGAATCTGGAAAAACAACCTAACACAAGGGTACTCACTAGGGAGCATAAAACCCAGAAGGTGTGGAGAGAGTTTAAGTATCATCAATCCAATGCACAAGTAGTGAAAGATTCAAGCAATAACTCTCAACAGTTATGGAAAGGTATATCCTTCGAGGTGGAAGAAGTTGAAACTAAATGGTTGGAAGGTTGTTACATAGGCAGGGTAATTAATTACTCTAGGGTTAATATAGTCATGGAGGAAGTAATCCAAAAGGGTCAAGGTTGTCTATGCACGAAATACTTGGGAGAGAATGTGATACTGTTGCAGCCTAATCAAGGTGCAGAAATTGATAAACTTATTGGCGATAACAAGGAGTGGTGGGCAGATAATTTTGAATCTATAACTCAATGGAATTCCTCACTAGTTGTCAATAATAAGATGGTGTGGGTGATCGAGATCGTACTCGACCACAATGGGTGTTGTCAATAATGCATAAAAACGGAAGAAAATTGTGCTAAAATATCAAAATTTGGGTGGCACCTCCATGGGTAACAATACAAAGCTCTCAAAACGTAAAAATGGAGGGTGGAGAAGATGAAGTGCGGCTGCCACACCAAGAAGACCTAAATTTTCATGGTCACATAACTACATACCAACATATTTACAAAAATGTCATTATGCTACTTAGAATTACAAAAATGTCATTATAGGTTAAAAATGTTGGCCCAACGACGTTGACAAACTGACTAACATGGCACAAACGTGACAATGATGTGGAAATCACGTGGCAAATCTTTCTTGACCTTATGATAAATGTCCAAGCTCCAATATTTGCTTCATATAATACCTAAAAACAATTAGAAACAATAATTAATAATTAGACCAATTAATGCCAAATTACTAAAAATTCAGAACATTAGCCCAATGAAGCCCAATTGAGAAAAATGCACAAACAAAAGACAATTAAGCACTAAACAACCCTCAAGAATGACACAAAAAGGCAATGAAATAAAGGAAAATAATGACTCATCAGAAGGTTAGATGTAGAGGGTTGCCTTTGAAATTATGGTCACAATAATGCTTTAGCAAAATTGTTGCTCCAATAGGTGTTTTGGTATCTGTTGATGATAAAACTCTATACTGGAAGTGTTCGGAATTTGCTAGGCTATTAGTAAAGGTACCGATCGGGAGTAAAATATGTAAGACCCAAGAAAAATTAAATAATTAAATAAATAATTATTTAATAAATGCAGGTAGGAGGAACCTTTATGACATTTAATGCGAATTGTTATGACGTGGAAAAGTACTAGCTCAAATGGTTGAGAGTACTTGATTGTGTGAGAGGACTTGGGTTTGAGTCCTATGTTGCCAATTGTATGTTATTTTAATATGTGATTTACTTTAATGTTATGTTGAATGTGCTTAGTGACAATGTAATCCTAAAATTATAGGAATTATCACAAAACACGAATTGGTTGAATGGTTGTGCATTGATTTGGTATTGGCATGATTATGCGTTCAAACCTTGGTAAGAACCAAATTAAACTTTCTTTTTGCCCAATTTTTCTTTTGCACGAATGAGAAGTGTCAGAAAACCCTAGCCGTCAGCAAAGGAAATCATAAGGATTGAGAAACCACCATGTTAATGAGAATTGATGCTCATTAACTCCCATTATTGATAATTTCGTTTTTTATTTAAACCCATGAAATTAAGTTGGGAAAAGTTTGGTTAGAAGGATTCTGGAATAATCATTAAGCAGAGGGAATTGAGAGTGAGTGAGGGAGTGGTCCTTGCACGTTAAAAGAAAGAGTGAAAGCTAAAATTTGTGGAGCAAGGAAGGAAAGTTTTTGGGCATCAATCAAGAAAGGGTTAGAATACCAATTGGAGCAAGAATTTCCAAGTAAGGGGAGCTGTCTCATATGTTTTTATTTCGTGTTTGAATAGTAATGCATTGCCATGTAACATTTCATGATTTCCACTCCTTTCTGCGTTGTTTTTGGGGGGTTTCTGGGTTTTTCCCCAGAAATTGCCTAGCGGCCCAACCCCTGCTACCAGGCGACACATCCGATTTTGACTGTGTTCTTGGTTTTGACATGAACCGCCTGATAGAGATGAATATCTGCTAGGCGGTGCGACGTTGTTCGCAACTGTTTGATGTTATTTGATGCGGGAGTCCTTGCGACTTCTAGAAATTTTGGTTGAATCTTTGTACATGTTGATGATTGTTATTAATGAATGGAATTATGTTGTGTAATAAATGTATGACAAAGGCGAGTGGGTGATTATGAATTGTGAGAAGGGATGAAAGATGACAATTGGGAATTGGATTTCTAGTGGGTAATTGGCATTTATTCTTGGCATTATTTTATACATTCTTAATTCTAGGATTTGCGAACGATTTCAGCCTAATGTGTGATGAGACGAGATGGTGAGAAGTAAGGGATTCAGCATTACGAAGAAACTGGGAATTTTCTCTAGTTTTGATACGCTACTTGGCGGCATAAGATCTACCGCCAGGTGATAGCTGGAAGTTTCCAGCCTGGCAGTTGTTGGTACGTGGAATTGGGATTCGGGTATTGGTCCAGGATGGGATATTTGGAGGAACGAGATTAGTATGCTTAAGTTGTAATAACCCAAAATATAGTAATGTAAAGTGTAAAAAATTATGGTCATATTAGGGGTATGTGATAGGCAATATGGATCTAGATTTTAAAACAGACTAAAGGATAATGGTAATTGGGATTGTAGGAGCTGGGAAGGTAAGATTTAATTGAGCTAAAGTTTGGAACCCTTGGAAGAATTAATATGGAAGATTAAGGAATTCATAAGAATTGTGTAACTTAATTGGAAGGTAATTGAGGGAAAAGTGTTAATATCAATGCAGAACAATAGTAATAAACTGTCTAGTTGTAAGGTATTGGATTTGGTGGTCTTTTCCAGAGGTTTGATTGGGATATTATGCAATGTTAAAGTACTTGGTAGAGGAATAGGTCTTGATCAAGGGACTTGACAACTATGAATAATAGACACTTGAACCCTATGAGGGTTGCAAATTTCCCAAAATTTAATCTTAATTGACATGTGTATTTATGGACTTTTGTAAGTACTTTGGGTTGTAAGCCAAACTGTGTTGGGTGCAAAAACCAGTAGAACTTTCGCTACTGGTATAGCATTTGGCGGAACGGGTGTGTGCGCCAGGTGATAAGCTATTAGGGATGTTCCCTACCACGTGTGGTGCCTGGCGGCAAGGTGTGACCCGCTAGGTGATAGACCCTGGAACAGTGGGTCTGTGAGAGACTGGCGCCTAGCGGCAAGGGGTGTCCCGCCAGGCGGTCTGCACAGGTTTCGCTTGGCAGCCCTTAGGCTGCACCAGACGATAATGCTGCACGTATTTGACATGCGTGAGTTGTTATACGCAGTGATGCAGACATGGTTCAGGAGATGTTGTGCCATGAGCACGTATGTTCATGGATGGTGGTGAACACGTGATGGTATGAGCGGGGAGGTTCATATCCAGTTACTCTCGTGTGGGGATACGAGCGAGGTAGGTTCGTATGTTTCGTGCTCACATTTGAGAGATGTTGCGTGTAGGCAGGTCCATAGAGTGAGACTACGAGCGGGGAGGTTCGTAGAGCAGGACTACGAGCATGGAGGTTCGTAGAGGCAGGACCACGAGCGGGCAGGTTCGTGTGAGCATCATAAATCCTGAGTCCAAGGCTAACTATTGATGTGATTGAAGGTTGAAAAGCCTTGGAAATTAAGGTCTTGGCCAAGAACTAACTAGGACGAATCAGATGGGCGTATTGCTTTCATTATGTTAATTTCTTTATTTTATAAGCTCACCCTTTTTGTGTGTGTTTGGCGATAATCGTGTAATTCTTTACACGGGAGCAGATGATGTACAGGTGATGCTGCTAACGCTTGAGACGAAGTGAGGGGCTAGCTTAGGATGTCGAGCTAGGATTTTGACTTTGTTTATTTACGATTTTAGTTTTCCTTCAGTTATTTTGGAACTTGTATAAATTACATGGTTTTGATGGATTTTGTAATTTGGAGTTTTAAGCGCATTATATGAATTTTAATTTTTCCTGCGCTTGAGATTAATAAAATCATGACAATTGAATTTCAATTCTTTATTTATTTATTTAATTAAGTAATTTTCCTTAGGGACGTTACAAAATATGGCTCCAGAAAAGTATGAAAATCAACAGGCATATTTATAATTTGGTATTGGAGGAAGAAACCACTGATGGGTCACAATCTCTATGTTGATGTGCTAACAAATACAATGTCTTCCGAAAGTAATTCTAGTTGCATCAGGATGGATGATCTTAGCTTTGTATCAGATAAGAGTGAAAATGTTAAGCTGGATGATCTTGACAAGAATAATCCTACTGAGAAACACACAATACAATCACTGGCAACCTGCGTTAATCGGAATCCAAACGGCACATTGGCACAACCTAGTGGTAATGGTAACAGATCTTTTTTTACTGTTGTGGCGAGTATACTAAGAATGACAAGTTTATAGCCAGGTTAGATGATGTTCTACCTGAGCTACAACTAGTGTACTACCAGACCCCAAAAGCTGCGAACATCTCTAGAGGTAGGTTTTCTTTGGCTAATCATACTACGCATAATAGTGGGCCAAACTACATGAAGAACAACATAAGGTTAGGAGCTGCTTAGGGACAGTAGTGAAAGACTCTACGATGGGCCCAATTAAGGAAGGAAGCCTAGTGGATGTTTTTCAATCAAAGGCATCCACACTATCACATAAAGAAAGAAAAAGCCTTTGAGGGACTCTCAAACAAACGCAAGGCATGAAGTTGATTCCCCATGCTGCACATCCAAAACAAATATTCCAGCGAGGGAGGCCAAAGTTCATTCGAGAAATGTGGTAGAAGAATGCCATCTGGTCGGGATCAAGGGCAACGAAAGAATTTCTTCGACTACAGACCTCAAATTAGAGTTAGAGACGTAGTCAACTATGCCCTTTGCGTTACCAGGCACCAAGGCGAGTAGCGATGTCCCAAAAGCTAACCAGATGGCTCTAATTAAAGAATCAACAATTGTCCTAGAGGATTCCTTAGAGAGGCATTGATTTAGGATAGAGGAGTCAAGTAAGAGAAGCAAAACAAATTTGAGCCGAAGTGTGAAGGGAGGCATAAAGGCTAATAGGAGGAGACTAATCAAGTCAGTGGTTCAATCTATATGTAACTCTTTATCTGATGAGAACATTATGAACTGTAACATGCTATTTTGGTCCACTAGAAGTCCTCCAAACTCTTCAGAATCTGTTATTATTTGGGGTCTAGCAAAATAGTTAGGAGTGACTTTTTTAGGTGAAGAAGAGGAAATTCTATAGGAACTAGATAATATGGAAAAAAGAGATAGATTTCAGGGGAAAGGAAGTGTGGGGGAAAATATAGGTGTAAATGAAAATCATTAGCATAATTATAAGAGTGTTACGAGGGGGCACAAATTGAAATATTTGAAAGGAATAATAGTTAGCGAAGCACTTGACATGATATGTATTCAAGAGACAAAGATACATGACCTACAACAATCTAAATGCTATGATTTATGGGGAGATAATAATATTGAGTGGGTAAGCAAACTGGCATTGGGTAATTCAGGGGGAATCCTAACAATATGGCATAAGGATAAGTTTAAGTGCGTCAAGCACATGTTAGGGAATGCATTCATTGGAGTGATAGGGGAGTATTGTAATTCAACTAATTGTAACCCAATCCCTGTTGCCATATTTAACGTGTACTCCTTGTGTGAATTTAAAGGAAAAGTAGAGAAGTGGGAGGAATTAGTTAACTTAAAGAATGTGGAAGGCTGTAAGCAATGGTGTATTTTAGGGGACTTTAATGCGGTAAGAAAAACTAGCGAAAGAAGTTCGAGTGGTAATACAAATCAAAGGGAAGTGCAAGGTTTCAACAAACAATAGAGAAAATCCCCTTGATAGAAGGCAAGTACACTTGGTATAGAGAAAATGGCACGACCAAGAGTAGAATAGATAGGATTTTGGTCTCTTTAGAATGGCTTGAGAGTTGGTCGGACAACAAACAATATATTAAAGGAAGATAAGTATCAGACCATTGTGCACAATTGCGCAAACCGGCTTCAATAGACTGGGGACCTAAACCTTTTAAATCCTTGAATATCTGGAAATTCGATCCAACTTTTAAGCAGGTGGTAAAACAGTCTTGGGACTCATATATTGGGATAGGAAACCAAATGAGTGTCCTAAAAGAGAAATTTAAAAAGCTAAAGTTTCATCTCAAATTTTGGAATAAGGAGGTGTTCCGGTTTCTAGGTGTAAAGAAGCAAAATCTTCTCTTAAAAATATAAGCTCTCAATAAGAAGGACAATGAAAGTAATTTAGGAGAAGAAAATAAGTTGAATCACAAGAAAATTTTGAGTGTGCTGAAATTGATCTTATATAAGGAAAGTCTACTACTCAATCAAAAAGCTAGGGCTAAATGGGTAGAACAAGGGGATACATACTCTAAGTATTATAATTCTAGTATTATGTAGAGAAGAGCCATGAATGAACTAAAAGGGGTGGACATAAATGGATTATGGTGTGAAGATCCTGCAATGGTTAGAGAGGAGGAAAGGAAGGTGTTTGAAAAAAGGTTTTCAACTCCAAAATAGGTTTCTAATAAACGAAATCGGAGGCCAGGAAATTGAGGAGGTGATAAACCAATGCGGTGAGACAAAAAGTCCTAGTCTTGATTGTTTTAATTTCCTATTCTTGAGGCATAATGGGAAACACTGAAGTATGGTGTTTGTCAAGCGGTAAGGTGGTTCTAGAGAGAAGGAAAATTCCAAAAAGTGTGTAATGCATCCTTTATAGCACTTGTACCAAAGAAAAGAAACCCTCTCAAGTTGGATGACCATAGGCCTATTTCTTTAGTTGGATGCACGTATAAGATAATCTCCAAAATCCTAGCTAATAGGCTTAAGTCAGTACTACAAAAGGTTATAAATTATTCTCAATTAGCGTTAATTAGAGGAAAGGGACTTATGGATAGTATTTTGGTAGCTAATGAGATAATGGAGGAATGCAGGAAAAAAAAAAGGCCGGTAGTTGTTAAGGTTGACTATGAAAAAGTATATGACTCTGTATGATAGGATTTCTTATACTACATGTTGACCAGACTGGGGTTTTACAATAGGTGGGTTAGGTGGATTAAAGAGTATTTGGAATCTTCCTCAGTGTTAGAACTGGTAAATGGGACCCTACAAAGGAGTTCCCTCCTACAAGAGGGCTTAGACAGGGAGATCCTATGGCCCATTCTTATTCCTAATAGTAGTAGAGGGCTTAGCAGGGCTAGTTAGACAAGCTATCAAGAAGGATTTGTATCGGGGGTTAAGTGTGGGATCAAAAGGAATTAATGTGGGGTTACTGCAGTTTGCAGACGATACTCTCTTCCTGTGCGAAGCAGACATTCAAAATGCATGGACTTTAGAGGCAATATTAAGAAGTTTTGAATTAATGTCTGGGCTCAAGGTAAATTTTTTCAGAACCAAAGTTGGGGGATTACGCTTAGATGCACCATTGATAAAGGGTTTTTCGAAAATCCTAAATTGTAAACATATGACAATTCCATTTGTCTACCTTGGAATGCCAATTCGAGGAAATTTGAGGCGTGCATAATTTTTGCAGCCTATGGTTGAGAATGTCAATTCCATTTATCAACTTTGCTATTATACTACCTGTCTTTCTATAAAGTTCCAAGACGTGTGAGCAATAAACTCCTAAAGTTACAAAGGAATTTCCTCTAGGGTCAGGGATTTGAAACTAGGAAAATAGCCTGGGTTAAATGGGAAGATATTTGAAAACCAAAGGAGGTTGGGGGCTTGGGCATAAGAGATATCACAAAGTTCAATGAAGCACTCAGAATAAAAGTGGAAATGGAGACTGGGAATGGAGGATAGTGGCTTATGGAAAATGGTACTCGAATTAAAGTATGGGTCTTGGAGGAAACTCAATGAATCGAAAATATCAAGGTCTGCTTCAAGGTGGTGGGTAAACATCTATAAGGTGTGTGGGAAAACACTACAAGGACTTTGGTTTGATAATTGTATTGAGTGGGAGATTGGAGACGAAAAGAAAATTAAGTTTTGGGAAGATAAATGAGTTGGGGAAGTAGTGATAAGTAGTAAGTTTCCTAGGTTGTACATGATATCAGAATGTAAAGACAGAGCTATAGAGAAGGTTGGACACTGGGAAAATAGTGAATGGTTGTAGGATCTAAATGGAGGAGACCTAGACTTGTTTGGGAAAAAGCTATAGTGGAATAACTTGCCCTTCTTATAACCCCACCACGCTTATGCTTGGGGCGTCCTGATATGTGGAGATGAAGGGTACTAGAGGATAAATTATTTTTGGTAAAGTTTACCTATAGTAAGATACAAGGAACCTATGAAGAGGAAGAGAGTAAAAAGTTTAACATGTTGTGGAATACAAAGGTAACTCCAAAGGCTCAATTACTAGGATGGAAGTTATTTTTAGATAAATTGCTGACTAAGGTGAACTTAAAAGTTATGGGGGTTCAACTATAGCATAGTTCTTATGCTTTTGCTTTGCAAAGGAATAGACAATAACTCATCTTTTCAGCTTATGTAGGGTGTTCCAAAAGGTATGGAACATGTGTGACAAGGGGATGATGCTAACCTCAGTGCATCATGCCAATGCTATGGCCAATTTTCAACATTTTTATCTTCTAAACCTGAATAGGAGGAAGAACCTAATTTGGAGAGGAATGTGGTTAGCTATCATAGGGGAGATTTGGAAGCACAAGAATGGGGTAATTTTTATGCATAGGAGAGTTGATCCAATAGAATTTTTTGACCATGCCCAAGTGTTGGCTTGGGTTTGGATGAAATATAAAATTTCATCTGTTAAGTTTTCTTATAGCGACTAATACCTTTCTCCCTATGATTGTATAAGATCTCTGTGATATGATAATGTTGTGTGCTTAGTGTGCCAGGTAAAGTAAAGCAGGGCTCTCAAAAGGAAGGAACAAATATTACTAAAATAATAATTGTTAACCGAAGACAAGGGCATTCTCCACGTAGAATTTAGCTTCGCTAGCTCGGTCTTCATGAGCTAGGCATAATGCATATACTAGATTGGGATCTCTTCCTAGTGCTTGGCACAAGCTATCATCCAATGTCGTGAAGGGTGCTTATATCCAATTTCCTCCACTCAAAGTGATTTCTGGGCGATTACTGGTCTATGAGTAACTAACACTAGATAGAATCTAGGTGTGTACCCTTCGTTATAGTGATCAATGCTTATGCCACTTTAGAATGCATCATCTACTTTGTGTTGAGTACATAATATAAAATCTATTTTGTGAAGCTGAGGACAACTTCCTTCTTTTTCCATCATTCGCTATACAACTATAGTGGCACAAGCTATTACCAATTACAAGATATGTTTTATGTTGCTCCAATGGGTGGTCTTTTAGTTCATGTAGAACTTTTCTTTAGATGTTAGTAGATTTTTTCTCCTCAATTGTCGTTGACAGTGGGAGCTTATATTTTAATAGATAACTAATGCAATAGGTTCAAATGGTGCTTGGGTTCTTTGAGCAGATATAAAATTGTGTCAAACATGGGCATAGTTTTTTCCTGGCCTAATACTATGTTTATACTACATAGCTGATCTTGTTAGAATTTCTATGAAGGCTGAGTTTTGTTTTGTTGTTCTTATGCCAAGCTATGACATTTTTTGTACATGGCCTGTTTTGTATAAGGGTTAGAGTACTCCTCAAGTACTCTCTTTGATTAAAATTTATTCTTTGTTGATAAAAAAAAATTGTGTTCAAATGATGTATGTCCATTACATATTTTTTATGTCTCACATTCGAATATTTTTTAAAGGTGGCAATATAGGCTTGGCTCGACAAGCCGACTCGCACACCCAACAAGAAAATGCAGGGCAGACCGATATATTGAGCTTGTTGGCTTGTAAAAGCCGGACTTACATAACCTATAGCCCGCGTAGGCTGTCCCGCGACTCGTGAGGGTTGGCCTACAACCCACATAAAAGAACTTGGACTTGTGTATATTTGTTACTTTCCTTTTGGGCTCCTGCATTAATGTTCTAAATTCTTGTATCAGTGGAAAATACAAGTGTTATGTATTTTTGAATGTACTAAAATTTGAAAAATAAATCGTGTATGTCAAAGTACAAATATGAATATGATGAAAATATTGAATTATCAACTTATCATCCAACTTCCCAAAGTTTTTACTTAATTTTTGTGAACTTGTTAAATTTCTCAATTTATTGAACATTGAAAGCTTTATCATAAGATTTTTTTTAAAAAGAGGGTCGCATTGTGAGCTTGTGTTTATGCAGGGTGGGCCAAACTTTTTCAAGCCGCATTTTCAATGCGGAGTGGGCTAGCCTGCCCGCATTTTGCGAGTCAAGTGCGGAGTGGGCCTAAATGGGTCGGGACGGCCCGCGTTGCCACTCCTAATATTTTCACTCTTTTTTAATATTTTTATTTATTATATATTTTCTTTTTACTTGAGAATGTTTAACACTATCATTTTAAGTATTCCATAACATAAACATTTAATAAGTAATATAAAATTTTTATCTTCTTTATTCTATTATTATTAACTTTTGTTTCATTTGAAGAACTCCTATATTTCGCTAAAATCATTTTCGTTATATATATGTTGATATTTGATCTATAAGGTATTTTTCATATTATCATACTCTTAATTATATAGTTGGTTTTCTTGGTCTGATTTCATTTAATGGTCTCTCAAATTGTTTCTAAAAGACACATTTGATGATTTTTTTAATATTATTTTTATAATGTAGAATACTATTTTGATATTTTTATTTTTATTTTTTAATTCATTATCATACATGTAATTTTATCATTATACAAAAAAAAAATTAATTTTTAGCTTCGGTTAAAAACACTATTTAGTGGCGATTACAAATACCATTATTTTTACGAAGACTTTGATGTAACTGGAAGAAGGAAAAGGCACAAATTAAATAAAAAAAAACTTCGCGTCAGTTTTCAAACGACTCTACATACTCCTTAATTTTTTTTAAAGCATAATGTCAATTTTGTCTAAATGTCGGTAAATATCTGCCACTAAAAAATATTGTTCTTATAGTGATAATTGTATAAATACATTTTATTTACTATAATAGAATAGTTTAATGTAATCACCATGAATCTTTTTTAGCACCATTGAACATATATTGAAGTTAAAAAAAATGAAAGATCTATACTGAAATTATATTATTATTAACTTAATCTTTGTTCTTTTGTATGATTTTATCAAGTGATGTAATATAACTTTTATTGGTGTATAAAAAAAGAGATTCAATTAGAATTTAAAAAAATTGAAGTAAATAGAAATTTAAAACAATTTTTAATTTGAATATATTTTCCTTTTATATTTTTGTAAAAATATTTTTAAATTTTATCTACTAGGTTTCATTAATGCTTACAAATTTAATAAATGTTTTAGTTCTCATGAAATTTTATTTGGCATTCTAATTTGAAATGTATATAATTATAATATAATTTATTTCTAAATATTTGATATTGAAGAAAAAAAATTCCTTTTAATATTGAATATTTAATAATATTATATTTCTTTTACCGTAATTTTTTTATAAAAATTAAATTAATTGATATTGAAATAGTAAGAATGTTGGTATGGTTATGGATACGAGTATATACCCCCATTACCTTATGGAGCTTATGGGGATGAGGACGAGACAAAAACTTGATACCTGTTAGATTTACATATGAGGATGAGGATGAATTTTTTTCTCTAAAAATAAAAATAAAACTCGTTCTCTTCCTGTCCCATTGTCATCTCTATAAAAAAATTGTTTTAAAGCACAATATGATGGTCATTAAATTGCAAACCATATATGTTTTCCTACTAGCTTTTTAAAAATCGTTAAAAGTTATATTTAAATTTACTAGCTTGGAAACGGAAGAAGCTACAAACACACAATATGCAAACTACATTTTAATTGAAATAAATAAAACAATTAAATTAAATTAAAATATAAAAGTCATGTAAATTTTGCATCTGAAGAATAACGTAGGAAATCGATAAATCAATTCACTATATATTTGAAGATTATATATATATATATATATATATATATATATATATATATATATATATATATATATATATATATATATATATATATATATATCAACGGTGTAGTAAGGACTTTTGGCCGTGATTGTTTTTTATATTTTACCTCGATTTCACAACCGAGACATATTGGGGCGAGACAAAAAAAGGGTGAACCAAAGTCAAAACACACCTTTCTATCTCGGTTCTCTGAGGACCCGAAGTCATAGGGAGCACTTTTTTGCCTCGGTTCTGGTTTGAACCGAAGCCATACAGTCAAATTTTTTTTTAATTAAATTAAAAATTTGAAGAACTTTTAACCTCGAGTGTGGTCTAAACTGAGGCCATAAACCCCCTTTTTTGCCTTGGTTATGGTAAGAACCGAAGCCTAATATACTATTTTTTTAAAATACATTTTCTGTTTTATGGTTATTCCCATATTTAAACCTACATATTTTTTCAAAAACCAGCACAGACTGGAACATAATATTTTATGAAACATCCACAATCCAAATACATTTAAAAGACAATTGGAAATCATCCACAATCTAAATACATATCTAATCAATACTATTGTACATCTAAATTATAAATTTTGCACATGCTATCCTACCAAACTTTATAGACTTCGCGGGAATTGACACAAGACTCTTGAATATCTGCAAAATAGGACATTAACTTAAGTTAGTATATAGAAAGAAAATATTGAAAAGTATTCGTTTTAATTCAAATATATATTGTCGTTTCCCAATTAGTTGTAATATGAACATGCACAATGGTTGTCATCCATTACATTATATAGTAACCGCACTCATATGAGTTGGTTTGTTTATTACACTATATTATATAAACAACATTACAATTAATTAAGAAAGAAAATTAAATCAAACAATTATAAATATATGGATAGAAATATCAAACTTGGAGGGAACACCATGCAAGACATTTTGCCTTAGCCGTTGATGTCCCTAACAACATGTTATGTCCAACAATTGAACTATGATAAAGAGAATAAGTTAGGATACTTTTATATAACATGTCATATTCATAACATTGACATTAAGGTTCTTACCAATCTGTCACTTGTCTAAGATGGTTACGGGGAGGGCAGTGCAAAGAGCAAAACCACACAACAAAGTTCTCCCTTAAGGAAACCACAAGTAACTACCAATGATGCCTAAGAAGAAAATAAATTCATTGTTATGCATTAAAATGATTGATTATATTCAAAAATTAACAAAAATGACTTACCTAGCAACATAAGGGACACAATAAATTTCTTTTCTGCGTTGAAAGCATTTGATCACATATGCTTGGGTGTCATCAAACTTGTTGCCTTCCTGAGTGAGTTGGGGGTCTACAAACCCATATAGATAATTTTGCCCCATAGTTTCAGTATATACCTCATATGTTGGCACAAGAACTAAAGCAAACGACACAAGAATCTCCTCTATCGGGACCTTAACCTCATCCTCTCTGATAACTCCATGCCATGAAGAACTATGGCTGCCTCAAATACTTTTCCACGAGCCACTAGTGTCTTCTCTGTACCATCCCAAATATATAGCTGACAGGGATGATGTCGTCCATGTCATCCCCAGGTGGAGCTGAACAACTCCCCTTTTGGAGCTGAACAACTCCCCTTTCCACTTCTACCTGTTAGACTCAATGATTTATTAATGTTATTCAATTATTTTATTAAATATCATTTATTTAATTCATAACTTATAGAAAAAAGATTTACCCGTGGGAGGCACAAATGGGTCTAGTTCTGGTGGAGGATCCACTAGCAAATAGATGCCATAATTCTCAAATTGGCGCATAAGTTCTTCTCTCACCCTCACAATGATTCTTTTTGTCAGTCTTTCTTCATAATTAGCACTATGATTACATGAAGAGTAACGAGAGGAGGAACCAAAAAATTGGTGTATGCCGACTCCTGATCCAGCACCACACACATGTCCAAGGTGCTCAAGTTGTCTAATTCCAGCAACAAGTATGTAATGACGACCTTCTGTAGTGAATCCTCCTTGGTAGCTCTACTTAACCAACGAATACTACAATGTAACAAAAAAGTTATAAAAAATCATACAATATAAAAGACGAACGATTTATTAAGAGAAGAATTGTATCTTACAGTTTTCTCAGAGATTTCTCGTGCAAATTCAAAAGTGTAGTTGCTTGATGTGCGTAGACTGGCTAACTTCAACTTTTGATGACGTGATGGTGGTGAAAGAGGCTCAATATCTTCACCTTCAGAAGGTGTGGGCCTAGATTTTTTCTTTTCTGACATTATCTTCTCTTCAAGCTTTTTATACCCATCACGAGACAATATGTGCGGGTTTTTATATTGAGCACTTATACTTTGAGTCTTTTTTTTCTCTTTTCCTGTAACATAGAAAACCCACTTTATGAATTAGTTCAAATTGTACAGATTTATAAATTGAGAAATTGATGATTTCAAATAAACATACTTGCCATCCCTTAGATGTCCGAAGCTCAAGAAACTAACGTCGGGTGTCTTCATCAATCCATATCCATGTGTATTTCAGCAATGAATTTTCATTCTTTTTAGATCCAAACACATACCTAGATGTCAACTTGGTCTTAAAACCACAAAATTTCTCAGCCATTGATGACAAACATTTGTGTTTAAGCGTCGCCACATTTGGAATATCAAATGTTAGCTGCAATGTAGAAAATGTCATCAATAATATTTAACATATTATCAACAAAATTAAACTATAAGGTTAATAACATTAATATTAGTTACCAATAAATCTTGCCATATCATGTACTGATCAATTTCAGTGACATGATCAAAAGATGGAGTAAGGATTGATATTCTCTCTAGTGCTAACATTCCTAAATAGCTTTTGAAGACGTCTGCATAACGACCTCTAGGGATTCCAATGTCGACGCCAATATCAACTGGTGTTTTTTGACCTTTAGCTTTTCTAATTAAGAGTTGTCTCAACCTAGTGGCTCCTCTAGTGGGTCTTTTAGTAGGTGTTTCATCCTCTGATGAAGTATGATATTCAGCCGTATATTTGTGAAATAAAAACATAAAAAAACATTAATAAGCAACATATAAAATAACATTATTTAACAAAACACGTAAATTTTAACAAGAACATGAAATTCATACATAAAGTTATTGATTGGTCATATGTATATTCCTTCATCGTGATCTTCTCGAATTGCATGTACATCATCAACTAGATGGATTTCATCAACATTTATCGTTCTTCTAAATGGGTGGGAGACAACAATATTAAGATCACTCAGATTCTCTTCATTAGGATCAATATGTTTTTTTTTTCTATGAAGAGCGACAAACCAATGTTTAGAAGCAGGATCTTTAACGTAGAAAACTTGAGATGCTTATTGTGCATTGATAAATGACTCGTCTCGATAACCCACCTTTTGAAAATCAACTAGAATCATTCCTGATTCATCCATTTTGACACAAATTGTTGCATTATAGTTTATCTAACTTTAAAGGATCAATAACTTTGCTACAAATTGAAGAGAAGAATGAACACAAACGCGTTATAGTTTGTCTAACATTTTTGGGTAAAATTCCACAAATAACTATAGGTAACAATTGTTGCATTAAGATGTGGCAATCGTGAGACTTTAGGCCAACAAACTTCAAGTCTTGCATGGACACTAAACTCTGAATATTTGAAGAATATCCTTGAGGTACCTTGACACTCTGTAAACATAATAAAAAACTTATTTTCTCTTGTCTAGACATAGTGTAAAATGCAGGGGGCAAACAAGTACGCCTACCAACCTCCCTTGGTGCCAAGTCTTCTGAGATCTTCATTTCAACCAAATCCAAACGAGCATTTACTCTATCTTTTGTCTTTCCATGAATGTTAAGTAGTGTATCAATCAAGCTATCACACACATTCTTCTCTACATGCATGACATTTATGCAATGCCTAACTTGTAACTTCGACCAATATGGAAGATCAAAGAATATTGATTGTTTCTTCCAAGGGCTCGATGCAGATGACTTCTTGGATGTTTTCTCAAATACATGATATACTTTATTAACTTTTTCATGAATTTGAAGGTCAATTAATGGAATTGGTGCTTTGTCATTCTCTTTATGTCTATTGAAGCTTTCTTTAACCTTCGATAAGGGTGATTAGCTTGTAAAAGCCTTCAATGGCGGAGATACACGGTTTTCCTTCCGTTTTTCAACTAATGAGATGAAGTGTTTTCTTCACATATAGGACATGCTTTATGACCCTCGACACTATACCCCGACAAATTACCGTAAGTTGGAAAGTCATTAATGGTGCACAATAACATTGCATGCATCATGAAAGTTTCAGAAGCAACAACATCAAATATTTCAACTCCATCAACCCACAACAACTTCAAGTCTTCAACTAGTGGATTGAGATATACATTTATGTCATTTCCAGGTTGCTTTGGACTATATATCATCACAGACAACATCGTGTATTTTATCTTCATGCTGAGTCGAGGAGATAAGTTGTAAATGAATAATATAACGGGCCAACAACTGTGGTTTGTACTTAAATTACCAAATGGATTCATTCGATCGGTAGCTAAGCCAAATAGAATATTTCTACATTCTTGACCGAACTTGGGAAATTCCTAATCAATATTTTTCCATTGCATTGAATCAATTGGATGACAAACCAGTCCATCACATCTTCTCTCAGTTGCATGTCATCTAAGGTTTCTAGCGTCTTTAGGATTTGTAAACAAACGCTTAAGTGTGGGTGTAAGACCCGTAGAATTTAATTAATTAAATAAATAATTAATTAATAAATACGGGAGGGGTAATAATTATGACATTAAATTATGGTTGGTATGACGTGGAATAGTGCTAGCTCATGTGGTTGAGAGCACTTTGATTGTGTGAGAGGACTTGGGTTCGAGTCTTATGTATGCTAACTTTTGATGTCATGGTTTTGTTATTTAAATTATGAAAACATGTTCTTGTATATTATGATAATTGAATTGTGACTCCTAGCAAGAAATATGAATTGGTTAAACAATTTGATATAGACTTGGTGATTACATGGTTGTGGGTTCGAACCTTGGAGAACTTACATTAAACTATATTTTTGGCATTTTGGCCTTGAATTGAATATGAAAGGTTGGGAAGAATCCTAGATAGTTGACAGGTAGCCTTGGGTAGCTGGAAAACAGATCATAAAGGTCAATTAAATGACAATTAACAGTACCAATAGGTAAATTCCGTTTTAGGTAATTAAACCCTACTAAAAGCCAAGTTTAAAAGGGTAAAAAGTGGCCATAGGGAAGGTTTTGGCAAGCTGGAATAGCAACCTAAATTAGAGCACGAAAATCAGAGAGATTGGTGAGGTTTGAGTGAGGTTCTGGTGAGGTTTGAGTGATCACATCAAGAAGGGGAAGACGTAGTGGTCATTGGAATATCTCAAACAACTCAATTTAAGCAAAGGAAATTCCAGGTTAGGGGAGCTGAACCACGTCTTATATTGTTTATTGCATAATTATATGATTGAAAGTATGTGTGTTTTGCTGAATCTGTATTATTGGATTGAAAATGCTGAGTTCTGGAAATTTTCCAGAAACCGCCTGGCGGGCTGTTCATAGCCGCCAGGCGGCGCATGCAGAGAACGCCTATTCTGGGTTCCTGGGAAGGAACCGCCTGGCGGTACATACCCGACTGCCAGGTGGTACATACCCGACTGCCAGGCGACACATGTTGATTTCACCAATTTCTGGAATTTTAGTATGAATTGCCTGGCGGTGATGATCAACCGCCAGGCGACGCGAGTTAGTGTTAGCGATTTTGGTATATTTTGGGTTCAGGGTGAGTATGACTGGATAAAAAGTTAGTGGTAAATGTTAGGGGGTGATCTGGCATGTGTTTTATTGAATTGTAGCGTAATCGAAGTCGTAAATTGATGGAACAGTGCATATGAGTTTAGGGTTGATTGTGTGAGATCAGTATATATGGGTTGAAAGAGCTTACTGTGAATTTGGGATATAGTAATAGTGGGTCATTGTAATTAAATATTGAAATCGTTGGGTCTGTGATTGTATTGGATTTGCGTGTGATGAGGATTCGTAAAGGAAGAAAACTAGTTGGGCTACGTGTGCTGGAAATTCTGAGAAGACCCAGAACTGATGCACCGCCTGGCGGCCAGCTTCGCGCCGCCAGGCGACGTAGGTGACAGTGCAGAGGGAGGGCTTATTGTGATTGAGCGAGTGTTGAGTGTCAGTAGGAGCTTGGTGCGAGAAAATGAGTGCATTTGGTTGAAGTTCGGAGACATAGGGATTGGAGTTGATGGAATGGAATGAGATAGATGATGAATAGGATGCACGAGGGCGAGTATAATAGGGTAACGAGGAGTAATAGAAACTGAGGTTTTGGTATGAGTCTTATAATTGGGTGAGGGCAACGTTGGACCTTGAGAGGTCTTGTTGGATAGTGGTAATGTAACCTGAGTATAGTAGAAACAAGTACAAAATATAGTGAGATGCACTTGTGTATCTAAGTAGGTTATAAAAAGGGGGAAAGAAAAGAGGACGAGTATGGCAGGAGCATGAGTGCTGTTTGGAGAAAAGAGTGAGCTATACTAAAATTATAAAAAGAGCATTGTGAATAGTCAAGTCTAGGGGACTTGTTATGAGTCAGACAGTGAGAATCTTATTGGGAGCTAGAAGCAGTGAACCATGAACACTCGTGACAGGGAACTCAAGTGGAGTGCTGATGTACTGATACAGCGCCTGGCGGTTGGATAGGCTCCGCCAGGCGGCGGCGACACGAACAGTGGCTCCTGGAACAGCGTCCGCCTGGCGGTGTAGATTGTCCCGCCAGGCGGTGGTTGCAGACTTTGTGAGTTTGAGGCGCTTGGCGCCTGGTGGTACGTGTCCCCCGCCAGGCGGTCTGGAAGCTGTGGCGCCTAGCGGTACGTGTCCCCCGCTAGGCGATTTAGCTGCTGTAAGTCCTAGTTGTTGGACTTCATAGGGTGTTCTACAAGGCTTCTGGTAGTGCTTTAGAGGTGAGGTTGCTGGAGTTCCTTGAGTTGTGGCTCGGAACGTATCCCTTGAGTTGTGGCTCGGGATAGGGGTTAAGCACGTGGTATTCCTTGAGTTGTGGCTCGGAATAGCATCTCTTGAGTTGTGGCTCGGGATGGCGGATGAACACGAGAAACCCTTGAGTTGTGGCTCGGGTTGGCGAGTGTTGCCGGTATGAGTGTGCTGGTTGTGGCCAGTACGGATGGGTCCAGATAGATTGCCCTCCTCAGTTGTTGGCTGACGAGTTTGGTAGTCTTGGGACGATACGGACTATGTTCGTATATGGGAACTCTACCTGGCGTTGCGGTGTATGATCCGTAGCATGTTTTCCCGCACGTGCTCTATCGGTTGTGGCCGATAGGTATGGCAGCAAGTCACCTTGAAGAAATCCTTAGACGTTGTAGAACACGAATAATCTGATTGGGGGTCAGATGGTAGAAATTAAAGAACTGGGTAATGTGATATGTTTATGTTATGTACGATATCTTGTGTTGATATGCTTATGTTTCTGCAACTTTATTCATGTGATTTAATTGTTAAGCTCACCCTATCTGCGTGTGTGTGGCGATGATCGTGTACGCGGTACACGGGAGCAGATTCTGTTGATGCAGGTGGCTCAGGTGACGCTTAGCCGCGGAGAGGGGTTAGATGTGGGGAAAATGCTTATGTTTCTTTATTGCCTTTGAAAACAGTTGTAAACCCTGATGGGTAATTTTATGACGTGTTGTTTTGGTATTCATAGACTTTATTTAAAGGTTTAATAAAGATCTAAATTTTCCCGCGTTTTGGGAAAATGAAGTATTATTAAAAGCACGTGGTTTTATTTATTTCATTTATTTATTTATAAATCAATAATATCCTGGCGGGATGTTACAGTGGGCACGATTGGAAGGTATCAGACTACTTTCAAAGCAGGATCCTTCCTTTTATATTCGACCACTATCTTCATTGTTTCTTTTTTGCTTGTACCGTGATGACCCACACTTTGGACATTTTTTCAAATCATCAAATTCTTTTCTGTATAATATGCAATCATTAGGACATGCATGTATCCTTTTATATTTCATAACCATCGGACAAAGAATTTTCTTGGCGTTATAGTTTTGAGTGGGTAGAGTATTTTCCTCGGGAAACATTTCATTCAAGAGCACAACCAATTCTGTGAAACTTTTATCTGTCCAACCATTCATTGCTTTCAAATTCATAAGTCTTAAAACTGTTGTAAATCGTGTGAACTTAGTTGAATCGACATACAACAAATTTTCCACATCAGCAGACATCGTTTCATACACATGCGCTTGTGCAAAAACTTCTACGCCAACATCCCATATCATGTCCTCCATATTGTCTTTTTCTACTCACTCTTCTTATCGTTCTTCCATGGTGGAATCGACAACATGTCCAGTTCGGGCAACAATCGGAAAGTCTATTAATTCACCGTGCCCTGTCCATATTGTATAACTTCTAAGGAAACCATCACAAATAAGATATTCCCTAACTTGAGTTGCATTCAACTTTCTTTCATTCAAACAGTTGACACAAGGACATCTAAACTTAACCTCATCATCACTTCTACCCTCATAACGTTGTGCAAATTGTATAAATTCTTTTACTCCGTTCTCATACTCAACACTGATGTAAATTAATCCAATCTCGATCCATACGTATATATACTGAAATTGCGTGAACAATTTCAGTAATCTCGATCTCATGTCGTTTATGTAATTAAGGTGTGACCCTATCCCATTCAAGAGATTCACTTTCTTTATTTTAGTGGTACATATTACTTTTAAAATACATATCTTAAATTTCACGAAATTTTGCCGACATTTTGCATTGGTCTTCAGGATACACGAAATGAAATGATTATCAATCACAATCAAATATGCACTTGAAGATAAATAAAAAACATAGTTGACAAATATTCATGAATTTTTAGATATGTATTTTAAAATATATATGCACTAATAAACTACTAGAAAATGATTAATCTTTTTAAACTGTCCAATCGGACAATTCAAGATTCAACACATTTAAATTATTAGTATTGTATCCCCTTATATTAATTTTAAAAAAATGTAGCTTTTTCAAAATGAAAACTCTAGAAAAATACATAATTTTCGTATTAAATCTCAAACGGAAAACTAAGGCTAACTCACATTATAAGAAAATCAAACAAATATTTAAGCAAATAATAAAACACACACACACACACACACACACATATATATATATATATATATATATATATATAACATATTACTAATACATAACAAACTACAAAATCCTAGAAAATAATAAAATTCGGAACCTGGGAGCATGAAAAGCAAATGACAATGGAAGATGATGCACACCCGCAATGCTTATGTTTTTTAGAGTTACAAGAGACAATAAAATACATAAGAGACCATAAAAACAACAGAAAAAATAACGCAAAAATCAACCAAAAACCTCAGCAAAATGCAAAATAATAACCCACATCGTAATTAAATATACAAAACGAAAACAAGAGAGAAGGGAACATGTTTTCAACTTATCCCTTGGGAGAATTGGCGACGCGTGACGGTGGCTGAAATGGGGAAGGAGGTGCAACAGACTCACCGAAGTAGTGGCACGAAGCCAGTAGCGGACCTACGAAGGGACTAAGGGGGGCCATGGCCCCCCCCAATTTTTTTATATTTATATTTATTAATATATAATCTTAAATATTTTTCAAAAAAATTAATATTTGTAATATATTTTATATATTTAATATTTTAATAAATTTATATACATCTATATTTATAAATAAGTAAAAGTTTTTTTGCTGTCCACATTATTTTTTAATTTTATGTTTTAAATATTTTTTAAATAAAAATAATTATTTTATTAATATTATCTTTTAAATTATTATTTGTGTAATTTAAATATTTTTTTATTTGATTATTTTTTTAAATTTAATCATTATAAATAAAAATTAATTATAATAAAATTATAAAAATTATTTATATTTAATTTTATAATTATAATAATAACAATAATTTTTATTTTTTTATTTTTTTATTATCATGAAAAAAGTGAAATACAATGTTTTTACTAATTTATATAAAATCTTTGAGATTATTTTTTTGGTTTCTATTTTCTTTCAAAAATATCAAGTTGGTCCTCTAGTGTTTTATATTTTTTTGTCTCAATTTAGTTCCGATTTTTGAAAACATGACGCAATTTTTTCATTTTCTTTAAATTTCTTGAATCAGATTTTTCATTAAAATTGAAGTTGAAAATAAGAATGATTATTTGATTTGTTGGTGTAATTGACATAACCTTAATATCAATTTTTTATGAAAGATCTTTCTTCCGCTTTAGAAAATTCAACGAAAAAAAAAACTAAAAGTACATCAATTTTTAAAAAATCACAAACAAATTAAACGAAAAGATAGACCAAAAGAGTAATTCAACCAAAATTTTAGCACCTCCAAATTTTTGGCTGAAGATCCGCCACTGCACGGAGCAGTGGCAGCGTTCGTCGGAGTAGAGTGGTGGTAGCATCGTGGACAATGGACACAGTTCAGAGAAGAGAGAATGCTATCAACGACACGACAAATGGTGGTTGTTCGCATGTTGTTCAGTGGCGCAACAACAATCAGTGACAGTGATGTGGTGGACGGTGGCGTAGTGGTGCAATAGAGTGTGGTGGACAGTGGCAAAGCAATGGTGGTGTTCGCGCAAAAAATTTGGAGAAGAGGAACAATGTTCGCATAGAGGTTTTGGGACGAAGTTGAACAATGGGAATTCGCGAAATTGGGAACCTAAATAGGGTATATGGCCTAAGTTCAATTAGTAACTGAGACCTAAAGTGGATATTGCCTCAGTCCTACTCCATTCGAGGCCAAAGACTCTGTTGGCAGTGACAATTTTAAAAAATTAGGAGATTCTGATGAGTTATAGGCTTCAATTAACTTAAAACCGAAGCATACAAATCCTTATTGGCTTCGGTTGGTTGGTGACCCGAGGCAGAAAAGTTCAAAAATTTTCAAAAATGTCATCGCGTCCTTATAGACTTCGGTTTCTCAATAAAGCCTATAAGACTATGTATAAACACCAAACTGCAGTAGTGTATTATCTTATGCAATATAATATGTTAGAATTATATAATAATAATAATAATAATAATAATTATTATTATTATTATTATTATTATTATTATTATTAGTATTAGTATTATAATTACAAAAATGAAAAATGTAAGATTGAAAATTATTTATTATTATTATTATTATTATTATTATTATTATTAATAGATAAATTTGAAAATAAAAAGAAAGAGAGAGAGTTAGATATAAAAGAATAATTTAATTGTTTATAAAATGTACATAAAGGTGCAATATATTTTATAATTATATTTTATTTATTTTTTAAATCAAATGAAACTAACAATAACTTTACAAAACTTATCAAATTTAATTTTCCACTGGATTGAGTTTAGTGAATTAAATATTCATCTTTAATTACAGATGTTAAGATAACTAAGTTTACATAACTGTACAACTTTGTATGTTTACTATATTCATATAAAATAGTTAAAAATATCCATATAAATACATGGTAAATCTGTCTTCCCACACTTTATTCATAAAAAATATCTATATAAATTTAAGTTTATCTACTAATAACTGTAACTTACACATTATGAATGTTTTGAACAAGTACACAAGTACAATAACTAACCGATAAAGTTTAACAAGTTTTAAATTGATTATGTTTAATCCTCTTTATAACATTTATTACATTATCACATCTTAAATATAAAAATAATATTATTTCCATACTTCTAGATTGTTTAATGTGTTCAAAGTGAATCTTTTAAACAAAATCATAATCAGAAACTGTAATTTTAAAATAAATGATTTGACGTCACTTTATGTATTTAAAGAATATCACCATGGTCTTCTCCTACAAATTAAATATATATATTGGAATCTAATTACATAAAATATAAGTGCACTTTTCACACTTTTCAAGGGCGCTGTGCTCAAACCCTAATTCCACGCTGTCTATATATAAAGTTAGAAAGTCACTTCTTAGGGTTTGAGAAGAAAAGATTGCGCCGACTTTTCCGATTGTTCCATTTTCTCTCATCCCAAAGTTAGAAAACCCATTCCCTTTGAAAATGGCGGAACCTTTACTAGAGATGATTAGACAATCCCTGCTTGAAACCCTAGTTGAAGCCCTAGATCGAAGAAGAGCTGATAAGATTGATAGAATCAGTACACTTCCACAATCTGTTCTTCTGCACATTCTTTCACTCTTGGACTTCAAAGAAGCTGCAGCCACCTCAGTTTTATCCACGTCCTGGAGAGACCTTTTCTTACAACTTCCCAACATTTTGTTAGTTTTCGATACCAATGGCAATCCCTCTGACAATCCTAGACTGTTTCACATCTTCACACTCTTTGCTAATCGAGTGTTTCGAGAGAGAAACCCAGAAGCATCCATTAAGCTTCTCCATGTATCTGTGAGGAATTACACTAAAAGGATGGAAGAGGATTATAGATCATTGTTGATGTCTGTAGCTGCTGCAGTGTCCACTCACAAGGTGCATCAATTTTCTCTTGATCTTGGTACCTATAGTTCAAGTACTAAGGGATCTTCAATTGTTCTTCCACCTGCAATGTTTAGATCAGAGACTCTGACCAGTTTGCTTCTTACCCTTTTTGTGGGGTGGGATGTTCCAGAAAATGTTTGGTTGCCCAATCTACGGGATGCTCACTTTCTTCCGTATAGATTGATGCATGAGAATTCTATTCAGAGGTTTCTCGATGGATGCCCTAGGCTAGAAAAACTTATGTTTTGTATAAGGTTAATTACATGGAAGGTTGAGACTAAAGTCAAAACTCTTCGCATGTCAAGTTCCACCTTGAAAGTTTTGGGGGTTACTTGGGATCTGATAGATGAAACAGAGATGAGTATTGCTGTGAAGTCTGAAAGTCTTGAGAGCTTGACATTATGTCTTAGGGGAGGTCACAAAGTGAATGTGGATGCACCAAATCTCAAGTCCTTCGACATTAGCGGTCATGTGCGTGAATTGAACATCATTCAAGGTTTTCCTTCAATTGATGAGGCCGAAATAGATGTTGCATATACGTTTCAGGCCTCAGATCTGGATAACTTCTACTCACGTTCTGAAAAAGCTTCTACCTTTTTGAGAGCTTTGGGAAACGTGAGATTACTCCGCATATCGGAACCCATCATGAAGGTTTTGATTTATTTTTGTTTCTTTAGTTTGTCTTGTGTTAAAGTACTGAAACTTTGTTATTGTCATCTAATTCTTGTTTATATGTTTGAAGGTTCTATATCTTTCTACCTCGGCGATGCCCACTTTCGGAAACATGTATAAGATAAAGCTCATCCCTCATTATTGTGATGATTTTCCCCGTGACAGGATTGAACAGGTGTTATTCAACTTGTTTGAAAATTGTCCTAACCTTCAAGTGCTTTCCTTTGATAAGATAAATGTAAGTTGTGTTTGCCATTTCAGTTTAATTGCTATGCCTTTTTTCAGTTACTTATACACACTCATACAAACAGGTCTTCAACGACTACAACAACTCTGGTGATGTCGATTTTGAACCTGTTTTCCCTATTAGAATGGTTCAAAATCTGAAGAAATTAAAAATTGCTCATTTCAAAGGTCGAGAAGGGGAATACAAGCTGGTGGAATATTTCATGAACAACGGACAATCTTTGGAGATTGTTTCTGTGAGAAAAGATGGTTGGAAGGCAATTACGCGAGAACAACAAAAGAGAATTCTCTCCTTACGTGCTGAGAAGAGAGTGAGAATATATTTAGGTAAAAATTTAATTTTATGAAATCTCCATCTCTTTAAAACTATGTTATTTCGTCGAACACCACCACGCCTCTTCTTGGAGCGGTGGGTTTTCGATATTGTCTTTTTCATATTCCATTGCATGCTTCTTCGCTGAACAACACTGTTCTAGTTCGTCCGCGTCTCTACTGTACTCCTTCGAGAGCCAACTAGCTTTTGTTTTATAGGGTTTGTAAGTTGACGGTTGAAAACAAACTTATCTTTTATTTATTTTCTACATGAGTTAATATGTGTTGGATTGATGCGAGTAGTAATATTTCTCACTTATCATAAAATAAGTTAAATTGAGTTTACTCATCTTTAATCCAACTTATGCTGAACCAATATGTGTAAATCAGGTAGGTTCATTTTCACACCCTTAACCGTATGCAATTGATATTGATAAAATTGCCTTTTACTGTCAATATTTTAAAGGAAAATCATATATATGGGTCCAACATTGTTTAGAGTTTAGAATTTATGTTTTAATTGTTTCTCTACTAGCTCTTCGTGAAAATTTTAAAGCTATATTTAAATTTTACAAGCTTGGAAACAAAAGAAGCAACAACCACACAATACAAATGACTTTTGAACTGAAATAAATAAAACAACTAAATTAAATTAAAATTAAAATTCTTATTAAATTAAATTTAGAGGCCATGTAAATTTGGATCTGAATAACAAATTATATATGGGAAACCAATAAATCAAATCACTATATATTTTAAGATTAAATAATACTATTGCAGACAAGGTTTTGACACCGATTATTTTAGACGTTGTGTTTCACTTTCTAAACCGAAACGTATTATGCCGAGGTAAAAATGTTGGTTTTTGGCTTTGGTTATCAACTAAAACATGAAGTTTCACATCATGCTTTGGTTTTAGAATCAAAGTATGAGACTATTAAATAAATAATAGAGAACGAAAAAAGGAGGATTAGGCCTAAATTCATGTAGTAATTGAAGTCTAATACTTTTTTTGATTTAAAATTTTATTTAATTTTACATGCACTAGACTTCAGTTTTAGTAATAATCGAAGCCTAATATTCTTTCTAACAAAATATCCTTACAAAAATATGTTATCCTTTAATTTTGGATAAAATTTTTGTTTCCTCGTATTATTAGAAAACAATAATAATTTCATTAAATCAAATATTTTGCAACTTTTTTTTTAGAATAGTCTGTGCAAAATACATAATACAAATGTACACTAGAACATTTATTTGTTATAAGAATAACATATTTTTGTAAGGATATTTTGTTTATGGTTTTGGTAATGTTTATGTTTGTTGTATATTTTATCCAGTTCTAATATGCAGGAAGTAACAAAAACAGAAAAATTATTTAGAAAAAATGGCTACTTCATGTCTTAATTATAACCAAAATTGAAGCATAGGGTATTAGGTTTCTATCTTGGTAGTAACCAAAGCCTAATATCCTTCCTAACTTAAAATTTTATTTAATTTTAGGGTATTAGGTCTCTGTTGTTTAACGAACTTATAGACAACAATTTTGAGAAATCCGAAACATAAATACCTTTTTGATTTAGTTATTTTAGAACCGAAATCTAAACATTTGTATTCACAATCTCTCCCACCCTCCTTTCTAAATTCCTTCAAACCCACCTTATTTTTCTATATTGTTAGTAGGAGGGATCGATGTCCAACAAATGATCATGTTTTACAAATTTTTCAAGAGTTAAGCATTTTTCTTACAAAAATATACAATCTAGTGACTTTAATTTTTTAACACTAAATGAAAAACAAACATATCTTCGTATATTTTAAATTGTTCAAATCTACTTTGAAGATTGATAATTTCTTTATCTACAATATACAGAAAGTAATTAATTCTAAATTTTTTGCAATTTCATTCTCAACGTTTACCTCAAATTGTTTATTTTTGCGTCTAATACGTTTTTTCACAAAACTTAAGTTCTTCTCAAATCGATAATAAATCTTTTTTTCCCAAAACTTGAATTATCTTTCTAAAAAAATATAACTTTGAATTATGCTCAAATTAATATATTATTCACCAAAAGACTAACCCCTAATAACTAATAGTTTTGTAGAAAAATTTCAGTTCTTTATCAAGATATATGCAAAAAAGTTCTCAAAACTCATTTCTAATTTCAAAAAGTACTAAAACAAAATTGGGAAAAGAAACACATTTCTAATTCTAATACAAATAAAAAACATAATAAAAACAACAATGCAAATAAAAAGACAAAAACATACTAATCAAAAATAATGAGGATGAAAAAATTGGTACACATGGACATTATGAGATTTAAGGAATGTAATATGCTAAAACTTAAAAAAAATGACTCTTATAAGGGAAGAAAGTAAGGAGAAACAAAGATACAAAAAAAAGAAAATAAAATTCATATGGATTATAAGAGAACAAAAATAATTAATTCTTTCATTTTTCGTAAACAAAATTATAATTTATTAAATAAAGGTTTTAACTCATTAATTGTTGTTTTTAATACCAATCAAAATTAACACAAACTAATAATAATTGAATTGAATTTTATTCTCAAAAAAAAACTTGTATTTACTTTAATAGAATTATATTAGTAATAACATATTTTTTTGAGGCTTTTTTTTTCTTAAACATAATTTTAGAATTAATTTAATAGGGTTATATTGGTATAAAAAAAATTGAGGCATTTTTTCTTAAACATAATTTTATAATTAATTTAATAAAGAAATATTAGTAGTAATTTTTTTTTGTAGCCTTCTTTTACTAGAGGCCTAAAGCAGGTGCTTTACTTGTTTTATCCTTAAGCTGGCCCTGTATATAACATCAATTATAAAGAGAGAAGAATTTAAAAAAATATTTGACTTATTTATTTATCTATTTAATTTAATATTCATTATATATATATATATATATATATATATATTATAACAATATAATATTTTAGAATTATATAATAATAATAATTATTATTATTATTATTGCAAAAGTCAAAAATTATGATTGAAAAATAATTTGTATTATTATTACTTTTATAATTAATAGATAAATTTGAAAAGAAAAAAGAGAGAGTTGGATGTAAAAAAATAATTTAATTGTTTTTAAAATAGTACATATAGGTGCAATATTTTACACCAAATTTAAAAGTAATAATTATTTTGATTTTATAATTATATTTCATTTTCTTAAATCAACTAGAAATAACGTTACAAAACTTATAAAATATAATTTTACACTAGATTGAGTTTAACGAATTAAATATTCCTCTTTAATGACAAATGTTAACAAACACAATAATGGGTAAGATAATTAAGTTTACATTAGTTTCTTATGTTCTATAGATTGGTACAAAATAGTTAAAAAATATCCATATAAATTCATGGTTATTTTATCTATATCTTACACTTTATTCATAAAAAATATCTATATAAATCCACTCTATAACTTTATCTTCAAACTGTAACTTACACATTATTAATGTTTTGCACAGGTACATAAGTACAATAACTGACTGATAAAGTTTAACAAGTTTTAAATTTAATGAAAGTGAAAAAACAATTAAAATTAAGTTTGAAACGCAATCCTCATTTATAACTTAATAGATGATCTCATCTTAAATAAATAATATTATTTCCATACTTTTTAGTTAGTTAAATGTCTTAAAAGAGATTATTTTTTTAAAGAAAATCATAAACAGATACAGTAATTATAAAACAAATGATTTGATGTCAGATTATGAATTTAAAGAATATTACCATGGTCTTTTCCGACAAATTAAATTATATTGGAATTTAATTGCATAAAATATAGGTCTACTGTTCAAGGGCTTTCTTGAAACCCTAATCCTCGCTGCCTATAAAGTTAGAAAGTCACTTCTTAGATATGAGAACCTAAGATTGCGCCGACTTTTCCTATTGTTCTATTCTCTCTCATCCCAAAGTTGAAAACCCATCCCTTTTGAAATGGCGGAACCTTCAGCAAAGATCCTTAGACGTACCCTAGATCAAACCCTAGATGGAGAAGCTGATAACATTGATAGACTCAGTGTACTTCCCGAATCTGTTCTTCTCTCCATTCTCTCACGCTTGGACCTCAAAGAAGCTGCAGCCACCTCAGTTTTATCCACAGCCTGGAGAGACCTTTTCTTAAACCTTCCCTATGTTCAGTTGAATTTCAATGGAAATGGCAATCCTCCTGATCATCCTAGACTCTTTCACCTGTTCACACTCTTTGTTAACAGAATTCTTCGAGAGAGAAACCCAGAAATACCCATTAAAGCTTTCTGGCTAACTGTGAAGAATTTCACTGAAAGGATGAAACTTGATTATAAATCATTGATGATGTCCATAGCTGCTGCAATGTCCATTTGCAAGATGTTGACCATTGATTACGCTATTGGTTCCTGTAGTGAAGGTACTGAGGTATCTTCACTTCCTCTTCCACCTGCAATGTTTATATCAGAGACTCTAACTCGTTTGCGTCTAACCCTTTCTGTGGGGTGGGATCTTCCAGAAAATGTTTGGATGCCTAATCTAAGGTACGCTTACTTCATTCCATATAGATTGACGCATGAGAATTCTACTCAGAGGTTTCTCGATGGGTGTCCTAGGCTAGATTGTCTAATGTTTACGATTAGGGCCACAACAACAACGAGGGATGAGCCTAGAGTAAAAACTCTTCGCGTGTCAAGTTCCTCTTTGAGAGTTTTGAGGGTTGGTTGGGATCCGATAGGTGAAAGAGGGATGAGTATTAATGTGAAGTCTGAAAGTCTTGAGAGGTTGATATTATATATTAGGGGAGGTCACAATGTGAATGTGGATGCACCAAATCTGAAATTCTTCGACATTTGCGGTCATGTGCTTCAAATGAACATCATTCGAGGTTTTCCTTTAATTGATGAGGCAGTTATAGATGTTGCATATGCGGCTCAGGGCACATATTGGAAAGACTTTCATGCAGATACTAAAAAAGCTTCTACCTTTTTCAAAGAGTTGCAAAACGTGAGAGTACTCAGCGTATCTGAACCCATCATAAAGGTTTTAATTTATTTTTGTTTGTTTAGTTTGTCTTCTTGTGTTAAAGAACTGAAACTTTGTTATTGTAATCTAATTCTTGTTTATATGTTTGAAGGCTCTATTTGTTCATGCATCAGAGTTGCCGACTTTCAGCAACATGTATAAGATAAAGTTTATCCCTGATTATTCTCTTGATGAATTTACTAGTAACGGGATTCAGCATGTGTTCTTCAACTTGTTTCAAAGATGTCCTAACCTGCAAGTGCTTTCCTTTCATGATAAGATAGATGTAAGTTGTGTTTGGTATTTCAGTTTAATTGCTGTGCATTTTTCAGTTACTTATACACACTCATATATACAAACAGATGTTGAACAGCTGCTACGTCTTTGATATCGAACTTGAAACTGTTTTCCCTATTACAATGGTTCAAAATCTGAAGGAATTACAAATTTCTGAGTTCAAAGGTGAAGAAATGGAATACAGGCTGCTGAAATTTTTCTTGAAGAACGGACAATCTCTACAGATTATTTCTCTGAGAAAAGATGCTTCGAAGGTAGGTAGGTATACTTGGCCGCGAAAACAAAAAAGGAAAATTCTCTCCTACCGGAGGAAGTGCACAAAAGAGTGTGAGATTATATTCAAATAGAAATTGGATTTTACAAAATCCCCATGATTAGCCATGGCAACAAGTCTATCTATCTCTCTAAAAGTATGTTATTTTTGTTGAACATCGCCACCTGCCTCGTCTTATAGACCGGTGGGCTTTTTATATTGCTTCTGTCACATTAGATTGTATGCTCCTTGGCTGGAAACAATGGTTCTGGTTCATGTTCCGCCGAGTCTGTATTGTGTACCTTCCTGAGCCAACTGGGCTTTTGTTTTGTATGGTATGTTTGTTTTATTTTCTTCAGCATTAATAAATATGAATTAAATAAGGAACAATAGCCTTGTCTCAACCTTTAAAAAAAACAGAAAAAAAATATGAATAACCATCTTATGAGTATCTCTCTTATAAGACTAAATTGAAACATGCAATTACTCTACTAAAGATTATGCTCCTCCTTCATAATGTTGTACTACATTTCTCGCATTCCCTTTCTTTGCTTTGTAATTTAGCCAATGTTACTTGATTTCTAAGTTAACGATTGAAAAAAAAAATTATCTTTTGTTGAGGTGGGTTGTAAAATTTATAGTTTTCTATAAAATGAGCAAAGTTGGAGTCATTCATTTTTAATTCAAATTGTGGTGAGTTAAATATGTTCACGTTGACACCTTTAGTCATGTGCAATTGACAAAATCGTGTTTGATTGCCAATCTTTCAAAGAAAAACTATGTATATGTACCCAACATCAAGTTTTCGTAAACTTTTTAGAAGAAGTAACAACATCTTTAATTCAAGCAAAAATACAAAGGATTTCAAGAAACAAATTTCAAACTCCCACCACCAAAATCCTTCTCATATCCTAAAGTGATGAAAAGCAAATTCATAAAATCATTTGTTAAGAGGAATTGTTTTACATCGACCCAAATATTTCAATGTCATATCAAGTTTCTTAGAAAGATTTAATTGCATGAGAGGTTTATCATCTTTTGTTAACAAAACATGTCCATACAAATGACTTTACACTCTTCCATACCCATAAGATAAACTCTTTAAGCAATTTGCACGAGTTCATATTTAATATGAATACTCTTGGATAAGTTACCGACAAAGGATAAATTATCGGTGAAGGAGGTCCAATTACAACATTCTTTGTGTGAGTTATGCCTAGATTGTGAAGAGAGAGTATCACACATATTTTTCTCTTGTATAGTGTCTCAAAAGGTGTGGAAAATGTGTGATAGCTGGATAGGGGTGAGCTCAGTGCATCACAACCAAGCTAGGATACAGTTTCAACACTTTCATATGAGAAGCTTGAACACTAGGCAAAACACAGTGTGGAAAGGAATGTGACTGGCTTTAATTAAGGAAATTTGAAGACATAGGAATAAGGTGATCTTTAAGCAAAAGAAAGTTGGCACTCAAGAAATTTTTAATCTTGCTCAATTTAACACTTGGGCTTGGTTGAAACATAAAATAGTAAAGAAAAAGTTACAATTTTGAAAATTTAATGAACTTATAGGCACCGGTTCTTAGAAAATCAAAACTTAAACACCTTTATGCTTTGGGTTATTTTAGAATTGATACCTAAACTTCTGCATTCAAATAGAAAACAATAAAAATAGCAGGAATATTTGGAAAATCAAGATCTATTAGGCTTCGATTATTGAGAAATCGAAACATAAAGGCTTTTAATCTTTAATTATTTGGACAATCAAAACTTAAAAGTTTGTGAAAGTTGCAAAATTGTCACCACCATCATGTATGTTCTTTTTTCAGCATAATAAAAATATATAAGCCGATTTTGAATCCAAAAACTACACTGGTTTAATTTAAATAAGTACCAAATAAATTTATATAAAATCAATTATAAAATGATTAGTATTTAAAAAGTACTTTATCGATTAATGCACTTCATTTAGTTATTTATTTATTATTGTATTTAATATAACTATTTAATATATATATATATATATATATATATATTATATCTTATAACAATCTAATATTTTAGAATTATATAATAATAATTATTATTATTATTGCAAAAATGAAAAATGTATGATAGAAAATAATTTGTATTATTGTTATTATTATAATTAATAGATAGACTTGAATATTAAATGAAAGAGAGTTAGATTGTTTATAAAATATATAGGCGCAATTTTTAACCAAATTTATAAGTAACAGTTATTTTTATTTCATAATTATATTTCATTTTTTAAAATCAAATGAAACTTATAAAATTTAATTTTTCCCTAGATTGAGTTTAATGAATTAAATACTCATCTTTAATTACATATGTTAACAAAAACAATGGTAAGACAATTAAGTTTATATAACTGTAAACTTTTTATTTTATAGATTCATACAAAATAGTTAAGAGATATCCATATAATTTAATGGTAATTTTATCTTCCAACCATATCTTACACTTATTCATAAATAATATCTTTATATATTCAGTCTAACTTTATCTTCTAACTGTAACTTACATTATTAATGATTATTTATGTTTTTCATAGGTAGACAAGTACAATAATCGATAGAGTTTAACGGGTTTTAAATTAATAAAATGAAAAACCACCTAATATTATGTTTGAAACACAAACCTCACTTGTAACTTATTACAGTATCACAGCTTAAATATAGAAATAATATTATTTCCAAACTTTTAGTTTATTAAAATGTCTTAAAAGTGAACTTTTCAAACAAAATCATTAACACAAGCTGTAATTATAAACTAAATGATTTGATTTCAGTTTATGGGTGTTTTCCTAAAAATTAAATATATATATATATATATATGAATTTAATTACATATTTTATATAGGTCCACTGCTCAACTGCTTTGTTGAAACCCTAATTCCACGCTGCCTATAAAGTTAGACAGTTCCTAGAATATAAGAAACAAGCGCCGACTTTTCCACTGTTCCATTTTCTCTCATCCTAAAGTTGAAAACACATTCTCTCTGAAATGGCGGAACCTTCAGCAAAGATCCTTAGACAAACCCTAGAAGAAACCCTAGATGGAGAAGCTGATAACATTGATAGACTCAGTGCACTTCCAGAATCTGTTCTTCTCTCCATTCTCTCACGCTTGGAACTCAAAGAAGCTGCAGCCACCTCAGTTTTATCCACAACCTGGAGAGACATTTTCTTACAACTTCCCAACATTTGGTTAAATTTTCATATCTATGGCAATCCTTCTGACCATCCTAGACTGTTTCACATCTTCACACTCTTTGCTAATAGAGTGCTTCGAGAGAGAAACCCGGAGGCACCCATTAGGTTTCTCAAAGTATGTGTGAGGAATTTCACTCAAAGGATGGAAGAAGATTATACATCATTGTTGATGTCTGCAGCTGTTGCAGTGTCCACTTACAAGGTGTACCAATTTGATCTTCGTCTTACCTGTAGTTTATTAGTTGCGTCATTGAAGATTGTTATTCCACCTGCAATGTTTGCATCAGATACCCTAACTAGTCTGCGTCTAACCATTTCTGCGGGGTGGGATGTTCCGGAAAATGTTTGGTTGCCCAATGTAATCAATGTTCACTTCATTCCATATACATTGATGCATGAGAATTCTACTCAGAGGTTTCTCGATGGGTGCCCTAGGCTACAAGATCTGATGCTTATGATAGGGATCATATCGAACTATGAGATTAAAGTCAAAACTCTTCGCATGTCAAGTTCCTCTTTGAAAAGTCTGAGGCTTGGTTGGGATCAGATGGATGAAACAGAGACTATGAGTATAATTGTGAAGTCTGAAAGCCTTCTGAGGTTGACATTATCTCTCACGGGAGGTCACAAAGTGAATGTGAATGCACCAAATCTGAGTTTCTTCTCCATTACTGGTGAAGTACGTGAATTGAACATGACTCAAAATTCTCCTTCGATTGATGAGGCTGTTGTAGATGTTGAATATACTCTTCAGTCCGCAATACACTCTGAAAACGCTTCTACCTTTATGAGGGCTTTGGAAAACGCGAGAGTACTCGACATATCAGAAGGCATCATGAAGGTTTTAATTTATTTTTTTTTGTTTAGTTTGTTTTGTGTTAAAGAACTGAAACTTTGTTATTGTCGTCTAATTCCTGTTTCATGTTTGAAGGCTCTATATGATTCTACATCGGCGATGCCCATTTTCAGAAACTTGTACATGTTAAGGCTTATCCCTGATTATTATGATGATGTTAGCCGTAGCAGAATTCAACAGGTGTTATTCAACTTGTTGGAACATTGTCCTAACCTTCGAGAGATTTTCTTTGAGAAAGTGATGGTAAGTAGTGTTTGGTATTTCAGTTTAATTGCTGTGCATTTTCCAGTTACTTATAAACACTCATACAAACAGGTCTTTGATGACATCCACAACTACATTCCTGTCGATTTTGAATCTGCTTTCCCTCCTAGCATGGTTCAAAATTTGAAGAATTTAGAAATATTTGATTTCCGATGCCGAAACATAGAATACAAGCTGGTGGAATTTTTCATGAAGAATGGACAATCTTTAGAGATTGTTTCTCTGAGAAAAGATAATGTGAGGGGAAGTTGGACACCAAACGAAGAAGGGAGAATTCTCTCCGTCATGACGTGCTCAGAAGAATGTGATATTTTGTTCAGACATAAGTCGGAGTCAAAGATTATATACAGAAGGAACTTGGATTCCCCATGATTGTCCACGGCAACGACTCTATCTCTTTAAAAGTATGTTATTTTATTGTGTTTTTAATATTGTCTGTCATATTCTACTGCATGCTCCATTGTCGAACACCACTGTTCTGGTTCCTTGGACAGCCAACTGAGCTTTTACTTTTTGCATGTATTTAGACAACCAACCTACTTAGTCCACCATTTCATGGTGGGTTGAGTCGGATTTTTATATTTCTGGTTTATCGAGGTAAGAGTTGAGGTAATTGTTTTTCAATTAGGATTATCTTCAAGGAAATCGCTTGAAGCTTGAAAACTGTATGTGAAATGCAATCCAAAAATCCTATTTTTTAATATGTTTATATCTCATAAAAATTGCACAACTAAGAAAACCACTAATCTAAAATATTTGTTTTCTTTATTTCCTTTTTATAATCTTGTTAACAATGCACTTCCCCCATTTACAAAGGCAATGAAATAGTTCTTATATATCAATTCAATTTGAAAATAATAGTCAATACAACATTTATTGTGAAAGAACTTAATATCTTAACCAATAGATCTTCTTTTGTAACCGTTTTTCGGATGATTCCAAATGGCATAAATTGAAAATAATTGTTTGGAATTTGAACAACTTCAACTTTAGAGCAATTAGTGTTTGTTAAATAGCCATGTTATCACAGCAGTAATATTTAAATAGTTCTTAGAAATCTAAGGGGAATTAGAAGTTCTGTGTTGAATAAGATTTAACTTTCCTTACTTAGAAAAAACTCAAATTTTTTGTAGAGTTTTAGTATAGATGTGGTGTCCTTTTCTTTTATATATATTCTTTTACTATTTGTTAGTACAAAATCTCCATGTGTCTTTAAGAGTTGATATATATTTGTTACTAGTTTGATTTCGATTTATATACTTTAGAACGTCTCACGAAATAATGACTCTTAACTTCAATTTTTGGAGAATCTAAGAGTTGATGAAATAAGTATTTCTGAAGAGATGAAACAACATCAAACCATATCAAATAAAAAAATAGAAAAAATTTGAGTAGTTACTTACTTTCTTTCTATTTAGATTGAAGCAATAATAGTGATGTTATGACTATAAATACATGCATAAAATATTAATATTGCATTTCCATTTTAGTGGTGTGAATTAGAAAAATTGAAGACATACTTAAATATTATTTAATGAATAATTTTTTTCTATAAAAATAACTTATGTTATGTAACTTTTATTATTTTTATTATTATTAGACCTTTACAACTCATTAATACCCATAAAAGTTACAATACTATGAGAAAAAACATATTTAATGTTAAAAATCGATGCTAACAAACAAAAGTTGATACTAAATAGTTATTAGTGTTAATTTTTCTTTGCAATAGTTATTAGTGTTAATTTTTCTTTGCATGTGTTTGGGGCACTAAAACTATAACTCTAATTTGTTAGTATCAAATTTTGAATGTCAACTCTAATTAGTTATAACTAAATTTTAAATTAGTTTTTTTACTTAAATAGTTTAGGATTGACGTGGCCGACAGTAATGACTTAAGAAAATTGTACAGTATCTTTATTTTCAAATATTATAAATAAAAAGTAAGAAAAAAATTATAATGGATGAAAAAGATGATTGTAAATAAATAGATGAATGTGGATGACGGAGATAGAAAAATAATGTTAATAAAGGAGATGTGTCGATGAAAAAGATGAATATGAATGAAAAAATTGAATGTAAATAAAATATATGAGTATGAGAAAATTTACGAATGTATAAATAAGTTGAGAATGGATAAAAGATATGAGCGTGAGAAAAAAAAAATGCCAATGAAAAATATGAGGATGAAAAGATTTATAAATAAATGTGAAAAGGAAGAGTCGTAAATGAAAGATATGAGTTTAATGAATTAAATATTCATCTTTAATTACATATGTTAACCAATGGCTAAGATAATTATTAACTTTAAATAACTGTACAACCTTTTATTTTTCTAGATTCATTCTGAATAGTTTAAACGGTATCCATATAAATTCATGGTAATTTTATCTTTCAACTTTATTCATAAAAATATCTATATAGATTCCTTCTAACTTTATATTCTAAATGTAACTGACACATTATCAATGTTTTACACAAGTACACAAGTGCATTAACTGATAAAAAAGTTGAACTAGTTTTACGTTAATAAAAATAAAAAACTAACTAAAATTAAGTTTGAAACACAATCCTCACTTATAACTTATTACAGAATCTCATCTTAATTATAGAAATAACATTATTTCCATACCTTTAGCTTTATTAAATGCCTTAAAAGTGAACTTTTTAAACAAATCATATACAGAAATTGTAATATTATAAAATAAATAATTTGATGTCAGTTAATGAATTTAAAGAATATCACTGTGGTCTTATCTTACAAATTAAATGTATATTAAAATTTAATTACATAAAAAATAGGTCCACTTTTCAAGGCGCTTTGTTCAATCCCTAACTCCACTCTACCTATAAAGTTAGAAGGTTCTCTTCCTAGGGTTTGAGAAGCAAAGATGCGCCGACTTTTCAATTGTTTCTTTTTCTCTCATCCTAAAGTGTGAAAACCCATTCCCTTTGAAATGGCGGAACCTTCAGCAAAGATCCTTAGACAAACCCTAGATGGAGAAGCTGATAAGATTGATAGAATCAGTGCACTTCCAGAATCTGTTCTTCTCTCCATTCTTTCACGCTTGGATCTCAAAGAAGCTGCAGCCACCTCAGTCTTATCCACAACCTGGAGAGACCTTTTCTTACAACTTCCCAAAATTGAGTTAACTTTCGATATCTATGGCAATCCTTCTGACCATCCTAGACTGTTTCACATCTTCACACTCTTAGCTAATCGAGTGCTGAGAGAGAGAAACCCAGAAGCACCCATTAGGTCTCTCAACGTATCTGTGAGGAATTTCACTCAAAGGATGGAAAAGGATTATAGATCATTGTTGATGTCCGCAGCTGCTGCAGTGTCCACTTACAAGGTGCAGCAATTTGATCTTAGTCTTATGTTTAGGTTAATAACTAAGTCATTGAAGATTTTTATTCCACCTGCAATCTTTACATCAGAGACTCTAACTAGTTTGCGTCTAACCCTTTCTGCGGGGTGGGATGTTCCAGAAAATGTTTGGTTGCCCAATGTAACGGTTGTTCACTTCTTGCCTTTTTTATTGGTGGATGAGAATTGTGTTCAGAGGTTTCTCGACCGGTGCCCTAGGCTAGAAGATATGATGTTTAAGATGAAGGATGAGGGCAAAGTCAAAAACCTTTGCATGTCCAGTTCCAACATAAAATCTTTGATGCTTGGTTGGGATCTGAAAGATGAATCAGAGACTAGTATTACTGTGATGTCTGAAAGCCTTCTGAGGTTGACATTATCTCTTAATAGAATTCACACAGTGAATGTGAATGCACCAAATCTGAAGTTCTTCTCCATTAAGGGTAAAGCGCTTGAATTGAACATGATTCAAAGTGTTCCTTCAATTGAAGAGGCAGTCATAGCCTCTGATTGTATGCTTGAGTTCTCAAATTTGAATAACTTTTATTCACGTTCTGAGAAAGCTTGTACCTTTTTTGGAGAGTTGCAAAACCTGACATTACTCCACATATCAGAACCCATCATGAAGGTTTTAATTTATTTTTGTTTGTTTAGTTTGTCTTGTGTTAAAGAACTGAAACTTTGTTACTGTCATCTAATTCTTGTTTATATGTTTGAAGGCTCTATATGTTTCTAAACCAGAGCTGCCCACTTTCAGAAACATGTATAAGATAAAGCTTATCCCTGATTATTCTCTTGATGATTTTAGCCGTTACTGGATTGCAAAGGTGTTATTCAACTTGTTTCAAAATTGTCCAAACCTTAAAGTGCTTTCCTTTGAGAAGGTAAAGAAATGTTGTGTTTGGTATTTCAGTTTAATTGCTATGCATGTTTTCAGTTACTCATACACACTCATATATACAAACAGGCGTTCGACAACTACTTTGGTGAGGTTGATCTTGAATCTGTTTTCCCTACCAGCATGGTTCAAAATCTGAAGGAATTAGAAATTTTTAACTACAGAGGTCGAGATATGGAATACAAGCTGGTGGAATTTTTCATGAACAACGGACGATCTTTAGAGATTGTTTATCTGAGAAAATATGATTTGATGCCAAATACTTCTACTTGGAAGAGAAAACAACGAGAGAGAATTGCCTCCTTTTTGACGTCTTCAGAAGATTGTGAGATTATATTCAGATAGAAATTGGATTTGATGAAATCCCCATGATTACCCACGTATGGCAACAAGTCTATCTCTTTAAGAGTATGTTAATTTGGCTATTAGATCAACGTTTAATTTAGTTGCATATTTAGAACAATGATGCTTTCTGTTGTATTTCGATTTTCTTGTTGGAGACTTAGATTAATTGTTGTACCACTCCTTAAATAGACCTAAATTTCCTTAAATATTTAATTCGGAATCTTAATCACGCTTACTATTTGTGTCTTTGGTTGAAATGATAGTTAGTTGTTTTCCCTCGGGGTTGGTTGAAATGATATTAGAAATTTTATACAACAGGTAAATGGTAAACTATAGTATATAGTATCATAGTTTAGTATTTAGTTGTAAATCTTATTTTATAAGATTACATTAAGTGATTGAAAAGTTTATAATTTAGTTTTGTAAAGGTGGTTAGGTTTAAAGTTCATTTTAGTATGATATCAACATCTCACTCAAGTAAAATTCATATTAAAAATCAAATCACACATGATAGGAACACTGCTAAAGATTTAAGTATAAGTTTAGAGTTCTACATTTTTTTTTATCAGCGTTTAGAGTTCTACATTATTCAAAAAAAAAAAAAAAAAGTTTTGCAACTTTTCTTTATTCCCAAGGAAAATTTAACTTTTCTTAAGAATTAATAGTTCCATTAATATATAGCCAAATTATAACTTCATTTTACACTTTAACTGATTATTATAATATGATTATTAATTAGTTGTTTTAGTTGTTATACCTTTTCCTTTTAAATAGTACAAAGAAAATATTTCGGGGACAAAGTTTCTTTCTATTTTGGAAGTGTAGTTGAGATCTAAGATGCTGTGTTCTTTTATTGGCAGGACTTGCATTTTGTGAGTTTCTTTTAGTCTAACATAAAGGCATTATGATAGTCTTTTAATAGAGTATATAACAATCTTTTGTCCAGAAACATATTTAATTGGAAGAAAACAGAAATTGTTGTATTTTTTTTCCCAAAACGGTGGACTTTAAGAGATTTAAGAGATATAAATTATGAATAGAAAATTACTACATTAAAAAAAACTTTAAAGTAATAAATTTTTAGGTCATTTATTCTAGTGTTTAACTCCAATTTACCCTTGACTTCAAGGGAACAAAATTAAAATTAGTTTAGTGTATAACTTAAAAAATAAATTTTAAAGAAGTTATATGAGAAAACTTTTATATATTTATCCTCTAAAGTCGTGTTGTTTTTTCTTCTTAATTCTATGTTAGAACAATTGGTGTCTATAGAGAGGCTTAGTGTGGTTACATGAAAATTCACACGGTTAACCTTTGTTTAAAGAAAACCTATTTTATGGCATAATAGAATTCACACAAAGATTTTAACTTGAAAAATGTTGATCAATAACAGTTTCTTAGTGTATAATAGTGAAGTGTAACTTTCTTGCATGTGGATTTGGTTTTCTCACGTAGTGAATGTGGAGAAACCAAGTCTTTGTTTTCCTTCTTTATCTTTCATTCTTTCATTTTTTATTTTTGTTTCTGACGGATTGGGAGAACATATTATAACATGAAAAATGCTAATTTTTAAGCAATCTTTTACTTATTCGTCAAGGATGTAAGGTATATCATTTACAAGATTTTATAGATAAAAAGTACATATTTTAAATTAATTTCTTTGTATTAAAAGAGCTCATTATAATGAATATGTTCTTATATTTTAGGTGGCATGGAGTAACCTCCAAAGAATTCAAAATATCAAAATAACGTGATATTTTTAAGCGCATAAAGTGGCAAAAAGGATTATAAAAGGAAAGTGTGAATCACAAATAAAAGGAGAAACTAATTAAGAACAAGAAATAATAAAATACAACTCACTATAAGCATGTATAGTAATTTATACAAAAATATATGTTTTAATAAGACTTATAAACATAAATTGATGTCTCAATAAGCTTAGCCTTTTATATAGGTCAACATTTTTGAAATTTAGAAGATAGATAAATTTAACATTTGACTTCATTATAACAAGTTTAATATATATTACTACTGTTGTTAAGTTTATACAGTTTTTCTTCTAAACCTCTCCTCCATTATATATTTTTTGTTTAGACTTATGAAATCAACCATGCACATACCACACCATGGTGGAAAAACCTTCCTTTTAGCTTCTCCAACCTAACTCGGTGTTTTTGAAGCTGACAGCTATATATATTCTTTCATCCTTTTACACAATCCTCCTTATATCTAAAGTTCAGTGTTACTGTGAAGTCTTAAAGTTTTGAGATTTTCATATGCTGTCTTAGAAACACAATACAAGGTTTACCTTAGATGCCTCAACCTCAAATCTTTTAACTATCAACGGCGGTCATGTGGATGAATTGCATATAACTCGCACCCTCTCTTTCGATCACGTGATGATAGCTGCTGAATTTCAATTTTCTATTTGCCAGTGAGAATAACTTGAATTCACGTGAACACCATGTATTTAAGTTTTTATAGAGCATGCCAAACACCTGAGTTTGTCACAAAAACAGATGTATTTTCTTGTTAGTCTCGTTTAATTTCACTGTCTTTCAAGTTTTTTCATCAAAGGAAGTTGTTATATAAATTTTGTTACTTACAAGAACTTGAATTGTTCAAAAGTTTTGTTAGCAATTTGGGTTATATTCATGTTCCTTTTTCTTTTTCTTTATGAAAAGAAAAAATCAAAAGGGAACTTTCAAAGACTCTATAGTTAAAAGATCATATATAAGCTTTTATCTATTATTTCCAACGATCATGTATGTTTTCGCATTTTATTTTTTGTGATATTAGAAATTGCTCAATTAATTGTAGGATTTATTGTTCAATCGATCTGATTTGATTCATAATCTAACAAATTCTTCTTAGTTTAGTGAAGTATTTATAGAGGTAAGTTGTGCTCGATATTAATTTTAAGCAATTATGTTCGAGTTCTTAATTTCATTTGAAGACGTTGAGCTAATTGAAATTAAAATTTTCAAAACTTATTCAAGATGATAAAAAATATATTTTTTTTAAAATTCTCAATGTGCAGAACAAGAGTAGGTATGTTAGACCCAAGTATTGATTGTTAGCACACTTTATACCTATCTGCACAATAAAATTAGGTACATGACTATTATAAACTATTGAATGATTTATACAAAAACACATAGTTTCATTCCTATAGTAGAACATAACAGTAGAATTTGTGTACACCTAATAACAGTAGAACATAACAGTGAAAGTAATTAGGGAAAAAAATAATTTTTTTAAATACTTAATTATAATTTTAACAAAATCAAAAGGTGCAACTACACACGGTCATGTACAGATAGGTCCCCACTAGTTAGAGGAGGATTCAATAGGAATTCAAAGTTTGTTTAATAAGGAAAATGAGAATGAAGTAGAATTTGGAGTATTGTGTGCATGTAAATCTTTATACACATCTTTTTAGGACTTTTAAATATAAGTTGGTTGGAGTAGCCAATTGCTTCTTGTTCATAAAAAGAATCGACAACAACATCTTTCATCTACTGCCTCACCAAGACCCACAACGGTTTTTGCCTTCTCTCCCCCTCCTACCTCATACACTATTGTTTCTTTTGTAATTACATTATTACAAGCAATTATTTGATGTTGTTGGTAGTGTTACTTATTAGGAGACAATAGGATTCTTTTTAGTTCTTCTATGTATTTGATGTATTCGATGTAGTTTCTGTCATAGTTATCTGATGTGGTTGTTCCAATTAATTTAAAAAAAAGGGTTCGATAGTTGAGCTCTAATTTTTTCAATCATACACTGCTTTTACCTAGCCATCCAAGTGTTTATTTACTTTTAAAATATTAGATGATAATCTAGCTTAGTTGAAGTGCTTTTTTAACATTCAAATTTCAAAAAATATTTAAAATTGAAGCCTAAATCATGAAAACCATGGTCTAATCTTTAGGCTACGATTTTCTAGACATGGATTAGATTGGTGTGGTCGTAAGTAATAAGTCACGATTTTTTATATGACAACATTTTCAAAATCATGGATTAAAATCTTAGGAATGACTACAGTTTTCAACTTGTTTTAGACTACATTTACTAAACTGTTGTTTTATACTTTAGACCACACTAATATATGTATTGTCTTTAGGTTTAGGCCATATATTTATTAAACTATAGTTTTATGTAAAATAAGTCTTTTGAATTTTTTATAAATTGCTTATGCAAGAATTAAAGATGGATATTTGCAATATATATCCTCAAATCACAACATTAGACAAAAAGAAACTACACAACATTAAGTGGAAATAACACTTAAATGATCGTAGAGAAAATATATAATTGAAACATATATTTGAAGATTATAAGAATTCAAAGTACATGACTAAAATAATTGTCATGAAGTCATTACTAATTAAGGATCAAGTTATCAAAGTTAAAACTAAAAAGTAAAAAGAACTACATATATAAAAGTATTTCTTTACTACATGATTGTAACTTCATTAATCTAAAAGGTTTTCTTCATTGTCTTCATCATCTTCATGCTTTTAAAGCTACAAACAATATTAAAATATAGTGTCAAATTTTTTCAACATGTTATATATAATGTTACCACAAATGGTTTGATGATTTGATGCTTGAAGATTTGATGAAGATACATGAAACCATTGCATTGGGACATGATGAAGCTATGATAAATTGACGAAGATGTGAAGACTTAAAGATTCTCGTGTTGATCAAGCTTGGAATGTGTGCTGAATCTGGGTTTCACATGAACAACACAAAGGTTGAAGATTGGATTAGTTTTCTTTTTCTAGAGAGAGAGCGAGAAAACAAAAACTTGCCATTTTGGGCGCGAAATCTTTTTGAAATATGGGAAAAACTCTCTCTTTCTTTCTCTCTCTCTCTCTCTCTCTCTTTCTCTCTAGATCATACAGAAGTGCAGCCTTTGGTGATTAATCTTTGATCTTTCTTGGAGCAATTTTGCTTGTTTTATGAACTTTGAAAAAGAGGTTTAGTTGGCTAACCTTCATTCATGTTTCATCTTTCTCAAGTTTTTGGGTGTTACCTAGTGGTTTTCTAGGTTTGCAAGTGGGATCTTGTTGTGCTTGTTGAGATTCTTGTGGGATTCAAGAATCTTGGTTTATATTTTTGCTTATTTTGAAACTATAATCTTGTGGATTGTGTAAATCTTTTGAAGTAGTACAAGTCAGGCTCAGGTTGCCTTGATAAGTTGATGTAGCTCAGATTTAAGTGAACCACTATAAAAAAATTGTGTCCATGTGTTTGTCTCTATCTCTTCTCTCTTGATTTGTATTTTAAAGTTTCAAGAATTTTGAATTGTACAATATTTTAACTATTCTTGTGTGTTCTAGCATGACCTGAGGCTTTGGTTCATATCTATATTAATTATTTGAATCAATTTTTATAAGTCTTTCATGTTGTTTTTTGTTTAAACTTTAAATTCAAAATTTTGCAGAATTCACAGTATTTCATTCGGCTATTTTACATTTTGATTTGTTGATTTACATTGTATTGTTAACTGTTTAATGAAATCAACATGTTATCATTGTTTTTAATCGATTAAAAGTATGCATTCCAGTAGCAATTGCATTCTCATCTCGTGGTTAATCTAATTCAATTTAAAGGTGTTCTAAGCTTTCAAAAGTAACCAAAGTTTTTAATAAGCCAATTCAACCCCCCTCTTGGCTAATTACCCATTTCAATACTCACAATTGGTATCTAGAGCAAGGTTCTTGAAAATTACTCAAGTTGATCATAAAACTATTTTGAACTGTTTTGAAATGGCTGAAAAGAAGCTTCCTTTTGCAGAAGGTGCCTCTATAAATAGGGCACCTATGTTTAGTGGTGTCAATTACCAGTTTTGGAAAATTAGAATGAAAATTTTCATTGAATCAATTGACCAAGGTATTTGGGATGCAATTTTGAATGGACCTTACACTCCTAAACATGTTGTTGATAACAAGCATGTTGATAAGCCATAGAATGAATGGAAAAAGGAGGAAAGAAGGCATGCTCAATATGATTGTACAACAAAGGACATTCTCACATCTTCATTGAACATGAATGAGTTCTTTAGAGTTTCTCAATGCAAAAGTGCAAAAGACATGTGGGATGTGCTTGAAGTCACACATGAGGAAACAAATGATGTGAAGAGAGCAAGGAAGCATGCTTTGACACAAGAATATGAGTTGTCCAAAATGCAACAAGGAGAATCAATTGTTGAAGTACAAAAGAGATTCACTCACATTGTTAATCATCTCATAGGTTTGGGTAAAAATTTTGATAAGGAAGAGTTAAATATCAAAGTGCTAAAATGTCTTGATAGAAGTTGACAACCTAAGGTAATTGCCATCTTAGAATCAAGGGATTTATCCACTATGACCACAGTTGCATTGTTTGGTAAGCTAAGGGAGCACGAAATTGAGATGTATAGGCTAAATGAGCAAGAGTCAAGTGAGAAAAATGTGAAGAATATAGCCATGAAGACTAGAACTAAAAAAAGTGACGAACCCGAGGAAGATGTGGTTGAATCAAGTTACAATGAGAACTTGAATCTACTAATTAAATGGTTTGGGAAGTATCTCAAGAGGAAAGGTAACAAAGGTAATCAAAAGAGGTACAATTCCAAAGAAATGAATCAAATAATACTCCTAGTTTCTCTTGTTAAAATTGTGGAAAACATTATATCAAGATGGAATGTCCAAACATTAAACAAGAAAAAGGGAAGAGTGTTCACAGAAAAAAGGAGAAGAAGCCCAAGGAAAGATATGCCTACTTGAGAAGATAATGATGACTCAACAAGTATCTCATCACAAGATGAAAGTGAAGAAGTAAACTTGTGTCTCATGGCTGGATATAAGTCATCCTCATCAAGCCAAGTAAGTTCCCTATCATAAAAAGACAAGAATGATTATAATCAATTGTTGCATGACTTTGAAGAATTTCATAGTGAAGCTAACATAATTGTTGTCATAAATAATCGATTGAAAAGATTAAATAGCTAGCTAGAAAGGTTAATCAACTGGAATCTGAAATAGCCGATTTAAAAGTTGATTTTGAAAATCTAGACATGACTTACAATAATTCAACCTGTTGCAATGAAAATCAATTGATTGCAAAACCTTATGAAAATTGCACTCTTTTAGAAAACAAAGTGAAATATCTTATAAAAACATGTGCAAAGTTCACAAGAGGAAAAGCAAATTTAGAAGTTGTTTTTGGCTCTCAAAATTGTATTTTGGTAAGGGTTGGAATTGGTTACAACTCTTTTAATGAAAAGAAAGTCAAGAACTTTGCTACTTTCTTTTCCAAGAATGCATCAAGTGATATATCTTTGACAATTTGCAATTATTGTATGAGAAAAGAGCATGTTTCTAAAAGTTGCAAAGCTAGAAAATATGATGTATCTAAGAGGTTTATGAAATGGATCCCAGTAGGATTAAAAAAGGCTTAACCATGTTAGACCGAACCTATCAAAAGGTACCATGTAGTATAAATATGTTTTATAGGTCATAAAGAGTGAAAAGAAAGACTTGTGGTACCTAGATAATGGATGTTCAAGTCACGTGATAGGTGACAAAACCAAATTTGCAAAATTGGAGTTGAAGGATGAAGGTTTCGTGACTTATGGAGATAACAACAAAGAAAAAATACTTGGAAATGGAATCATAAGTAATGGATCCTCATTCAACATAAAAAATGTGCTTCTAATTCAAGGGTAGAAGCATAACTTGATAACTATAAGCCAACTTTGTGATAAGGGATTTAAAGTTGTTTTTGAACCTAGTCATTGTCTCATTTTTGATGCATGTGGTAGGATTGTGTTAATAGGGAAAAGAGTTAACAATATATACTTATTTGATATGTATCATGCATTATATAGCATACATTGCTTAGTTACGAAAGAAGATAATACTTGGTTATGACATAGAAGGCTTTGTTATATACATGTGCAACATTTAAATCGACTTAATAGAAAATATGTGCTTGAAGATTTACCAAAACTCAAGTTTGAGAAGGACAAAGCATGTGAAGCTTGTCAAAAGGGAAAACAGACCAAGGTCTCTTTTGAACCCAAAAATTGTGTTTCAACTGAAAGACCTTTAGAGTTGCTTCACATGGATCCATTTGGAACCTCACGAACCATGAGTCCTGGTGGAAACCTGGATGCATTAGTCATAGTAGATTATTTCTCTAGGTTTACATGGACATTGTTTTTAGTAGCCAAGAATAATACATTTCATGCTTTCAAAAGGCTTGCCAAGATTTTAGAAAATGAAAAGAGTTCTAAGTTTGTGTCTATTCAAAGTGATCATGGTGGAGAATTTCAAAATGAAAAGTTTGAACATTTTTGTGAAAAATGTGGCATTAAACACAATTTTTCAGCTCCTAGAAGTCCACAACAAAATGGAATAGTTGAAAGAAATAATAGATCACTTGAAGAACCTCTCAAGACCATGTTAAATGAAACTTCATTACCAACGTACTTTTGGGCTAATGCAGTCAACACAACTTGATATGTTTCAAATCATGTGTTAATTAGGCCAATTTTAAAGAAAACTCCTTGTGAGCTTTTAAAAGGTAGAAGGTCTGTCTTGAATCACCTAAAAGTATTTGGTTGTAAATGCTTCATTTTAAATAATGGCAAAGAACAACTTGGCAAGTTTGATGCTAAAGCGGATGAAGGTTTGATTCTTGGTTATGCTACACATAGTATGCATATAAAGTAAATAACAAAAAGTTAATGATTGTTGAAGAGTCCATGCATGTGGTATTTGATGAAACTAACCCTAAACTACAAGATCAAGTGTCTAAGAATGCAGATGATGAAGATATGCTATTAGAGAAGCAATTTAGAATAGTAAATCAATCAGTTGAAAAAGAAAAACAATCAACTGAAATAATAGTAGACAACAACCTACCTAAGGAGTAGATTGAACCTAAATGGCTATTAAAGGACAACATCATTGGTGATATTAATTAGGGAGTATCCATTATACGCGAACTTACCTACTGTGAACATGTTGCATTTGTGTGTGAAATTGAACCTAAGAGTGTGATTGAAGCTTTAAGTCATAAGAATTAGGTTATTGCTATGCAAGATGAACTAAATCAATTCACTAGAAATGATGTATGGTCTCTTGTTCCTAGAAGTGATGAAATGAATGTAATTAATACTAAATGGGTGTTTAGAAATAAAATGAATGAAGATGGTAAAATAGTTAGAAACAAAGCTAGGCTAGTTGTTAAAGGGTATAATCAAGAGGAATGTTCTTAAGGTTTTAGCCTCGAAGGTCGATACTATGGAAGCTTTGATGTAAAAGCCCTTGTTATTCTGTCAGGAAGTGCGTTCTGGTTGGGTTTGCGGTTGTTAATTACCTTTATCCTTTGTTCTATCTGTTGGTGTATTTACTAGCATATTCTTTTCTTTTCTTTTCTTTTCTTTTTTGTATAAGAGTTGGGGCAACCCTATTGTCCCTATTTTCAATTCATATTTTTTATTGCTGATAAAAAAAGAGAGGAATGTATTGATTTTAATGAAACATATGCACCTGTAGCTAAGCTAGAAGTTGTGAGATTACTATTGGCATATGCTTCCATGTGTAACTTTAAATTGTCTCAAATGGATGTGAAAAGTGCAATCTTGAATGGTTTCTTTAATGAAGAAGTGTATGTATCACAACCTCCTAGCTTTGAAGATCACATTTATCCTAATCATGTTTTCAAATTGAAAAAGGCCTTATATGGTTTGAAACAAGCACTAGACAATGGTATGAAAGGCTAAACAACTTTCTTTTATAAAAAGATTATGCTAGAGGTGATATTAATAAAATATTGTTCATTAGAAAACATGAAAGATATGTTATACTTGTTCAAGTGTATGTTGATGATATAATCTTTGGCTCAAATAATAACTTCATGTTGAAGAGTTTGTTGCAACTATGCAACGTGAATTTGAAATGTCTATGGTGGGTGAACTAACCTACTTTCTAGGGCTACAAGTTCAGCAACTCAAGCAAGGAAAATTTTTAAGCCAATCAAATACTGTTTTGATCTGCTAAAAAAGTTTGAAATAGAGAATTACAAAAAAAGTTGTCACTCCAATTTCTACAAACTGTATCATGGATTCAGATGAGCCTGGGTAAGAAATTGACTCAACCAAATATAGAGGGTTAATTGGTTCTTTTCTCTATCTAACAACAAGTAGGTCAGATATTCAGTTTAGTGTATGCTTGTGTGTAAGATTTCAATCCAATCCAAATGAGCCTCATTATAAAGCTACAAAGAGGATTCTCAAGTATCTGAAAGGAACAATCAATGTTGGAATATGGTATCCAAGTGATTCTAAGATAACTCTTAGTGGTTTTTCATATCCTAACTATGTAGGATGCACCTACTCGGCTCAAGCTTAACATCATGGAATAGTAAGAAGCAATCATGTGTGGCACTCTCCACAACTAAGGCAGAATACATTGTAGATGGTCATGGTTGTGCTCAAATCATTTGACTAAAACATGAATTCTTGGATTGTGATAACACTAGTGCAATCAAACTAACTAAGAATCCAATACAACACTCTAAAACCAAGCATATTGACATAAGACATCACTTCATTAGAGATCATGTTCAAAAAGGTGATTGTAAAATTACGTTTGTTAAAACTAAAATTCAATTAGCTTATTTCTTCATAAAACCATTAGATCGATATAGATTTAACAAACTAAGAACTAAACTACACATATTGAATATGAAAAATGCAAGTTGATGTGTTTTAGCATGTTAATCTTATTAATCATGTGTATTGATTTCAATTAAATAAGCTAATGTGTGCATAAAATGTAAACTGTCATAATTAGTCTATTGATTTTACAATTTTATACATTGATTTAGAATCAATGTTTTGATTTCACTTAACTAGATTCTGTGTGAAGAGAATTAGGATCTGATGGACTTTCAATCTGTTGATTTTTAGAATTTATGTGTTGATTTCACTTGAATAGAAAATATTTGAATAAAATAGATTCAAAAGTTAACTGGGTCAAAGCTAAGGGTACATTGTTAGATACGAACTGCTTTTAACAGCTATTGCATCAACTATTTGTTGCTTTTTCTGAATGCATTGACCATAAAGCATATATGTTGTATGATTCCAATGTGCATGCACCTTACATGATCTGAATTGATTGATCTACTCATAAAAACTCATTGGAAACATAATGCTTTAATTTGATTCTAAAATCTTATGCATTTACTCTGCTTTGGTAACCTAAACAGAATTAAATGAAATAAATTTGCACAATTCAACTAAATGATTATGCATTCAACGTGTTCATTTATAAATATTGCACTTGCGAACATGCATTTGCATCCACATCTCTTAGAAATAGACACACTTATAGTCACCACGCCTTGTCGTCAATAACGTCGTGTCCAATCAAAGGAAGAACACTCCACTCCTCCCACTCCTAGCTCTCCAAATCCCGAACACCAAGGGAGAATTGAAGCTTGGTTAATTGAAGAAAATGAGGACAACATCCAAGTGTTCCTCATAGGGATGATCAGGAAACATATCAACATTCCTAAGGGGCTGAGATATTCATGGCTAAGACCTGAAGGGTTTGAGACTCTCCTCCAACAGCTTAAGCACCAAAAGTTGAAGACATTCCTTGAGCTTTTGGGGAAAATATACCATAACTTTGTGAAGGTATTTTTCACCAACTTGTAATTCAAAAATGAGGCTTTGTTGTCAAGTGTCAAAGTGGTTTAAATGGAGATTTCCAAGAAGGCTTGGAAGGATGTTGTTGGACTAAAGCAAAGAGGAGTTCAATTGAGGAAAGGTGAAACTGGTGTTGTTGAAGAGTTCAACAAAGTGCAATATTATAGGCAATGTTTGAGGAATCTTGGTGCTGAGATCATTACCTTCCATGTTGGTGGTCTCAAGGTGGGTATGATCATCACCAAAATCATAGTCTCACGTGGAAGCAACCATTCTACCTTGAATGAGGGAGACTTGATTCTCACGTATTGCATCCAAAATAATGTGCAAGTGGACTAGATTTTCATGCTTCGTGATCAGATGTTGAAGGCCAAAAGGCTCACAAATTTTAGGCCTCCTTATATGGTGTTGGTCTCTAAGTTCATTGAATACTTTAAAGTAGATGTGGAAGATGAACTGGAAGAGTCTACAGGAATCTTTAATCAGACCTCATATCTCAATCTACACAAAATGGGCTTTACCAAGGTTGGAAATGTTTGGACTGCAGGAGGCATTGGTGGTGCTGCAATTGGTGGTGCCAACGACCATTAAGTTGGACAAAGTGGGGCAAATCAAGAGGAAGAAGAAGAACCCACTGTTGGACCAATGGACATTATCCCCTACAACCCTCCAGAAGACAGATGCCATGTGTATTCCTAGTTTAAGAGGATGGTTCTTCACCAACTGCATGAACTCAATGTGTCTCAAGATGCACATCACACCTTTTTGCAATGAGAGGTTCAATGACTTTGACGGCCAAATCCATGGCATTCATGATTTGCTAACATCATTCCATACCAGAAACAATTCTCAAGATGACTGAGTGTGTTGACATTTAGGATCATGCATTGCATTTGTGTTGTTGCTTTGTTTTGTTATGAATTCTGTCAGTTTTCTAGTCAATTGATTTTAAATTTCAATCTATTGAATGTATCAGTTTCTAATTTCTTTTTTTGTTTTTAGTTTCTGTTGCAGTGTATCATGTGCTTTGATTAATGGAAAATTTTCATTTATTGTTATTCTTGATTACTTTACTTCTATTTGATGAATCAAAGGGGGGAGAAAAATTGGATAAATTGAATTAAGAAATAGAAATATTAAAGGAATTAAATTGAGAAATTACAAGCATATTATTGATAGGGGGAGCATATGCATTTATGTGTGTTTGTTATCTTGTGTGTACTACCTTGGGATATATTTTTTAGATTCACAAGCTTAAAAAAGAAATGGAAGATGGTGCTTCATCAATTCAATGGAGATTGATTAAAATTCAATGGAGGTTGGAGATTTGATGAAGATACATGAAGTCATTGCATTAAGACGTGATGAAGCAATGATAAATTGATGAAGATGTGAAGACTTAAAGATTCTCGTGTTGATCAAGCTTGGAGTGTGTGTTGAATCTATATTTCACATGAAGAACAAAAAGCTTGAAGATTGATGCTCATAGTGTAGATCATTTTGCATTGTATAGATGCCTAAGGTCTGGTTGGTGTCTTTTAACCTGTTGAATTGGTTTTCAACAAGTTAAATGATTTGTTACATTAATTTTATTTGTTACATATTCAATCAGTTGAATTATTTTTTAATTAGCAGATTTTACTTAAGTTAAGTCAAATCAATAGATTGAATGGAAAAATCAACCTGTTGAATATGTTAACAAATTGGCTCTAAGTTTTCTTTTTCTAAAGGGAGAGAGAAAAAAAAACATTTGCCATTTTGAGTGCGAAATCTTTCTGAATTCTAGGAAAAACTCTCTCTCTCTCTCTGGATCATACAAAAGTGCATCCTTTGGTGATTGATCTTTGATCTTTCTTAGAGCAATTTTGCTTGTTTTAGGAATTTAGAGAAAGAGGTTTGGTTGGCTAGGGAGAGCCTTCATTCTGGTCTGATCTCTCTCAAGTTTTTGGGTGTTACCTGGTGGTTTTCTAGGTTTGCAAGTGGGATCTTGTTGTGCTTGCTGAGATTCTTGTAGGATTCAAGAGTTTTGGTTTGTAATTTTTCGTATATTGAAAGTGTAATCTTATGGATTGTGTAAATCTTTTGAAATAGTGCAAGTCATGCTCGGATTGCCTAGATAAACTGGGTGTAGTTCCAAATGAGTGAACAAGTATAAAAAAATTGTGTCCTTGTGCTTGTTTCTATCCCTTCTCTCTTGATTTTTGTTTTAAAGTTTCAAGAATTTTGAATTGTACAATCTTTTATCTGTTCTTGTGTATTCTAGCACGACTTGAGGCTTGGTTCATATTTGTATAACTTATTTGAATCAATCTTGATAAGTCTTTCATGTTGTGCTTGTTGAGATTCTTTCATGTTGTGTTTGTTTTCCAGGTTTGCAAGTGGGGTCTGGTAATGCTTATTGAGATTATTGTGGGATTAAAGAGTCTTGGTTTCTATTTTTTCTTATTTTAAAAGTGTAATGTTGTGGATTGTGTAAATCTTTTGAAATAGTGCAAGTGAGGTCCATGTTGCCTTGATAAACTGGATGTAGTTCAGATTTGAGTGAACCAATGTAAAAAAATTGTGTCCTTGTACTTGTCTCTATCCCTTCTCTCTTGATTTTTGTTTTAAAGTTTTAAGAATTTTAAATTGTCCAATCTTTTATATGTTCTTGTGTGTTTTAGTACTGAGACTTTGTTCATATCTGTATTGTTTATTTCGATCAATCTTGATATGTCTTTCATGTTGTGCTTGGTTATTTGGTTGAAGTTTTAAATATGTTATATTTTCTTTCAGTAAATTTACTCTATTAAATAAGATGTTACAAGAAATATTTAAAAAAGAAATATTTAAAAAATGTTTGAGTAATGCATGTTGTTCATTTATTTATTTATTTTGATATAATTATTTATTATTTATATTTATATATGTTATATCTTATAACAATATAATATTTTAGAAATTTATAATAATTGTTATTATTGCAAAAATGAAAAATGTAAGATTGAAAAATAATTTTATTATTATTATTATTAATAGATAAATTTGAGAATATAAAAAGAAAGAGAGAGCCGGATGTAAAAGAATAATTAATTGTTTGTAAAATAGTACATAGAGGTGCAATATTTAACACCAAATTAAAGAGTAACAATTATTTTGATTTTATAATTATATTTCTTTTTTTAAAATCAAATGAAACTAGCAATAACTTTACAAAACTAAAAAAATTTAGTTTTACACTAGATTGAGTTTACTGAATTAAATATTCATCTTTAATTACATAATGGGTAAAATAATTAAGTTTATATGACTCTAAAATTTTTTATGTTTTCTAGATTCATACAAAATAGTTAAAAAAAATCCAATAAATTCATGGTAATTTTGTCTTCCAACTTTATTCATAAATAATATCTATATAAATTCATTCTATTTATCTTCTAACTGTAAACCTACACATTAATGTCTTGCACAGGTGCACAATTACAATAATAACTAACCGATAGAGTTTAACTAGTTTTAAATTAATAAAAAGGAAAAAGTAAACTTAAATATAAAAATAATATTATTTCCATACTTCTAGATTGTTTAATGTGTTCAAAGTGAATTTTTTAAACAAAATCATAAACAGAAACTGTAATTATAAAATAAATGATTTGACGTCAGAATATCACCATGGTCTTCTCCTACAAATTAAATATATATTGGAATCTAATTACATAAAATATAAGTGCACTTTTCACACTTTTCAAGGGCGCTGTGCTCAAACCCTAATTCCACGCTGTCTATATATAAAGTTAGAAAGTCACTTCTTAGGGTTTGAGAAGAAAAGATTGCGCCGACTTTTCCAATTGTTCCATTTTCTCTCATCCCAAAGTTAGAAAACCCATTCCCTTTGAAAATGGCGGAACCTTCAGCAAAGATCCTTAGACGAACCCTAGATGAAGCCCTAGATGGAGAAGCTGATAACATAGATAGACTCAGTGCACTTCCAGAATCTGTTCTTCTGCACATTCTTTCAGGCTTGGAACTGAAAGAAGCTGCAGCCACCTCAGTTTTATCCACAACCTGGAGAGACCTTTTCTTACAACGTCCCAATATTGAGTTAGCTTTCGATATTTATGGCAATCCTTCTGACCGTTCTAGACTGTTTCACATCTTCACACTCTTTGCTAATAGAGTGCTTCGACAGAGAAACCCAGAAGCACCCATTACATCTCTCAAGGTGTCTGTGAAGGATTTCACTAAAAGGATGAAAGAGGATTATAGATCGTTGTTGATGTCCGCAGCTGCTGCAGTGTACACTTACAAGGTGCAGCAATTTGATGTTGATCTTGGTACCTATAATTTAAGTACCGAGACATCTTCAATTGTTCTTCCACCTGCAATGTTTACATCAGATACTCTAACCAGGTTGCTTCTTACCCTTTCTGTGGGGTGGGATGTTCCAGAAAATGTTTGGTTGCCCAATCTACGGTATGCTCACTTCATTCCATATAGATTGATGCATGAGAATTCTATTCAGAGGTTTCTCGACGGGTGCCCTAGCCTAGAAACTCTCATGTTTTTGATGAGGGTCACAACGGAGGAAGAGACTGAAGTCAAAACTCTTTGTATATCAAGTTCATCTTTAAAACTCTTGATGGTTGATTGGGATCTGATAGATGAAACTGAGATGAATATTACTGTGAAGTCCGAAAGTCTTGAGAGGTTGACATTATATCTTAGGGGAGGTCACAATGTGAATGTGGATGCACCAAATCTGAACTTCTTCTCCATTAGCGGTCATGTGCTTGATTTGAACATCATTCATGGTCTTCCTTCAATTAATGAGGCAGTTCTAGATGTTGCATATACATTTCAGGTGTCAGATTTGAATGAATTCTTTACACGTTCCGAAAAAGTTTGTACCTTTTTTAGAGAGTTGCAAAACCTGACATTACTCAGCATATCAGAACCCATCATGGAGGTTTTAATTTATTTTTGTTTGTTTAGTTTGTCTTCTTGTGTTAAAGAACTGAAACTTTGTTATTGTCATCTAATTCTTGTTTATATGTTTGAAGGCTCTCTATGATTCTACAATGGCGATGCCCACTTTCAGAAACATGTATAAGATAAAGCTTATCCCTGATTATTCTGATGATTTCCCCCGTGAACGGATGCAACATGTCTTATTCAACTTGCTTGAAAGTTGTCCTAAACTTCAAGTGCTTTCCTTTGAGAGGATAATGGTAAGTTGTGTTTGGTATTTGAGTTTATAATTGCTGTGCATTTTCAGTTACTTATACACACTTATATATACAAACAGGTATTCAGCAGCTACTTCATTGATGATATCGATTTTGAATCTGTTTTCCCTTTTAGAATGCTTCAAAATCTGAAGGAGTTAGAAATTCTTGATTTCAGAGATCGAGAAATGGAATACAAGCTGATTGAATTTTTCATAAACAACGGACGCTCTTTAGAAATTGTTTCTCTGAAAAAACATTTTGTAGAGACTGTTGCTCTGAGAAAAGATATTCCGAAGGCAATTATGAAAACTTGGACGCCAAGACAAAAAAAGAGACTTCTCTCCTTCCTGTCGTGCTCAGAAGACTGTAAGATTATATTCAGAGAGAAGTCGGGTGCTATACAATCTCCATGATAGCCACGGCAACAAGTCTATCTCTTCAAAAGTATGTTATTTAGTCGAACACCACCACCTTCATCTTCTTCGACCGGTGGGTTTTCGATATTGTCTTTTTCATATTTGATAGCTCCTATGTCCATAAACCCATTGCCTTAAGGTTTTGGGTTGAGAGTGGTGTCAGTGTCTTATGTGGTTAGGCTCATATCTCATTGGTGTGTTGTATCTCCCCAGTGAAACCCCCTCTGTAAAACCTAACAGTGGTGCCGTGTCTCTACTGTGTTCTTTCTAGACCCAATTTAGCTTTTGTTTCATAGGGTTTGTAAGATAACGGTTGAAAAAAAATTATATTTTATTGTTTAGACAGGTCAGTGAGCCAATCTTAACCTAGTAGGTTGAGGCTAGGCTGTTGTAAAATTTCTGGTTTATTATAAAATGAATCGAGTTAGATTCACTTAGTTCTAATTTAATTTGTGATGTGTTAATTCATGTGAGCATGATAGGTTAATTTTGATACCTCTAATCATGTACAATTGATAAAATTACTTTTGAGTGCTAATATTCCAAAGAAATACAATATATATGCAGCTAACATTTATAGTTAACATTTGCTTAACCGATAACAACTTAAATAAATAAAATTAGTGTTCCTTAAGTTGATAATAATTTTATGTATTTTTAATATTTATTTTAATTAATATTTGCTAAACTGTCGTTAAGTCAAATAATTATTCAATAAAAAAATTTAAAATAATGTTATATATGTTTTTTTTTTCTTTTTAAAAGATTAATTTTTTATGTCGTCAGGTAGTTAAACTGATGCTAATAATATTGCGGTTTTCCTGAATCTATATTTAAAAGTTAAATTTTTGTTTTCTTGTAATCCAATAATATTTATGTGGTTTATATTAGAGGAGATAAAGGAAATGGTCTGGAGTGACTCTAAATACTCCTGCAAAACAAAGGTGACAATGATAATATTTATTATAATGTATTAATTATGCAGAGCCCTTCGGTCTTGAAAAGAAATTGGACGAAACTCAATTAAAATGTATTAGAATATAACAAATTTTCGTTACACTTAATATTACACATATTTCTCATCCTATCATCCTTTCATCTTTTACAAAAGTGTTTTAAAAAGATTTTAAACCACGGTCATTATCCTAAGATTTGGAACATAATTAGAATACTGAAAGTAAACATAATAGAAGTTTCCTGGATCTATTAATACACCAGTCTTCTGAAAAATTATGTCGATAATTGTGTATATATATACATATTTTTGTGGATCTATTAATACATCAGTCTTCTAAAAAATTATGTCGATAATTGTGTGTATATATATATACATATTTTTGTGAATGAAAATGAATGTGTAATTTTTTTATTACATATTTGACATTTAATCCTTCTCAAATATTTACAGTGTCATTAATTTTTTTTTTATTCTCCTTTTAAATGTATTGGCTCATCTTAATATTTTTGTGTTGATATGTTGTTCTTATTTTTTTCTCTACGATGATCGTACAATGCATGAGTACAGTAGGTACAGATGAGACTAGTAGCTTTGGAGCTTGGTCAGGGTCTTGAAGACTAAGTAGTCTTAAATTAATTAGGAGTGGTTCTAAACTTTTGAGATAAATTTACCTAGATAAAAACTCTATCCTTTGAAAAGCTTTAATCCATATTAACTTACAAGATTGGATTTTATATTTTTATATTTATACCATGACAATTATGACATGTTAAGTGTAACTATCCACATGTAGGCATACACATGTAGTACAATTTTATGGTTGTTACAATTTTTATTTCATAATTATATTTGTTTTTTTTAAATCAAATGAAACTACCAATGCTTTACAAAACTATTGTAAAATTTAATTTTACACTAGATTGAGTTTAATGAATTAAATACTCATCTTTAACCACATATGCTAACAAACACCATTTGTAAGACAATTAAGTTTATATAACCGTACAACTTTTTATGTTTTCTAGATTCGTATAAAACAGTTATCCATATAAATTCATGATAATTTTAATTTTATCTTCCAACCGTATCTTACACTTATTCATAAATGATATCTATATAAACTCATTCTAACTTCATCTTCTTACTGTAACCTTAAACATTATTAATGTTTTGTAACCTTAAACATTATTAATGTTTTGCACAGGTACACAAGTACAATAACTAACCGATGGAGTTTAACCAGTTTTAAATTAATAAAGTCAAAAACCACCTAAAATTAAGTGTTTGAAACACAATCCTCACTTATAACTTATTACAGGATCTCATCTTAAATATAAAAATAATATATTATTTTCATACTTCTAGTTTGTTAAATGTCGTAAAAGTGAACTTTTTAAACCAAATCATAAGCAGAAGCTGTAATTATAAAATAAATGATTTGATTTCAGTTTAGGGGTCTTTTCCTACAAATTAAATATATATTGAAATTTAAATACATAAAAAAATAGGTCTACTTTTCAACGCGCTTTGTTCAAACCCTAATTCCACGCTGCCTATAAAAGTAGAATGTCCCTCTTCCTTAGGGTTTGAGAAGCAAAGACTGCGCCGACTTTTCAAGTGTTCCACTTTCTCTCATCCTAAAGTTGAAAACCCATTCCCTCTGAAATGGCGGAACCTTCAGCAAAGATCCTTGAAGAAACCCTAGAAGAAACCCTAGATGGAGAAGCTGATAACATTGATAGACTCAGTGAACTTCCCGAATCTGTTCTTCTCTCCATTCTTTCATGCTTGGAACTCAAAGAAGCTGCAGCCACCTCAGTTTTATCCACAACCTGGAGAGACATCTTCTTACAACTTCCCAACATTTGTTTAAATTTCAATATCAATCGCAATCCTCCTGAGCAGGCTCGACTGTTTCACATCTTCACACTCTTTGCTGGTAGAGTCCTTCGAGAGAGAAACCCAGAAGCACCTGTTTGGTTTCTCAAGGTATCTGTGAGGAATTTCACTAAAATGATGGAAGAAGATTATAGATCATTGTTGATGTCCGCAGCTGCTGCAGTGTCCACTCAAAAGGTGTACCAATTCGATCTTCATCTTACCTGTAGTTTATTAATTGAGTCATTGAACATTGTTCTTCCACCTGCAATGTTTACATCAGAGACTCTAACTATTTTGCGTCTAACCCTTTATGCGGATTGGGATGTTCCAGAAAATGTTTGGTTGCCCAATTTAAAGTATGCTCACTTCATTCCATATAGATTGATGCATGAGAATTCTATTCAGAGGTTTCTCGACGGGTGTCCTAGGCTGCAAGGTCTGATACTTATGATAGGGGACATAACGGATTCGTATGAGACTAATGTCAAAACTCTTCGCATTTCAAGTTCCTCCTTAAAAAATTTGAGGCTTGGTTGGGATCAGATGGATGAATCAGAGATAATGAATATCATTGTGAAGTCTGAAAGCCTTGAGAGGTTGACATTATCTCTTACGGGAGGTCACAGAGTGAATGTGGATACACCAAATCTGAATTTCTTCTCCATTACTGGTTATGTACTTGAATTGAACATGATTCAAAATCTTCCTTTAATCGATGAGGCTGTTTTGGATGTTCAATATATTATTGAGTCCTCAACATACCCTCAAACTCAAAACGCTTCTACCTTTTTGAGAGCTTTGGAAAACGTGAGATTACTCGACATATCAGAACAAAGCATGAAGGTCTTAATCTAATTTTGTTTGTTTAGTTTGTCTTCATGTGTTAAATAACTGAAACTTTGTTATTGTCATCTAATTCTTGTTTATATGTTTGAAGGCTCTCTATGAATCTACATCGGTGGTGCCCATTTTCAGAAACATGTATAAGATAAGTCTTAATTATTGCAATCTTTTCCCGCATAGCAGGATTCAACAGGTGTTATTCAACTTGTTTGAAAATTGTCCTAACCTTCAAGTGCTTTTCTTTGAGAAGGTTAAGGTAAGTAGTGTTTGGTGGTATTTCAGTTTAATTGTTGTGCGTTTTTCAAATACTTATACACACTCATACAAACAGGTTTTTCACCACTATTACTACTTTCATCATGTCGATTTTGAATCTGTTTTCCCTATAAGCATGGTTCAAAATCTGAAGAGGTTAGAAATATTTGATTTCAAAGGTCGAGAAATGGAATACAAGTTGGTGGAATTTTTCATGAACAACGGACCATGTTTAGAGACTGTTTTTCTGAGAAAAGATCATTTGAGGGGAACTTGGAAACCAGAACAAGAACAGAGAATTGTCTCCATGATGTGCTCAGAAGAGTGTAACATTATATTGAGTCAGAACTTGGAGTCCAAGATTATATCCATCAAGAAGTTGGATTCTCCATGATTGTCCACGGCAACGACTCTATCTCTTTAAAAGTATGTTATTTTATTGTGTTTTTAATATTGTCTGTCAAATTCTACTATCGAACACCACCACCTGCGTCTTCTTCGACTGGTAGGTTTTTCATATTGTCTTTGTTATATTCGATTGTGTTCCTTGAAGAGACAACTGAGCTTTTGTTTTTTAAGGTTTGTATGTTAACCGTTGGCATAAAACATTCTGTTTGTTTTCTATGGTTTGTATGTTAACCGTTGGCAAAAAAATATTATGTTTCACTTATTAATTGATTAGAAAACCGAACTATTTAGTCCACCTACTCGTGGTTATGGCTGTTGAATTGAGTTGTAAAATTTCTTATTTATTATAAAAGGAGTTGAGAGGAATTGCTTTACATAGACAGTTTTTTAGAATAAAAAACTTATAACATTATCATAAAACATTCGATTAGGATGTTTTTTGCAGCATCATTTAGAGAAGGAATGGTATATTGTTGTTATTTATCTTTCTTTTTTACATATTATGTTATGTATGGATTGGGAAAATCCAATTATTCCTGTTCAATATAATTTTTTTGCTGATTAAAAAAAAATAAAACATTCTATTAGGATTATCTTTAAGGAAACAGCTTGAAAATTGTATATGAAATGCAATCCAAAAATGCCACTTAAAAGATATGTTTATATCTCGTAAAAATTGCACAAGTAAAAAACTCCAAATCTTAAACAATTTGTTTTCTTTTTCTTTTTTAAAATATTTTTAACATTGCACTTCTCCCATTTACAAAGGCAATGAAATAGTTCTTATTATATCTCAATTCATTTTGAGAATAGTAGTCAATACGAAAATTATTGTGAAACAACTTCATAACTTAACCGGTAGATCTTCTTTGGTAACCGTTGGCATAAATTGAAAATAATTGTTTGGAATTTGAACAACTTCTATTTTAGAGCAATTAGTGTTTGTTAAAATAGCCATGTTTTTCACGGTAGTAATAATAGTTCTTAGAAATTTAAGGGGAATTATAAGTTTTATGTTGAATAAGATGAATATATAAATAGAAAAAACTCAAATCTTTTCTAGAATTTTAGTATAGATGTGATGTTATATTCTTTTGTATAAATATTTTTACTATTCGTGAGTACAAAATCTCCATGTGCCCTTAAGAAAATCTAATCATAGTTTTATTTCGATTTATATACTTTAGAACGTCTTACGAAACAATGACTCAACTTCAATTTTTGGAGAATCTAAGAGTTAATGAAATAAGTATTTGTGAAGAAATGAAACAACATATCAAACCATATCAAATAAAAAATAGAAAAAATTTGAATAATTACTTACTTTCTTTCTATTTAGATTGAAGCAATAATAGTGATGTTATGACTATTAATACATACATCAAATATTAATTGCATTTCCATTTTAGTGGCGTGAATCATAAAACATGAAGAGATACTTAAATGTTATTTAATGAATAACTTTTTTTCTATAAAAAGAACTTATGTTCTGTAATTTTTATTATTATTAGACCTTTACAACTCATTAATACTCATCAAAGTTATAATACTATGAGAAAAAACATATTTAATGGCAAAAGTTGACGCTAATAAACAATAAGTATTAGCTTTTTTTTCAGGTGTATGGGACGCTAAAACTATAAACACTAATTTGTTAGTATCGAATTTTGAATGCCAACTCTAATTCGGTATAACTAAAATTTAAATTAATTTTTTTATTTAAAGCAATTTAGCATGGCTGACACCAAGGATAGTAACTTTGAAAAAATTGTATAGCACTTTTATGTTCAAATATATGAACGAAAAAATAAACAAAAGATTATAAAAGATTATAATGGACGAAAGAGATGATTGTACATAAGATGACGAATGTGGATAATAGAGATGAATATGAATAAAAGAGATGAAGAGAAGAATGTGGATGAAGGAGATAAAGAAAAGAATGTAGACGAAGGAGATGTGTAGATTAAAAAGATGAATATGGACAAAGGAGAAGGATGTGAATGAAAGATATGTGTATGAAAAGATTTATGAATCTCCAAAGAAGTTGAGTATGGATGAAAGATGAGTGTGGAGAGATTTATGAGTGTGAAAGAAGAAGATGTGGTGAACAAAAGATATGAGTGTGGACAGATTGTGAGGAGATTTATATTAAAAGTGAAAAAAAAAATTATGAGTTAAGAGATTTATAATCTTCAAATCTAGACATTTATACTAAAAATAATTTATTGTCCATATTTAATATAAAGAACACATACATATTTATAATAGCTTACAATAACTTAAATAAATATAAATATTAAAAATGAAAAAGGTTCACATTCATTCATCCACACTTATTCTTATATAGTTATCATATAATATGTTGACGTTAACTTTGTTTATTTTAGGTTTTTTTCTTTTGTTTACATTTAACACCCGCAGATAAAATATTACAACTAAATTAAGTATTGTACACGTATTGTTCATTTTTATTATTTTTTTCAATAGTTAGAATGTGCTTAACGTAACTTGAATAAATATAAATATAACAGTTAAATAAGGTATGTGTTCATTAAATTTGATACAATTGTATTAATATTAAAAAATTAATCTTTTGTGTTGTATTATACTCATTTAAACTAACGCTAATTTGTCCGACTCTAATATTTGAAAGTTAATTTTTGTTTTTTTTTAAAGTATAAGTACCTTTATATCAAAGAATATTTGTATCTTTTAGATTAAGAGAATTGTTAGGAATTGTTACACTTATGTTACATATAGTTCTCATCCTATCATTCTTTTACGTGTCTTACAAAAGTGTTTCAAAAAAAAAAGTTTTAAACCACGAGATGGTGGTCACTAAATTGTCAACTTATACATGTTTTCCTACTAGCTTTGTGAAAAATTTTAAAAGCTATATTTAAATTTTACAAACAATTGGAAACAAAAGAAACAACGAAAACACAATAAAAATTACATTCTAATGGAAATAAATAAAATAATTAATTTAAAATTAGAAGTCGTGTAAATTTTGGATCTGAATGACAAATTCTATATGAGAAACTAATAAATCAAATCACTATATATTTTAAGATTAAATAATTTAAACAAGAACAAAATAAAATTGTACAACATCAATTATAAAATTAGAAGTATTTAAAAAATATCTGAATGAATGATGAATGTACTTCATTTATTTATTTAATTTAATATAATTATTTAATATTACATATATATATATATATATATATAAATTAATTATATCTTGTAACAATATAATATTTTAGAATTATATAATAACAATAATTAATAATAGTCATTATTATTTTTGCAAAAATGGAAAAGGTAAGATTGAAAAATAATTTTTATTTTTATTATTATTATTATCTAATTAATAGATAGATTTGAAGTATAAAAAGAAACAGAGAGTTGAATGTAAAAGAATAATTTAATTGTTTGTAAAATAGTACATGTATAGGTGCAATATTTTACACCAAATTTGAAAGTAAAAATTATATTTAATTTATAATTATATTTCATTTTCTTCAATCAAATGAAACTAGCAGTAATTTTACAAAACTAATAAAGTTTATCTTTACAATTTAATTTTACAGGAGATTGAGTTTAATGAATTAAATATTCATCTTTAATCACAGATGTTAACAAACATAATGGGTAAGATAATTAAGTTTATATAACTGTACAACCTTTTATGTTTTCTAGATTCATACAAAATAGTTAAAAAATATCCATATAAATTCATGGTAATTTTATCTTCCAACTTTATTCATAAAAGATATCTATATAAATTCATTCTAACTTTATATTCTGACGGTAACTGACACATTATTAATGTTTTGCACAAGTACACAAGTCCAATCACTAGCCAAAAAAGTTCAACAAGTTTTAAATTAATAAAAATAAAAACCAACTAAAATTAAGTTTGGAACGCAATCCTCACTTATAACTTATTACATAATCTCACCTTAAATATAGAAATAGCATTATTTTTACACCTTTAGCTTTATTAAATGTCTTACAGATGAACTTTTAAACAAAATCATAAACAGTGATTACAAAATAACAATTTGATGTCACTTTATGAATTTAAAGAATATCACCAAGGTCTTTTCCTACAAATTAAATATATATTAGAATTTAATTACATAAAATACAAGTACACTTTTCAAGGGCACTGTGTTCAAACCCTAATCCCAAGCTGTCTACATATAAAGTTAGAAAGTCACTTCCTAGGGTTTGAGAAGAAAAGATTGCGCCGACTTTTCAATTGTTCCATTTTCTCTCATCCCAAAGTTGAAAACCCACCCTTTGAAAATGGCGGAACCTTCAGCAAAGATCCTTAGACAAACCCTAGAAGAAACCCTAGATGGAGAAGCTGATAACATTGATAGACTCAGTGCACTTCCAGAATCTGTTCTTCTCTCCATTCTCTCACGCTTGGAACTCAAAGAAGCTGCAGCCACCTCAGTTTTATCCACAGCCTGGAGAGACCTTTTCTTACAACTTCGCCATATTCAGTTAACTTTCAATGGAAATGGCCATCCTTCTGACCATCCTAGACTCTTTCACCTCTTCACACTCTTTGTTAATAGAATGCTTCGAGAGAGAAACCCAGAAGTACCCATCAGAGTTATCAGGCTAACTGTGAGGAATTTCACTGAAATGATGAAACCAGATTATAAATCATTGATGATGTCCACAGGTGCTGCAATGTCCACTTGCAACGTGAAAACCATTGATTACACTATTGGTAACTGTAGTGTAACTACTGAGGCATCTTCAATTCCTCTTCCACCTGCAATGTTTATATCAGAGACTCTAAGTGGTTTGCGTCTACTTCTTCCTGAGGGGTGGAATCTACCAGAAAAAGTTTGGTTGCCGAAGCTAAGGTATGTTCACTTCATTCCTTTTAGATTGGTGGATGAGAATTGTATTCAGAGGTTTCTCGATGGGTGCCCTAGGCTAGAAAATATGATGCTTGTGATTAAGGATGAGATAAAGGTCAAAACTCTTTTCATGTCAAGTTCCATCATGAAATTTGTGATTCTTGGTTGGGATCTGATAGATGAATCAGAGACTAGTATTACTGTGAAGTCTGAAAGCCTTCTTAGGTTGACATTATCTCTCAAGGGAGCTCACAAAGTGAATTTGGATGCACCAAATCTGAAGTTCTTCTCCATTAAGGGTCAAGCGGTTGAATTGAACATGATTCAAAGTGTTCCTTCAATTGAAGAGGCAGTCATAGCTGCTGATTGTATGTTTCAGTTCTCAGATTGGACTGTCTTTTATTCACGTTGTGATAAAGCTTGTACCTTTTTTGGAGAGTTGCAAAACCTGACACTACTCCACATATCAGAACCCATCATGAAGGTTTTCATTTATTTTTGTTTGTTTAGTTTGTCTTGTGTTAAGGAACTGAAACTTTGTTTCTGTCATCTAATTCTTGTTTATATGTTTGAAGGCTCTATATATTTCTAGACCGGTGATGCCCACTTTCAGAAACATGTATAAGATAAAGCTTGTCCCTGATTATTCTAATGAAGAATTTACCCGTTACTGGGTTGCAAATGTGTTATTCAACTTGTTTCAAAGATGTCCAAACCTTAAAGTGCTTTCCTTTGAGAAGGTGAAGGAATGTTGTGTTTGGTATTTCAGTTTAATTGCTATGCATTTTTCAGTTACTTATACACACTCATATATACAAACAGGTGTTCGACAACTACTTTGGTGATGTTGATCTTGAATCTGTGTTCCCTATTAGCATGGTTCAAAATCTGAAGGAATTAGAAATTTTTGACTTCAAAGGTCGAGAAATGGAATACAAGCTGGTAGAATTTTTCATGAACAATGGATCATCTTTAGTGATTGTTTCTCTGAGAAAAGATGTTTTGACGCCAAAAACTTATACTTGGACGCGAAAACAGCAAAAGAGAATTCTCTCCTTTTTGACATGCTCAGAAGAATGTAAGGTTTTATTCAGATAGAAATTGGATTTTATGAAATCCCCATGGCAACAAGTCTATCTCTTTAAGAGTATGTTAATTTGGCTATTAGATCAACGTTTAATTTGGTTGCAGATTTAGAACAATGATGTTTTCTGTTGTATTTCGATTTTCTTGTTGAAGACTTAGATTAATTGTTGTACCACTCCTTAAATAGACCTAAATTTCCTTAAAATTTTGATTCGGAATTTTATTCACGCCTACTATTTGTATCTTTGGTTGAAATGATAGTGCTTTCCCTTGGGGTTGGTTGAAATGATATTAAATTTTATATAGCTAAAGGTAAATGCTAAACTATAGTATAGTATTCAAAGTAGGCGTAATTACAAATTTTATCTTATGATTCAGTTGTGTAATGTTAATTTAGAGTTCCATATTATTCAAAACAAAACTTTTGCAACACTATGAAAAAAATTCACATACTTTTCTTTATTCCCTAGGAAAATTTAACTTTTCTTAAAATTAATAGTTCTATTAATATATAACCAAATTGTAACTTCATTTTACACATTAATTGATTTATAATATAATTATTAATTAGTTGTTATACCTTTTCCTTTCAAATAGTATAAAGAACATTCTAAGATGCTATGTTCTTTTAATGGCAGAACTTGCATTTTGCGAGTTCTTTTAGTCTAACATAAAGGCATTATTATAGTCTTTTAATAGAGGTATACATAACAGACTTTTGTCCAGAAACATATCTAATAGGAAGAAAACAGAAATTGTTGTATTTTTTTTCCCAAAAGGATACACTTTATAAAAGATTTAAGAAATATAAATTATGAATAGAAAATTAATACATTAAAAAAGAACTTTAAAGTAATAAATTTTTAGGTCATTTATTCTTTATATATATATATATATATATATATATATATATATATATATATATATATATATATATATATATATATATATATATATATTTGCATATTTTTATCTAGTGTTGAACTCCAATTTACCCTTGACTTCAAGGGAATAAAGTTAAAATTAGTTTAGTGTATAACTTGGAAAGTAAATTTTAAAGAAGTTATGAGAAAACTTTGATATATTTATCCTCTAAAGTCGTGTTGTTTCTTCTTCTTAATTCTATGTTAGAACAATTGGGGTCGAAAGGCTTAGTGGTTACATGAAAATTCACACGTTTAACCTTTGTTGAAAGAAAACCTATTTTATGGCATAATAGAATTCACACAATCTCCCTTTGTTATCATATGGACTTGATGAAGATTTTAACTTGAAAATTGCTGATCTATAACAGTTTCTTAGTGTATAATATGTGATCAGTGTAACTTTCTTGCATTTGGATTTGGTTTTCTCACGTAGTGAATGTGAAGAAACCAAGTCTTATTTTCCTTCTTTATCTTTCATTCTTTCATTTTTTGTTCTTTCGCATTGTGAGAATAGTATAACATGTAAATGCTATTTTTTAAGCAATCCTTTATTTATTCATAGAGGATCTTTAATGGTCGATAAAGATCTTACATGTAAGGTATATCATTTACAAGATTTTACAGTAGAGAGATAATATTTTCACCATGATTTTTTTTTTCCAAACTCTTAATATCTCCAAATTCTTTTCTATTAAAAAAAATAGCTCATTATACAAAATACAATGTATAATAATTTATACAAAAATATATCTTTTAAAAGACTTATAAACATAAATTTATGTCTCAATAAGCTTAGCTTTTTATTTAGGTCGACATTTTTGAAACTTAGAAGATAGATAAATTTAACATTTGACTTCATTATAACAAGTTTAATATATATTACTACTGTTGTTAACTTTATATATTTTTTTCTTCTAAATCTCTCCTTCATTATATATTTTTTGTTTAGACTTATGAAATCAACCATGCAAATACCACACCATGGTGGAAAACCCTAACTCAATGTTTTTGAAGCTGATGGCTATATACTCTTTCACCCTTTTACACAATCCTCCTTATATCTAAAGTTCAGTGTTACTGTGAAGTCTTAAAGTTTTGAGATTTTCATATGCTGTCTTAGAAACACAATACAAGGTTACCTTAGATGCCTCAACCTCAAATCTTTTAACTATTAACGGTCATGTGGATGAACAGCATATAACTCACACCCTCTCTTTCGATCACGTGATGTGATGATAGCTGCTGAATTTCAATTTTCTATTTGCCAATGAGAATAACTCGAATTCACGTGCTCACCATGTATTAAAGTTTTTATAGAGCATGCGAAATACCTGAGTTTGTCAGAAAAACAGTATAAAGATGTACTTTTGTTAGTCTCGTTTAATTTCACTGTCTTTCAAGCTTTTCCATCGATGGAAGCTTTTATCTAATTCTTGTTACTTATAAGAGCTAAAAGTTCTCCTTGCCTTGGTGAGGTGTTTATAGGAGGTAAATTGTGCCGGATATATTCATTTTATGTTGAGTTCCTAGGCATTGAGTTAATAGAAGCTAAAAATTTAAAAACTTATTCATCAAGATGATAAAATATTTTTTAAGAAAATCTCCACTGTGCAGAACAAGAGTAGGTATGTTAGAACAAGTATTTGATTGTTAGCATACTTTATGATATGCAAAAGTTTCATTACTATTATAAACTACGGAATGATTTATACAAAACACATAGTTTCATTCCTATAACAGAGTTATATCACGTTATAGAGGATTCGAGAAGGATCGAGAATGAAGTAGAATTTGGAGCGTTGTATGCATGTAAATCTTTATACACATCTTTTGAGGACTTTAAATATAGGTCGGTTGGAGTAGCCAATTGCTTCTTGTTCATAGAAAGAACCAGTAGCAGATACTGTCATCTGCTCCCTCACCAGAGCTAGACCTGCAACAATTTTTGTCTTCTCTTCCCCTCCCACCTAGACTCTATTACAAATAATTATTTGATGTTGTTTGTTGTTGGGTTACTTATTAGGAGACAGTAGGATTCTTTTTGAGTTCTTCAATGTGTTTGATCGATATATTCGATGCAGTTTCTTTCGTAGTTATCTAATGTGATTGTTCTAATTAATTTTAAAATAAAAGATGGTTAGACAGTTGAGCTCTATTTTTTTTTATCATTTTTACCTCGTCATCCAAGTTTTTATTTACTTTTTAAAAAGATGGTTAAAGAAAAAAAAAAGAAAAAAAAAAAAAAAAAAAAGGGAGAAATACATCAAGGAAAGAAAAAAAATTATCGAGATAAGGGTATTACGAACAAAGGATTTCATCTCCACTACATGGGACATCACACAGAACCTGATCAAAGAACAATTGGGCTTCATATAACAACATACAACATCTAAGAGTGACAAATTTTATAACTATATTATTTATAGCCAAACATACAAGATATGAGTAGTTATAAGTTGATTATAATGTTCTTAATCTCTTGATGTCGGTGACGATTATTGACTAATATTATATGGAGAGTTAAAATAATATAATTAAAATTTATATATTTAATTTTTGTCACTAAAGTAAAGATAATGAATACGTAATTTAGTATAATCATAACTATATAAATAAATAATAATTATTGTCATTTTTTCTTTCATATTCTTTTGAACTCATTAATAATTGGACCAGAACTAAAATTTTCATCTATTTCTTTTTCAATGTAAATAAACAAATTGTCAGCAAAAAATGCACCTTCCATCTTTATTTAGCAATCTTGTTTTGATAATCTTCATTACAAAAAACAATTTTTTTATTATAGTAATGACTCACTTGTAATTTTTTGAACTTTAACAAAAATAAATTATAATTTGACAATTGAGTCAGTAGTATCATGGTTCAGAATATCTGTGAAAAAGTTGAATTTATTTTATTTTCATCTTCACACAATTTCTCTTTTTATCATTTTTAAAATATGAAGAGGATCTGTCCTCAGATCAAGAGGGTTGTTAAAGGCTCATAACAACCAAATTGTAGGTTCCACCAGGATCAAACACATATCTGCAATAGTCATCAAATAAAATGGCAAAAAATTCACCTTCCATCTTTATTTAGCAATCTTGTTTTGATAATCTTCATTACAAAAAACAATTTTTCTATTATAGTAATGACTCACTTGTAATTTTTTGAACTTCAACAAAAAAAAATTATAATTTGACAATTGAGTCTGTAGTATCATGGTTCAGAATACCTGTGAAAAAGTTGAATTTATCTTGTTTTCATCTTCACACAATTTCTCTTTTTATCATTTTTAAAATATGAAGAGGATTTGTCCTCAGATCAAGAGGGTTGTTAAAGGCTCATAACAACCAAATTGTAGGTTCCACCAGGATCAAACACATATCTGCAATAGTCATCAAATAAAATGGCATTAAAATCATAATGACCATGCAGTATAATTGATTGTGCACTATGTGAAAATAGACTATAAAATCGAAAAAAGTTGATAATAGGCCCACTTCACAAAAAGAGTGTCTTACACTTTGACTTGGATTATTTTTGAAAAGAATTTTAAAGTCAAAGTGTGTTTTGGCACAATATGTTGAGGAGGATGAAATAAGTGAATGAGATGGAGAACAAAAAGTTTGAGAAGGAAACAAAACAAAAGATTTAATGAAAAAGTGAGAAGAGTTTAAAGATGGGAGAACTCCCTTTGAAAATTGGGTCTTCATGGAAGGACTTGGTGAAGAATTTAACACCAAATCCCTAACAATGAGTTCCCTTGGGTTTGAATTACTCTTTAACTCTACCACTTGTGATTTACTTTCAAACTCATTCTCTTGTCTTATTTTCTCTCTTGCTTCAAATTATTTTCTCTCATTCTCTTCTTTGGCTTTTCTAAGACTCACCTTTTTTGCCTTTTCTTCATCATCTCTTTTCTTTTTCTATTTTATCTCTTTTTTCTCTTGTTCTCTTTTAGCACGAAGCTTCTCAAGCTTTTCTTTTTCTCTCTTCTTTTCAAACTCTCGAAGCTTTTCAAGTTTTGCTTTCTCTCTCTTTGTTCACTCAAGAGCAAGTCCAAATTGTGCTTAAAATCTTTTTCTAGTCTAGAAAACTTAACAAGATTTTGGATGAATGCATCACCTATGTCAATGAAGTTTTCTATCCTAGCTTGTTGCTCTCTAGTGATCCTAAATGAAGGGGAAATGATATGTTTCCGCATGCATGCTTTGAATTCATAAAATGTATTAATGCATGATTATCTCCCCTTTTACACTCTAGACTATCTCTTTTGCCACCACTTATATGCACGCCCTATAAACCTAGAAGTAACATGCCTAAGAATATCAAATTGACTATATTTACTAAACAATGGTTGCACCAATTTCTCTGTATCCCACATCTAATTTCTAAATGATATTGGTCATATATCTTCTCCAAAGAATGAAATGTCACTATGAATGGTATGATGCAACTCATTACTACTATGCCTACCTACATGCACATTACTATGCTTACTTAAATGCACACTGCTGTAAGGAAAACTCATTTTCAAACAATTTTTTGAAACACTTTTATCCAAACAATTTTTCACAGAGAGACTTGAAGAATTTCTAAAGAGAAAATGGAGTGAAAATGGTCTAGAAATACTCCCAGGAAAGGGAGGTGAGACTCTTGGACAAGCTTAGAAACCAAGCCTTTCCTAGCCAAAGATTTCTAAACAACTTTCACAAAAAATCTCAATAAAATTCTAAGGAAAACAGATTGTGTGAAAAATAATTTTTCAAAGTGTGTGGACTCCTATGACGAAAGGAAGGTCAAATTAAGTGTTGAAAAATTTTATACCTATATACCACGGAGACGTAAAACATAAATTCAACATGCATATCAAAAGCACAAGCAAAACCTGGACATGAAAAACATAAAGACGGAAAACTGAACAAACATGAAAACATAAACTAGACAAGAAATCCTAAGTGGAAAGATTGAGTGGCCTTTGGAACCCCTTAATTCTCCACACTAGACGTTAAAACTATTACAAACTAAGCTAAGGATGGGATTGCTCTAAAGCATTTTCCCACCTAAGCCAAATGAAACAACAAAACAGAAATCTGAAAAGAAAAATTACACAAAATCTGTGATATGAAAACAAAACAACACAACAAGAAAATAAAAGAAAGTGGCTAGATTCTTCTTCTTGCATGGGCTCTCTCGGTCCAGCCCCAAAATGTATCCCTCAAGTGTTTGCACTCCTTTGAAGTCCCAGCTCACTCCACAATTCCTCTTGGCAGTTTGCTCTCAAAATAGAATCACTCACAACTCCACCTTTAAGAAGAGGCGTCAGTTACAAGGTTGCCAAAAATAGTGAAGTTGCAGAATCCCAAAACAGAACAAGAGCAAACAAAGTTGCGTGAGAGTAAAAAAAAACAGAAAAAACAATAAAAGCTCAAATATGAGGCAAGGACAACATCAAATGATGAATTTAATAGACAAACTCAAAGGATAACCAACAAAGACAATCAAGAAAACAACCTAGCAAAGAAAGAAGCCACACAAAAGGAACCTAAGGAAGGTGTCTAGAATAAGATTAACAAAACCAAAATCAAACAAGACTAAAAAGCAAGTTAAATCAAGAGCATATGCAAATGACATTGAAAAGAACAACAATAACTCTGTGAACTGTGTGACACGTTTAGCATACTAATGAAACAAGCAATGTCATATTCCAACATTGTTTTTCAAATTATTGTCAAATTCTTTTTCTATCTTAGTAAAATCTGTACCACTGACTTTCTTTCTTTTCTTTTCAAACGCTCAAATATCTTTTGACTGCAGCTCCCAAAATTTTAGTGTTCCAATTCCAGTTCAGGTATCAACTGCACATGACAAAATTCAAATTTGATTCAACTTAAAAACAACAATGATGAAAACACATACATGATGCAACAGACTTGAATCAAACCTAAACACAGATCACAAAATTTGCAACATTTTAAGTGATTTGGCAATCTCAAAATCTGGACATGGGTGATTAAAGAAAGTAGTAGCAAATCAAAGCAAGAGCACCAAAATTGTGGATGCAATCAATGAATCAAGGCCACAACAGAGGCACTCAAGATTAAATGAAAGCTTGATACCACGACTGCATTCAATTAGACCAGACAGAAACAAGAAACGGAAACAGGTTTAGTGACATTATTCTAATAAAATAGAAGCTCCCAAAAGAAAAACTGCAACCCCAAAAAAAATTACATGGCATAGCTAAATCTAAGATACTATCAGATCAGTGCAGCAAGTGAACAAGCTGAGGCACCAATTTGTGTTAGACCACAGCAGCAAATATGATTGAACAAAAGCACTTCTCGGATATTAAGGTGAGTAATCAACAAAATATGAATTTCATGTACAAGCTTCTCGGTCCAATCAGAAACTATAGGTTTGAATCAATTGCAATGGTACAAGACTCACAAAGACTATGCTAATCACAAAAAATAAGAAAATGTGACTTAGCGTTCAATTAATTGGCCAAAACAGATTGAATCTCAAATAAAGAGGAATCTAGTAAAATAGTAACACCACAGAGTAACTCAAGCTGACAGACTTCTCAAATCAATGAGCATAGTGAATTGAAACGGGTGTAGTCTTTAAAACTATTTAAAAAAAATAGAATTGCTTAAATGAATGTTGTTTCAAACACAAGCACATGTATCAGATTGAGTTTTCACATCAGCATTGCAGATAACCAGAATCAAGCAACTCAGTGGAGATATTTCCAAATAGATTTGGCCAACAAATGGAATTTTAGCACAACAACAGATGCAATTGGACAGCAAATGGATTTCAAATAAAAACAGGACAAAGCACACAACAACAAATTTAGTCGAAGTAAACAGGAACAATTTCAATGAACACTGCAAAATAGTTGCTAATGATCTAATAGCAAAGTCAAAACTCCAGAACATACACATGAACCTACTTACGCGAATGAAACAGTGACTGAAAGATATGCAACACTGAATACAGAACAGATTCTACTAACATCATAGGTTAACAACAAAAAAAGATAAGAGGTACTACTTCTATTGAATTCAGAACATGTGAACAACTACACACGACTTTAAGACAAACAGATTTTAAAATTCAAAGTTAGGTAAGAAAATTGAAAGAAACCTAAAAAACATGCATTGAGCAGCAGAATCAGAGAGCTAAAATATGTTTTACCATCAGGATTGATTCAAGAAAGCATATCAAAGTGTTCGAATCAATTTCAGCAAAAAAAACCATAAAAACACAATTTCAACTCAAAAAAATCAACTCGAAAACTCAAGCAATTAGGAACAAGACAAGAATAAAAACAAATGTGAACGAAGACAAAATAAGATGAAGAATACTTAGCTTGCGACACTCCGAGAACTTATTGGCTCTGAATACCACTTGATGAGGTCGCGGCGCCATTAATAGGTGGAATGTGGCTCCAATCGACGGGGAATGATCGGAACGGGCTCCAACAGTCGATTTGTTCGGTGAAATCAACTGAATATGCAGCGAAAGACTCGATAAAGGACGATTCACTCTCTTTCTCTCACGGATCCTCACAACACTCACAGTGTTAAAACCCTAGGAGGAGAAATCCTCGTCTAAGGAGAAGGGGGAGCTGACGAATAGGGAATAAACCTCATATCATTCATCTAAGTTGTGTTACAAGAGGATGGCCTGCCTTTATATAGGTGAAGGATGTCATAAAATAGAAAAGAAGAAAGGGGAACGCCGTTCTAACAAGTTCCTAACGACAAAGGTGAGAAAACACATGAGCTACTAACAGACGTGAAGCTAATGGAAGAAATGCGTGAAGCAAACGAGCTCACGTGGAGTTAAGAGAGGGTTTAGGGACAATCCTAGCAGCAGTGTGTATGTGTGATGAAGGTGAGGCAACGCGTGAAAGATGAAAGAGCAACCCTAGCAACTGGTGTTGGAGGGTTGGGCTTGGTGAATGCTGAAACAATAGGGCTTCTTCCTGCACCCCCAACCCTTTCTCTTGTACCCCAAAAACTTTCCTTATTCCCAATTTTGCCCACGGTAAAAAATAAAAGAAGAGAAAAAATAGTAAAAAAATATGCACCCCCTGCACCCCAAAGAATCTACTTTTACTACAGCCTTGCACCCCTAAAAATGAATCTCGTTGACCTATTTGACCTAGCAGCAGCGGGCTATTTAAAATTTAGTCTTCCTCTTCTTTGCCTTCACTTGTTGCCTTGTGGAGTAGATATGAGTCGTAGCCGCAGATCACCAGCAAGCAACACCACCACGAGTAGTTCCCTCCTTCAAGCCTTCTAGTTCTGCATTTATAGCCTTCCAGTTCCGCATTTAATCCACAATCCACACATCCAATTAAGTGTTCTCAATCTTTTTATTGATTTTTCTTGAATGATGATGTTGATTCATGAACCTGACTGTTGAATGTTGTATGCCATGCATGTATCATGTTTTAATCACTTTAATCTGCAACCCGTGAAGACCCATTTTTTTTTTCACTGAAGTTTGCCATAACGGATGTCGACATCCGCTTCAGAGAAGTATACAATGGATGTCGACATCCGTTTCATTTTTTTTCTTATGAAACGAATGTCGAAATCCGTTTCAGGATTTTGAGAAACAAATATCGAGATCTGTTTCCTTTATTTTTTTCGTTTTTTTGTGAAACAGATGTCGAAATCCATTTCACAAATTCCTGAAACGGATGTCGACATCCGTTTCGTTATTTTTTTTTTATTTGTTGTGAAACGGATGTCGACATCCGTTTCAGGAATTTGTGAAACAGATTTCGACATCCGTTTCCTTTTTTTTGCCATTGCGGATGTCGACTTTCGCTTTGGAAATTCCTGAAACAGATGTCGACATCCGTTTCCTTTTTTTTTGGGTTAAATCATCCAGAGGTCCCCATTTTTGTAATGAAATATCAAATAAAGAATTGGCAATAAGTGAGGATGGTTTAGGCATATAAAATAAAGGAGTATATAGACTTTGGCTGTAAAGGTCATACAATCAAATTTGTATTTCTTATAAGTTTGGAAGATTCAAAGTTTGTTGATGGAGAATGTTAAAGATGGGGATGAAGTAAAAAAGAATATGGTTGAATTGATGATGGTCAAATTTCAAAAGTATTGGGATAAATATAGTGTTGTGCTTGCTTTTGGGGCAATTTTAGTCCCAAGAATGAAACTACAAACACTGGTCTATTGCTTTGAAAAGATTGATCCACTTACTTTTGAATCCAAATTGATAAGAATCAAGAAAAAGTTGTGCAAATTTTTTGCTGAATATAGTAAAAGTTTGCCAACAACAACATCATCAAATGTTCTAAAGCGCAAACAAGGACAATCTTCTTCTTCCTCATTCGCTTCTCTTCCACATCTAAGCTTGTTTGATGTAAGTTGATGGTTTAATTTAACTTGAATTTATTTTTTATGCAATTCTTCATTATGAGTTTTTGACTAACTTGTTTATTCAGTTAATAGGAATTAAAAGGGTGTGAAAATGAATTAGATAATAGATTTGGAAATAATCAACTTGAGACATATTTGGAGAACCAAATCTAGGTTTTCGATTTTTGGAGCACATGGATGTGTTGGAATGGTGGAAAAATAATAGTCTAAGATTTTCTGAGTTATCAATAATGGGTAGAGACCTGTTAAGCATTCCAATAACGACTGTGGCATTTGAATCTTCTTTTAGCATTGGGTCTCATATCCTTAGCAAATATAGGAGTCGACTCTTGCTCGAGAATGTCAAATCCAATATTTGCATTTCTAGCTGGAAGCATGGTTTTTTTATGGTAATTATTTTATTCTTACTTTCTATTTTTTTATTGTAAATTAAGTAAATTCATACTAATTATTTATTGTTTTTTTTAATACATGCAGAAGATGTAGAAAATATTAGTTACCAAAATGTGGTGGTAAATGAAGGGTCCTCCACTGTTGCTTCCAATGTTATAAGCAAGGAAAATGAAGAGCAATAGACTACCACCATGAAGATGTTTCTTGGACTGTTTTTTATTTGAACTTTGTTTATTGGGTTGTTTTCATGTTTTAGGACTACTTTTATGGACTCTTTTATGTTGTTTATTGCACTTGATATGATGTCCAGGACTTGTTTATTACACTTGTTTTGATGCTCCAAGACTTTGTTTTATGGAGTATTCTTGATGATGTTTATTGCACTTGTCCAGGTTTTGATTTACTACATTGTTATAATGCTCCAAAAATTGTTTTATTGCATTGTTTAAAATGTCCAGGCTATGATGCACCGATACTTCCACTTGGGTTACATATTTGTGTCCTATACGTATCCGTGTCCGATAATTTAGGATACTTTATCGATACTTATTAATAAAGTATCTAATTTATAAAGTCATAGTACACTACAAGAAATTTTTTGAATAATGACAAATTTTAGTGACAACAAATATTTAGTTACCATACAGTGACCAATTTAAAAACTAAAAATTATTGACAATTAAAATAGTTTCAAACGATTATAATTGATCTCTAAATTGATAATTAAAATAGTTTTTATTATGATTTGATTTTTAAATTAGTTACTAACATAATCTACCAATGTTTTGACTACTAAATAATTGGTTTCTAAATTGTCCACTAACATTAGCTACTAACAATGATATATTTATTATCACGTATCTATCATATACTGTATCCTATTATTTTTAAAATAAATGTATTAACGTATCGGATACGTGTCGTATTCGTGCATCCTAGTGCCCAGAAAGTTTTGTTAAGTTAAAAAATTAAAAAAATGTCTCAATTGTGCGGGTCAAGTAATGTGCGGAGCGGACCAAGAATTCCAACCTGCATAAAGTGTGCGTGGCAAATCGGGCTTAAACGGATTGGACTGACCACGATACTACCCTAGTTAGTACTTTTATTAGAATTTACATATAATTTAGGGTACGAATTCTTAATTGTTTTATCCCCAAATCATACATCTTCCCAAAATGTTATCCTAGTCACACTCTACTTAAACCAGGGTGTAGCACTCTTCACCCAACAGAATACATTGCACAAATCATTTTACCACCGGGACTCCCTTTTTCCATTCTTTCTTTTATCTAAGCTTATCCAGTATCTATATTTGGACTCTAAAATATCCTTCGATAATCTTTATTCTCGTGTACTTAATTTTCATTTCCATTTAACAAAAAATGTTATGTTGTTTTCTAGAATGGAATGAGTTTAGATTGCTTATCCCACTTTATGTTTCCTATAACACTTAGCCAAATTGTATACTTAAATATGTAATTGAGTATTAATGTTTGAGTTGAGAAATTCATCCCTAAATAAATAGTTAATTATGTTAAGTGAACCATTAGTGTCCAATTAGATAATTGAATATTTTTCCATTAATAGATTACATTATTACAATTTACATACTAACGTCTCGATAATCTATATTAATTTTTTTTAATTGGTTAGAAGCATTAATGTGTATATTTTATAAACAAGTTTTATATATATATATATATATATATATATATATATATATATATATTATTTAAGTTTTGGTATCCCTTCTATCATCATCTTACCTTTCTTTTCATTTTCAACAAGTTCTTGGGTGTACTAAAAATATAAATATAGATGGAGGATTTATTGAATTATGCTTTACATATTATTATTGTATTTCTTAAAAAGTAATAATATTTATTTTATCAATGTTGACATCTAATTACATGTATAATATTTTTTGAGTAGATCAATATGGGAAAATTATTATATAACAACTCAATTTATATAAAAATAATAATTAGTTAAATAATTTTTATCATTAATAGAAATTTATAATTAATTTATGAATTAAAGTCTAAATTTTTCTTTAATATTAACTATCAAAATTTTGGCAACTTATTATTAATTCTAAAAATATAGATAACTTTTAACATTTTTAATATTAATCTTTTAAATATTTGATATAGTATAGAAAGTGATATATATATATATATATATATATATATATATATATAATAAATTAAAAAAATAAAGTATCTATATATATATAATAAATGAGTCAAATCACAACATAACCTTCGACTTAAAGTCTTAAGAGAATAAGTCGATGGATCTTCTACTTTGTATATTGCTCAACTCTATCATTTTTACACAATGTCAGACTAAAACTCATACTTGAATTCTAACAATCACGTCTTTCACTTCTGGTAGGTTGGAATTTATGGATTTTATATATATATATATATATATATATATATATATATATATATATTTAAATTTAATTTTATGATGATTTATAGTATAAATATATATCATATAATGTAAGAATTATATATTAGAAATATATTAAATATAAATATACATTAAAAAATATATATGTCAAACAAAATTTTAAAATAATAAAAATAACTTCAAATATATGTTAACAAAATTATTATAAACAATATTATTTAAATTTTTATGAAAACATAGTTTTAACGAGTCATAAATTTGGATATATTGACTTGAATTTCATTAGTATTAGTATTGTATCTCTGATAAATCTCTCCTCTGAAAGACTCATTTAGACTCATTTGTGGTATAAAAATATATATATATATATATATATATATATATATATATATATATATATATATATAAACAAAGTTCATAACCTTAAATATAAAATTAAGTTTCTAAACTTATTTAAATTTATAATTAAATTATAGAATATAAATGCAAAAATGTTCTAGAATATAAATTATAGAACTTAAACTTATTTAAGTTCATAACCTTTTCATGATATGTTTACATTCAAAATGTTCAATTCTCAGTATAAAAGAGTACGCTTGAAATCCCGATTTGTACTAATATAATAAAATTAAAAAAAACACATTAACTTTAAGTGTAATTATATTTTGCAAAAAAAAAGCAAGATAATAATTAATTTTGAAAGAGAATTAAATTAATAATTAATATATCTTTAAATTTCATCCTCTCTCTCTATATATATATATATATATATATATATAATGAATATGGTTTATTCAATCAATGTTAGGATTAAAACGTTAATGCTTATCAAATTTTATAAAAATATAAATTATTTCTATTTTGAAATATATAAATTAAAATTTTGTAATCTTATACTTTTGAATTAATGGACTAAAAAACTTAAGATAATTTTATAAGTTTTATACTTAAAATTTAGTTTTTAATATAATATCATACCACGGAAGACAATAAATAAATGGGGGACAACTTTCATTTTTTCATCTCATTCTCAAAGTAAAATTTCATCAATATCTTCATACTTAATGGTATAAAAATTTTATTTCATTATCATTGTCACCGAATAACAAGTATACTATATCTTCATACTTAATGGTATACAAAAATTATTCCATTATCATTCTCACTGGATAACAAATATACTTGTATACATGTCAATATTATTTTTTTACTATTTTAATATTAATTAATTATTTTTTATAAAAGATCATTAAAAAAGTATATTATAAAATATTCAATATTAAAAGAACTTTTTATAAAATGTATTTGTTTAAAATTATAAAAAGGAAACAAATATTAAAGTTTAAAAATATTTCAAACATTTACTTCTTTTTTCTATTATAATATACTACTTAAATGAAATACTAAAAATTCTTATATTACATGGGATTTTTCTTGCAAATTTGTTAAAAAAATTTGCAGGAAAAGACTTTTTTCTGCCATTTTTTCTAAGAATTTTAATTGGCAGGTAATTCCTTCGTGTGTAATCATTTCCTACAAAATTATAAAATTTGCAAGTATTTCCTACGAAAAAATTTTCAAAACAAAATTGACAGAAAATATGAGTTTTTTTAGTAGTGAAATCACACATCAAAAAAATATTAAACTAATCATAATAATTTAATTTTGGTTAAATATATTTTTAGTACTACACTTTAACATGAAATTGGAATTCGTTTCTATCCGAAATTTTGATACATTTTATACTTTTAAAACTTTAAAAATGAATGGATATAGTTATTTTAATCCAATTACGTTAATTTTTTTTACGTATGAATCAAGGTAAACAATTCAAATGTTAAAATAAAACACATTTGACATGTCAAAAATTTTAACATAATTGGACTAAAATGACTATATCAAATAATTTTTTAAGTTTGGAGACAAAAATATATTAAAGTTTTAGAAATTGACAAATTCTAAATGACTACGACAAATTCTCATATTACATGGGAATTTTCTTGCAAATTTGTTAAGAAAATTTGCAAGAAAAGGTTTTTTCCTACTATTTTTTCTAAGAATTTTAATTGGCAGATAATTCTTTCATGGATAATTATTTCCTACAAAATTATAAAATTCGCAAGTATTTCTTACAAAATTTGTTGCGAAAAGTGTTTTATACAAAATATTTTGCAAAAAAAATTGCAACAATTTCTTGCAAAATTTTTTTTCATAACAAAATTTATAAGTATTCCCTACAAAAAACATTTCAAAACAAAATTGGCAAGAAATATGGATTTTTTTAGTAGTACACAAAACACTATCCAAAGATAGGCAATTATCTTAGAAATTTTTTACCAAATTGAGATTTATCAGAAAATTTTCTAATAATAATCATTAATACAATTTTATTTTATTTAGAAGATAAAAATGAGTGTTATACAAATAATTTATTTGATGTGCACAACAAAAAGTTAAAAAAAAATACTTAAATAATAAAATAATTTCAATATGTTGTACCGTTTCTTAAAAATAAAAATAAAAAGTAAGGGAGTATTTTGATTATCAAGTAATAACACGTTAATCATCTAAAAGTCCAAGCCTAAAATTGATTATGTTATTTGTTTTTCTCAATTCAGCTGGGCAGAAGAAAAAAAATATGAAAAATAGAAAAAAATTAGAATTTTTATTATCATGATATTTATCATTCACACATATTCAAAATAAAGAAAAATTTATTTGAAGAAGTGACAAAAAGCAATATGAAGAAAGGATAACTTCTTTTCATAAAAGTTGCAATCTTTCTATCATAGAAGAAATTTGAAAAAGGCTAAAAATTTCAAAGAATTTTTTTTTTTAAATTAAAGATGGTACTTTTTTAAATGTTTCAAGTATTTACCTTTCAAGCATTTATATTTCAAGCTTTTATGGACAGAGAGTCTTCGAGCTTTAGAGAAATATTTTTGTTTGCTTATTAATAAAGACGATAGAAATTCTAATGTTTATTTAAATATTGTCTTTAAAAATTATGTTATATAAATTTATATTATTTTAATTAGTGAAGTTTATTATTTTCATAAATATATTAAAATCAATTATCATTAGTTATACTTCAAACAGAACCCGATTAACATTTCCCTAATTAAATTAATAATTAATGACACTTTAAATATTTTTCTATAATTATTTAATTAATATGATTTATTCATTAAATGTTATAAAAGTAATTAATGATTATATAAATATATATAAGTTATTTTTTATTTTGAAAGTTACAAATTAAATTTTTTAATTTATTGATCTTATTACGTTGAATTAAAATTATTATTTTTTTAATATAACATCATGACTTATGATAGTAAATAGGTTTTGTTACATTTATATTGTGTCATCATCTCTATCTATTTTGTTTATCACGCTTGAAACGTTTAATATCTGATGTTAAAAAACATGATTAAAATCTCACATAAATCAGAAAAAAATATGACCATTTTATGAAGAAGTGACTTTAAATCTAATTAGAATTTTGAAGAATAAAAAGATAACAAAATAGTAATTATTTTTTGAAGGAGAATTAATTTAATAATTAAAATCAATTTTAAATATTTTTCTACATTCATTAAATGAACATGGTCTATTTATGGAATGCCGGGATAAAAAGATTAATTATTATTTATCAAAATATAAATTATTTTCTATTTTGAAGTATTATAAATTAAATTATTGTAATTTTAGTATCTAAATTAATGTATTATTACAATTTTAAAAAGGAAAAAATTGTTAAACATCAAATACAACCATTTGACAACCCACAAATAAAATAGTTAAAAGAAAAAGAAAGAACTTTTAAAATTGTAAAAAAAGAAAAATTAAATAAATATAAAATCATTTTGGACGTGCAAATATAATTCTTCTTTTTAAAAATAAAAGTAAAAAAATAAAAATAAAGAGACTAAAACGAAAACTAACGTATGTGGTTAAGAATTAATTCAAATTTTTTTTCTATAAATTTCGAAGTCTTGTCTCTTCTCTGCACACTCTTCTTTCTTCCTCCAAACCAAAATTTTCTTACGCTTCACCGTTTCCTATGCAGTCATGGCGACGCTCCCTCTCTCATTACATGGCGGAGAGAAACGAAAAAGTGAAGAAACAGAATCGGTATTTATTCAAATTAACTGTTACTTCTCTCCCTCTTTCTCTCTCGTGCTAATTACTACAGTGACTGTGTCTTTTCACGATTATTTTTGGTAACAAACTGTCGATCCCTTGACTCGCTTCATGTGTTTACTATATTATTTGTTTCGGAAATCTGTTAAATACAACACACTCCACATTACTCATTCTCATTTATCAGATGGTAAAGCTTGAACCTTTGCACTACCCTTTATTCGATTTGCGTCTGCGAGTTCTTGGTTTGAGTTTGTTTTACTGTTTTCGTCTTCCATGATAAGGAGAAGGATCGTTTTTGTAATGGGGTATTTTTCTTTCGTTGGATTTTGAATGCAGGCTGAACAAAAAGGTAAAATAGTTATAGAAGGTGCACTCTCAATGGGTATACACCCTCATACCAAGCAGCAGAAGATTACGCGTGATGTTCTTCCATTTGCCAGAAGGTGAGTTTAATGTGCACATCTTTATGGTTAAACTTCTGGGGTTTATGAGTGCATGCATTGTTGAATGTGTTCTTATGATTACTATCTCTTTCTCACTGATTTTTTATTTTTTATTTTTTGTTTTATTTCCTGTAGTTATCAGCTTGAAGCATTGGACAAAGCTATCCATGAGAATACCATTGTGTACTTGGAGACTGGTTCGGGCAAAACTTTGATAGCCATCATGCTTCTTCGCAGCTATGCGCATCACCTTCGAAAGCCTTCTCCTTTCATTGCAGTGTTCTTGGTTCCCCAAGTTGTGTTGGTCTCTCAAGTATGACACACTCTCTATCTTATGATGCCTTTTGCAAAGTCCAGATTCATTATTATTGTGCTGTTTGATAAGTTATGTAATGGATCAGTACTTTCACTGCGTATTATTTTTTTCATTATCTTCTAACTTGTTGCTGTTCACTCGTAATTTAGCAAGCCGAAGTTGTGAAAATGCATACCGATTTGAAAGTGGGTGTGTATTGGGGAGATATGGGTGTTGACTTCTGGGATGCAGCGACATGGGAACAAGAAATGGATAAACACGAGGTCTGTTTTTTCTTTTTTTGCATTCTATCAGATTTGAAAGATTCCTTGTTATTTTTACTGGTCTGCTTTTCTTAATCTTAACCCATCTGTTTGTGCAATGTGTGATATATTCCTATTTCCCCCCATTTGAAAAGGTGGTTGAATATTTATTTCCGTAGTTGTTAGATTTGAATCTTATGATTCGATACAATTAAACTACCTACCGATAATATTATAAGATGGATTTTAAATGACTTTGAAATTTACGATACATGGATGAATTTGTCTGATATCGTATCATTGATGTAAATCACACAACTCAAGGATTTGCTATTTATTTGTTTTGTACTTTTTCTTTCATCATTTCCAGTGAAAAATTTAAAGTTCATAGAAGCTTGAATTGTTAAACGGAAAGGATTTGAAGGGAACACTCTTGAACTTACCTTATTTGGTTGTTCAGTAATTGTCACTAATACATTCAATGCATGCCTATTTAAGTATTTAATTGCTTGTTTTATTTTTCTGAATTGAAGATTACATAAACTCATACAATTAATATTCTTTTACTAAACCTTTGGTTTACTTGTTCAAACTTTTTTATCAATTGAAATTGAAGCAAATTTTCGATAAAAGTTATATGATTATCAACACCCTTGGGCATGTGGTGTTTTTAGCTTTTGAATACGTTCTGAGGAGAACACTGAGATACTCCATTTTCTTCATCTACTTTATCGATAAAATCTTACGCAAACTCTTTCTATAGTTCCTTTGGAATCCATCGCTTTCATGTTGTCTGTGACCTTTGTACCGGGTTAAGTCTCATAGTATACTAAAACGAAATCTTTACAATTAAATTTAATGGAAACTAAGGCAACTGTTTTCTTTTTTCTATTGTTCAATTGCTTGAATGTGACACACATTTTTCATTTGTTACTTTATTATCATTATGATGGTTCTGATTTTTTTTTTTTCTAAATGGATATCATGTAATGCTTTTGTATGTGTAGGTGCTTATCATGACTCCTGTAATATTGCTCAATTGTTTGAGGCACAGCTTCCTCAAACTGAATATGATTAAGGTTTTGATAATGGATGAATGTCATCATGCTAGGGGTAAACACCCTTATGCCTGCATCATGACTGTAAGTTTGATATTTTCTCCATCCTTTTCTCTCAACTGGGCTGTGTCTTTGAACTTCTTACTAATTTTTAGTATAATAATATATTTGAGTAATGACTTCTTCATTAATATCCTCCAACCATTATATGCAACTTAATTTTTTTTTTATTGGGTGATACAATGAGTGTAAAGGATCTGTGGACTGGGGACAAAGGGGAAAATTGAACCCATAAAAATATTGGGTGAGGTGCGGCTGATATGTGACATTAAAATATTTTCCTTCTTCTATCCATGAGTATAAATTGCCTTATATTTTATACTGTGTAATTGATCTGGACCCCAAACTATGCAACACGAGATTATAATTAGAATCGGTGACTTTGGTTCAGTAGTATCATGTTTTTTCAATTATTTTGGTTCTGTAAGATTTGTAATTAACTTTGTTTGAAGACAATTAGTCAATTACAATCTTGTATGCATCTGCATCTTGTGGTTTTAGTTTGTGTTTTGGAATTAGTTTGTTACCTTTTTATGATTTGATTTCATGCAGGAGTTTTATCATCACCAATTACAATCTGGTAGCTCTGACCTCCCTCGAATTTTTGGTATGACTGCATCTCCAATTAAGACGAAAGGTATACAAGTCAAGAAAAGTTTATGGCTCCTTCAGTTTCTAGGTTTTTTTTTTCTCTAATGTTAATTCCCTTTTTTATAATCCAGTTGGAAAATCTGAATCATCCTTGTCAGAGAATATTCAGAAACTAATGACTCTAATGCATTCAAAGGTAGTTTTTTCTCTTCCTCTTCTGTATGGTTTTTCGTGTTTTGCTCTTTCTACTCATGATATTATGTTGTATGGGTCTTGTCCTATATCTTCTTGGTGTAATTGGATAAATGTTGAAGAAATATAGAGACTACTCGTATGGCCCCAAGTGACACTTTTATGGCAAGAAAGATGCATGAAAAGGATTAAAGTTTTGTTACCTTATGGGGTTATGTTATTTGGTACTTTATTGTTATTTTTAGTATTTAGGTTCTTAGTTTTAGGATCCAGTTGTGTGTTAACATTCTTAGAGGTAGTTAAACCTATAGCTATGCCAGATTTCTTTTCTTTATTTATTTATTCTGAATCAATTACAAATGATTTATTCTAATGTGATTAGGAGTTCTTTGTGTCGATGTGCAAACCCTTTGGTCTTGCTTTGTATTATTTGCTTGACAAATATTTTCAAATGAAGGTATATACATGTGCAAGTGAAGCTGTCATCACTCAGTTCATACCAACATCAACACCAAAATTGAAGTTTTACAATGACAATGGAATTCAATTTGTATTATTTGAAGAAATAGCGTCTAAACTCAAGATGTTAAAAGAGCAGGTATGTACATTTAAAGATATATCAGTTTTTTAAATATACTTTCATCATCCTGTATTTAGTTACTGTCACAGTTTCATTTATGTCTACTGCTGCTATCTAAGTTATTTATTTTTTATGTCTGAGGTTATTAACAATGGATATTCTGTTTCTCAGCATGAACTCACTCTAGAAAGTTCAGATTTCACTGGATCAGTTGCTGAGTCTGCACAAAAAAGAATAACAAAGATGTTTGATGCTTTGATATTTAGTCTGGGCGAGCTTGGTGTTTGGTTGGCTTTGAAGGTTCATGCCTATTTCCTGCAGAAACTTTCTGTCTCTCATGTCTCTTTAAGGTTTCATAAATGCTAACTGTTGTTTTTTCTTGACTTGTGGTAGGCTGCTGATTGTTTATCTTCTAGTGAATTTGACTCGTTTTCATGGGGACACTCTGGAGATAAAGTTGTTAAAAACTTTATTTTGGCGTGTATAGACACACTAAAAAGTTACTTGCAATGTGGTAATGATTCTACAGCCACCGAGAGAAATGGTGAAATCTTAGATATAAATATTTTGCTTGCATTTCTAGCATTAATTAATTTTCATACAATGTTCTTTTCTTACTCAGATGCTAAGTGGTCTATTGGTGACAATATTAAATTCGATTTGGAGATGGGGCTGTTGACCTCCAAAGTTTGCTGTCTTATAGACTCTATACTTGATTACAGGTTATAATCATGGATATGTTTCTTTCTGAATGTTTCCATTGTGGTTCTGAAATCATGTAACGTGTTGTCATTATTATGGATGTGCCTCTAGACTCTCCTTATTTGACTGTTAAGTTTCTTATGAGATGAGAAGGTGCCTAAGAAAATATAATGTATTCTATAAATAAATTCAATCTTTACATATGGTTTATGCATCAACCCTATAGATAGAGCAACTCAACCTAAACCAACTGTAACTAAGTTTTTTCTTATCATTTTTTCCCTACTAATTTTGTCATATCACTGATGATGAATGTTTTACAATACTTATTTTATCATTTGATGCTACTTGTCAAAGGTTGGGAGATATGTTTTTAACCACCCTGATTATAGAATATATTTAAGGAAAAGGTAAGTTTTGAATAATTTGATTTTGATCTTAACTACGTAAATATTTTAGAAAAAGGAGAATGAAATTAAATTGGATTTCAATAATCTGATGTTGATCTTAGGTTGCTAAACCTACTTGAATCCATATTTTAAAATAAAATTTTAAAGTACACATTCAGCTGTAAAAAGTATATATAAAAGATATTGAATCAAGAAATTGTATCACTTACTACTGATTTTGGAACAATGATAAGTTCTAAAACGTTGTGTTACATCAGGTAGAGTTTGTGATCACTTTGATTCTTAACCTCAAATACACTGGCTCTATTTTCTAAAATATAAGCCTGTCGTTGTTGGCTTCAGATTGGGATGAGTGTTGAAAATTTATTCTAACTAGTTGATCTACATACTGTTTTGATCGACTGATTGCATGTAGTCCTGGTGGAATAAGGCTATTGTTGTTCGATTGTACGTTGTGATCATTCTAATGTTATTATGATGATTATATTAAATCTATTTGATGGATCTTCTTCTTGTGCGGCAATTGCAGGGGTTTGAGAGACATGAGATGCATAGTTTTTGTTGAAAGGATCATTACCGCCATTGTACTTGAAGATTTATTCAATACCTTGCTTCCAAAGTACAATACCTGGAAGACTAAATTCATAGCAGGAAACAATTTTGGATTGAAAAATCAGTCAAGGAATAAACAGAATAAAATTGTGGAAGAATTTCGAATGGGATTGGTATGTTGCTTTAGGGTTTAACAGTCCACTGTATTGTAATAACCAAATGACATGTCTTATCAATATAAAATTTAATATGCAGGTCAACATCATTGTTGCAACATCAATTCTCGAAGAAGGTTTAGATGTTCAAAGTTGCAATTTAGTTATCAGATTTGATCCATCTCCTACAGTGTGCAGTTTCATACAGTCCCGAGGACGTGCTAGAATGAAAAATTCAGACTACATATTAATGGTTGAGAGGTATTTGATTTTTCATTACTCCCTAAGTTCCTTTATTACTCTGATACTTTGTTTAGTTAAGCTGCAATAGACAAAAATATGGTGACAAATTATTCTTTACCAGTTAACTTTTTCCAAAACCATCCTTTATTTTACTCTAAATTACAGAGGGGATTCAGCTACACGTACTCGACTTGAGAAATACCTTGCTAGTGCGGATATTATGAGGAAGGAGTCCTTGCGACAGTCTTCCCTTCCATGTGACCCTTTTAAAGGTGATGACTTTGATAAGGAAGCTTATCATGTTGCCAGCACAGGAGCCATTGCAAATCTTAGTTCTAGCATTAGTTTGATATACTTGTACTGCTCACGCCTCCCTGCAGATGGGTTAGTTAGTTCATTGCTTCCCCCATTATCTGGCTTTTCTTCCTTCATTTTAATGAACCTAAGATATACTTTCTTCCTTCATTTTTTTTTAAGTCTTTGTTTTATCTTGTTCTTTTTTCATTTATACCATTATATTACTCTCTCAGATACTTTAAACCGACTCCAAGGTGGGACAAAGAAACTGGAACGTTGTATCTTCCAAAGAGCTGTCCTCTACAGCCTATTCGTGTAGTTGGAGACAAAAAACACTTAAAGAATTTGGCATGCCTTGAAGCTTGCAAACAACTTCACAAGATAGGAGCTCTGACTGATAATCTTGTTCCTGATATTGTCATTCAAGCAGCAGAGGTTGAAGAATTTGGTAACTTAAATGCCTTTTATTAATTTCTCGTACTATTAGTGTTTTTCTTTTTGAATATTGTATTTGAACATAAACTGTTTGTCCATATAATTCTTTGATCGACTTCCACATAAATCTTTGAATGATTTCCTCATCAATCAAATTCTTTCAGGGAATGAACCTTATGATGATATCCAACCAACTTACATTCCATTTGGATTGGTAAGTTGTGTGTCAACTAATAGTGACACAACATACCATTGTTATTTGATGGAACTCAGTCAAAATTTTAGCTATGATATCTCTGTGCAAGATATTTTTCTTGCTATGAGAATTAAGCTTGATCCAGAAATTGTGTGCTCCCAATTTGATATGGGTTTTGACAGAGGTAGTGTGTCCGTAAAGTTAAGATACAAAGGAACCATTAATCTTTCGCAAGATCAGGTATGCTGTCAAGTTATCCTTTAATTCTATCCAACTTATTTGCATGTGGGTTAACAAAACGTTTGAATTTATTGTTTGTTTATTTTGTTTTCCAGGTTCTTTTGTGTAAAAATTTCCAAGTCACGTTGCTTAGAATTCTCATACATCATGATATGAACGAGTTGCCAATTGTTTTGGACAAAAGCTATTTGCAAGATGATGTTGGTATTGACTATCTTTTGCTTCCAGCTATTGGGAAAGGGGAGAAATCACTTGTTAATTGGTTAGCTATCAATTCTGTAAATGCATCTAAGTTTACGTGCAAGTGTCATCAACCCCAAATAAGGACAAAAAGTGGTCTAGTGTGCACTTGTAAACTACAGAATGCGTTGGTTTGCACGTCCCATGCTATTGGTAAGAATTATTTCTATATCACCACTGGTCTAATGGAATTAGATGGAAACTCACCTTTGGAACTAAGGACTGGTGGAGTCACTACGTACAAAAATTATTATGAACAACAGTAAGTAATTTATTCATTTATGTTTATTCTCAGGTTACTTTACCTGCTAGACTTCATCATTATTTTTGTTTCCAATTTTCAGTCACGGTATATCGTTGCAATTTGAACATCAGCAGCTGCTTAAAGCAAGACACAATTTTCAGGCTAAAAATTATTGTGATGGACGCAAACAGAGGAAAGAAGGAGGTTTGACCTGATTTTCAATTTGTTAATTTTATTCTGTTCCTTGATCTCTACTATGTGAATGTATACCTGGCATTACATGCCCTCTGATTTTAATTCAAAGGAACCAGGCTTGTTTGTATGCTATTTCTTCTGAACAGTTTCTTTGGATTGGAACTATGAAAATAGCCTCTACTTGTTTGGGTGTGGCACAATACTTTAAGCCTCTTAGTTGTTATCTCTGTTTTGGCTTTCTGAAACGCAATGTTATAATCCTAATATGAATAAACTTTGCATCCGCTTCGGCAGTAACTGCTATTAACAATAACTTAGTTATCATGTCACGAGGCCTGAATATTTATTCATGTGCAGAAAAGTTGCGGAAATGTTTAGTGTTATTCTTAAACACTAACAATATGCAACCGAATCTAAATCCTTACTTCCATGTTTTTCATTTCAGAAGCAAGCAAGGCCTTTGTTGAATTACCTCCTGAACTGTGTTCTATAATCATGTCTCCAATACAAGATAGTATCATTTATTCCTTCTCATTTATTCCATCAATCATGCATCGGATTGAATCATTGGTTGGAGCTTTCAACTTAAAGAAGATGCATTTATTTCATTGCACGCAGAATGAAACTGAAATAATGAAGGTGTGTACATGCTCACTGTTACAATCTAGAAAACAAATTAGCTTACTGCAAGTTTTTTTTGTACTTTACATATATATAAGCAGTTGTGTGAAATGGTCTACATTAGCATCTATTGGTTAATTTGTCTTGGTGTTCTCTCATAGTGTGGATTCATTTATTATTACTATTGTTATTTTTATTTCATCCAGTTGTCAAATATTAGAAAGTTACTTACACCAAAAGATATCTGCAATTGGCATTGTAGGTGTTAGAGGCAATAACTTCTAAAAAATGCCAAGAGCCTTTCCATTATGAGTCTCTAGAAACTCTTGGAGATTCTTTTTTAAAATATGCTGCCAGTCAACAGCTTTTTAAAACCTATGAAAGTGACCATGAAGGTCTCCTTAGTTTGAAGAGGGAAAAGATGATTTCTAACGCTGCACTCTGCAAGTTAGGGTGCAGTTCTGGCCTTCCGGTATTCTCTCCCGCTTTATTTCTCTTTAATATTGTTTCATTTATTTCAGAATTCTTAATTAGTTTTTATTTGCAGGGTTTCATACGAAATGAACCATTTGATCCTCATTCCTGGATCATTCCTGGTGATAAATCTGGAAGTTTTAAAATAGAAGAGTTGATTATCAAAGGGAAACAGATTTATATTTCTGGAAAAAGAAAATTAAAACGAAAGCTTATTGCTGATGTAGTTGAGGCACTAATTGGTGCCTTCCTCAGCACTGGTGGTGAAAAAGCTGCATTGTTGTTCATGGATTGGATTGGTATTAAAGTGAATTTTGATCAAGTACCCTATGAGAGGCACTTTGACATTCAACCGGAGAAACTGATTAATGTCAGCCATTTAGAATCACAACTGAATTACTCATTCCATGACAATACTCTTTTAGTGGAAGCTCTGACCCATGGTTCTTACATGCTGCCTGAAGTTCCTAGATGTTATCAGGTATTTTTACTTATGCTTATTATTCATCATATGGAAACAAGACATTGCATTAGCATAAATTCATTATGTATGTATGAATGAACTTTCTCCAACCCCATATTTACTAGCCTATCTTTTGGTAAGATCTGATAAATAGTAATGAAACACATTCTTCATGATCAATCATTTTTAATTCATATTCTTGTTACTTTGTTCCATTATTATCTTTATATGTAAAAAATGATGTACTCCTTGCTCTGCAGAGGCTAGAATTTCTTGGAGATTCAGTACTGGATTATCTGATTACTTGGCATTTGTACAAAAAATATCCTGGCATGTCACCTGGGCAGTTAACTGACATGAGGTCAGCTTCTGTGAATAACGATTGTTATGCATGGTCTGCCATTAAGCATGGTTTGCACAAACATGTACTCCATGCCTCACAAGAACTGCATAAGCATATTGCTATATCACTAAACAGTTTTGATAAGTTGTCTTCATCCTCAACTTTTGGATACGAGTCAGAGACATCACTTCCTAAGGTTGGTTGTTAAAATTTACTTCATAGACTCATGAAGGAGAATTGGTTACTACACTAAAGAACTAAACATTGTTGGTAAATTTGATCAAACACTTATGCTTCTCCAATGTTGCAAACACCATCTTGCTTTATTGCCTTCCCTATTTGGTATATCTTACTTTGAGTTTTGCCGCAGAGTTGTATTCGTGACTCATTCAATGTGTTAACCATTACAAAACACATAATGTAGTTTGTTATTGTTTGATAGGTGCTTGGAGACATTATAGAGTCTTTGGCTGGAGCGATTCTAGTTGATTCAGGATACAATAAAGAGGTTGTGTGGGAAAGCATAAGGCCACTTTTGGAACCTCTTGTCACACCAGATACATTGAAGCTCCACCCCATCAGAGAGTTGCATGAATTGATACAAAAAAGAAATTATAATATTATACAAGAGGTTGTGAACAGAAAAGATGGCGTGACTACTTATAGAATGGAGGTAGAAGCTGATGAAATCATTCATCAGTATGAGTATCTCGGTCATGCTCTCAAGGACACAGCCAAGAAGATAGTTTACAAGGAAATTTTGAATTCCTTGAAGCAAGAAAAGTTATTATAGGATACGCCGCACTAGTTTTGATTGTAATACTTGTTGATATGGAAAGAATTATTTTGACACCTGTTACTCTCATTTGAGACCTTTGTTTTCACTCTTCCTTTTAGAAAAAACTGTGTCAAAAGAGGGTAACTGGTGTTGAGATATTAATGCTCTTGTTGATATTTTATTAGTTTTTCAAGGGTTATAATATTCCTCTGTTAGTCCAAGCTGTGTATGTGTCGTTATGTAACTTCTGTTAAAAAGTTACTGTTAGTAATTATGTGTCTTTTACGAATAGATGCTCTTGTTAATGTGTATAAATATAGTTTATTATGTCTTTAATAGATTATTTTAATATTTAATATATAGTTGTTTGGGGTTTTCAATTGTTGGTAGAGATTCTCAATTATAGGATTCTCAATTACTTCCTCTAAATAGAAAATATCTTATAATCTCTCTCTCTTCTTTTTATCGAATATTAATGTAAATATATTTTATAGTGCTTATTTAAGAAAAGGGGTTGCAAAATAACAACAAATCTTTTTAAGATACATTTTTGAGTATTAGAGTATGTGAGTATGTTTTTAGATATTGTTATATTGTGACATGGTATTAGAGCTACAACTCTGGATTGTGGGTCACTCTTGTGTTCTCCATCTTGGTCTTCTTCTTTGATACGTTGTTATTGAGTTATTGAGTTTGTGATTGACATTCGCAATTGGTAGAAGTTCTTCAACCTTTTCGCTTCTTGATTGTTTCGGTTCGTGTTCGGTGGTGGTTTGTGAATCTGTTCTTGTTCGCAACTTTGACTCTCGTTTGTATCAATGTGATTGTTGTGTTTGCTTTGATTTGTTCTCACGATTCGTCCTTACTATTGCCCACTCATGCTGTTTGATTCATTCTGGTTTGATGTTCGTCATGCTTCGATCTTCTCTAGTTTTGATTTTGAAAACCCATTCTTTGTGTCCTTGTTCATATGGTCTCGGATAAAGTTGACCCTTTTCTGGTTTGATTTAATGGAAAAAATTATGCTGCTTGAGAGTTCCAATTTAAGATCTTTGTCAAAGGCAAATAATTATGGGGTCATATTGATGGCAAAATTTCCGCAACAACGGTTGCAACAGATTTGGCGAAGTGGGAAACGAAAGATGCCTAAATCATGACTTATTTTATCCTTAATCTTTGGCCTTACAACACTGCTAAGGATATGTGAGATTATTTTAAAAATGTTTATCATCAAGCCAATACAGCTTGGAGGTTTCAATTGGATTATGAGATGACTAATTTCACACAAGGAAATCTATCGATTGAGGAATATTATTCTGGTTTTCAAAATCTTTAGGCTGAATACTCAAATATTATTTATGCGGGTATTTCTAATGAAGCCTTATCAGATGTCCAAACGATGCACGAAACTAGCAAGTGAGATCAATTTTTGACGAAGCTATGATCTGATTTTGACGCTACTCGATCTAATATGATGAATCGTGACCATGTGCCTACTTTGGATGCTTGCTTGAGTGAGCTTCTCCGAGAAGAACAACGAATCAAAACGCACACAGTTATGGAACAAAATATGAATTCTACTGCTTCGATTAGTGTGGCCTATGCCACCCAAGGAAAGAATAAGCTTAGAGATATGTGTTCTATCCAATGCTACAATTGTAAGGGATTTAGTCATCTTGCAAAGGATTGTTCACAAAAATTCTGTAACTATTGCAAACAAAGGGGACATATTATCACCGCTTGTCTTATTTGCCCTGCAAAGAAATAAGGCACTACTTATCACGTCTTTGTTGGTGTTCGAGTTCTGCTGCTTTGCCTGCTCCAACTTCTGTTCCTACACCTCCTACAAACACTCTTACTCCAGAAATGGTACAACAAATGATTGTGTCAGCCTTTTTTGCCCTTGGTCTTTCAGGTAATACTCCCGTTTCTTCTCAACCTTGGTATCTTGATTCTGGAGCGTCTAACCATATGACAAATTTTGTTGTGTCCCTACCCAATGTGAAACCTTATGATGGCAATCAATAAATTTACACAGCTAATGGAACCTCCTTACCTATTAGTGCTATTGGTGATATTTCTCCTTCTTTGCCTAATGTCTTTATGTCTCCTAATCTTTCCACAAATCTCATATTTGTTGGCCAATTAGTTGATCATGATTATAATGTCCAATTTTCTCGTTCTGGTTGTGTTGTGCAGGATTGGGAAGATCATTCTGAAGGGACCTAAAGTGGGACGACTCTTTTCACTATGCATCTCGCCTTCCACATATTGTCCTATTTTTTCTCTAGTTTGTGTTGATGATAGACAACTAAATAAAATGTGGCATAATCGTTTAGGCCATCCAAATTTTCATGTACTTAGTACGTTGTTTAAATCTAGTTATTTGGGCAATAAAAACTTCCCTATTTCTTTTGATTGTACTACTTGTAAACTTGGTAAAAGTAAAACTTTACCATTTCCTCATAATGCATCTCGGGCAAATCATTGTTTTGACATTATTCATAACGATGTTTGGGAGATTTCTCCTAATGTATCTCATGCAGGTTATAAGTATTTTGTCACGTTCATAGATGACTACAATCAATTTACTTGGGTATATTTTCTTCGGTCTAAAGCAGAAGTTTTCTATGTATTTCAACGTTTTGTTTCTTTCCTTAAGACTCAATTCTCTGCTCACATAAAAATTTTAAGATCAGATTTTGGAGGTGAATATATGTCTAATGCATTTCAAAGTTTTCTTCAAACAAGGGAATTATATCTTAACGTTCTTGTCCTTCCACACCATAACATTTTGGTTGTGTTTGTTTTGTTCATCTTGCTCCTCATGAACGTCACAAACTCATTAATCAATCTATTAAGTGTGCTTTTCTAGGTTATGGTATTAATAAAAAAGGTTATGTTTGATATGATCCATAGCTTCGTCGCATTAGAGTTTCTAGGAATGTGGTGTTCTTTGAAAATCATTTTTTCTTTCCCTCCTATGTTGCACCATCATCTTCATCTTTCTCCTTTATGCCACATTTTTTAGACTCTTCTCACATTGTGGAACGGTTCAAGCCTGGTTTGGTGTATATAAGATGTCGCCTTCCTTCTGGTACCCTTCCTAATTCTGCTTCGACACTTGATTTTGTCCCTCCATCGGCACTTGATCCCGTCGCATCTGTTCTACCTCTTCGCCGGTCCACTCAATCATCAAAACCTCCTGATTGGTATAGTTTCTTTACACCTATTTCTTTATCCACTACATTGTCGTCTATTTCTATTCCTTCTAGTTATACCTATATTATGGAACATGATTGTTGGAAAAAGGTAATGCAAGAAGAACTACAAGCACTTCAAGAAAATCACACATGGGATATTGTGTCTTGTCCTCCCACGGTAAAACCTATTGGAAGTAAATGGGTGTTATCTATCAAACTTCGATCTGATGGCTCATCAGATCGCTATAAAGCTCGACTGGTTGTTCTTAGTAATAGACAAGAGTATGAGATTGATTATGAGGAGACATTTGCTCCTGTTGCTAAGATGACTACAATTCGGACTATCCTTGCTATTGTTGCTTCTCAATCTTGGCCATTGCATCAAATGGATGTCAAGAATGTTTTTCTTCACGGTGATCTCAAAGAAGAAATCTACATGAAACTTTCCAACCTACATCTACACCTCTTCATGCAAACAATACAAGTGCTATTCAGATTGCTGCAAATCCAGCGTTTCATGAACGTACCAAGCATATTAAAGTGGATTGTCATTATATTCGAGAAGCCTTGACCAACAATGTTATCTCTCTTCCTTACATCTCCATTGATCTTCAAGTTGTAGATATCTTTACCAGAGCTATGCCTTGATACCGCCATCAATTTCTTGTTGGCAAATTGTTGCTGGTTGATTTACCAACATCAATTTGAGGGGGAATGTTAATGTGTATAAATATAGTTTATTTTGTCTTTAATAGATTATTCTATATATTTAATACATAGTTGTTAGGGATTTCCAATTGCTATTTGGGATTCTCAATTACTCCCTGTAAATAGGAAATATCCTATCATCCCTCCCCCTTTATTGAATATTAATGTAAATATATTCTATATTGCCTATTTAAGAAAAGGAGGTTGTAGAATAACAACAACAAGCCTTTCTAAGATACACTTTTGAGTATTAAAGTATGTTTTCATATACGTTATACTAACAAGCCTTTCCAAGATACACTCTTGAGTATTAGAGTATGTTTTCATATATCGTTATACTGGGCGACAGGTGCAACATCGGGAACATAGGTAGGTTGGTTTGCTAGCTTTTTTATTATATAAAATAATTATAATTTACAAGATGATAATTTCTCTGTGAATTTGAAAAACGTAAATATATAATCATATTATAGTTTAAATTATAAAAACTTATAACTTACTTTTGATTATATTATAGATTATAATATAGTAACATATAAGAAAATACTTCATATTGTATTCACGTGAAATAAAACACCATTTTATTAGAGATAAAGTCCAAAAGGATGTTGTAGATTTTGAAGTTTTTATCTACAGAAAATTAACATGTTAATATATTTACCAACTCTTCGTTCAAGATCGATTCATATACACATTGTCAACGAATATTATTATTTAGATAAAGATCTATATTTGATTCATATTTTCATTTTAAGGAATGACCCAAGCATTCCCTATTCATGACATTTGATTTGTCAATGATAAAAACATTATTGGTCATATATGAAAAATAATAAATAACATAAGAAGTGAATATTGAATTGAGTTTTAAAATTTTCTCAATTTTCTATTTGTATTGTTTGATAATATGGGATGATTTGCAACATCGGTCAAAATGTGAATGATTATGGGATGATTTATCAAATGTTTTCGCAAGACGAGTTCTAGTTTTTTTTTTTTTTTTTTAAAGTTTAAAAATTACAATATATAGTATAAAAGATCGAGAGGAAAGAAGATATTTAAAATTTTTATATTGATTCGTTTGATAATGTAGATAATATTCAACTTTTAACCAATTCATCAAGCTTTTCTAAGTAGATTAATATTGTAAATTATTTAACTATAAAACTAGAATATTTAATCTAACAAAAATACATTAATAGGAGAAAATGATTAAAATGATTCTATTAGTTAGCACTTTTTCTCCCTATTTCTCGTAGGATTTTTCTCACTCTCTAATTTTACAATTGAAGTAGGGATAACAAATAAATTCATCCTAGGTATTGTCTAAATTGTTTGTTTTCATGGAGAATTTTTATATTGATTGTGTATAGTATAAATATGAGTATGGATAATACCATATTTTTTTATCTGGGTATGAGGATAAGAATAAGTATTTACATATATGTCCCGATCTCATTCCCATATTCACCATAATATTTATCTCTGTTTAAATTATTAAAATACTCATAATAATCTATTAAATAACCTTATATATATATATATATATATATATATATATATATATATATATATATATATATATATATATATATATATATATATATTATATTTTTTTTATTTTTTTT